>WNFU01000184.1_pt1 | contig 88233 bp, 90 predicted proteins | sample 5400121 | NCBI WGS metagenome assembly WNFU01 (sample SAMN13153360, study PRJNA577476) | soil metagenome | isolation source: 100 cm soil or saprolite under grassland replicate 1 | place: USA:California | collected 2016-06-15
CCCCACAACCACGGTGGGCAGGATGGCCAGCAGCGAGGTCGCTTGCGCGTGCAGCTGTTCCAGCCCCAGCACGAAGGTCAGCGTGGGAACGAACAGGATCCCGCCGCCCACGCCGAACAGACCGGCTAGCACCCCGGCGGCGAGGCCGAGCAGGACGGCGAGCGCGTACTCCATCAGAGGAGCAGCTTCACCCCGACGGCAGCCAGGAGGCACGCGAACCCAAGCGAGAGCGTCCGGTTGGCCAGGCGCTGCTGAAGGGCCGTGCCTGCGACTGCGCCGAAGGCAGCGGGAACCCCCACGACCGCGGCCTCGACGGGCTTGAGGTCGCCGTAGGCCGCGTAGAAGATCACGCCCTCGAGCGCGATCAGGCCGATCGCGGCCAGCGACGTGGCCATCGCGGGGCGCTGGCTGAAGCCCACCGCGATGATGAGCAGCGGCACCATCACGATTCCGCCGCCGACGCCGAAGAGCGCACCGAAGAAGCCGGCGGCGACGCCGATGGCGATGAGCCGCATCGGCGTATCGTAAGGATGGTGGACGCCGCCTCCCTGCTCGCCCGCCTCGCGGAGCGACCCCAGGCCGCGGCGATCTTGCTGGACGTGGACGGAACGCTGGCGCCGATCGTCGCGCGGCCCGAGGACGCACGCGTTCCGGACAAGACGCGGGACGAGCTGCAGCGGCTCGCCGGCCGCTACGGACTCGTTGCCTGCATCAGCGGCAGACCGGCGAAGGACGCCGCCCGCATCGTCGGCGTCGACGCGATCCGCTACGTGGGCGAGCACGGGCTGGAGCTCGAGCCCGAGGCGGAGGAGTGGGCCGAACGGCTCGCGGCTTTCGCTCGCGGAGTCGAGTGGCCCGCCGAGAAGGGCAAGCGGTTGACGCTCTCCCTTCACTTCCGGACGGCGCCGGAGGGAGAGGGGTACCTTCGGGAGGTAGCCGAGCGCGCCTTGGAAGATGGCCTGCGACCACGCTGGGGCCGAAAGGTGCTGGAGATCCGTCCGCCCCTCGACGCCGACAAGGGAACAGCGGTGCGCCGGCTTCTGGAGGAGGCGGCGCTACGCCGGGCGCTCTACGCCGGGGACGACACCACCGACCTGGACGCCTTCCGGGCCCTCGACGGTCTCGAGGTGGCGGTCCGCGTGGCCGTCGTCTCCGAGGAAGGCCCGTCCGACCTAGGCGAGCAGGCCGATCTCGCCGTCGGAAACCCGGTGCAGCTCGCGGAGCTGCTACGGATGCTCTGATGCACGTCGACGAGGCAGTGCTGGCGCCGATCCGGGCACGCTACGGTCAGCCGGCGCTGCTGGAGTGGGAGGGCGAGGTCTCCGAGGAGGAAATGGCGCTCATTCGGCGCGAGGCACGGCGGCGACACGACGTGACCGTCTTTATCTTCAAAGGCGGCGAGCTCGCCCTGATCCGCAAGCCGATGTACCCGGCCGGAATCTGGCGGACGCCCGGGGGCGGCGTCAAACAGGGGGAAGATTTCGTCGCCGGCGTCATGCGCGAGGCGCTCGAGGAGACCGGGGCTGAGGTGGAGCTCCAGCGCTATCTGGTGCGAGCGGAGGCGGAGTTTCGCTTCGCCGGCGAGTCTGTTCCCTGGCAAACGCACGTGTTCTCGGCGACGACCGCGGTGGAGCAGCTCGAACCGATCGACACGCGGGAGATCGAGGCGGCGCGGTGGGGCACGGCCGACGAGCTCGTGGGTCCGATCAGGGCGCAACTCCTGGCCACGGGGCGGGCGCTCTGGCGCTACCGCGTCGCGCTGCACGACGCGACGCTCGCCGCGCTGGCGCGCTAGGGCCGCCGGACGACGACCTGCTCCAGCGAGCCGAGCTGGGTCGGGGTCGCCCACAGACCCTCGAGCCACGGACGGTGCACGAGGAACCATGCGTCGTAAGAAATTGGCACTACCTCGACCTGGTCCGCCACGAGCCTCCGGTCGATTTCACGATAGAGCCCGAGCCGCTCGTCCCTCGAATGGAGCGAGCGGGCACGAGCAACAAGGAGCTTCAGCTTGGGTTCGTCTCCCCCCGACCACCATGCTTCGAGGAAGGATCCCAGCATGCCGTCCGGGTCGGGGTAGTCTGCGACCCATGCCCACTCCCAGAGGTGGGACCTTTCGGGGGCCCCGGAGAGGAGAACATCCGACGCAATCCAGGCGTGGTGGATGCGGACGCCGAGCTCACCCCATGACGACTGCCATCTGGTCTCGACCACGCGGCGGAAGTCGTCCGAGAAGCCGAAGTCTGCGTGCGCGAGCTCCAGCTCGGGCAGCCCCTTCCCACCGGGGTAGCCGGCGTCGGCGAGCAGGGCCCGCGCATGTTCGAGATCAAACGGCAGCGCCAGATCGTGCGAGTGCCCCGGCATGGCGGGCGGCAGAAAGCCGCCCTTCCCCGGCTCATCTCCCTCCCGCAGAAGAGGGGTCCGGTCGAGCCCGTGGGCCAGCGCCCTGCGCACGCGCTCGTCGTCGAGAGGAGCGCGTGCCCGGTTGAACCCGAGGTAGAACACCCCGAGGAGGGGAATCCGTCGCTCGATCGTGTCGCGTGCGCCCGCGAGATCGAGAGGCCGCGGGACGAAGAAGAAGTCGAACCGACCTGACCGCCAGTCGTCGAGCCGGTCCTCGGGCGCGTGGAAGCCAATCGCAACCTCGGCGACATTGCCACGTGACCCGGTCCAGGCAGGATTGGTGGCGAGGACGGTGCCTTCCTCATCGAGCTTGGCCAGAACGAATGGACCGTTTCCGACGAACGTAGCCGGCTCTCGCCACGAGTCTCCCAGGGTCTCGACGCTGTGGCGAGGCCACGGGAAGAACGGCGCCTGCGCGAGCAGGTAGGGGACATACGGCCGGGGCTCCTCGAGGCGAAGCTCCAGCGTGCGCTCGTCCACGGCTTCCCCCTCGAGGCCCGCGATGAGATGGACTGTCGGGACCGATTGCTCCCGCATCGCCCGAAAGGTGAAGGCAAAGTCATTAGCCGTGAGCGGCTCGCCGTCGCTCCAGCGCAGGCCCTGGCGCAGCCGGAAGCGATACGCACGGCCGTCGGCGGAGACCGTCATGTGCTCGGCGAGGTCGGGCGCAACGTCGAGACCGCGCTCCAGGCGCAGCAAGCCACGATACAGATTCGGGGCCCACGACCAGCCGAGGAGGTCGTACGTGTAGCCGGGGACGAAATCGCCCGCGGTGCGGAGCAGCAGGGTCGCGATTCGCTCGGTCGGCTCCAGCCGATGGGGGGGCGGCTCGGGCCGCGCGAACGCGTCCGCCCAGGCCGCGTTCGCCGCCTCGAAATCGAAGGCGAGGTGGTGGCCGACCGCGATCTTGAAGAGCACCGCACGGGCCCGCCCCGAGTCGCCGAGCCGGTCGAGAAACGGGAGCGCGCGGCGGTAGCTGGCGATCGCCTCCTCGTCGGCCGAGACCGCGCGAGCGGCATCTCCAGCCTCGAGCAAGTACCTGGCCGCCCGCTGAGGCTCGTCCGCCTCGGCGAAGTGGCGGGCCAGCAGGCCGTACGCCTCGGAGAGCTCATCTTCGTGCAGCTCCTCGAGCGCGGCCCCCACGATCCCGTGGAGCTCGCGACGCCGTTGCTCGAGCAAGCTCGTGTAGGCAGCCTCCTGGACGAGCCCGTGCCGGAAGCGGTACTCGGGCGTCGGGCGCCGCCGCTCCTCGACGACCAGGTCGAGGCGCTGAAGCTCCGAGAGCGCCGGGCGAAGGCGACCGGGGGTGACCAACCGCTCGAGGAGCGGCGCGCCGAATGTCCGCCCCACGACGGAGGCGACCGCCGCCACCTCGCGCGTTTCAGGCGCCAACCGGTCGAGACGGGCCTGGAGAGTCTCCTGGATGGCTGCGGGCACGACCGCGCCGTTGCCCCGCTCCACGAGATCCCGCGCTGCCTCCTCCAGGAAGAGCGGATTGCCTCCCGTCCGCTCGGCCAGCTCCGCCGCCAGGCCCTCGGGCAGGTCGCCACCTGCCGCCGAGGCGACGAGGAGCGCTCCATCGTCGGGATGGAGTGGCCCGACCTGCAGCTCGCGGAAGCGGTGGCGATAGAGTCGGCGCGCCGCCTCGGCGAGCTCCCACGAGGGCAGGTCGGGGTCGCCGCGAGAGAGGAGGAGAAGACCGACCGCCTCCTCGTCGGAGAGCGAGAGCAGCTCCCGGCACAGGTCCAGCGTCGGCTCATCGGCGAAGTGGAGATCCTCGAGCACGAGACAGAGCGGACGCTCGAGGGAAAGACCACGGCAGAGCTCCCCGACGGCCTCGTAGGTTTGCCGCTGGATCGAGTCGCGGGCGAGCCCGGAGAGACGCTCCGCCACGTCTTCTTCCAGCGCGAGCCCGAGCAGCGAGGCCAAGAACGGGTAGTAGGTCTCTGCGCGGTCGCCCACGGCCGCCGGCAGGCGAGCCTTCAGCTCGAGTCGTACCCGAGCCTCGGGATCGCCGACGCCGAGCTCCAGGAATCCGCGCAGGAGCTCGCGCAGCGGGTAATACGGGGTCTCCTGCGCATAGGAGACCCCCTGCGCCCCGAGGAACCGAACGTCGTCGTCCCCCTTCGCACGGGCCTCCGCGACGAGTCGGCTCTTGCCGATTCCTGCCTCTCCCGTGACGGCCACGATCGCGCCCTTGCCCTCGGCCAGATCGGCGAGAACAGCCTCGAGAACCGCGAGCTCCGACTCCCTGCCCACCAGCGGCGAGACCATTCGCTGCACACCTTCACGCTCGGAGACGACCTGGTAGGCCTCCACCGGCGCGCCTTTACCCTTCAGCTCCAGCGGTCCCAGCGTCTCGAGCTCGAAGACCGCCTCGACCTGGCGGGCCGTCGCGGGGCCGACGGCGACGCCGCCGGTGCCTGCTTCGGATTGGAGACGAGCAGCGACGTTGACCGTGTCCCCGAGCGCGTTGTAGCGCTCCTCCGGAGGCGAGTCCTCCGGGAGCAGGACAACAGGGCCGGTGTTGACACCCACCCGTGCGGCGAGCTCGATCCCGTAGGCCTCGGCGACGTCGCGGGCATAGCCGGAGAGCGCGGCCTGGACGGCGAGTGCAGCCCGCACGGCTCGCTCGGCGTCGTCGTCGTGCGCTGCAGGCGCACCGAAGAGCGCGTAGAGCCCGTCGCCCGTGAACTGGGCGACCGTCCCGCCGTAGCGCTTGATCTCGGTCGCGATCAAGCGGACGACTTCGTCGAACAGGAACTTGGACCGCTCCGGGCCGAGCCGCTCACCGATCGTCGTCGACCCGGCGATGTCGGCCAGCAGTACGGAGACGACTCGGCGCTCGCCCTGGGATGCGGACACCCCGCGATTATCGGCGCTCGAGGAACCCGGCGGAGCGCGGGGGCCTCCCGCGTGCCTCCTCCCGGCTTCAGCCTACGGCCGAAAGTGTCACGGGTGGGACACGCGAGCGCGACGAAAGTGTCATGACGAAGGAGGCCCCGCCGGACGTCACCCCTTCAGCACCCTCTGCACCTGAGCCCACGAGCGCGTGTTCAACACCCGCGCCTTCGTCAGCCACGCACGCCGGGCCTGGCCGATCCCGATCTCGACATAGTCAAGCGCCGCCACGCGATGGGCGTCACTCGTCACCGCGATCGGGACACCCGCCTCCCCGGCGACACGGGCGAGGGTGTCGGGCAGATCGAGCCGATCCGGCTGCGAGTTGATCTCGAGTGCGGTTCGCGTCTCGAGCGCCTTCTCCACCACCCGGTCGAGGTCGAGCTCCGCGCCCGGCCGTTTTCCAATCTTTCGCGCGGTCGGATGCCCGATACAGCTCACGTGCGGGCTCTCCATCGCGGCGAGGATGCGTTCCGTGGGCTCGCGCTGGAAGGCGGAGTGCAGTGACGCCACGACCCAGTCACGCCCGGCCAGCAGCTCCTCGGACACGTCGAGCGAGCCGTCCGCGCGGATGTTTACCTCGATTCCTTTGAGCAGCTGGAAGGGGGCCAGCCGCTCGTTCAGACGGTCGATCTCCTCCGCCTGCGCTGCGAGCCTGCCTTCCCGCAGGTAGTGCGAGTGATCCGTGACCGCCAGGTAGGCGTAGCCTCGCTCGCGCGCCGCGAGTGCCATCTCCTCGAGCGTGGACTTGCCGTCCGCTGACCAGGTCGAGTGAGAGTGCAAATCGCCCTTGAGGTCGCGAAGCGTGACGAGCTTCGGCAGGTCGCCCACACGTGCGGCTTCGAGCTCGCCCGCGTTCTCGCGTAGCTCCGCCGGGATGAACTCGTAGCCGAGCAGCTCATACATCGCCTTCTCGTCGCGGTGCGTCAGGACCTCTCCCGTGTCGACCGCGGTCACGCCGTACTCGGAGACCGACAGACCTCGCCTCACCGCCTCCTCGCGCATCGCCATGTTGTGCTGCTTCGAGCCCGTGAAGTGCTGGAGCAGGTTCCCGTAGCACTCGGGTGGAACCACCCGGAGGTCGAAGCGAAGTCCCGCTCCGGACGCCACGGTCGCCTTGGTGCCACCCTTGGCCACCACCTCGACCACCCACGGCAGCCCGACAAAGTGGTCGATCAGCGCCGATGCGTCCTTGGCGGTGGCGATGATGTCGACGTCCCGAACGGTCTCCCGCCGGCGCCGCGCGCTCCCGGCCTCGGAGACCTTCACCGCGGCGGGGTGCTCGCGCAGCGCGTCGACCGCCGCCAGCACTGCGGGCAACGCAGTGCCGAGCAGCGTCCGAGTTGGACCGGCCGGCGAATCGGCGGGCCTCGCCGCCAGTGCCTTGAGCACGTTCTCCTCGGACTTCGGCCCCAGCCCGGCCAGCGTCCGCAGCCGCTGCTCCTCGGCCGCCTGCTTCAACTCCTCCAGCGTCGTCAGACCGAGCTCCTGCCAGATCCGGCGTGCGGTCTTCGGGCCGAGCCCCGGAAGATGCATGAACGCGACGACGCCGGCGGGGATCCGCTCCTTGCGCCTCGTCAGGGCCTCGATCTCCCCGCGCTCGGCGATCTGGACGATCTTCTCCTCGATCGTCTTGCCAATGCCCTGAAGCGCCTTGGCCCGACCCTCGAGTGCAAGTTGGGCGATGGAGCCGCCCGTCTCGCGGATCCTCGCCGCCGCACGACGGTACGCGAGCACACGGAAGGCATCCTGTCCTTCGAGCTCGAGCAGGTCGGCGAGCAGGTCTAGCTGCTCGGCGACGTCCGTGTTGGGCGGCAGCGTCGTCGCCACGAAGCGATGATACGGCGATGCCGCACGCCGTCGTCTCGACAGAGGGGAACCCGTGGTTCCCCCCTCAATCCCCTCCTTCTGCGTCCGGGAGCGAAACAGTCCTATGACTGCGCAGCCGAAGCGTGTGCGCGCCGTGGTCTGTCTGCCGACATACAACGAGCGGGAGAACCTCGAGCGCATGCTCCGAGCCCTCGGGGAGGTGCTCGGGCCCGAGGACCGAGTGCTCGTCATCGACGACGCCTCCCCGGACGGCACCGGAGAGCTTGCCGACCGGCTGGGCGCGGAGCTCGGCTACGTCCACGTCCTGCACCGGGGGAAGAAGGAAGGGCTCGGGCCGGCCTACCTCGCGGGCTTCGACCACGCGCTCGCACAGGGCGCCGAGCTGATCCTCGAGATGGACTGCGACTTCTCGCACGACCCTGCAGATGTCCCGCGCCTGCTGGCCACGGCCGAGCACGCCGACCTCGTCCTCGGCTCGCGCTACGCGAGCGGTGGACGGATCGAGAACTGGAGCCGCCTTCGCCGCTTCGTCTCGGCGGGCGGCTCCCTCTACGCGCGGCTCCTGCTCGGGGTACCGGTCCACGACCTGACCGGAGGTTTCAAGTGCTATCGCCGGGCCGTGCTCGAGGCGATGGACGTCGATGCGATCTCCGCGAAGGGATACGCGTTCCAGATCGAGACGACGTACCGCGCCCTGCGGGCCGGCTACCGGGTGATCGAGGTTCCAATCACGTTCGTCGACCGCACGCAGGGCTCCTCGAAGATGAGCAAGACGATCTTCCTGGAGGCGGTCTGGAAGGTCCCGGTCCTGCGAGCCCGAGCAATCGCCGGACGGCTATAACTGCGCCGTGAGGGAGGTCACCGACTCGACGTTCGAGCAGGAGGTGCTGGGAGCCGAGCGGCCGGTCGTGGTCGACTTCTGGGCGCCATGGTGCGGACCGTGCCGGGCAGTCGCGCCCATCCTCGAGCAGCTCGCCGCCTCGCAGGACCGGGTCGAGTTCGTCAAGGTCGACATCGATCAGAGCCCGAGCTACGCCTCGCGCTACGGGGTGCTCTCGATCCCGACCACGATCCTGTTCGAGGGCGGTGAGGCGAAGGAGACGGTGATCGGGGCCCGGCCTCGCTCCTACTACGAACAGGCCTTCGCCCACTGGCTCGCCCCGGTTTAGACGGGAATCGCCTCTGCCTGCACCTGCACGCGCGGGTCCAGAACCGCGTAGAGCATGTCCGTGACCAGGTTGAGAATTACGATCGCCACCGCCGTGAAGACGACGACCCCCACCAGGACGGGGAGGTCGTTCCGGATGAGCGAGTCGTAGAGGACTTTGCCGAGACCCGGCAACCCGAACGCGGTCTCGACGAAGAGCGCCGTGGGCAGCGCGAAGCGGCCGATGTCCATGGCCAGCATCGCCACCACGGGCAGCAGCGCGTTCGGCAGGACGTGCCTTCGCACCGTGCTCCACTCGGAGTGCCCCTTCGCGTACGCGGAGCGCACGTAGTCCTCCTCCATCGACTCCGCCACGCTCGCCCTGATCATGCGCACGTAGATGGCTGCGAAGACGAGGGCGAACACGAACCAGGGCATCAGCATGTGGGTGAACCAGGCGACGGGTCCTCCGCAGGCCGTCGAGGGGCTGATCAGGTCGCAGTAGCCCTCACCCGGCAGCACGTGCAGCTTGAAGCCGAAGAGCCACGAGAAGATCAGCCCCAGCCACAGCGGGTGGGCCGAGATGCCCACCAGCACGAGGCAGGTGGCGCCGCGGTCGAGCAGCGATCGTACTGCTGCACGATCGACCCGTTCAGTTGTGAGGCCCGGCGCAGATCGGTGAAGCCGCCGCCGCGAACCTGCACCTGGTTCGTGGGGATGACGTAGAAGATGATGAAGGTGACGAGCGAAAGAGTCAGGCAGAGCGCGCCTGCCCACAGCAGCCGCCTGACCACGAACGCCAGCACTCCAACGAGAAGAGTACGCTTTACGCCCTGAAGTGGATGTAGCCGGGGAGCTCGTAGGGCTCCCCGTGCAGCAGCAGCGCGATTCCTTCGCCGTCCTCGCAGCGGCCGATCTCGTGGAAGCCGGCCGGCTCCGGGACGGCTGCGAGCAGCTCGTAGTCCTCGCCGAAGCCGAGCTCGTCCAGCGCCGCGCCGTGAGCGAGCGGTACGCGCTCCAGCTCGATGACGAGCCGGCAGCCGGAGCGCTCGGCGAGGCGCTGGGCGTCGAGGGCGAGGCCGTCGGAGATGTCGAGCATCGCGTGTGCGACCCGCGCGAGCGCCATCCCCTCGTGCAGCCGGATCGGCGGCCGTGCGTAGCAACGCTCTCGGAACGCCGCTCCCGCAGCCCCGAGCGGCCCGGTGACCACGAGGAGGTCGCCGGGGCGGGCTCCCGAGCGGCCCGGCACGCGGGCGGAGCGGCCAAGGGCAGTGACCGAGAGGTACAGGCTCTTGGCCTCGCTCGTGTCCCCACCGACCACGGGGACGCCGGTCTCGGCCATCCCCTCGTAGAGCTCGAGCACGTCGTCCAGCTCGGTGTCTCCGGGCGCCGCAACGGAGACGACGAATCCGAGCGGCTCGGCGCCGCACGCCGCCAGGTCGCTGAGGTTGACCGCTGCGGCGCGGAAACCGAGCTCGCGGTAGGAGATCCAGTCGAGCCGGAAGTGGACCGCCTCGACGAGCGCGTCCTGGGTGACGACGAGGCCTTCGACGACCGCCGCGTCGTCGGCGATCGCCCGCGCCAGCCCCCGCCGCTCGAGCTCCGCCAGGAGCCCTAGCTCACCCAGCTCGGATAGTTTCATGGAGCCTGAAGACATCGACGGGTCCCTCGCCCGCACCCAGCTCGGCGAGTCCGTGCTCCACCGCAGCCGCTGCGGCCTCGGCGGCGCCGCGCGCGGCCTCGTGGAGGGCGAGGCCACGGGCCAGCAGCGCCGCCAGCGTCGCCGAGTGCGTGCAGCCTGCGCCGTGCGTGGCGGCGACATCGTGTCTCGGGACGGGGATCTCCACGTGCACGTCGCCGTCGAAGAGGTGATCGACCGCGTGAGCGCTATGGCCTCCGGTCACGATCACGGCCGCAGCCCCGAGTGCGTGCAGGCGCTCGGCCAGCTCGTAGCCGTCCTCCTCGTCGGTGCCGGCAAGCGCCCGTGCTTCGTCCAGGTTCGGCGTGACGACCGTCGCCAGGGGGAAGAGCCGGCCCACGAGCGCGGCGACTGCGTCCTCCCGCAGCAGTCGCGCTCCGGAGCTCGCCACCATCACCGGGTCGACGACGAGCGGCAAGGGGTGCTCTCGAAGGAAGTCGGCCGCGGTCTCGATGATCGGCGCCGAGAAGAGCATGCCGGTCTTGGCGGCATCCACGCCGAGGTCGGAGAAGACGGCCTCGAGCTGCGCCCGCACGAACTCTGGCGGCAGCTCGTGCACGGCCGTCACTCCGGTCGTGTTCTGGGCCGTCAGGGCCACGATCGCGGTCATCCCGAAGCAGCCGGCGGCCGCGAAGGCCTTCAGGTCGGCCTGGATGCCCGCGCCCCCGCCGGAGTCCGAGCCGGCGATAGTCAGACAGCGCGGAACGCTCACGCTGGCATTATCGAGAGCGTGAAGACCCCGGCGCGCTACGACGGCCTCGCAGAGTGGTACGACCGCGAGTTTGCGACCTCGCCGCTGTCGGCGGTTCTCCTCGAGACCGTCCTCCGCCTCCTCGGAGAAGGCGGTGGGCGAGCGCTGGTGGACGTCGGCTGCGGAACCGGCGCCCACGACATCGTCTATGCGGAACACGGCTGGGTCGTCACCGGGATCGACATCTCGGAGGACCAGCTACGACTCGCCCGCGGGCGGGGAATCGAGGCCGTGCACGCGGACGCAACGGCCATACCGTTCGCGGACGCAAGCTTCGACGCCGCCGTGTCGACGTGGATCCACACAGACGTGGACGACTTCGCCGCCGTGCTCGCCGAGGTAGCACGTGTCCTGCGGCCCGCCTCGCCCTTCGTGTACCTGGGAGCTCACCCGTGCTTCGTCGGGCCGCACTCGCAGTTCGTAGCGGGCGAGGGGCTGCCGGTCCTCCACGAGGGGTACCGCCGCGCCGAGCGCTATTCCGACGCTCCCGGAACCTCTCCCGAAGGCTTGCGGGCACGCGTCGGCGCGACGCACCTCCCGCTCGGTCGCTTCGTGCAGTCGTTCATCGACGCGGGGTTCGGCATCGAGCGTTTCGAAGAGCCCGGGTCGCGGGAGTACCCGTACATGGTCGCGCTCAGGTGCCGCCGATAGACGTCGGCGTCGCGCTCTGGGACGACCTGCTCACCGGTGAGGAGGCCGCGTATGTCGGCGGGGAGCCGGCCCGAGCGGCGCGGGTCGCCGCGATGCCGGAGGAGCTCGATCCGCGGGTGCGCAGCGCGCTCGAGGGACGGGGCGTCGCATCGCTGTACGCACACCAGGCCGAGGCGTGGGAGGCGGCCGCGCGCGGCGAGCACGTGATCGTCACGACCGGCACCGCGTCCGGCAAGACCCTCGCCTTCAACCTGCCCGTCCTCGACGCCCTGGCGCGGCAACCGAAGCATCGCGTCCTCTACCTCTACCCCACCAAGGCGCTCGCGCAGGACCAGGCCCGTGCTCTCACCGCATACGGGGTCCCCCGGCTACGGCCCGCGGTCTACGACGGGGACACGCCGGCCGATCAACGCTGGCAGATTCGCAAGTGGGCGAATGCGATCCTCTCGAATCCCGACATGCTCCACGTGGGGATCCTTCCCCACCACGACCGCTGGGGAGACGTGCTCGCAAATCTTCGCTATGTCGTGGTCGACGAGGCGCACGTCTACCGCGGCGTTTTCGGATCACAGGTGGCGAACGTGCTGCGGCGGCTGCGAAGGCTGGCGCGCATCTACGGTTCCGAACCGCAGTTCCTGCTTGCGTCGGCGACCATCGCCAACCCGGGCGAGCTTGCGCGCTCGCTGCTCGGCGTCGACGTCACCGTCGTCTCCGACGACGCGTCGCCGCAGGCGGAGCGCACTGTCTGCCTCTGGAACCCGCCTCTCGTGGACGAGGAGCTGGGGTTGCGCGCGAGTGCCCTCGGCGACGGCGCCAGGCTGCTGGCCGAGCTCGTCTCTCGCGGTCTCCGCACCCTCCTCTTCGCCAAGAGCCGCAAGGCGGCCGAGCTGATCCACCGCTTCGCGCTCGAGCGGCTCGGCTCCGACTACCAGGGCAAGCTCTCCCCGTACCGTGCGGGCTACACCCCGGCCCAGCGGCGCGAGATCGAGCAGAAGCTCGTCGACGGCGAGCTGCTGGGCGTCTCGGCCACGGACGCGCTCGAGCTCGGGATCGACATCGGCCTGCTGGACTGCATTGTCTCGGTCGGCTTCCCCGGAACCGTCGCCAGCCTCCGGCAGCAGTGGGGTCGAGGTGGCCGCCGAGCACACGGCCTCGCGGTGCTGGTCGCCTCCGAGGACGCGCTCGACCAGTACTTCATGCGCGAGCCGGAGGCCCTGCTCGGCCGCCGAGTCGAGGCGGCGATCCTCGATCAGGCCAACCCGCGCGTCCTCGACGGCCATGTCCGCTCGGCTGCCTTCGAGGCTCCCGTCGACGAGCGAGACCGAGACGTGTTGGGCGAGGCGGCGCTCGAGCGGGCGGCCGTGCTTCCCGACCTGAAGAAGACGCCGGCCGGCTATGTCTGGGCCGGCCGCGACTACCCGGCAGGCCGTGTCTCGCTGCGGTCGGCGACTCCCGATGCCTTCACCGTGGTGGATGCGGCGAGCGGGACGGTGCTCGGTCTCGTGGAGCGTGAACGCGCGTACTCGACGGTGCACGACGGAGCGGTCTACCTCCATCTCGGCGAGTCCTACCGCGTGCAGACGCTCGACCTCGATGCGCGGACGGCGCTCGTTGCCCCGTTCGCGGGCGACTACTACACCCAGGCCAAGAAGGAGACCGAGACGGGTATCGAGGAGCCCCTGCGGGCGGAGCGCCGGCTCGGGCTCGAGCTCTCCTTCGGCCGCATCACCGTGACGGAGCAGGTCGTCGCGTATCAGCTGAAGGCGGTCGCAGACGGCGCCGTGCTCGACCTCGTCTCACTCGACCTGCCACCGGCCAGCTTCGAGACCGAGGCGGTGTGGTTCCTGCCGGAGGAAGAGCAGCTGGCCGGGCTCGAGCGGATGCCCCGACTGCTCTCGTCGTTGCATGCGGCCGAGCACGCCCTGATCGCCCTCCTGCCGCTGTGGGCGATGTGCGACCGCTGGGACATCGGCGGCCTGTCGACGAACGTCCATTTCCAGACCGGGCGGCCCACGGTCTTCGTCTACGACGGCCATCCCGGAGGCGTGGGGATCACCGAGCGGGGATTCGAGGTCTTCGAGGGCTGGGTCGAGGACACGGCGCGGATGATCGCCGGCTGCCCGTGCGAGCGCGGGTGCCCTTCCTGCGTTCAGAGCCCCAAGTGCGGCAACCTGAACGAGATGCTCGACAAGGGGGGAGCGCTCGAGCTTCTGCAGCGCATGCTGGCGTCACACTAGCCGCCCCGGGGCCCCCCACTTGCCTCCTCCCGATTTGAGCCTAGCGGGGAAATCCTCACGGGTGTGTGCCGATTCCGAGTCGGGACCCGCGCGAGGTCAGGACCCACGCCGGCCGGCGAGCCGGAGCGCCAGCTCCACCGCCTCCTCGGGCGTGGACACTCGCTCCACACCCTCCTCCGCCACCTCCCAGCCCGGCTCGAGCACCACGACCGGCCGCCCCAGCACCCTCGCGAAGCCGATCTCGGCCAGCGTCCCCCAGCGCCCGCCCACGGCGATCACCGCGTCGCCGGACGCGACCACGGCGAGATTGCGCGCGTGCCCGATCCCGGTCACGACGACGTGGTCGATCCACTCATTCGCCTCGTCGGCCGACTCGCCAGGAAGAACGCCGATCGTCGTGCCGCCGGCCGCCTTGGCCCCACGCGCGACGGCAGCCATCACCTCGTCGCGCCCGCCGCAGACAACGACTGCGCCGCGTTCCGCCAGCAAGCGGCCCACCTCCTCCGCCCGGGCCTCGTGCTGCGCGCCGCTGCCGATGACCGAGACCTGAAGTCGCAGCATCGCGCGATGATAGGCGGGTGGCGGATCGGCAGGCACGCGGCGGGACGCTGATCCTCGGCGGCGGGTTCGCCGGGGCCTGGGTTGCGCGTCTGCTGGGCAAGCGCGGCGCGACCATCGTCAGTCCCGAGAACTTCATGCTCTACACGCCGATGCTGCCGGAGGCTGCCTCCGGAACGCTCGAGCCACGCCACGTCGTCGTCCCGCTGCGCATGATGTGCCCCTACTCGGAGCTCATCCTGGGCCGCGTCACGACGCTCGACGAGCAGCGCCGCGGCGTGCAGGCGCAAACAGGAGAGCGCCTGCTCTGGATCGCCTATGAGCGGCTGGTCGTCGCGATCGGCTCGATCGCACGCACGCTTCCCATCCCCGGCCTCGCGGAGCACGGTCGCGGCTTCAAGGACCTCGCCGACGCGATCGCGCTCCGCAACCACGTCCTGGGACGGCTGGAGGCGGCTACCGCGGCTCCGACCGAGGCCCACCGCCGGCGTGAGCTGACGTTCGTGTTCGTCGGGGCCGGCTACGCGGGCGTGGAAGCGCTCGCCGAGCTGTCCGACCTGGTCCGCGACGCTCTCCGCTACTACCCCGAGCTTCGCAACACGGCACGGCGCTGGGTGCTCGTGGACGCCGCACCGCGCATCCTGCCCGAGATCCCGACGCGACTCGGCGAGTACGCGGACGAGGAGCTGCGCCGGCGCGGCGTGGACGTGCGCGTCGGGACGACGCTCGTCTCGGCAAGTCCACACGCGGTCGAGCTGTCGGACGGGGAGACGATCTTGACCGGCACGCTGGTCTGGACGGCCGGCGTCCGCGCGAACCCGTTGCTCGCCGAGCTCGGATTGCCGCTGGACGATCGCGGTCGCGTTCGCGTGGACGAGACGCTCCGCGTCGAGGAGCGGCAGAACGTGTTCGCCCTCGGCGACTGCGCCGCCGTCCCGAACGAGGCCACGCCGGATCATCCGGACCCGCCCACGTCCCAGCATGCCCTTCGTCAGGCGCGATGCGTGGCGCGGAACCTCACAGGAGAGTCGCGCAGCTACCGGTACCGGATGCTGGGCCAGGTCGCCACGCTCGGCCGCTACCGAGGGATCGCCGACGTGCTCGGCCTGCGTCTGCGCGGCTTCCCAGGCTGGTTCGTGACGCGGACCTACCACCTGTACCAGCTCCCGCTCCTGTCGCGGAAGCTCCGCGTCGTCACGGACTGGACGGTCGCGCTCTTCTTCCGCCGCGACATCGCCGAGCTGGGTGTGCTGGGTCACCCAAGAGGACTCGGCGAGCCCTGAGCTGGGCCTCAGCGCACCGCCCGAAGCGCCTGGGCCAGCGACTGCCTACCCTCCAGCACCGGGCCGAAGAGATCGCCGTGCCGCTCGATCCGTTGCGTCACGGCGTCCATCGTGAACGCGGCCGGGTCGAGGTCCTCCGTCACCTCCTCCCAGCGAAGCGGGGTCGAGACCGGTGCGCCCGACCGCGGACGGACCGAGTAGACCGAAGCGATCGTCTTGCCCTCGCCGTTCTGGTTGGCGTCGATCAGGACGCCGCGGCGCTTTGCCTTCGACCATTCGGTGGTCACGAGACCGCGGTGCGACGAGGCGAGGGCCCGCGCGACGATCTCCGCGAACTCGCGCGTGTCGTCGTACGACGAGCCGCGAGTGATCGGCACCAGCACGTGCATGCCGTCCGCGCCGCTCGTCTTGGGAATGCCTCGTAACCCAAGCGCCTCCAGAGCCTGCTTCACGAGCAGCGCGACCTGAACCACCTCGGGAAAGCCCACGTCGGGCGACGGGTCGAGGTCGAAGAGCACGAAATCAGGCCGATGGGGCTTGTCGATCCGCGAGTACCAGGTGTTCATGTCGATGCAGCCCATGTTCACCATCCAGAGCAGCGCCAGCTCGTCGTTCACCAGCGGATAGCGGATCGTTCGCTTCTCACGCGATTCGCGCGAGGTCGAGCGGTAAGCGCGAGTCGGGATCCAGCTCGGCATGTGCGAGGGAGCGTCCTTCTGGAAGAAGTGGTTGCCCTCGATCCCGTCTGGGTAGCGCTTCATGGTGAACGGCCGGTCCCTCAGGTGCGGGACGAGCACCGGCGCGATGCGGCGGTAGTAGGCCAGCAGGTCACCCTTCGTGATCCCCTCTGCCGGCCAGAAGACCTTGTCCAAGTTGGACAGCTGGAGCCGGCGGCGACCCCGGCGCAGCTCTCGGGGGAAGGGCTCCTCCCGCTGGACCTCCGAGGCAGGCTTGTCCTCTCGCACACCGACGAACGCCGGTGCGCGCAGCCTGCCCTCGTGCGTCCACTCCGCGAACTCGACCTCGACCACGAGCTCGGGCTCGACCCAAACGACGTCACCGCGTCGGACCCTCGGCATCTTCGGGGCCTCGCCGAACGGGGAGGTCTCTCGCTCCAGGGGCCGCAGGCGCTCCAGCAGGGAGTCGATGTCCTTGTCGGTGAACCCGGTGCCCACGTTGCCGACGTACACGAGCTCGTCCCCCTCGCGAACGCCGAGGACGAGGGCCCCGAAGCCCCCTGAGCGCCTGCCCTGGCCTCGCGTGTAGCCGGCGACCACGAACTCCTGCCGGCCGTGCGTCTTCACCTTCAGCCAGTCTCGGGTGCGCTTGCCCGGCTGATACCGAGACTCTGCCCGCTTGGCGATCACCCCTTCCAGCCCCTGGTTCTTCGCCGCCTGAAGCAGCGAGCGCCCGTCCTCAAAGGTCTCGGAGACGCGGACCGTCCGCACGCGGCCGTCGAGCAATCCATCGAGCCGCTTGTGCCGCTCGACGAGCGGAAGATCGATCAGAGGCTCGCCGTCGGCCTCGAGCAGGTCGAAGATGTAGTAGACGATCGGTGTCCCGGCCTCGCCCTTCTGCATCGCCGAGAAGCTCGGCCTGCCCTCCTCGTCCAGGGCGCAGATCTCGCCGTCGATGACGCAGTCGGGTGTCTTGACGGCGCGCTCGACGGCACTGGCCACATCCGAGAAGCGTTGCGTCAGGTCCTTTCCCGTCCGGCTTCGCAGCGTTGCTTCGCCGCCACGCATGTACGCCAGCGACCGATACCCGTCGAACTTGACCTCGTAGAGCCACCCCGTCCCTCGCGGCAGGTCCTGCTCGAGCGTCGCCAGCATCGGCTCGTACGCCACGCGGGTCGACTCCGATGCGTCGTCGCGCTTGCGCAGGATCAGCCAGTTCTTGGCATCGCCCGAGAGGCGCGCGGGCACGAGCGCCCACGTGCCCTCCAGTCGGTCTCCGTGCAGGCGCACGGTGAGGCCGCCGTCCTTCTTCTCCTCCAGCAGCTCGTAGGTGCCCCGGTCCCAGATCTCGACCGTGCCGGCCCCGTACTGGCCGGCCGGGATCTCGCCCTCGAAGGTCGCGTACTCGAGCGGGTGATCCTCGACGTGCACCGCGAGTCGCTGCTGCCCGGGCTCGAGTGGAACGCCCTTGGGGACCGCCCAGCTGGCGAGCGCGCCGTCCCGCTCCAGCCTGAAGTCGTAGTGCAGCCGCCGCGCCTGGTGGCGCTGGACGACGAAGATCGGTGCCTTGCGGCGCTTGCGCGAGCCGAAGGGCTCGGGCGTCTTCTTCGGGTCACGCTTCTCCTTGTACTTGGTCAGCCGCTTTTGCGACTTCGAAGTCATGTCGGTATGCCTTGCCATTCGGAAATAGGAGGGCTGGACCCTGTGGTCGGAGCCGGGGAAAAGCCTGTGGAGAGTGTGGATTGGCGCACCGGAAGGCGCGTGGCTAGCGGATTCTCAGGCGTAGACGCCCATCGACCGGAACTTCTCCCGCCTGGCCCGGCGTAAATCATCGCCCACCACCCCGTCGAGCTCCTCCAGGGCCCCGTGGAGGGCCTCCGCGAGCAGACGTGCCGCGTCGTCGTGATCCGCCTGCGCCCCACCTTCGGGCTCGAACACGATCGCGTCGATGACGCCGAGCTCGAGACAGTGCGTGGCGTCCGGCTTGAACGCCGCAGCGGCCTTGCGCGCCTGGCCGGCGTCCCGCCACAGGATCGCGGCGCATCCCTCCGGCGAGATCACGGAGTAGATGGCGTTCTCCTGCATGAGCACGCGGTCGGCGAGCGCGATCGCGATCGCACCTCCGGAGCCTCCCTCGCCGATGATGCACGAGACGATCGGCACGCCAAGGCGCGCCTGGAGCGCCTGCGAGCGAGCGATGGCGCCGCCCTGGCCGTGCTGCTCGGCTGCCACGCCAGGATAGGCGCCGGGAGTGTCCACCAGCGTGATCACCGGGAAGCCGTGCCGCTCGGCCAGCTCCATCACGCGCATCGCCTTGCCGTACCCCTCCGGGAACGCCATGCCGAAGTTGCGCAGCTGCCGATCCTTCAGGTCTCGGCCTTTCTGGTGACCGATCAGCGTCACGGTCCGCCCGGCAAAGCGACCGATCCCGGCGACGATGGCCTCGTCGTCGGCGCGGCTACGGTCCCCGTGCAACTCGACCCAGTCGTCGAGCATCCGCTCCACGTAGTCCAGCGTGTACGGTCGGTCGGAGTGCCGCGCAAGCTCGACCGAGCGCCAGATGTCTTCGTCGGTCGGCTCCTCCTCGAGGCGCTCGAGCTGCCGCTGAAGCCGCTCCAGGTCCGCGGAGAGCTTCGTCCCGCCGAGGAGATTCATGCTTCGCAGCCGACCCAGGCGCTCGCGGAGCCTGAGCTCGGCTTCACCCGGCATGGGAGAAGAGCCGAAGGAGCCGGGCGAGGAAACCGCGGAGCTCGGAGCGCGGCACGATCGCGTCCACATGCCCGAAGCGGTAGTTCGACTCGGCGAGGCCGAAGTCGTCCGGGAGCTTCTCGCGCGTCGTCTGCTGGACGACCCGCGGGCCCGTGAACGAGAGCAGCGCGCCCGGCTCGGCCACGAGCACGTCACCGAGGCTGGCGAAGCTGGCGAGGACGCCTGCGGTGGTCGGGTGGGCCATCACGCTGAACATCGCGCCGCCCGAGTCGCGGAGGTCCTCGACCGCACAGACCGTCTTAGGCAACTGCATCAGCGACAGGATCCCCTCTTGCATTCGGGCACCACCCGAAGCTGTCACGGACACGAGCGGCGCGTCGTGGACAGCTGCGGTCTCGCAGGCCCGCGCGAACTTCTCTCCCACCGCGCTCCCCATCGAGCCGCCCAGAAACGAGAAGTCCATGACGGAGAGCACACAGGGGTGTTCCTCGAGCGTCGCACGGCCCACGACGATCGCCTCGCCGAGGCCGGTCGCGAGCTCCGCCTCGGCGAGCCGCTCTGCATACGGACGCAGGTCGAAGAAGGCCAGCGGGTCGGCGGACCGGACCTCCGCGGCCTCTTCTTCGAAGCTTCCCGGGTCGGAGAGCTGCTCGATCCGCTCCCGCGCCTGCACCGCGAAGTGGTGGCCGCACTGAGGGCAAACTCGAAGATTCGCCCGGAGCTCGTCATCCCGGTAGTGAGAGCCACAGGTGGGGCAGGTGTTGGGGTGCCGTCGCGCCGGCGCCGCCGCGGCGCCGGCGTCCTTGCGCTCGATCGAGACGTCGACGCGGGGTTCCACCATCAGCTCGCCAGTTTAGACCCGCCCGGCGGCTCGCCCGGTTACAGGCCCAGGGCGGCGAGCAGACGCGTCAGCGGAGCGACGTTGCCCGACTCAGGGGCGAGCCCCGACAGCCCGGCCCCGATCACCGTGGTCCTGGCGGCGATCCCGCCGAGGATCGCCTCGGCGTCCGCGAGCGCGAGCCCACCGGGCTCCGGCGTGAAGGTTGCGACCTCCCCCGGCTCGATGGCGTCGCAATCGAGCGCAACGTAGACGCCGTCCGCGCCGTCCAGAGCACGATCGAGCGCATCCACTCCGGTGCCGAGACCCGTGGAGGCGATGAACTCGGCCTCGGCAGGATCGAGATTCCGGACTCCCAGGAGGGCAACGTCCTCGATGTGGGCCGAGCCCGAGTCGAGCAGCATGCGCAGCGGCATGCCCCAGAGGTTGCCCGAGGGTGAGCTCTCGGGCGTATTGAGATCGCCGTGCGCGTCGAGCCAGACGAGCGCGAGACGCTGGTAGCGCGCCGAGAGCCCCGCGATCGCCCCCACGTGTGCGCAACAGCAGCCCCCGAGGACGAGCGGGCGCTCTGGCAGCTGCGAGGCGAGGGAGAGCGTCTGCTCGCCGAGGGTCTCTTCCTCGACGATCATCGCCTCCGGGTAGGGAAGCGGCAGATACGCGGCCTCGGCCATCTCCTCACCTCCGCTTCCCCAGGCGCGGGGAACCCGCACGAGCCCCGCGGCGAACTCGCGACCGCAAGCGTGACATTCGTAGCCGGGGCCGATCGCCACCGCCGTGTAGGTGCGGCAGTCGGGACACCTCGCGCGCAGGAGACTCACGGCAGGGCCTTTTCGTACGAATCCGTGCGGTTCGCGACGTGCATGCCGGCGCGCTCGTACAGCCGCACGGCCCCGGTCGTGTTCTCGGCGTCGACTCCGAGGTCCGCCTTGGGGCGTCCGCGAGCGCGGAGCTCGCGAAACGAGTGCAACAACAGAGCCCGGCCGAGACCGCGGCGACGCCAGCGCGGGCGCACTCCGAGAATGTTCACGTGCCCCGTCTCGGGCCGTCGCTCCGACCGACAGAGCGAGATGCCGGCGATCTCCCCGTCGTCCTCGGCGATGAACCACAGCGTGGGGTCGAACTCGGTCGAGCGCAGGAGGATCTCCTCCCACATCTCGAACGCCAGCGGTACGAAGTCCCAGTGGTCGGCAAAGGCGTCGGAGTTCGCCTCGTACACGAGCTGCGCGTCGTCGGGTCGGAAGGTTCGCACCAAGATCCCTTCGGGCCAATCGGGTGCCGGCGGCTCCTGTTCGAGGTCGATCTCCATCCGAAAGAAGTGGCGGATTGGCTGAAAGCCGCGTCGCCCGACCTCGGCTGCGAAGGCCTCGTCGCGCGAATCTCCCCAGGCCCTGACGACGGCCGGCCCGCCGCCGGCAAGGACTTCCGCGCGCTCGGTTCCCCACGCCAGAAGCGCCTCGTACGTGGCCTGCTCGCGCGGGTGGGCCCGCACGTCGAGGAAGAGGCGGTCGTGCACCTTGTTCTGGTCCCAGACGTCGCACCAACCCACGATGCGTCCCCCCTCGAGCGCGATGCGGAAATCCATCGCCGGGTCGAACATGGGGCTCTCGAGCCAGTTGCGCAGCTCGCACGCGGTTGCGCCGCCGGTCCCGTCCTGCCCGAGGGAGCGGAAGAACCCGGTCAGCGCCGGAAGGTCATCGAGCGTCGGGGGACGCAGATTCACAGCGCCTTCTCGTACGTGTCGGCCTGCCAGGCGACGCGCATGCCGACGCGCTCGTACAGACGCGTGGCTCCCGTCGGGTTGGCCGCGTCGACACCCAGGCCGATGCGACGCTCGCCGCGGCGGTACAGCTCGCCGAAACCGTGGAGCAGGAGCGCCTCTCCGAGCCCTCGTCGGCGCCACGGCGCGAGGACTCCGATCGAGCCGATCCAACCCATCCCGAAACGACGCGCGCAGTGTTCGGCGGCTACCGCCCGGCCGTCCTCGCGAACGAGATAGCAGAGCGCAGCATCGAAGGATTCCCGGCTGAAGACAGCCCGCTGCCACTCCTCGAACGACCGGCTAGGACGCCCCCATTCCGCCGCGAACGCCTCCTCGATCACCTCGTACAGGATCGGCTCTTCACCCAGCAGCATCGTCGAGAGTGAGAAGCCCTCGGGCCAATGCGGCTCGGCAGGCGGTTCGGCGAGATCGACCACCATCCGATAGGAGTGCCGTACGAGCCTGAAGCCCCGTGCTGCAACCAGGGGCAGTGCTGTCTCATCGCCGGGGAAGATCACGGTGCGCAGGTTCCGGGAAGCGCGGCGCCGTGACACGTCCTCGGCCCAGTCGAGCAGGAAGCTCCCCAGCCCGCGCCCCCGTGCATCGGGATGGACAAAGGCCTGCAGCTCGACCGCGCCCTGCTCCCGAGGTGCCAGCAAACCGAAGGCAGCGAGCCCCGTCTCTCCAGCCGAGATCCCAATCGACTCGCTCTCGAGCTCACGCCCTCGCCACCAGTCGAGCACGTCCCGCTCGTTCATTCGGTCGGTGACCTCGTCGAGGTAGGCACCGTCGAACTCGGCGAGCAACTGGGCTGCCGGAGCCGCATCCGTATGGGCGAGCGGACGCGCGACGAGGCCTTCAGGCGGGGACGAGCTCGTCGAGCACCTCCGGCAGCGGGCCGAGATCGGAGAGCTCCCGAGTCGGCCGCGGTTCGCCTCCGTCTTCGCCGAGCCGGTTGATCCAGACCGAGGGCAGACCCAGGTCGCGGGCAGGCCCGACGTCGTGGAAGAGGCTCGCCGCGACATGCACGTCCGGGAGAGCGCCGTGCCGGCGCTCGAACTCCCGCCAGTGGCCATGGGCGGGCTTGTAGGAGCCGATCTCCGAGGCCACGATTGAATCGTCGAAGGAGGTGCCGATCGCCGCAATCGAGGCGTCGATTAGATCCCGGTCCGAGTTGGAGAGGATGCACAGACGCCAGCCGCGGCCCCGTGCCTTCTCGAGCGCGGCGGGCACCTCCGGGAAGACGGGCCAGTCAGGGAGCGAGCGGGCCAGCGCGCCGGCCTCGCCCTCCGGAATCGCCAGCCCCTCGTCGTCGGCCAACCGTTCGAGGGTGAGCGTCAGCACCTCCCGGTACGAGCGGGCGGAATCCTCCGCCTGCACCTGCCTCTCGAGCTCGTGATAGCGCTCGAGCAGGCGGTCGACCTGGGCTGCCCCGAAGAGCCGCTCGAGCTCTCCGCGGATGCCTGCGTTCCAGTCCACGAGCGTCCCGTAGCAATCGAACGTCGCCCAGCGCTCCCCCACACGTCTGAGCTTAGCGGCCCCAAACCCCCGCTCACGCCGGGGCCTCCCGCGTGCCTCCTCCCGGCTTCAGCCTACGGAGAAATCCGTAACGCGTGGGATACGCGACTGTGACAAGAGTGGCCCGATCCATCCACGAAGGCCCCGGTCAGCTCGGCCTCAGCCCTCGAACCTGCGCAGGACGATGCTGGCGTTGTGCCCGCCGAAGCCGAACGAGTTCGAGACCGACACACGCACGTCTGCTTCTCGCGCCTCGTTCGGGATGTAGTCGAGGTCGCACTCGGGGTCCGGAGTGTCGTAGTTGATCGTGGGCGGCAGCACCCCACGATTGACCGCGAGCGCCGAGAAGATCGCCTCGACCGCGCCCGATGCCCCGAGGCAATGCCCGGTCGCTCCCTTGGTGGAGGAGATCGGGGTTCGCCTGGCGACCTCCTCCCCGAGGGCGAGCTTGATCACACGGGTCTCGCTCGCGTCGCCGAGCGGAGTGGACGTCCCATGGGCGTTGATGTAGTCGATCTCATCCGGCGAGACGCCGGCCGAGGCGAACGCCATCTGCATCGCCCGGGCCGGGCTCTTCCCCGACGGGTCTGGCTCGGTGATGTGCTGAGCGTCGGAGGAGACCCCATACCCCAGCAGCTCGACGTAGATCTTTGCCCCCCGCGCCCTCGCGTGCTCGAGGTCCTCGAGCACCACGATTGCGCCTGCTTCGCCCATGACGAAGCCGTCGCGGTCGGCGTCGAAGGGGCGACTCGCGTGCTCGGGATCCTCGTTCCGGCGAGAGAGCGCCCGCATCGCACCGAACCCGGCGATGCCGACGCTCGTCACGGGGGCTTCCGTCCCACCGCAGAGCATCACGTCGGCCCGGCCCAGCCTGATCGCGTCCGCCCCCTCTCCGATGGCCATGTTGCCGGCCGCGCACGCGGTGCACTGGGACGAGAGCGGCCCCTTCGTGCCGAGCTGCATGGAGACCCACGCCGCACCCATGTTGGGGATGATCGCCGGAATCGAGAACGGGTTCACCCGGTCGGGGCCGCGATCGAGCAGCTGGTCGTAACAGTCCTGGAACGACTGGAGACCGCCGATTCCGGTAGCCACCGAGGCGCCGATCCGGTCCGGCTCCTTCGCGATGTCGAGCCCAGAGTCCTGCTCCGCCTGGCGCGCTGCAGCCACGATCATCTGCGCGAAACGATCCATGCGGCGTGCCTGCTTGTGTTCGATCCAGACGGTCGGGTCGAAGTCCTTGAGCTCGCACGCAAACGAGACGGGATGGCCCTCGGTATCGAAGAGCGTGATGGGGCCGGCCGCCGAGCGGCCCTCGATCAGGTTTTGCCAGCTCGTCTCGGCGTCGTTGCCGAGCGGCGTAACGGCACCGAGCCCGGTGATGACCACTCTCCCCCGCCCGTTCGTGCTCATCTCCGTCACCTCAGATTCCCAGCCCGCCGTCCACCAGCAATACCTCGCCTGTTATGAACGAAGCCTCGTCCGAGCACAGGAAGCGTACAGCCGCGGCGACGTCCTCCGTCCCGCCGATCTTCCCCAGCGGTGTCGCCGCCACCATCTGCTGCTTCAGCTCGTCAGGGAGGACGTCGGTCAGTTGCGTGGAGACGTATCCCGGCGCCACGACGTTGGCGCGCACGCCGCGACTCCCGAGCTCGCGGGCCAGCGACTTGGTGAAGCCGATGATCCCGGCCTTCGCCGCACCGTAGTTGGTCTGCCCGGGATTGCCGTGCACGCCCACGATCGAGGAGATGTTCACGATCGCGCCCGAGCGCTTCCGCATCATCGGCCTGGCCGCGGCGCGACACGTGTAGAAGACGGAATAGAGGTTCGTCTCCAGAACGGTGCGCCAGTCTTCGTCCGGCATACGCGCGATCAGCCCATCTCGCGTCACGCCGGCGTTGTTGACGAGGATGTCGAGCTCGCCGGCCTGCTCGACGAGCCTCGCCGCCTCCTCGGCCGACGAGACGTCCGCCTGGACCGCACGCCCACCGATCTCACGCGCGACTGCCGCCGCCTCGTCCTCGCCCGTACGATAGCCGACGAGAACCTCGGCGCCAGCGCGGCCCAGCTCGAGCGCGATTGCGCGACCGATGCCGCGCGATGCGCCCGTAACGAGGGCCCGCTTCCCCTCGAGCGAACAGAAGACCGGGTCCACCTTAGATGGTTGACCGGAAATTGTGGTGCCGTCGGGGACGCTCCGTGACCGAGCATGACGCCGCGATCGCCTGCCGCGCGTACCCGGAGGGTACGGGCAAAGGCGAGCGCGGTGTCAGACGATGTGTCACGGGCGCCATCCGGCGGTGCCACGGATTTCCGGTCAATTTTCGGTCAGCCATCTACGTGGAGGCGAGCCTGTCTTCGAGCTGCTCCAGCGCAGCGAGGCTCGACACCGGGATGGCCTTCACGCTGCGATCGATCCGTTTGACTAGGCCCGAGAGGACGTTGCCGGGCCCAACCTCCACGAACGTGCGCGTGCCCTCCCGAATGAGTGCGCTCGCCGCCTGCGTGAACCGCACCGGAGCAGTCAGCTGGTCGACGAGAAGCGGGCCGACTCTCTGCGCCGACTCGATCCGCGCGGTCACGGTGGACATGAACGGCTCGGCCGGCTCCCCGAACCGGACACGCTCGACCGCCGGCCGTAGGCGCTCCGCCGCGCGGGCGACGAGCGGCGAGTGGAAGGCTCCGGAGACGCGCAGCTTCACGGTTCGGCGTGCGCCCTCCTTCTCGGCCAGCTGGCAGCACTCCTCGACCGCATCCGTCTCGCCGGAGACCACGAGCTGCCCGGGACAGTTGTAGTTCGCCGGCCAGACGCCGAGAATCCTCCTGCAGAGGCTCTCGACCACGTCGTCGGCGAGGCCGAGGATGGCCGCCATCGAACCCGGGCGCTCGCGCGCCGCCTCGGCCATGGCGAGACCGCGTTCGCGCACGAGCACGATCGTCTCTCGTAGGTCCAGCGCCGACGCCGCGGCCAGCGCGGCGAACTCGCCGACCGAATGGCCGATCACGCAGTCAGGCTTGAACCCACGGGCACGAAGCGCCGCGAGCACAGCGAGGCTGGTGGCCACGAGAGCGGGCTGCTGCACCTCCGTCTCGACCAGCTCGTCCAGCGGAGCGTCGAAGCAGAGTCGCCGCAGGTCGAGCCCCGACGCCTCGCTCGCCAGGTCGAACACCTCCATCGCCTCGGGCACGGCCTCGGCGATCTCGCGCCCCATGCCCTCCTCCAGCGAGCCCTGGCCCGGGAAGCAGAATGCGATCTTCATGCCGCCTCCTCCGTCCACTCCAGCAACGCCGAGCCCCATGTCAGGCCGGCTCCCATTCCCGTCATCAGCACGAGGTCACCTTTCCTCAAGCGTCCTTCCCCGGCGGCATCCGCCAGCGCCAGCGGAATGGAGCCCGACGAGGTATTGCCATACCGGTCGACGTTGATCACCACGCGTTCCGGGAGGATGCCGAGCTTCTCGGCCGCGTGCCGGATGATCCGCACGTTTGCCTGGTGCGGCACGTACACGTCGACGTCCTCGACCGCGACCCCGCACTCCTCGAGCAGGTTCTCCGCGGACGAGACGAGCACTCGGGTCGCAAACTTGAAGACCTCTCGCCCGTTCATGCGCACGAAGTGCTCGCCCTGCGCAATCGTCGCCTCGCTCGCAGGCACACGTGAGCCGCCAGCCGGCACGTAGAGGTCGGGTCCGCCTGAACCGTCGGCGCCGAGCTCGAACCCGAGGAAGCCCCCCTTCTCGACGCGTTCGAGCAAGACCGCTCCCGCGCCGTCCCCAAACAGGATGCAGGTGGCCCGGTCGGACCAGTCCACGATCTTGGACAGGACGTCACCGCCGACGACGAGCGCACGCTGGGCGAGACCGCCCGCCACCATGGTCGTAGCCTGTGCCACCGCATACATGAAACCGGTACACCCGGCGGACAGGTCGTAGGCGGCCGCGTCCACGGCCCCGAGCTCGTCGGCGAGGATCGCCGCGGTGGCCGGAAAGATCATGTCCGGCGTCACCGTTGCCACGATGACGAGGTCGAGCGAGGAGGCCTGAACACCCGCCTGCTCGAGCGCCTCCCGGATCGCGGGCAGGCAGAGGTCCGAGAGCGCCTCCTCGGGGGAGGCCACGCGCCGCTCGCGAATGCCGGTCCGCGTGACGATCCACTCGTCCGACGTATCGACCATCGCGGCGAGCTCGGCGTTGGTCACCACGCGCTCCGGCACGTGGGCCCCCAGACCCGTGATCGAGACCCGGCGTCCGTCGGACCGGCCGATCATCTGGCCGCGAACGTGAGCGTCCCGCGCACGGCGAGCTCGTTACCCACCCGCGCCAGCGCGCGCCCTTTTCCGATTGGGCCGCGCGCCGCCTCCAGCCTGCACTCGAGGATGAGCTGCTCGCCCGGCTCGACGATGCGCTTGAAGCGGACGTCGTCGATCCCGGCGAAGAGCGCAAGCTTCCCACGGTTCTCCTCCAGCGACAGGACCGCAACCGCACCCGCCTGGGCCAGCGCCTCGACCATGATCACGCCGGGCAAGATCGGGCGGTCGGGGAAATGTCCCGGAAAGAACCACTCGTCCGGACGCACCTGCTTGCGGGCGACGACCCGCACACCCGGCTCGAGCTCGACGATCTCGTCGAGAAAGAGAAACGGCTCGCGGTGGGGGATGATCGCCTCGATTCCCTCACGACCGAAGGGCGCCTCCATCACGCCACGTCGCCCAACCGCGCTCGCAGCGCGTTCCGCGCCCGGTGCGCATAGCACTTCGCAGTCCCGACCGGCATCCCCGACGCCGACGAGATCTCCTCGAACGACCAGTCGAACGCGTCCTTGAGCACCAGGACTCGCGCCTGTGCGACCGACAGGGTCGCCAGCTCCGTCCCGAGGCTCGAGCGCAGCTCGGACAGGGCGGCGCAGCGGGCAGGATCGGCATCGGTCGAGACCCGCACGTCCTCGGGCAGCTGCTCGCAGCGGCGAGCTCGCTGGCGCGCGGCGGCGTCGAGACAGGTGTTGACGACCAGCCGGTGGAGCCAGGTCGAGAACTGCGACTCGCCCCGGAACTGGCGAAGGCGGGCGCAGAGCTTGGCCAGCGCCTCCTGGGCCGCGTCTCTTGCGTCCTCGGGGTCCCCGAGCAGGCGACCGGCGAGCCGCTCCACGTGTGGGGCGTGCCTTCGACACAGCATCTCGAGCGCAGCCTCGTCTCCGTCCTTCGCACGTCTGACCAGAATCGGGTCGCTGAGCCTCCCGTAGTCGAGCGGCCGGTCCGGCCGCAGGGGTCGTTCGATCTGACGGCGCAGGCGGCGTCCGGGTTGCACGCCGCGGAGTCTACTGCGGTGCTCTCGAGTTCCCGGGCCCGCGTCAACCGCCTTCTGCGAGGTCGAACCCCGCGGATTGCGAGCTCTCTCCGAGCTCGTCAGCGGCCCGCACGAGCACCTCGTAGTGCCCAGATGGTGCGATCCCGTTCGGTACACGGCCGTCCCAGGTAACCGAGTACGGCCCGGTCTGAAGCATCCCCTGGAAGACCAGCGCCACGATGCCCCCCGCCTGTTGAATCTCGACCGTCACGAGCGCGGGCCGACTGAGAACGAACGTGAAGGCGACGACATCGTCGATGCCGTCACCGTTCGGGGAGAAGACAGGCGGCTGGGCGACGAGAGACGAGAGCACGCGGTCGACCACGAACGCCTTCTGGGCGAAGCCGACACGGCCGTCTGCCGTCCGCACCTCCACCGTCAGCGTGTAGCGACCGTCCGCGAGTGCGTCGGGACCGTAGGCGAGCGAGTGGTGACCGCCAGGCTGCGGCTGGTCCTCGACCAGCGAGTCGACGGTCGCTCCGGCCTCGTCAGAGACACGCACGCTCACGGTCCCCTGTGCGGCGAGGACATACCTGATCGTTCCGAAGTCGGCGTATCCGTCTCCGTTCGGCGAGATTGTGGACGGCGAGACCGTCACGTCCCGAACGAGCGCCGGAGGCGCAGGAGGGGGCGCCGTCTGGGATCCGCCGACGATCCCGCTCGCAGGACGCACGCTCGGGCCCGCCTCCATCGTCCAGGTGTAGCGGCCGCGCGGCCTGCCCACCGAGTTCCACGTCCAGGCGAGCCGCAGCCCGCGGCCGGACACGTGTGCCACCGTCCGTCCGGCCTGCGCCAAGCTCACCGTCCACGGCAACGACGTCGACAGCCGGGCAGAAAAGCGAACCGAGCCCCCGATCTTGCCCAGGGCGGAGGGCGCATAGAGCTTCGGGAGTCCGAGGTTCTCCGCCTGCGCCGCGATCGCAGGCAGCCTGAGATAGATCCCCAATCCCGGGCAGGCGGTGAAGCCCGTGTCCCGGTGCGCCGAGACGGCCCGCAGGAAGACCGGAGCGCCGACGTGGAATCGGGCGTTGCCGTACGAGAGCCAGGTCAGCGTCGAGAGCGGCTCGATGTGCGCCACGTCGAGGCGCCAGGCAATGACCTTGACCAGGGCTTGCTCGGCCGCCTTCGGCAGTGCCGCCGAGATGAAGTTGCCGAGGACGGCAACGCCGGCGGAACCGGTGTTGAATCCCTCCGAGTGCGCGCCGACGACGTTGCGGGTCATCCCGCCGTAGCGGCCTTCGAAGACCTGGCCGTACCGGTCGACGAGGAAGTTGTAGCCGATGTCCTTCCAGCCGTTCGCCTTGACGTGATAGAGCTCGATCCCTCGCACGATCGAAGCCGACTGCGCGCGTGAGTAGGCGTTCGAGCCCGCCGTGTGGTGGACGACCACCATGCGCAGTGCCGCTGCGTAGCTCGGTGGGCCCCGGCGGATGCGCTCGTCGGCACGCCAGCCGACGCGAGGCACGATCGTGGGTGAGCCCGCGACTGAGACCGTGCGGCTGGGCACGAGCTCGACCGGGCTCCGGACGAAGTAGGCGCGCACCCGGCGAACCGCCCCGGTCGTCCGCCACGCGATCCGGTCCGACCTGCCGGTCCAGACGGCGTTGCCCAGATGCCATCCATGGCCCTGTCTGGACTCGGCGCTCCCGGCATCCGGACCGGTGTCGGCATCCGCCGCCTGCCACTTGCTCCAGCGGCCGCCAACGCTGCGGGCTCGGAACAGAAGTCGACCGGAGCCCCGCCAGTGCAGCCCGACCAGATCGAATGACTGCGGCACGCGCGCGACCGCGAGCGAGCGAGCGCCGCCGACCCGAAGCTCTCGCGAGAAGATCGTCGCGTCGGCGGCATGGGCCGCGGACGGAGCGGCCAGTGCGAGCAGGCAGGCGAGACGGAGAACCTTCACGGAGAACCCTTCGGCCATGATGCCTTCGCGGTCGAGCGCAGAGAACCTCCGCTAATGCAATCTTTACGTCGTGCGACGCATTTTCCTGCTCGTGGCGCTCGCGGCGGCGCTCTTCCTCGTCGGCTCGGCGTCGGCCGCGACCCCACGCGTCCTGGCCGTGCATTTCGACACCGAGGTCAACCCGGTCACCCAGGACTACCTCGACGGCCAGATCGCCCGGGCCGAGAGAAAGGGCTACGACGCGATCGTTGTCGTTGTCGACACACCGGGAGGGCTCTCCGAGTCGATGCGCAAGATCGTGCAGCGGGAGCTCTCCTCGAAGATCCCTGTCCTCTGCTTCGTCTCGCCGAACGGCGCCCGCGCCGCCTCGGCCGGAGTCTGGATCTGCGAGGCGGCGGACGTGGCCGCGATGGCGCCGGGCACGAACATCGGCTCGTCGACCCCGATTAGCGGGACCGGCGGGAACATCGGCTCCGATCTCCGCCGAAAGGTGATCAACGACGCCGCCGCCTCGCTCCGCACGCTCATGAAGCGCCACGGGCGCAACGCCGCCTGGGGCAATCTCGCCGTCCGGAAGGCCTCCAACCTGACGGAAGAAGAAGCGTTGCGGATGAACGTCATCGACGCGGTCGCTCCCACGTTGCCCGCGCTGCTCAGGCAGGTCGACGGCTTCGAGACGAAGTTCCCGGGCCGCCACTACACGCTGCACCTCGCCGGCGCCCAGATCGACGAGGCGCACCTCGGCTTCTTCGGGCGCCTGCTGAATGTCCTGATCGACCCGAACATCATCACGCTGCTCTTCCTCGCCGGCATCGCGGGCATCGGCTACGAGATCTTCCATCCGGGCGTGGTCCTCCCCGGGGCGCTCGGCGCCGTCGCGCTTGTTCTCTCGCTCTACGGCTTCTCGATCCTGCCGCCGAGCTGGGGCGGGCTGACCTTGCTCCTGCTCGGGATCTTCCTGCTGATCGTGGACGCCCACGTCACCACACACGGCGCCCTCACCGTGGCGGGTCTGGCCAGCCTCGTCGTCGGCGCCATCCTGCTCTTCCACGGCCGGCCCGCCCCGTACCACGTCTCGTTGCCGTTGGTGATCTCCCTCGCCGTCGCGATCGGGGGCCTCTGGGCATTCGGGCTAACGAAGGCCGTGCAGGCGCGGCGGCAGCCGATCTCGGTGGGGCCCGATGAGATCATCGGCCGCATCGGCGAGGTGCGCAGCGGTGGGCTCGTGGCCGTGAGAGGCGAGCTCTGGAAGGCGAGAGGGCCAGAGGGCGAGCAGCTTCGCCCCGGCCAGCAGGTCGAGGTCGCGGGAGTCGAAGACGGGCTCGTGCTCGACGTCCGGCCCCTCGAGCCGGCCCAGCGCGACTAGATGGCTGATCGGAAATTGATCGGCAAGCCGCGGCACCGCCGGATGACGCCCCAGACGCATCGCCTGAGCCCCCGCTCGCCCTCGCCCATAGCGCTGCTATGGCCTGCGGGAGATCACGGCCTCATGCTCGGTCTGGAACGCCCTCGACGGCACCACACTTCCCGATCAACCATCTAGGATCGCCCTACCGCTCCGAAAGGATCCTTCATGACCGCCGCCCTGGTCGTCCTCGTCATCGTTGCGTTCCTCGTCGTGCTCTTCCTGTTCTCCGCGATCAAGGTGATCCGGGAGTACGAACGCGCCGTCTTCTTCCGCCTTGGCCGCCTGCTTGCTCAGCCAAAGGGCCCCGGCTTAATCGTACGCATCCCGATCATCGATCAGCTGGTCAAGGTCGACCTGCGCACGATCACGCTCACGATCCCTCCCCAGGAGGTGATCACGAAGGACAACGTCCCCGCGCGAGTGAACGCGGTCGCCTACTTCCGCATCGTCGACCCCCAGGCGGCAATCGTGCAGGTCGAGAACTTCATGGTCGCGACCTCGCAGATCGCGCAGACGACGCTGCGATCGGTCCTCGGACAGCACGTGCTCGACGAGTTGCTCTCCGAGCGCGACAAGATCAACGCGATCCTGCAAGGCATCATCGACGAGCAAACGGCGCCCTGGGGGATCAAGGTCTCGGTCGTCGAGGTCAGGGACGTGGAGATCCCGCAGGGAATGCAGCGGGCGATGGCCCGCCAGGCCGAGGCCGAGCGCGAGCGCCGCGCCAAGGTGATCGCCGCCGAAGGCGAGTTCCAGGCCTCGGAGCGACTGAAGGACGCCGCGGCAGTGCTCAGCGAGAATCCCATGTCGCTCCAGCTCCGGTTCCTGCAGACGATGCTGGAGATGAGCTCGGAGCGGACGACGAACATGATCATCCCGTTCCCGATCGAGATGCTGACCCTGTTCACGCGAAAAGCCGAGGGCGGTAGCTGACAGCGGAGCTGCGGCGCGATCCAGTCTCCGGCCGGCTCGTCGCCATCGCTCCCGGGCGAGCGCGCCGCCCCGGGGCGACCCGGCCGCCCGGGGACGAGCTCCAGGCCTGCCCGTTCTGCGCGGGACATGAGGACCGCACTCCACCGGAGACGCTCCGGCTCGGCGAGCCGTGGCGTATCCGGGTCGTCCCGAACCTGTTCCCCGCGCTCGAGCACCAGGAGGTGGTCGTCCACTCGCCGGAACACCTGCGCTCGATCGCCGAGCTTCCCGGCGATCAGCTCCAGCTGGTGGCCGAGGCCTGGCAAGCGCGAGCCGCAGCGGCGCGAAGCGAAGGCTTTCCCTACGTCCATGCCCTCGTCAACGAGGGCCGCGAGGCCGGCGGCAGTCTGCCGCACACACACTCCCAGCTCGTCTGGCTCCGCGAGATTCCGCCCGTCCCTGCAGGCGAGAGCGGACTGTCACACCTGTTGGAAGGAGAACCGGTGCTCGAGCGGGACGGCCTCGTCCTGCACTGCCCGGACGCGTCGCGCCTGCCCTACGAAATGGTCGTGGCCCCCGCCGAGCCCGAGCGAGACGCGTTCGGAAGCGATCGCCTCGGCCTCGCGCTGACGCTTGCTGCCGAGGGGGTTCGGAGGCTGCGCGCGCTCGAGCCTGAAGCGCCGCTCAACCTCTGGCTCCACGACGTCGAGTGGTGGCACCTCGAGCTGTTGCCACGGCTCACGGTCCTGGCCGGGCTCGAGCTCGGCGCCGGAATCTACGTCAATACACTGGCCCCGGAAGAGGCCGCCGCCAGGCTGCGCTCTGCCTCCTGAGCCTCGAGTACGGCTTCAGCTTCCACGGCGTGCCGGGCGGCCTGAAAGCGCCGAGCCGCCTCGATCGCCGCACCGAGATTCAGGCCCTTGTCCTTCCCCTGCTTGATCAGCATGACGGTCTCGAGGGCCTCCAGGTCGTAGATGCGCTGCTTCCGCCCCTTGGTCGGAATCTGGGCCTTGTTCGTCCAGTAGTCGAGCTGCATCTTCGAGATCCCCGCGATCCGGCACACCTGACCGAGGTAGAGCTCGAGCTTGTATAGGTGCTGGGAAAGGTCGATCGGCTCGAGGAACACGGCGTGGCTGGAAGGAATCATCTTCCGGACGTATACCACCCTGGAGCCGAACTGTGAAACGCGGCGCTACGCCTCGGGCTCGTCGCCGTCGTCCGGCGTGCCGTCCTCGGACTCGACGACCGGGGCGAGGCTCGACAGCTGCTCGCCCTGGCGCAGGCGCATCACGGTCACACCCTGGGTGAGCCGCCCCGCCCGGCGGATCCCGTCGACGGGCATCCGGATAACCTGCCCCCCCGTCGAGATCAGCATCACCTGGTAGCCGTCACGCACCATGCGGGCGCCGGCAAGCTTGCCTCTGGCCTCCGTGAGCTGGACGGTCTTCACACCCAGGCCGCCGCGACCCTTGGTCGGGTAGTCCGCAATGCGAGTGCGCTTGCCGTAGCCGTTCTCGGTCACGACCAGCATGTCCGCCTCCGGCTCCGCGATCATCGCAGCAATGACCTCGTCGCCCTTGCGCAGCGACATGCCCTTCACACCCGCCGCCACGCGACCCATCGACCGCACCTGGTGCTCCGGGAAGCGGATCGCCTGCCCCTTGCGCGAGACCAGCAGGATGTCGTCCGCTCCCGAGGACAGGAAGGCGCCGACGAGCTCGTCCTTGGGGCGCAGCTTGACGGCGATGATCCCCTCCGACTTCAGCGGCGTGTTGTAGTCGGCGAACTTTGTCTTCTTGACCACGCCGTTCTTGGTGGCCAGCACGAGGTAGTCCGCCTCCCGGAAGTCCCGGGTGCGGATCACGGCGCGCACCTGCTCGTCCTGCCGAAACGGCAGCAGGTTGACGATGGCGCGCCCTTTCGACTGGCGCGTGCCGAGCGGAAGCTCGTGCACCTTGAGCCGGTAGACCTTGCCGGTCGAGGTGAAGAAGAGGATGTAGTCGTGGGTGGAGGCGACGAACAGGTGCTCGATGAAGTCGTCCTCCTTCAGGTCCATCCCCATCACGCCGACGCCACCACGCCGTTGCTCACGGTAGGACGTGACCGGCAGGCGCTTGATGTAGCCGGAGCGGGTGATCGCAATGACCATGTCCTCCTCGGCGATCAGGTCCTCGAGCCCGAGTTCGTCCTCGGCGGCCACGATCTCCGTCCGCCGATCGTCGGCGCGTCCGTAGATCTCCCTGATCTCGAGCAGCTCCTCCTTGACGACGCCGTCGATCTTCGCCTCGTCGCCGAGGATCGTCCGCAGCTCGGCGATGCGCTCCTGGAGGTCCCTGTACTCGTCCTGGATGCGCTTCCGTTCGAGGCCTGTCAGGCGCTGGAGTCGGAGGTCGAGGATCGCCTGGGCCTGGATCTCGGAGAGGTCGAACTCTTTCTGCAGACCGTCCCTGGCGACGTCGGGGTTCTCGGATGCCCGGATGAGGGCGATCACCTCGTCGAGCGCGTCAAGGGCGATCAGGTACCCCTCGAGCACGTGCGCCCGCTCGAGCGCCTTGCGCAACTCGTACTTCGAGCGCCGGGTGACGACCTCGCGTTGGAAGTCGAGGTAGTGGCGGATCAGATCTCGCAGCGAGAGCGTCCGCGGGACCCCGTCGACGAGCGCGACCCCGTTGTAGCCGAACGTCGTCTGCAGCTGGGTGTGCTTGAACAGCTTGTTCAGCACGACCTGAGGTATGGCGTCGCGCTTGAGCTCTACCTGGATGCGCATGCCGGTCTTGTCGGAGTGGTCCTGGACGTCGGAGATCTCCGAGAGGACCTTCTCCGCGTACAGGTCGGCGATCTTCTTGATCACCCCGGAGTCGCCCCCCTTCTTCACGCCGTAGGGAAGCTCGGTGACAATGATCGCGGTCCGGCCGCCGCGCAACTCCTCGACGTGAGCACGAGCGCGCACGACGATCCGCCCCCGCCCCGACCGATAGGCATCGAGGATGCCGGTGCGACCAAGGATGATGCCGCCGGTCGGAAAGTCGGGCCCCTTGACCTTGCGGGCGAGGCGTTCCACGTCGATGTCCGGCTCGTCGATCATGGCGGTGATCGCGTCCACGACCTCGGACAGCCGGTGCGGGGGAAGGTTGGTCGCCATTCCCACGGCAATGCCGGACGAGCCGTTGACGAGTAGGTTCGGGAACCGCGAGGGCAGGGCGGTCGGCTCGCGGCGAGACTCGTCGTAGTTCGGCGTGAAGTCGACAGTGTCCGCGTCGATGTCGCGCAACATCTCGGTCGCCATGCGCGAGAGCCGGCACTCCGTGTAGCGCATCGCCGCAGCGCCGTCGTCATCGATGTTGCCGAAGTTCCCCTGGCCGTCGACCAGCGGATAGCGCATCGAGAACCCCTGTGCCAGGCGGACGAGCGTGTCGTAGATGGCCGTGTCGCCGTGCGGGTGGTAGTTGCCCATCACGTCGCCGACCACGCGGGCGCACTTGCGGTAGGGCCGGCCTGGCTGCAGGCCGGCCTCGTGCATCGCGTACAGGACACGCCGGTGCACAGGCTTGAGCCCGTCGCGAACGTCGGGCAGTGCGCGGCTGACGATGACCGACATCGCGTAGTCCAGGAAGCTGGAGCGCATCTCTTGCTCCAGCTCACGCGGCTCGATGCGTCCGGGTCCGAGCGGTTCGACGGTTGCCATCTAGGGGTCCTTAGACGTCCAGGAATCTGACGTCTGTCGCGTTCTGCTCGATGAACTCGCGCCGGGGCTCGACCTGGTCGCCCATGAGCATCGAGAACACCCGGTCGGCGGCGGCCGCGTCCTCCACGTGGACCTGGATCAGCGTGCGGCGAGCCGGGTCCATCGTCGTGTCCCACAGCTGCTGGTGGCCCATCTCGCCGAGGCCCTTGAAGCGCGAGATCTGGATCCCCTCCTTGGCCAGGTCGAGTGCCTTGACGCGCAACTGCGCGAAGGTCTCGGCCCTGGCCCGCCTGCGGCCAAGCTCGAGCTCGAACGGCGGCGACCCGAGCAGATCTGCGAGCCGGGCATAGGCGGTGCGCACGTGATCGTAGATCGGAGAGTCGAGCAGATCCAGCGGAACGAGCACGTGGGTTGCCGCACCCGTTTCCTGCTCGACGATCTTGACCACCACGGAGGCCTTCGTCTTCGTCTCGAACGTCAGCGCATAGCCGTCCGAGGGCAGCCCCTCGAGCGCCTTCACCGCCTCCTCGACGGAGGGGGCATCGACTTCCACCAGCCGGTGCTGGACCACGAAGTCGGCCGGCGCGTGCCCGAAGTCGGCACGAAGTCGAGCCGACCAGCCTTCGAACTCCGAGAGCGCGCGGGTGAAACGGCTCCAGCGAGCTTCCGTCAGCGCCAGGTCGTCACCGCTGCGCGTTCGAACCCTCATGTCCTTCACGCGCTCGCGCACGAGCAGGTCCTCGAGCTGGGAGTCCTTCTCCATGTAGATCTCCTGCTTCCCCAGCTTGACGAGATAGAGCGGCGGCACGGCGATGTAGACGTGGCCCTGCTCGACCAGCTCAGGCATCTGCCGGTAGAGAAAGGTGAGGATGAGCGTGCGGATGTGAGAGCCGTCCACGTCGGCGTCGGTCATGACGATCACGCGGTGGTAGCGCAGGTTGGCGAGGTCGAGCTCGTCGCCGATCCCGGTGCCGATGGCGGTGATCATCGACTGGATCTCGGCGTTGGACAGCACTTTGTTGATCCGGTTCTTCTCGCTGTTGATCACCTTGCCTCGTAGGGGCAAGATGGCCTGGAACGTCCGGTCGCGTGCGTCCTTGGCCGAGCCGCCCGCAGAGTTCCCCTCGACCAGGTAGAGCTCCGCGGCCTCGGGGTCGCGGATCGTGCAATCAGCAAGCTTGCCGGGTAGCGAGGCGCTATCGAGCGCGCTCTTGCGCCGCGTCAGCTCGCGCGCCTTGCGAGCAGCCTGGCGCGCGCGGGCGGCGTCGATGGCCTTCTGGATGATCTGACGGGCCTCGCTGCGGTTCTCCTCGAGAAACTCGGCCAGCTTCTGATTGACCGTGCGCTGGACGACGCCCTCCACCCACGGGTTCCCGAGCTTTGTCTTCGTCTGACCCTCGAACTGCGGCTCCCGCAGCTTGACCGAGATCACGGCCGCGAGCCCCTCGCGAACGTCCTCCCCCTCGAGGTTGACCTCCTTGTCCTTGAGCAGGCCGTTGTCGCGTGCGTAACGGTTCAGCGTCGTCGTGAGGGCGCTCTTGAAGCCGGTGAGGTGCGAGCCGCCCTCGTGTGTGTTGATGTTGTTGGCGAACGAGAAGACGGACTCGACGTACGAGGTGTTCCACTGCATCGCCACTTCCACCGTGCCCTGTTGTGCCGTCTCCCCGTTGGTCGTGCCCTCGAAGTAGACGATGTGCTTGTGAACCGGGTCCTTGGCCGAGTTCACGTGGGCGACGAAGTCCCTGATGCCGCCTTCGTAGTGGAACTCCTTGCGCTCACCGCCTGCGCGCTCGTCCGTGAAGACGATGCGCAGGCCCTTGGTGAGAAACGCCGTCTCGCGCAGGCGCTGCACGAGCACTTCGTCCGACCACTCGATCTCCTCGAAGACCTCGCCGTCGGGCATGAAGGTGATCGCGGTGCCGGACTCCTTCGTCGGGCCCACCGCCTTGAGATCGCCAGCGGGCTCACCTCGGCTGAACTCCTGCCGCCAGACCTTCTTGTCACGCCAGACCTCGGCGATCAGCCACTCGGACAGCGCGTTCACGACCGAGACACCCACGCCGTGCAGGCCGCCCGACACCTTGTACCCCTCGCCGCCGAACTTCCCGCCGGCGTGAAGCTTCGTCAGCACGACCGTCAGCGCGGGGAGCCCCTGGTCCGGCATCACGTCGACCGGGATCCCGGATCCGTTGTCTCGAACGGTGACGGAGTTGTCGGGGTGGAGCACGACCTCGATCTCGTCACAACGCCCGGCGAGAGCCTCGTCGACGGAGTTGTCGACCACCTCGAAGACGAGGTGGTGGAGGCCCCGAGAGCCCGTCGAGCCGATGTACATCCCGGGCCGCAGCCGGACCGGCTCGAGGCCCTCGAGCACGGTGATGTCCTTTACGGTGTAGGCAGCTTCAGCCACTAAAAAAGCCCTGCAATTGCGCTATTTGCGGGCTGCAGTCAGTCTATCAGACTGAGCGGCCGGACCGGGCCCGTGCCAGGCTGAGCGCAGCCGCTCTTTGCACCCGTTCCCGCAACTCCTCGTCGCCGATTCCGGCGGCCATGCGCTTCGCCTCCGCGACCTCCTCCGGAACCGGGGAGAGAACCGGCACGGGTTGTTCCTCGGAGGAGCTCCGAGGCGGTTCGGGGAGGTGTCCAGGAGCAAAACGAAGCGCCTTCGGCACGGCGTCGCCAAGCTGTCCCCGAAGCCGGTCGAGAATCTCCGACGCCAGCTGCGAGAGCTCGAACGCCCACGCAGACGAGCTCGTCGCGACGTGAAGGGTGCCGTCGCGCCCCACTCTCGCCGGCCACGCGTTGCGGGCAATGTCGGCACCGGTCACCTCGGGCCACGCCTCCAGCAGCTCGGGCATACCGGACGGCGCGCCGAAGCGGGCAAGCTCGTTCCGGACGTTTCCCTCGATCCGCTCCACTAGCCCTGCTCCACCCGCCCGGGTGTCACCGCGAGGAGCTGCGCGGGGTCTCCAGGGAGCGCGTCGCGGGTGGTCGAGGTGATCACCGTCTGGCCGGCGGGCAGAAGGCGCACGAGCGCCGCCCGCCGATCGGAATCGAGCTCGGACAGCACATCGTCCAGCAGCACCAGGGGGGTCGCGTCCCACCGGCTCGCAAGCACCTGTGCCTCGGCGAGCAAGAGGGCCAAGACAGCCAGCCGCTGCTCTCCCTGCGAGCCGAAGGTGCGGAGATCTCGCGAGCCGCCGGTGATCGTGACATCGTGGAGATGCGGGCCTGCGCCAGTCGTGCCCCGCTCCAGGTCTCGCTCGAGTCGGCCCTCCAGCTCGGTCACAGAAGGCGCTTCGCCTTCGTACGAAAGCCGCGCGTCGGAGAGCCCGAGCTCGTCCGCGTAAACCCTGAAGCCCGCGCCGAGTCCCTCGATCACCTCCCGCCGGGCCGTGACCAGCTCTCCTCCGAGCGCGACCACGCGCTCCGTCCAGGGGGCGAGGGCGTCGTGATCCGAGTAGCCGGCCGCCAGGCGGCGAAGCGAGGCGTTCCGTTGACCCACAGCCGCCGCGTACTCCGCCGGCAGCTGAGAGCGAGCAGGTGAGAGCCGCCCGAGTACACGGTCGAAGTACGCACGGCGAGCGGCCGGTCCGCCCTTCACGACGACGAGCCTCTCGGGTATGAACACCAACGTCTGCGTCTCCCATCGAAGCTGCTCGGCGGCCGAGAGCCGGGCCCCGTTCATTAGGGCGCGCTTGCCGTCCGTCTTGGAGAGATCGACCCGGATTTCGAGCGCCCGCTCACGCCGCGCTCCACGGACCTGTGTTCGGGCAGCGTCCCGACCGAAGCGGATCAGCTGAGCATCGGAGCGCGTCCGGGGAGAAAAGCCCTGGGTCACGAGATGCAGCGACTCCAGAAGGTTGGTTTTCCCCGCGCCGTTCGCGCCCACCACCTGCACGAGGCCGGGCTGGAGCGAGAGCTCGAGCCCCTCGTACGACCGGAAGTCCCGAAGCGTGAGCGAGGTGACGACCAGCTTCGGCTAGCCCGCGAGCCGAATCGGCATGATCAGGTACCAGAAGTCGTCCTCGGCGCCGACGATCAGGCCAGGGCGCAGGGGGTTGATCAGCTTCAACACGAACTCCTCGCTCGCCGCTGACTCCACGCCGTCCCGCAGGAACTCCGCGTTAAAGCCGATCTCGAAGGCCTCGCCGGAGAACGCAACCGGCAGCGTCTCCCGCGATTCGCCGACGTCTTGCGTCTGCGCGGAGATCGTGAGCTCACCGTCGTCGAAGCGCAAACGCAGCGGAGAGTTCCGCTGAGCCATCACTGCCGTTCTCCGTACGACGTCGAAGAGCTCCTCGCGGGGCATGCGTACCTCGTGCTCGAAGGTCTCCGGCAACAGCTGCTTGTAGTTCGGAAACTGCCCGTCGATCCGGCGAGTGGTGAGCAGCACGTCGGCGACTGCGAACACTGCGTGGTTGTCCAGCATGCCCAGCTGCACGGTCTCGGTTCCCGTCGCGATGCGGCGCAACTCCTCGAGCGCCCGAGCAGGGATGATCGCCTCCATTTCAGGAAGCTCCGCGCTGAGCGGCGTCTCCTTGACGGCCAGCCGGTACGAGTCGGTCGCGGCCATGACCAGCTTTCCCGGCTCGAAGCGGACGAGGATGCCCGTGAGCACCGGTCGCGACTCGTCGCGCGAGGCCGCGCGACCCACCCGCGAGATTGTCTCCAACAGTGGCTCGGTTGCGACCGTGTGCAGGCTTGCTCCCTGAACGTCCGGCAGACGCGGAAAATCCTCCACTGCGTATGTTCGGAGCCGGTACTCGGCCGATCCGCTGACGACGTGGAGCGCGCTCTCCTCCGTCTGGTACTCGAGCGTGACCTCCCCTGTTGGCAGCAGGCGGACGAGCTCGACGAGCAGGCGGCCGGGCACGACCACCGCCCCGTCTCCCTCCACGCCCGCGGCCAGTCCCGTCCGTAGCGACAGTTCCATGTCCGTGGCCGACAGCTCGAGCTGTCCTTCGCTGCCGCGAAGCATGATGCCGGAGAGGATCTGCACAGAGCTGCGGCTCGACACGGCTCGATTCACGAGCCCGAGCTTCTCGCCCAGTTCCTCTCGCGAGCAATTCACACGAAGCTCTGTCCCTACGGTGATGTTTGAAGTCATTTAGACCTTCCGTCGTAGTCGTAGAGAGTGTGCGCCGTGGGGATGATGCCCGCAAGGCGGTTCGGGCAGAGCGATTGAGGGTGTGCGGTCTTCTGGGGACATGTCTGGACTTTCCACGGGCCTTCGGGGCACGACGAGAGTTTCCACGGTTCTAGTGGGTTTGCTTGATGCGCGCGGTCAGTTCCTGCACAAGGTTGTACACAGAGCGATCCGCGCGGATCATCTTGTCGATCTTGGAGTAGGCGTGAATCACCGTGGTGTGGTCGCGGCCGCCGAACTCCTTGCCGATCTTGGGGAGGGAGGAGTCCGTTAGCTCCCGGGAGAGGTACATGGCCACCTGGCGCGGGTAGGCGATCGACTGCGAGCGGCGCTCGCTGCAGAGCTCGGTGATGGAGAGGCCGAAGCGCTCGGAGACCGCCTCCTGGATCAGCTGGATGGAGACCTGGGCCACCTCGCCCTGTGGGAAGACGTCCCTGAGCACGTCCTGAGCAAGGGCGACGGTCATCGCGCGGCCGGTGAGCGACGAGAAGGCGACCACCCGCGTGAGCGCGCCTTCGAGCTCGCGGATATTCGTCGAGATCCGGCGGGCGATGAACGTCAGCACCTCGGGATCGCCGAGGTCGATGTGGTCGGTGCGAACCTTCTTGCGCAGGATCGCGATCCGCGTCTCCAGGTCGGGCGGCTGGATGTCGGTGATCAGGCCCCATTCGAACCGCGACCGGAGGCGCGCCTCGAGAGTGGCGATCTCTCGCGGCGGCCGGTCAGAGGACATGACGATCTGGCTGCCGGCCTCGTAGAGGCTGTTGAACGTGTGGAAGAACTCCTCCTGGATCCGCTCCTTGTGCTCGAAGAACTGCACGTCGTCGATCAGGAGGAGGTCGTAGTTGCGGTATCGGTTCTTGAAGCTCTCCATCCCTCTGTCGCGAAGCGAGTTGATGAAGTCGTTCATGAACGTCTCGCTCGTTACGTAGCGGACGGAAAGCCGCCCCGTGTGCTCCATCACGTACTGCGCGATCGCCTGGAGTAGGTGGGTCTTGCCGAGCCCGGTCCCGCCGTAGATGAAGAGCGGGTTGTAAGCCTGAGCGGGAGCCTCGGCGACGGCAAGCGCGGCCGCGTGTGCGAAGCGGTTCGACGAGCCGATCACGAACAGGTCGAACGTGTACTTGGGGTTGAGCCCGGTGGCCTCGGCCCGGGGCTGCTCCTGCTCGTCCACCACCTGAGGCGCTCCGGCCGGCTCGTCGACCACGAGGTGCACTTGGCCTTCCTGTCCGGTCGTGTCCCGAAGCGCAGCGTGAATCAGCCCGAGGAAATGCCCCTCGATCCAGCCCCGGTTGAAGTCGTTCGGACAGACGAGCACGAGCTCCTCGCTCGAGACCGTCCGCGGCCGAACCTCCCCGAACCAGGTCCGGTAGGTGGTGTCGTTGAGCGCACCACGGAGACGGCCGGCGACCTCGTCCCAGAGACTCTCTACAGCCACCTCGACTGGTTGCTCCACCTCCGGGCTCCGACTCCTTCGCCGACCGTAACGAGAGCCGAGCATACCAACGTGTGCGACAGCCCACAATGCGTGCAAAAGGGGGATGCAGGATGCAAGAAATACCGGGATTTACAGGTCTTTTTCCGGCGTCCACATGAGTGTCCACAGGTGTGGAAACTGTCGGTTGCCGGATGTGTCAACGCGCGAGACGTAGCCACTCAGCAGGCCTTTCGTTCAGCCTGGACTCTGCCGAGCGGCTGTGGACAACCTAAGTGCAAAAGGTGTCGTCTATACTCCGCGCTCGGCGCCCAGGGGGCGCCTCTCGTTGCCTACCACTCGGATTCGTGAAGCGGACCTACCAGCCAAACGTGCGCAGGCGGAAGCGGAAGCACGGGTTCCGTGCCCGCATGTTGACACGCGCCGGCCGCGCGATCATCAAGCGCCGGCGGGCCCGGGGACGCAAGCGGCTGTCGGCCTGACGGGCCGGCTGCGGGGACCGGTCGTTCGCTTCGGGTCCGATCGAGCCTGAGCCCGATGCAGCGCCGCCATCGACTGACCCGCTCCCGTGACTTCGAGGCCGTGTACAGACACGGTCGCTCGGCGTCGACGCGGTTTCTCGTCCTCTACTGGTTTCCCCGGGATGAAGAGGGCGGTGAGCCGCGGCTCGGGCTGGCCGTTCCGAGGGGCGTCGGCACAGCGGTCGTGCGAAACCGCGTCAAGCGGCGCCTGCGCGAGCTCTGGCAGGCGCGCGTCGAGACGGTCTCGGCCCGCTGCGACTACGTGCTGGTCGTGAGGCCCGGCCTCGCGGAGGCGGCCGAGGCTCGCGGCTTCGAGTGGCTCGGCGAGCGTCTCGACGAGGTGCTCGGAAAGGCGGCCGCGTGAGATACGCCGGCCTGGTCCTGCGCGCGTTCCTTCCCTCTCCCGGTGTGGCGGACGCGCCCACCTGCAAGTACCACCCGACCTGCTCGCACTACGCCGGTGAGGCTCTGCGCAAGCACGGGTTCGCCAAGGGATCGCTGAAGACGGCCTGGCGGCTGCTTCGCTGCAACCCGTGGAGCCACGGGGGAGTGGACTACCCGTGATGTCCGCACTGCTTCTTGCCAGTCCCCTGACGCCGCTGGAGCACCTGCTCCGCCACGTCCTCGACTGGTTGCACGGAACAGTCGGGTTGCCGTGGGCCTGGTCGATCGTCGCGCTCACGATCCTGGTGCGGATCCTGCTCGTGCCGCTCACCGTCAAGCAGATCCACTCCATGCAAGGCCTGCAGCGGCACGCGCCGGAGATGAAGGAGATCCAGCGCAAGTTCAAGCACGACAAGCAGAAGATGAACGAGGAGCTGATGAAGTTCTATCGGGAGAACCGCATCAACCCCGCAGCCTCCTGCCTGCCCATCCTCGCGCAGGCCCCGGTGTTCATCGCTCTGTACTTCGTGCTGCGCACGTTCTCGAAGCACCCACCGCCGGGAAACCTCGACTGGCTTGGCCTCTTCCAGATCACCGAGAAGGCGACCCACGGCTGGGGGCCGCTCCTCCTCGTCGTGTACGCGGTCAGCCAGACGACGTCCACCTACCTCATGTCCTCGACGATGGACAAGACCCAGCGGACGATCATGCTCATTCTTCCGCTGGTCTTCATCACCTTCATCGCGAACTTCCCGCAGGGTCTCGTCATCTACTGGGTGACGACCAACCTCTGGACCGTCGGCCAGGGCGTGATCACACGGCGCCTCGTGCCCAAGCCTGAGTCTCCTCCGAAGCGGACCTCCCGCACGGCTCCTCGGGCCGACGCCGACGCCGAGGACGGCGCGAAGCGAGACGAGGCCCAGCCCGCCAAGCCCACGCCCGCCGCGGCGGCCAGCCACCCGCGGAAGGTCAAGCGCAAAAAGAAGCGAGCGCGGCGGTGAGCGCGGAGGGAAACCTGCTCGAGATCGAGGCCAGCGGGGAGACGGTAGGCGAGGCCAAGTGGCTCGCGCTCCGCGAGCTCGAGAAGCTCGAGCCGGACATCGATCGCGACGCCGTTGCCTTCGAGATCCTCTCCGAGGGAGAGCGGGGGCTCCTCGGCGTGGGCCGGTCGCCCGCCCGTGTGGTCGCACGCGCGCCGGCGCCCGCTGTTCCTGCGGAAGACCGGGACGAGAGCGAGCTGAGCGCAGTGGTGCGCGAGGTGCTGCAGCGGGTTATGGGTGAGCTTGGAGTGCGCTGCCGCCTGGGAGTGGTCGAAGACGGCGAGAGCGTGACCGCTTCGCTCGAAGGAGGCGACTTGGGGCTTGTGATCGGCAAGCACGGCCAGACAATCGACGCGATCCAGTACTTGGTGGGCGCAATCGTCCACCGCCGCTTCGAGGGAGACGCGAAGCCCGTCGTGGTCGATGCTGCGGGCTATCGGGATCGGCGCCGCGAGCGGCTGGAGTCGCTGGCCGGCCGGGTTGCCGAGCAGGTTGTCGCGACCGGACGGCCGGTAGAGCTCGAGCCCATGACCGCGGCCGAGCGGAAGCTTGTCCACGTGTGTCTGCAGGACGTCCCGGGCGTGGCGACTCGCAGCGAGGGCGAAGAGCCGAACCGCCGCGTCGTGGTTGAGCCCGGCGCCGACTGATCCTCGACTGGAGAGCTGGCTCGAGGCTCTCGTCGCCGCTCCCGGGCTCACGGCAGTTCGCGACCCGGCTGAGGCCCGGCGCGTCCATCTGGAGCAGAGCCTGGTCGCCGTGGAGCACGTCCGCCGCTTCGAGGGCGCGATCGTCGATGTGGGCTCAGGTGGGGGCGCGCCCGGGATCCCGCTCGCGGCCGCCCTGCCGGGGCGGTCGATCACCTTGCTCGAGGCGGCGAGGCGGAAGTGCGCGTTCCTCGAGGGTCGCGCCGGAGCGTTTCCGAACGTACGCGTGGTCTGCGGCCGGGCCGAAGAGCAGGAGCCGGACAGCTTTGGCGTTGCGGTTGCGAAGGCCCTCGCCCCACCGCCGGTCGCGGCGGAGTGGTGCCTGGCGCTCGTTGCGCCGGGCGGTGCGGCGATTCTGTACGCCGGTCCCTCCGCCGACGCCGAGCGGGTCGCGGCCGTCTCCAAGCGGCTCGGCGGCGGCCGGCCGGAGACCCATCCCGGCTTGCTCGTGATCCCGAAGCTCGAGCCGACGCCGCCGGGCTTCCCGCGCCGCCCTGGGATGGCGCGGAAGCGTCCGTTGGTCTAGCAGCGGCACGTCCGCCGCCGCCACAACAATGGGCGGCGTGCCGGGACGGATCTACGCGGTTGCCAATCAGAAGGGCGGGGTGGGCAAGACGACCACGGCGATCAATCTCGCGGCCTGCCTGGCGGAGGCCGGAGAGCGGGCGCTCGTGGTCGATCTCGATCCCCAGGCGAACGCGACCTCGGGACTCGGCATGCACGCGAACGGTGTCTCCAGCTACGACCTGCTCGACGGCGCGCCGCTGTCCGAGCTCATGCAGGCGACCCGCTTCCAGAACCTGTACCTCGTTCCCTCGAAGCCCGATCTCGCCGGAGCGGTGGTCGAGCTCTCGCGGCGTGACGACGGCGAGCGCTTCCTGGCTCAATCCCTCGCTGACGCCGGCCGTGACTTCTCCTTCGTCTTCCTGGATTGCCCGCCGTCGCTCGGCCCGCTCACGGTCAACGCGCTCGCCGCCGCCGATCGAGTCCTGGTCCCGGTCCAGGCCGAGTACTACGCCCTCGAGGGCCTCTCGCAGCTCCTGCACTCCGTCGAGCTCGTGCGCCGGCGGCTGAACCCGCGGCTGGCGATCGCCGGCGTGCTGTTGACCATGGTCGACCGCCGCACGCGGCTGGCCGCCGACGTGGAGGCGGAGGTTCGCCGGCATCTCGGCAACCTCGTCTTCGAGACGGCAGTGCCGCGGTCCGTTCGTGTGGCCGAGGCACCAAGCCACGGGCTGCCGGTGATCGCCCACGACCGCCTTTCGACAGGAGCCGAGGCGTACTGGAAGGTGGCGATGGAGCTTGTCGAGCGCGCCTGAGCCAACTCCGGGCCGGCGAGGGCTCGGGCGCGGGCTGGAGGTGCTGCTCGGCGGCGAGACGCAGGGCGACCTCACGCAGCTGCAGGTCGACGCGGTCTTCCCGAACCCTCGCCAGCCCCGCCGTCGCTTCGAACACGAGGCCACGAGCGGGCTGGCCGACTCCATTCGGGCCCAGGGCGTCGTCCAGCCGGTGATCGTGCGGCCTCGGGAGGCCGGGGGATGGGAGCTAATCGCCGGCGAGCGCCGCTGGCGGGCGGCCCGCGAGGCCGGTCTGGCGACCGTCCCGGCGGTCGTCCGGCACGCCGACGACCGGGACTCCCTGCTGCTCGCGCTGGTGGAGAACGTCGCGCGGGAGGATCTCTCCCCCGTGGACGAGGCTCGCGCGTACGCCGTACTGCTGGACGAATTCGCCCTCTCGCTCGGCGGTCTGTCCGAGCGGGTCGGTCTCTCCAAGCCGATGGTCTCGAACCGGCTCAGGCTGCTCGAGCTCCCCGACGATCTCCTGGCCATGGTCGAGCGTGGGGAGTTGAGCGAGGGTCACGCGCGAGCGGTGCTGGCCGTGCCCGACCAGGAAGGACGGCGGCAGCTCGCGCACGAGATCGTCAAGCGCGGACTGACGGTGCGCGAGGCTGAGCGGGCTGCGCGCTGGAAGGGCGCCAAGCGCAAGCCCCGCAAGGCTGCGAAGGTGGACCCGCTGCTCGCAGACCGGGCCTGCGCGGCGGCGCAGCTGCTCACCGGTCTGCGGACGCGGGTCGGTCCCGGACGCCTCGAGATCCTCTTCGCCGACGAGGTCGAGCTGGCCGAGCTGGCGGAGGCGCTGGAGGCTGCGGCCCCTCGCTAGAATCGCCTCCCGCGGGGCGATTAGCTCAGTCGGTTAGAGCGCCGCTCTGATAAGGCGGAGGTCCGTGGTTCGAATCCACGATCGCCCATTCTCGTTTCCCGCAAGTGGCCTTGGCTAAGATCAGCGCGAGGCCAGCGGATGCAGGAGATGGTCATCTACGGAGTCTCGTTCGACTTGGTCGGCAAGCAGCCGATCGTTCTCCTCAAGACGGCCGAGGGAAGCAGGTTCCTGCCGATCTGGATCGGGCACTCCGAAGCGGCGGCGATTCTCATGAAGCTGCAGAACGCGAACACGCCCCGGCCGATGACCCACGACCTCGTGACCGAGATGCTGACGCAGCTCGACGCCCAGGTCGTGCGGATCTGCGTCACCGATCTGCGCGAGAACACCTTCTTCGCCACCATCACCCTGCAGCAGGACGGGTCGGAGATCGAGGTGGACTCGAGGCCGTCGGATGCGATCGCGCTGGCCGTGCGCGCCGAGGCGCCGATCTACGCCGACGACCGAGTGATCGAGGAGTCCGCGATCGAGTTCGAGGGCGAGGAGGTCAACGAGGAGGAGATCGTCGACGAGTTCCGCAAGTTTCTCGATCAGGTGACGCCCGACGAGTTCGCCGTCGAGGAGGACGAGGGCTAGCGCCTGGTAGAAGGCCAGCTCCTAGTAGACATAGACCGTCTCCCCGTAAGGCTCGCTCCGGAACAGGCGCTCGATCACGAAGTTCGGCACCCGCACGCACCCGTGCGAGGCGGGGTACGGGGGGACGGAAGGATTGCCGTGTATGGCATACCCACCGGTGAAGTACATGGGCTTGTAGAGGACGCCGAGTGGGCTGGGGTCGTAGCCCGGCACCTTGCGGGAGATGGCGAAGCGCCCGACCGGCGTGTAGTACCCGGCGATGCCGGCGGTCGAGACCGGTGAGATGAGCGAGATCTCGCCGCCGCGGACGACGAAGAGCACCTGGCGGGTCTTGTCGACCTCGATGTGGTCCAGCGGCCGCCGGTAGCGCGGCTGCGGAACGAGCGGGTGTTCCAGCCGTGCCCACACGGCGGGGCCGGCCGCGCCCGTCCGTGGCAGGCGCTGGACCTTCTGGAACGCATACACGCCCTCGAGCACGTCGCCGTCGAAGCTCGACTGGATGCGCGGGACCGCGTAGTGGAGCGCCGCGAGCCCCTGCAGGAGGCGCGCGACCGCCGGGCTCGACGCGCCGTAGGCCAGGAGCGGAGGACGGAGCGAGGCGCTGAGCTCCCGGGTGACGACCGCATAGCCGGGGTGCGGCAGCGTCTCGACGAGGACGTGAACGCCTGCGGACGACGCGGTGTCGAGCGCGAGCCGACCGGAGCGGAAGAGAACCCGGCTCGAGGCACGCCGGCCGTCTCTCGTCACTCGGACGCGGACGGGCCCGGCTCGCTCCGGTCGCAGGCGGACGGCGACCTCGAGGGGCTGTCCTACCACTTGCGGGCCGACCAGCCGAACGGTGAGCAAGGGATGGATCCGGACCGTCACCTCGGGGGAGACGGCTCCGGCCCACGCAACGTGGAAGGGGCCGGGGCGCTCGAGCCGCACGGGAATCCGAAAGGTGCCGCCGCGCCGCGCGGCGGCGGCCGTCACCGGCGTGTCCGCGCGGTACAGACGGATGCGCGCGCCCGGAACAGCGGGGGTGACGCGCCCCACGAACTCGATCCGGTGCCCGAAGCGGGTGGCGGCAGGGGCCTTCAGCGTGAGCACGGGCGCAGGCGTCGTGGCGAGTCCGGCGGCCGGCCAGCCAAGGGCAAGGAGCAGCGGGGCGACGCGCAGCATTACGCGAGAATAGTCCGAGCTCAGGTCGCCACAGAGACGGCGAGCGCAATCGAGTTGAACGCCATGTGGGTGGCAATGCATGGGTAGATGCTGTCGGTCCTGCTCCGGATCCAGGCCAGACCGGCTCCGAAGGCGATCAGGAGCGGCAGACCCTGGACGAGCCCGTGCACGAGTCCGAACGTGACACCCACCACGACGATCGCGAACGTGCTTCCGTGACGCGCCAGGAGCGAGTAACCGAGCCCGCGGAACTGCAGCTCCTCGACCAGGGGGCCGATGAGCGCGAGCACGACGAAGCTGGCCGCGAACGCGCCGGCTCTGGCCGAGTCCCAACCCGATGGGCTGAGGCCCTGCTCGCGGCCGGGATTGAGGAACGGTGAGAGGACGATGCCCAGGACGTAGATCCCGATCAGCACCACGACGACGAGCTTGACGGCACGCGCCCAGGAGATCGGGGGCCGCCAGGCGAACAGCTCTCGCCGGTGACCCGCCCCGGCGATCGCGAGCACGATCCCGAGGATGAGGCCGTACTGGATCAGTCCTCCGACCGCCAGGCTGTAGTGGTAGACGGCGTCTCGTGGCGGCTTCGATGTCGCCCGGGTCGCGTAGTTGAGGATCGAGAGGGCTGCGGCGAGGCAGGTCCAAGCCAGCAGCCTCCCGGAGATCACGTCCAGTCCTCGAACGCCCGGGCGAGGGGTGCGGGCGCAAACCGCATGCCGGCGGCTCGAGCTCCCAGCTCGTCCGCCGGCTCGTCGCCCACATGAAGCGCGCGGCCGGGCTCGACGCCGAGCCGCTCGAGCGCGAGCAGGAAGGGAGCTGGGTCGGGCTTGGGCGCTCCGGCCTCGGCCGACGTGACCACGGCGGCGAACAACCGGTCGAGGCCGAGGGCAGCCAGGTGCTCGCGCAGGGCGCAGTCCCAGTTGGCGACGACGGCGAGCGGCAGGCCACGGGCACGGAGCAGCTCGAGCGTCTCGACGGCTCCGGGCACGGGTGCGAACCGAAGTGCGCCAACGAAGGAGGCCGCGAACGAGCCGGCGTTCACGTCCACTCCGACCGCCTCGAGGAAGACCGCCGTGCAGTCTCGGCGCAGCTCCGCGAGTGTCTTCTCGTTCCGCCCCAGGTGTGCGTGCGGCCGGTAGTAGGCGGCCTCGGCGGCGAAGGCCGAGGAGACCTGTTCGTCCGTTCGCTCGGCGCCCTGGTCGGCCAGCGCACGACGCAGGGCGGGCACGGGATCGACGAGTGTGAGCAGGGTGCCGTAGCCGTCGACCGTGACGGCGTCCAGCTCAGCGAAACGCATCCGGATGGAGCGCGCGCGCGATCGCGACCAGGCCGTCACCCACCCGGGGCCCGGGTTCCAGGAGCGCGGCGTCCACGATCGCGAAGCGACCACGGCGAACGGCAGGAAGCTTGCGCGTGCGTGCGTTACGGCGCAGGTCGCGGAGGGTGGTGCCGCTGTCCGAGGTCGCGATGTACACACGCGGGTTGAGCTCGGCGAGTTCTCGAAGCTCGACGGGACCCGCGTCCTCCTGCTGCCCGGCCACGTTCCGGCCGTGAGCCTCGCGGATGAGGTCGCCGACCAGCGAATGGTCGGAGACGGTCGTGAAGAAGCCGGTGTCCACGAACACGCGGACGTCCTTCGCCCCGGCGAGCCTGCGGTCCACGAGCCGCTTGCGCGCTTGGATCCGGTGCACGAGCTTGCGACCCTCGACCGGCTCGTCTGTCATTAGCCCAAGCTCGGTGATCGCCTGCTCGACCTCGCGCAGCGAGTCTCCCGGCGCGATGTACACCGGCGCGTGGGTCTGGGCGGCGGCATGGGAGAGCTGAACCTCGTCGGAAGACGACGAGGCGACAATCAGGTCGGGCCGCATTCTCCTCAGCCGGCGGAGCAGGATCGTTCCGCTGGGCTCTACGGGCATCCCGACGACGCGCTTGCGAGTCCCGAGAGCGTCGATCACCTGGAGCAGGGCAGGCGTGAGGACCGCGATCCGCTGTGCGGGCCGTCGCACGACCAGGGGGCGGTCGGCCGCACTTGTGACCGTCACGGGATAGAGCGGGGCGGTCGAGCCGGTGGGCTCGGAGCGCTCTCCGCATGCGGTGGCGGAAAGCAGGAGCGCAAGCGCCGCGCCCGCGAGCGCTACGCGACCCATTGCCACAGGGTCCACTGGGTGACGAAGACCCCGAGCAGCATCGCGCTCACTCCGACGATCGCCGTGTGCACGCGTGGCCTTCCCCCGATCACGGCCAGCGCGAGGAAGAAGGGGAAGATGGCGAGGCCGAGGCGGGGAAGCGACTGGAGAGGCCACTGCGAGCTCGGGGTCGAGAGCGGCAGGGCTAGGCTGAGGGTGCAGAAGAGACCGTAGGGAGCGCCGAAGCGGCGCCACGCGATCACCGTCAGCCAGCAGAAGAGCGCGAGGAAGGCGAGGCTCGTCAGGTTGACGAGAGCCACGCGCATCGGATCGGTGTCTGGGACGGCCGGCCAGTAGCGGTGGACATGGGAGCCCGACGCGAGCTGCTCGAGTCCGGCCCAGCCGGCCCGCAGGCCGTCCCACACGCCGCCGAGCGGCCCCGCCGGCGAAAGGTGGCGGTGCCAGAGCGCCTGCGCCCTGGCGAAGGCGACTGGGTCACCCACCTCGTGCCAGAGATAGAGCGGATACAGGCAGGCGAGGAGCGGCGCGACGGGAAAGGCTCGGAGAGCGCGGCCTCGATTGGGCGAGCGCCACGCAAGCAGCAGCAACGGGGGAAGGAGCGCGAGCCCGGCGGGGCGAGTCAGGATTGCCAGGCCGACGAGGCTCCATGCCGGGAGCCAGCGCCTGCGCTCGGCGAGGACGAAGGCGCTGAGGGAAAGCAGGAGGAAGAGGGCCTCGCTGTAGACGGCGATGAGGAAGAAGGTCATCGGGAAGACGGCCAGGTAGATCACCGCGCGGCGAGCTCCGTCCACCCCCAACCGCTCCTCGGCGACCCGATGGAGGAGGAAGAACGCGGCAAGCGAGGCGGCGAGGGAGACGAGGATTCCGGCGAGGACGTAGTGTCCGAGCAGGGCCTTTCCCACCGGACGGACGGTTGCCGGGTAGAGGGGAAAGAACGCGGTCGCCGCTCCGTTCGGCGACGCGCGCTCGTATCCGCGCTCGGCGATGCGCAGGAACCAAACGCTGTCCCAACGGGCCCAGACGTCGGTCAGGGCCCCCAGGTCCCGGGTCAGTCTGGGATCGTCGACGCGCTGCGCCTGGGGACTGCTGCCGGCGAGCGTGAGCAGCGCGAACAGGGCTGCGCCCCAGACGGCGATTCGGCTCCACACGTAGAGGCCGAGCACAGGAGACCTGCGCACGGCCGGCGCCTGAGCCTGCACCTCGACGCGCCGCAGCGGGCGCTCCCGGACGCGTTGACCGGCGGCCACGACGCTCGATCATACTGTTGCCACGGCGCGCTACTTCACTCCCCAGGAGGCGAACGATGCCCTGAGGGCGGTGCGCCCGCTTGCAGAACGGCTGGTCGAGCACCGGCGCCTTCTCGCCGCCGCGCTGGAGCGCCGGGAGCAGCTGGGCGCGATCGTGAGCGGCAACGGCGGCGGGCTACGACCGCAGGCGCTTGCCGAGGCGCAGGCGGCCGTGGAGGCTGAAGCGGCGGGCGTGGCGCGCTGTGTCGAGGGCATCCACGAGCTCGGCGGGCAGGTCAAGGACGTCGAGCAGGGTCTGGTCGATTTCCCGGCACTTCGCAGCGGCGTGGAGGTGCTGCTCTGCTGGCGGCTCGGCGAGGACGAGATCCAGTACTGGCACGGGCTCGAGGACGGCTTCGCCGGCCGCCGGGAGCTGCCCCTCTAGAGCGCCGGTACCAGGGTCAGTGCCAGGCACCGCGTGCCCGAGGGAGAGCGCCGAGCCCGTCGAATAGTGGGCCATGCCGAACTGGCAGAGGCTCGTGATCGCCGGCGTCGTCATTCTCGGGACGCTCCTGGTCGCCAAGCTGATCGACGTGCGGATGGGGCGGCGAAAGCTCGCGCCCGGCGCGGAGACTCGCTATCGCGTGCTGCGGCGGAGCATCATGAGCGGCATCCTCTTCGTGGGCGTTCTCTCCGCCCTGCTCGCGCTTCCACAGGTTCGCTCGGTTGCCGGCGCGTTGCTGGCCTCGTCGGCCGTCATCGGCTTGATCATCGGCTTCGCGGCCCAGCGAACGATCGGCAACTTCATCGCGGGTCTGCTGATCGCCCTCAGCCAGCCTCTTCGTATCGGCGATCGAGTTTCCGTCGACGGGATGGAGGGAACCGTCGAGGAGATCGCGCTCACCTACACCTACATCCGCGCCGACGACAACACCCGGCTCGTGATCCCGAACGAGAAACTCGCCTCGGATACGATCCAGAACTCGACGATCATCAGCCGGGATACCCTGGCCGAAATCACCGTGGAGGTTCCGCTCGACACCGATCTCACAGCCGCCGTCGAACTTCTTCGGGACGAGGTTGCGCGTGAGCGCCAGCCGGTGGCCTTCGTGAGCGGGCTCGCTGATCGGGCCACGATCACCCTGCGAGCCTGGGCGCCGAGCGTGCTCGAGGCCCACGAGCTCGAGTCCGATCTCCGTGTACGGGCCCACGCGCGCCTGCGCGCTCACGGCATCTACGCGTGAGCCCCCGCGCGGGCCAGCGGTCACAGGACGAGCTCGTCGATGCGGTGAGGCGCCGCCGGCTGCGGCGCGCGAGGTCGCGGAGGCGGGGCGGGCGCGCTCTTCTGGCGGCGCTGCTGATCGGGCTCCCTGGCATCCTGGTCGCGGCAGGGTTCACTGCCACGGCGGCCTTTCGCTCGAGCTGCTCGCTCTCGGCCCTCAAGCCCGTGACCATCGGGCAGAACTCGTTCGTCTACGCGGCGGACGGCACGCTCCTCGGCTCCATCCCGGCCGAGCGGAACCGCCAGCCGGTGTCGTTGCACGAGGTCAGTCCCTGGATGCGTCGGGCGACGGTCGCCATCGAAGACCGCCGCTTCTACCGGCACGGCGGGGTCGACTACGTCGGGATCACCCGTGCTCTGTGGAGCGATCTGACTGCGGGAAAGATCGTCCAGGGCGGCTCCACGCTCACACAACAGCTCGTTCGCAACCTCTACATCTCGCGTGAGCGAACCCTGCAGCGGAAGCTCAAGGAGGCGTGCCTCGCCGTCAAGCTCAGCCGCCACTGGCCGAAGGACCGGATCCTCCAGGAGTGGCTGAACCAGGTGTACTTCGGCAACCACGCGTACGGCATCGAGGCCGCGGCCCAGACGTACTTCTCGAAGCCGGCTCGCGCGCTCACGCTCTCGCAGGCGGCCCTGCTCGCAGGCCTGCCGCAGGCGCCGTCGGTGTACGACCCCTTCGACAGCCGGCAGGCCGCGCTCAGCCGCAGGGACGAGGTGCTGGGGGCGATGCTGGAGAATGGAGACATCGACGGCGCGCAGTACGACGCTGCCGTATCCGACCGCAGCCTGCATCTCCGTCCGGGCCTGCTGTATTCGCGTATCCGCGAGCCCTACTTCTTCGGCTACGTCCGAGACGAGCTGATCCAGGCGTACGGGGTGAACACCGTTCGCTCCGGCGGCCTGCGCGTGTACACGACCATCGATCCGCGGTTTCAGCGCCTGGCCCGCCGCGCGATCTTGCGGACGCTCTACTACCGGAGCGACCCCGCCGCTGCGCTCGTGGCCATCAACCCCGCGAACGGCGCGATCCGCGCCATGGCCGCTGTCACCCCCGGCAGGATCGGAAACCAGTTCAACCTCGCGGCTCAGGCGCGCAGGCAGGCTGGTTCCACCTTCAAGACATTTGTGCTCACGGCCGCCGTGGCCCAGGGCATGGATCCCGACTCGACCTATTACACCTCGGCACCCTTCACCTACCAGGCCGATTCGAACGCGGAGCCGTGGAACGTCACCACCTACGACCACAGCTATGCGGGGACGATCTCGGTCGAGCACGCGACGCTTCGCTCCGACAACACGGTTTACGCGCAACTCACGCTCGACGTGGGCCCGCCGGCCGTCGCCGCCATGGCGCATAGACTCGGAATCCGGTCGCCGCTGCGACCGGTCCCCTCCATCGGTCTGGGCTCGAACGCGGTCGGCCCGCTGGAGATGGCCTCCGCCTACGCGACCCTCGCCGCGGGCGGGATCTACTCGAAGCCGACGGCGATTCGCAAGGTGGTGCTCGCCGACGGCAAGGAGGACGTCGACGCCGGGTGGGGCCACCCCGAGCGCCGGCGCGCCCTCTCCGATGCGGTGGCCTACGAGGTGACGAAGATCCTGGGCGAGAACATGCGCTACGGCACGGGCGTGGGCGCGTACTTCGGCCGCCCGTCGGCCGGGAAGACCGGGACCACCGACGATCACACGGACGCCTGGTTCTGCGGCTACACGCCGGACCTCACCGCCGTCGTCTGGATCGGCTATCCGGCCGGCGAGATCCCCATGGAGAACGTCCACGGCATCTCCGTCTCAGGTCCCACGTTCCCTGCCGACATCTGGCACCGTTTCATGCAGAGCGCGCTCTGGTACTCCCCGCCGCACGACTTCCCCGAGCCGCGGAGCTCCCCCGTGTACGGGAACTTCGTCCAGCATCACTACGGGTACGTGTCCTCGTATCACTACTACTCGCCTTCGCCGTCAACCACGGAGACGACCCAGGCGACGGAGACGACGCTTCAGGCCTCGCCGACCCCGTCGACGGGCGAGCCGCCCACCCCATCCCCGCGGCCCAAGCCGACGCCGCCTGCACCCTCGCCCGCCGCGCCGACGCCGCAGCGTCCCACGCCGGACGGCTGAGCCGACGCAGTCCGCGGACATCGACCGGCGGCACACGGTTAGCGTATTCGCGATGACGGAGCTCTTGGCCCTGGACGACGCTCTCGTCGCGGTGCTGGCGCGCGTTCGGCGCCTGCCGGAGGAGGTCGTCCCGCTGGAGCAGGCCGCCGGGCGGGTCCTGGCCGCACCCGCCCAGGCGCTGGTTGATCTGCCTCCGTTTCCGAGCTCGGCCATGGACGGGTACGCCGTTCGCACCGAGGACACCCCGGGACGGCTCCCCGTTGCACTTCGGATCGCCGCCGGCCGCCCCTCTCCCAGGCGGCTCCAAGCCGGCGAGGCGATGGGCATCGCCACCGGTGGAGTGGTCCCGGACGGTGCCGACGCTGTCATCCCTCACGAGGACGTTGTCGAAGAAGCCAACGCCGTCGAGATCCGCGAACCCGTTGCCGCGGGAGCAAACGTGCGGCCGCGAGGTGGGGACATCGCCGCCGGTTGCGTGGTTGTCGAGGCGGGTGTGCGGCTCGGCTCCACACAGGTCGGCGCCCTGGCGGCCGCGGGTGTCGCCGAGGTGGTGGTTTCCCGCCGGCCGCGTGCCGTGGTGCTGACCACGGGCAGCGAGCTGCGGCAGCCGGGCGAGGAGCTGAGGCCCGGAGAGGTCTACGAGGCCAACGGGATCATGCTCGAAGCCGAGCTCGTGTCCGCGGGCGCACGGGTGGAGAGGCTGGAGCGAGTCGCCGACGACGAGGATGCACACCGAGCGGCGCTCGAGCGGGGGCTGGAGGCGGACGTGCTGGTGACGTCGGGCGGTGTCTCGGTAGGGCCTCACGACCTCGTGCGCCGAATCGCGTCCGAGCTCGGCGTGGAGGAGCTCTTCTGGGGCGTGGCCGTCAAGCCGGGCAAGCCCGTGACTTTCGGAGTGCGTCGCGGATCGCTGGTCTTCGGGCTCCCCGGGAACCCCGTGTCGTCGCTGGTGACGTGCCGTCTTCTGGTCGTCCCCGCCATGCTCGCGCTGCAAGGCCTGGCCGATCCCAGGCCTCGCTTCGAGGCCGGTCACTTGGCCACGCCGCTTCGCCCGGACACGCGCCGGGTCGAGCTCGTTCGCGCCCGAGCCGGTATGGACGAGTCGGGAGTCGTCCTCGAGCCGCTCGGAGGGCGGGAGTCGCACATGATCGCTCGGGCCGCGGAGGCCGACGCGCTCGTCCTGGTTCCTGCCGGCGAGCACGAGCTCCCCGCCGGATCCGTCGTCCGGTACCTCCGACTCTAGGACGGCTCTCTAGTACGAGGCCGTGGTTCCCTGCTGCCGAGGCCCGATCGAGTAGGGACGGCCTCCGCGCGGCACGACGCGGACGGGTCGTGCGTACGCGATGTAGCGGTGCGTTGCAAAGAATCGGGGGTGGCATGCCTGCAGGGCGAGCACCTCGTGCCCGTGCGAGCGGAGGCGGGAGACGTCTCCCGCTGCCACGATCGCGTGGCCGACGATGCGGTACACGAAGCTGCCGTAGGGCAGCTCGAGGGTCGCCGTGTCTCCCCGCCGGAGCGACTGGATGGCGGCGAAGGGTGCCAGATAGGTCGTGCGATGACCGGCGATGTAGATCAGTTGGCCTTCGCCGGGAAGAAAGGTGCCCGTGTACCAGCCGGGACCCTTCGTCAGCGAGTCGTGATCGGTGCCGGCGACAACGACGATGCTCAGGTGCAGCCTCGGGACGTTGAGGCGGCCCAGCGGCTCGCCAACCTCGAGACTCCTTCGGTAGCGCCGAGCCTCCAGTGCGATCAGTCGCTTCTTCCTGGCGAGCGAGGCCGATCCGTCGTCGAGCTCCGTGGGCGGCGAATAGGCATCCAGCCGCAGGTCGAGACCAGCCGCGAGGCGGTGCTGTTGGGAGGCCGTGTAGAGCGCGGTGAACGGGTCCTGCCAGCGCCAGACGAGGCCGGCCCAGAGAAGGAGCGCGATCCCGCAGCCGATCAGGAGGGAGCCGAAGACGCGAAGCGATCGCCGCATCAACCCTCCGCCGCCCGTCGTTCACGGTGCGCGTCGCGGCGGAGTGCGCGAGTGGCGAGGACGACGCTCCTCACCGTGTTGCGCAGAGGGCCCCGCGGCGGCCGCTCGGAAGCTCGTGGATACGCCGCGTAGCGCCCCGCGACGAGCACCACGACCTGTGCCGCTCCGGCGGCCCACGCGAGCGCGATCAGCACAGACACCGTGGGTACGTAGCCGATGGCGGTGAGCTCGGCCAGGTACCAGGGCGCATCCAGCCCGAGGCCGAAGCGCACGGCCAGCGAGCCGAGCAGGAGCAGCGGCCCGAGGAAGCCCCCGGCGAGGAGGGTGGCGCGGAGGGCGGCGTGGCGCTCGCGGTAGTTGGGCAGCCAGACCCACGAATGCAGCGAGGGGAGGATGAAGACGAGTGCGAACGGGTTCCAGCCGGTGATGACGAGTGCGAGAACGCTCATCGCGATCATCGTGGCCGTGTGCCCGGCCAGCTCTTCCTCCCTGGTCGCCGGTCGCCTCGGGACGAGTCGCTGGCGTGCTGTCAGCCACGAAAGGCCCAGGAGGCAGGAGAAGCCTGCGAGAGGCCAGAGCGGCCAGTCCGTGGCCGCCGTGCTTTCCGGATTGATCGGACTCGCCGCTCCGCCCGGCCACGCTCCGGCGAGGGCGAAGAGCTCGAAGAGCGCGCCTGCCCAGAGCCAGAAGCCCAGCCGGCTTCGGAAGCTCCGAAAGGCGGGCGCGAGCCGAATTCTCCTGCGGCGGCAGCGGGCGAAGAGGTCGACGGACGCCATGAAGGCAGGAAGCAGCATCGCGAAGAGAACAAGCTCGATCGCCCATCCGCGCACGAGCCGCGGCCCGAGGTACACGTAGCTCGACGTCCCCTGGGTCAGCTCGAGACCGGCGTCGAGCGAGGCGACGAGCGACTCGGCAGCCCGCCCGAGTTGACCGAGCCTGGCGCCGTCGAGTGAGGCCGGGACGTCGGGCACCGCCGCCGGCGGGCGGTTCCCCGCGGTGGTGAGCGTCACCGCAGGGATGCCGCGTCCGACGAACGGGGCCTGCTCGTACAGGGTGAAGGGGAACCCGAGGTCGACGAGCTGGCCGAAGGCGCTGGTTCTGCCCGGCCGCCCGCCGCTCTGCTCGACGATGCGCGCCGCTGCCGTCTCGACGAGCTCGGCCGCGGGTGAGCGTGGCCGATCACCTGCGAGCTCGATGCGCGGCGTCCCCTGGCCGGCGAGCGCATCGAGGTTGACGACGGCGACGACAGCTCCGCGATAGGACGAGTGTGCGGCGAAATGCGCTGCACCCAGGCCCCCATAGGCGCCCCCGTCGGTGGAGAGAAAGAGAATCCTGTGCTGGGGGCCGGCGCTGTGCGTGCGTCCTGTCGCAAGGGGGGCGTAGGCGCGTGCGATCTCGATCAACGCCGCCGTTCCCGACGCGTTGTCGTTCGCCCCCGGCCCGGTTCCGGTGTTGTCGCGGTGCGCCATGATCACGATGGTCTGGGGCGAGCGAACGCGACCGGGAGCGACGGCGACGATGTTGTGCAGCGTGACTCGCCCCCCGCCCGGGATCGTGGCGGAGAAGGTGTCGGTCTGCGGCTGCAGCTTGTAGGGCGCAAGGCGGGCGGCGTACCACTGGGCCGCACCCGTGGCCCCCTCGGATCCCGGCGAGCGATCCGGGTAGAACCGTGACAGCTCACGCGCGAGGCCGGCGGCCGAGGCGCGGTCGAAGGTTGGTGGGAATTGCGGCTCGGGCAGGGGAGTCGGCCGCGCGACGGTGAAGGCGGCGAGCAACAGCGGGAGCGCGACTAGGAGCCACGTGCCGCGATACAGGCGCCCGTTCACCGGGCGCTCGAGCGAGCCGTGGCGCCGGTGGCGCCTCACGGGTGGGATGCGAGGCCGGGCCATGGCGTGGCTATAGTAGGTCGGGCTGCCGATCGGCTATGCCGGAGTCCGCGACCATCCTCCTCGTCGACGACGAGGAGCCCGTTCAGAAGCTCCTCACCTATCCGCTGGAGCGCGACGGATACCGCGTCGTCCAGGCTCGTGACGGCGAGGAGGCCTTGCTGCGATTCGGCGAGGAGCGGATCGACCTGGTCGTGCTCGACGTGATGTTGCCGAAGCTGGATGGGCTCGAGGTCTGCAAACGCCTCCGATCGGAGAGTGCGGTGCCGATCATCATGCTGACCGCCCGCGACGACGAGGTCGACAAGGTGCTCGGTCTGGAGCTGGGCGCCGACGATTACATCACGAAGCCCTTCTCGATCCGCGAGTTTCGCAGTCGCGTCCGTGCCGTTCTGCGTCGGGCCACCGGGTTGCGGCCGGACATAGCGGGCAGCGAGACGATCGAGGTCGACGGGCTTCGGATCGAGCCCGCGCGCCGGGCGGTCGAGGTCAGCGGTGACGCAGTCGAGCTGACGTACGTCGAGTTCGAGCTCCTGCGGACGCTCGCGACGCGGCCGGGCCACGTCTTCTCGCGCCAGCGCTTGCTCGAGGAGATCTGGGGCAGCGCGGACTACCGCGACCCGAGAACGATCGACGTTCACGTCCGCCACCTGCGGGAGAAGCTCGAGCGGGACCCGAGCGATCCACAGTTCTTGCTCACCGTACGAGGCGTCGGCTACCGCTTTCGCGACCGGTGAACCCGCTGCGCAGCGTCGGCGCGAGGCTGTCGCTGGCGCTTCTGCTCGTGCTCGCCGGCGCGCTTGCCTTCGTGTACCTCTTCGTGATCCCCTCGCTCGAGAACCGGCTCGTGGACGCCAAGCTCTCACAACTCGAGAGCGCGGCTCCGGGACTCGCGCGCCAGTTGCCGCAAAACCACCTCCGGTGGGACGACTTTGCCGAGAATGCGTCCGCCAGCGCGAATGCACGGGTCGTCGTCTACACGGTGCTGGAAGGGCCGCCGACGGTTCTGCAGGTGGCCGGGGACTCACGCCAGGCACGCCTGTCCACCGATGTCGAGAGGGACGAGATCGCCCTCCGAGCCGCCCTGACAGGTGGGCGTGCGACCGGGACCGTGAGTCGCGAAGGGCAGCGGCTCGCCGAGGTGGCGCTGCCGGCTCCTCGTGGCACGGTCCTGCTTCTCTCGGCTTCGCTGCACGATTCGCTCGGTAACGTCGACCTCGTGCGCCGGAGGCTGCTCGGGGCGGGCGCTCTCGCGCTCCTGATGGCGCTCGTCATCGGCTACGGCGCCGCATGGGCGTTTGCGCGGCGCCTACGGCGTCTCGAGCATGCGGCCGAGCGCATCGCCACGGGACGTTTCGACGAGCCCGTGATCGATACAGGCGCCGACGAAGTCGGACAGCTCGCGCGGGCGTTCGAGCGCATGCGACAGCGCCTGGCGCAACTGGACCACGCGCGCAAGGAGTTCATCGCCAACGCGTCGCACGAGCTGCGAACTCCGCTCTTCTCGCTCGCGGGCTTCCTGGAGCTGCTGACCGACGAGGAGCTGGACCAGAGCACCCGAGCGGAGTTTCTGGAGACGATGTCCGAGCAGGTCGACCGTCTGACCAAGCTTGCCACCGAGCTGCTCGACCTTTCCCGGCTCGATGCCGGCCAGCTGAGAGTGCACCGAGACGTCCTCTCGGTCGCGGAGGCCGCGCGCACGGTCGCGGGCGAGTTCCAGGCGGTCGCCCACACGGCGGAGCATCCACTCGAGGTGGTTGCGGAGAGCGACCCAGTCGCGATCGGCGACGAGGAGCGCGTGTTGCAGATCGGGCGCATACTCGTGGAGAACGCGCTCGTACACACGCCGCCGGGTACCACCGTGCGGGTTCGGGCCGGCTCGTCGAACGGGGGGGCGAAGCTCGCGGTCGAGGACGACGGGCCGGGCATCTCACCCGACCACGCCCCGCACGTGTTCGAGCGCTTCTACCGCGTTGATGGCGCACAAGCCTCAGGTAGCGGCCTCGGCCTGTCGATCGCGCGGGAGCTGGCCGAGCTGATGGGTGGCTCACTCGAGCTCGACTCCGAGCCGGGGAGGACGGTCCTGACGCTTCGCCTGCCTGGTCGGGAAAAAACACGTGAAAACGGCGCGGCCTAGCTCCGCCGGCCGGGTGCGTTAGCTGAGCAGACAACAAACTCGAAGATAGAGTGGCTCGCATGCGACCGCTCGGGCTTGCCGCGTTAGCTGCCGGCTGTGCCGTCCTGGGCGGTGCGACCGCTCTCGCGGTGGGCGAGGCAGGCGGCTGGCTAGGGCGAGGTGCCGCGCGGGCGGTCGTGATCACGGAGACCCGTGCGCCCGTCGCGCCGAGCTTCCCGGCGGCACGGCCGCTCACCGGGAGCGGGTTCGACCCGGCCGGCATCTACGCGCTGCGCTCGCCGGGCGTGGTCACGATCTTCTCCGTCTTCCAGAACGGCGACACCTCGCAGGGCTCCGGCTTCGTCGTGTCCGGCCAGGGATACGTCCTCACGAGCTCTCACGTCGTCACGGACGCGGGCCAGCGGCCGCAGGGCGAGAACCCGCGCGCGGCGGAGCAGGTGTTCGTCGAGTTCGCCGACCGGGACCGGGTCTCGGCGAAGGTGGTCGGCTTCGATCTCTTCGATGACGTCGGCCTGCTGCGCGTCGATCCGGCACAACACGCGCTCGCTCCGGTCCCGCTTGGAGACTCGAGCGCCGTTCGGGTCGGCGAGCCTGTGGCGGCGATCGGCAGCCCGTTCGGCAACGAGACCTCCCTTGCGGTCGGTGTGGTCTCCGCCACCCACCGCGCGATCGGCTCGCTCACATCGGCCTACGACCTGCCCGGCGCCATCCAGGTCGACGCACCGATCAACCACGGGAACTCGGGCGGGCCGGTCTTCGACGCTCGCGGCCGTGTGATCGGCATCGCTGCACAGATCCGCAGCACGAGCGGAAATGCGGAGGGTGTCGGCTTCGCGGTGCCGATCGACGCCGCCCGCCGCTCCATGCACGAGCTGGTCGCGACAGGCCGGGTGGCGTACGCCTACGTCGGCATCGTCACCGAGGATGTGACCCCGAGCGTCGCGCGCCGTCTCGGGCTCTCCGTCAGGCAGGGCGCGATCCTGGTCTCGGTGCGGCGCGGGACGGCGGCAGCGCACGCCGGGCTTCGCGGGGGAACTCGCGATCTCGAGCTCAACGGCCGGCGAATCCGGGCAGGTGGCGACGTGCTCGTGTCCATCGACGGGCGGCCCGTCGCGAGCTCGGAGGACGTTCTGCGCATCGTCACCGAGCACCTGCGCCCCGGGAAGCCCGCGACCTTCACGGTCGTCCGCGACGGGCGGCGTCTCAACGTGCGTTTGGTGCTCGACGAGCGCCCCGTCAATCCGAACGCGGGCTGAGACGCGACGGCCGGTATAACCAGCGCATGCTCCAGCTCGTCAACGTCGGTCACAAGTCGCTCGCGGACTACGCGACGCTTGCCTCGCGCGGCCTCATGGACGAGATCCGCAGGCTCGCCGAGCCACTCCGCGGCAAGCGGGTCGTTCACCTGTCCGCGACCGCGTTCGGCGGTGGCGTCGCCGAGATCAACTACACGCTCGTGCCGCTGATGGCCGACATCGGCCTGGACGTCGAGTGGCGGATCATCCACGGCGCCGAGGAGTTCTTCAACGTCACCAAGACGGTCCACAACGCGCTGCAGGGAAGCCCGCAAGGCTTGACCGAGGACGAGCGCGGGATCTTTCGCCACTACAACGCCATGAACGCCCGTGACTTCGAGGGCGACTACGACATCGTCATCGTCCATGATCCCCAGCCCGCCGCGCTGATCGACTACGTCAACTCGACGGACGCCCGCTGGATCTGGCGTTGTCACATCGACCTCTCGGCGCCCAACGAGGACGTGCTGAACACGTTGCTGCCGTCGATTGGCCGCTACGACGCGGCAATCTTCCACCTCGGGGAGTACGTGCCGCGCAACAACGGCGGGCTTCCGCCCTGTTACATCTGGCCGCCCGCAATCGACCCACTGACTCCGAAGAACATGGCCCTCTCGACCGAGGACGCGCGCTACATCGTCGACCAGTTCGGGATCGACGTCCGGCGGCCGTTGCTGACCCAGGTATCACGCTTCGACCCCTGGAAGGACCCGCTCGGCGTCATCGACGCCTACCGAGGCGTGAAAGAGGAGCATTCCGAGGTGCAGCTCGCACTCGTCGGCTCCATGGCCCACGACGACCCGGAAGGCTGGGACTTCTACCAGCAGACCGTCGCCTATGCGGGCGACGATCCCGACATCTTCATCCTCTCCAACCTGAACAACATCGGGGCGGTCGAGGTGAATGCCTTCCAGGTGCACTCCGCCGCGGTGATCCAGAAGTCGATCCGGGAGGGTTTCGGGCTGACGATCTCGGAAGCGTTGTGGAAGGCGCGACCGACCGTGGCCGGCCGCGTCGGCGGCATTGTCACGCAGATCCGGGACGGAGAGACCGGCTGGCTTGTCGATTCCTCGATGGAATGTGCGGAGGCCTGCAAGGCGATCCTGGCCGACCCTTCCACTGCACGGGAGTACGCGCTCCAGGGCAAGGAGCACGTGCGCCGCCACTTTCTGATGCCGCGGCTCCTGCGGGACTGGCTCGCGCTCTTCAACCGCCTCCTCGAGACCGAGCAGGGGGGCTCGGACCTGGTCGTCGTCGCCGCAACCTGAGGCGCCCGGCACCGTAGCCGGGAGGCGTGACGGAGCGTGTCGCGGGAACTACGACTGTGTGACACGAGTACCCTTGCCGTGGTGAGTGCCGCGCGGCGCAAGCTCATCGTGGTCTCGAACCGGGGCCCGGTCTCCTATTCACGTGACGAGGACGGCCGCCGGAGCGCCCGCCGCGGGGGAGGCGGGTTGGTTACGGCGCTGCGCAGTCTCGTCGTACACCACGACGTGACCTGGATCGCGAGTGCGATGAGCGACGAGGACCGGGTTGTTGCCGCCGAGGCCCGAGGCGGGTCCGTGGAGGAGACGGCGCGTGACGGGTCGCCCTATCGACTGCGACTCGTGGAGCACGACCCGGAGGCATTCGATCGCTTCTACAACGTGGTCGCCAACCCGACGCTGTGGTTCCTGCAGCACTACCTGTTCGACGTGCCTCTCACCCCCGCGCTCGACTCGGGATTCCCGAGAGCATGGCGGGACGGGTACGTGGCGGTCAACGAAGGGTTCGCCGAGGCTGTGCTCGCCGAGCTGGAAGCCGTGCCCGAGGCGACGGTCTTCTTCCACGACTACCACCTTTACCTCGCCCCGCGGCTCGTGCGAGACGGCCGCCCGGACGCCACGCTCGCCCATTTCGTCCACATCCCGTGGCCGCAGCCCGACTACTGGCGGATCCTGCCGCAGGAGGCTCGAATCGCGATCCACGACGGATTGCTCGCCAACGACCTGATCGGGTTCCACACCGAGCGCTGGAGAGGGAACTTCCTGCTCTGCTGCACGGACCTCCTGGAGACGGACTGGGACACCGAGTACGTCGTTCATCGCGACCGGAGGACGTGCGTCGTCGCCCGGCCGATTTCCGTGGACTCCCGAGAGTTCGAGGAGCTACGCGAGGACGCCGCCGTGCTCGAGCGGCAGAAGGAGATCCAGGAGCGCCGTCCCGAGCGCCTCGTGGTGCGCGTCGACAGGACGGATCCGTCCAAGAACGTCGTCCGGGGCTTCATGGCCTTCGCGCTCTATCTCGAGCAGCACCCCGAGATGCGCGGCCGCGTCGGTATGCTCGCGCTGCTCGATCCGTCGCGGCAGAACATTCCAGAGTACGCGGCGTATCTGACCGCGATCGAGGCGGCCGCACGCTCCGTGAACGATCGCTTCGGGGATTCCGGCTGGACGCCCGTTGAGCTGCGGATCGAGGACGACTTCCCCCGCTCAGTCGCTGCGTACAAGGAGTACGACGTGTTGCTCGTCAACGCCGTCTTCGACGGGCTGAACCTGGTGGCGAAGGAGGCGCCGCTCGTGAACGAGCGCGACGGCGTCCTCGTCCTGTCGGAGAACGCCGGGGTCCACGAGGAGCTTGGCGCCTGGGCCGTCTCCGTCAACCCGTTTGACCTCCAGGCGCAGGCCGTCGCCATCGGGGCAGCACTCGAGATGCCCCGTCCCGAGCGGCGGGCGCGGCTCGAGGCCATCCGCGATCAGGTCCATGCGCAGGGCCTCGAGCAGTGGGTAGGCGCCCTCCTCGACGATCTGGACCGGGTGGCGGCGCCGACCGGCGCCTGATCCCGGATACCATCGCTGCATGGCTGCCACGTCCGGCGCGGTGGCTGCGCGCGAGCTTCGCTCGGTCGATCTGGCCACGCTGGAGCTGGTCGGCACGGTTCCCACGACGCCGGCCGGGCGAGAGGCCCGGCGCGGTCTGGGCCACCTCGCACGCCGGTACTCGGGACGGTCATGACCGGCGACCTGTCCCACGTGGACGAGAGTGGGCGGGTACGCATGGTCGACGTCGGCGGGAAGCCGCTGTCGCGTCGCCGTGCGACGGCCCGCGCGACGCTGCGAATCTCACCGGAGACCGCCGCGCGGCTGCGTGATCTGCCCAAGGGCGACGCGCTCGCCGCCGCAGAGCTGGCCGGCATCATGGCGGCGAAGCGCACGAGCGACCTCATCCCGCTCTGCCATCCGCTTCCACTGTCCCACGTCGAGGTCCGGGCGCAGGTGGAGCCCGTGGGGGTGGAGATCACCGCGAGCGTGGAGGCTGTGGCGCAGACCGGGGTCGAGATGGAAGCCCTGGTCGCGGTGTCCACGGCGGCTCTCACGGTCTACGACATGGCCAAGGCGATCGACCGCGAGATGGTGGTCGAGCGCGTTGAGCTCGTCGAGAAGACGAAGGAGGAGATCTGAAGGCCGCGGTGCTCACGGTTTCGGACGGTGTCGCCGCCGGTACCCGCGACGACTCGAGCGGAAATCTGCTCGATCGCCTGCTCGCCGCCGGAGGCTTCGACGTCGTGAGGCGGGTGGTGCCCGACGAGGAGGACGCCATCGCCCAGGCGATCGACGACCTCTCGGCCGAGGTGAGCCTCGTGTTGACCACCGGAGGTACCGGGCTTGGACCACGCGACGTCACGCCTGAGGCGACGGCGGCGGTGATCGACCGGCCGGCCCCCGGCATCGCCGAGGCTCTGCGAGCCGACGCGATCTCGAGGACGCCTCACGGCCTGCTCTCGCGCGGAACAGCAGGAGTGCGGGGGCGAACGCTCGTCGTCAACCTGCCCGGCTCGCCAGGAGGATGCCGGGACGGGTTCGCGGTGCTCGAGCCGGCGCTCGCGCATGCGCTGGAGCTGCTCGCGGACGAGGCGCTCCACCACCGGCAGACGTGATCCAGGCTGTCGAGTATCCGCGCCGCTTCGCCTCGCTCGTCAAGTTCGAGCACACCGTGTTCGCGCTTCCGTTCGCCTACGTCGGTGCCTTCCTCGCCGTCGACGGCGTGCCGAGCGCTCACGACCTCGTCTGGGTGACGCTGGCCATGGTGGGAGCGCGATCGCTGGCGATGGGGCTCAACCGGCTGATCGACGCCGGAATCGACGCGCGGAACCCGCGAACCGCCGGCCGCGAGCTGCCGAGTGGAGCGCTGAGGCCTTGGCACGTCGGACTTTTCTGTGCCGCCTCGCTCGCGATGTTTCTCGTAGCTGCCTGGCAGCTCGATCCTCTCGTCCGCTGGCTGTGGCCGATCCCGGTCACGGGCTTTGTCGTCTACCCCTACCTGAAGCGGGTCACCTGGCTCTGCCACCTGTGGCTCGGAGCCGTGGACGGGCTCGCGCCGATCGGCGCCTGGGTGGCGATCACGGGTCGGCTTCCCTGGCAAGCATGGCTCCTCGGCGCCGCTGTTGCTTGCTGGGTGGCAGGGTTCGACCTCTTCTACTCGCTGCTCGACCTGGCCGTCGATCGAGCCCAGGGCCTCTGGTCGGTGGCCGTTCGTTTCGGCGAGCGTGGCGTGTTTGTCGGCGCGCGTGTCTTGCACGGCGCGACTGTCGTGCTCCTGGCCGCCGCGGGCGCGGGCCTGCCCGTCGGCGCGATGTACTGGGTTGGAGTCGCCGCTGCGGCCGGGCTGCTCGCCTATGAGCACGCGCTTGTCCGACCGGGCGATCTGCGCCGTCTGAACGCTGCCTTCTTCACCATGAACGGCGTGATCAGCGCGACGTTCTTCTGCTGCGTGCTGCTGGACTCGGTGCTCTCGTGACGGTTTCGTCACAGAATCGTCTCGGTCAACTGCGGATCTCCCCGATACGATCAAATCGGGGAGGAGGTTCGGGGTACCTGGCACCGGACACGGCCGAAAGGGCCGCGTCGACGCCGTGATCCGAGCTCGCGGACTGGAACGGCGCTACGGCGACAAGCGTGTGCTCAGGGGTCTGGACCTCGACCTTCCGAGAGGCGGGTTCCTGCTCGTCACCGGCCCCAACGGATCCGGGAAGACGACCTTGCTCCGGTTGTGCGCCGGGCTCGCCGTACCCACGGCGGGCGAGCTCCACGTCGAGGCCGAGCGGGCCGAGATCGGATTCCTGGGACATGAGCCGCTCGTCTACCGAGAGCTGACGGCGCTGGAGAACCTCGATCTGTACGGCCGCTTGTACCGCGTTCCGGAGCGCCGGGAGCGCATCGGGATGCTGCTGGAGCGCTTCGGGCTCTGGGAGGCGAGGAATGAGCGAGCCGGAGCCTTCTCGCGGGGCATGCTGCAGCGGCTCGCCCTCTGTCGCGCGCTGCTCCACGATCCGGGGGTGCTCGTGCTCGACGAGCCCTACAGTTCGCTCGACGAGCGAGGCGCCGAGCTCCTGGACCGGCAGCTGGAGGAGCTTCGCGAGGAGCGCACGTTCCTGGTGACCACCCATGATCCCGCCCGCCTCGCGCAGCTCGCCAGCGGACGTCTTGCCCTGGCGAAGACGTGAAGCACTACGCCCAGGACGTGCTGACGCTGGCGAGGAAGGACCTCCTCCTCGAGTTGCGCGCGCGGGACACCCTGCCCGCCATGCTCCTGTTCGTGATCGCCGCATTTGCGGTCTTCCATTTCGCGCTCCCCGCTGAAGGCTCGGACCTGGCGGCGAAAGGGCTGCTCTGGGTCGCGATCGTGTTCACTGCGCTGCTGGGCCTAACCCGTGCGTTCGTCGCGGAGCGCGAGCAGCGGACGATCGACGGCCTGCTGCTCTGTCCGTGCGACCGCAGTGCGATCTGGCTGGCGAAGGGAACGGCCGTGCTCGCCTTTCTCGGGATCGCGGAGCTGGTCGCGCTGCCGGCGTTCTCCATCTTCTTCTCCGCGGTGAGCGGCGCGACCATCGTCGGGGTCCTCCTCGCCGACCTTGGCATTGCCGCCGTGGGCACCCTGTTGGCTGCAATGGCCTCGCTCAGCAGGGCGCGCGAGCTACTCCTGCCGGTGCTCTTCCTACCGCTGGCCATACCCGTCGTAGTCGGCGGTGTCGGGGCCAGCGTGGTCGATGATCCGGGCCGCTACCTCGGCTTCCTAGCACTGTACGACCTCGTCTTTGCGATCATCTGCTGGGCCTCCTTTGAGTATGTGGTTACGGAATAACGCGCTCCTGACGCTTGCCCTGCTCGCGTCCGTGCTCACCAGCGCGTCGATCGCCCTGATCTTCTTCTACGCCCCTGTGGACGAGGACGGCCTGAACCAGAAGATCTTCTACGTCCACGTGCCACTGGCCTTCACCGCCTACGCCTGCTTCGGCTGGGGGGCGCTGAAGGCATTCATGCACCTCTGGAAGCGACCGCCCGGCGCCGATCTCGAGAGCTACGTCGCCGTTCACCAGGGTGTCATCTTCGCCGCGATGACACTTCTGACCGGATCCATCTGGGCCAAGATCAGCTGGGGGCACTGGTGGGTCTGGAGTGAGCGCCAGCTCGTGCTCTTCCTGATCCTGTTCCTCTTCTACGCCGCCTACTTCATGCTGCGCTACTCGGTCGAGCCCGGGCCCCAGCGCGCCAATCTCTGCGCCGTTTACGCCCTCTTCGGTGTCGTGCTAGTCCCGATCAGCTTTCTCGCGATCAGGCTGTCCGAGAGCGTCGTGCATCCGGCGCCGCTCGTCAGGCGGGGGGGTCCTGACATGGCGGGCTCGCAGCTCCTGACCGTTCTCGTCTCGATCGCCGGGATGCTCGCACTCGCCGCCTTCTTCTACCGGTTGGAGCTGGCCGGGAAGCGCCTCGACGCCCGCCTGAAGGAGTTGCGGGAGGCGCTGGCATGACTGCGGAAGAGAAGTACGTCGCGGCCGCCTACCTGGTGGTCTTCGTTCTCGTCTTCGTGTATGTGCTGATCATGGCGACGAAGGTGGCCCGGCTCGAGCGGGAGCTGACGGAGCTCGCCGACCAGGCGCGCACCCGTAAGGAGCCGGCGCTCGAGGAGCACGAACGAGAGCGGGTCGAGGTTGGCTGAGCTGCTGTTTTGGCCTGCCTTCCTCGCCTACGGCGAGGCCGCGTTTGCCTACGCGGGCGACGCGCGGCATCCCGGTCGGGCGGGGCGGCTGGCGACCTGGGGTGTCCGCGTCGGCTGGCTCACCCAGACCGCGCTGCTCGTCGCCCAGGCGGCTCGGTCGAGCGGCTTTCCGTGGGACACGTGGGCCGGGTCGCTCAATCTCTTCGTCTGGTTCGTGGTCGGCGTCTACTTGATCTGGGGTTGCCGCGCCCGCTACCGCCTGCTAGGCCTCGCCGTCATGCCCCCGGCGGCTGCGCTGCTCCTCGCGGCCCGACTGGGAGGCGGGACGCAGACCGAGGTCCACGCCGCCTACTCGACCGTCTTTCTCGTCGTCCATGTCGGGCTCGTGCTGCTCGCTTTCGCGGGCTTCACCCTCGCTGCAGCACTCTCGGCTCTCTACCTCTGGCAGGAGGGAAGGCTGAAACGGCACCGGGCTGGAGGCCTCCTCGGTCGGGCACCCTCTCTGGTCACCCTGGAGACGCTCGCCGCGCGGACCATCGCCGTCGCTCTTCCGGCGCTGACCATCGGAATCGCCGCTGGACTCCTGCGCTTGCGGACGACGAGCGAGAGCTTCGACGCCTTGATGGGGGTCACGCTGCTGACCTGGCTGGTGTATGCAGTCTTCCTGGTTCTGCGCTACGAAGTGGGCTGGCGTGGCCGCCGGACCGCCTACCTCGCCCTCGCCGGCTTCGCGCTCGTGGTCGTGGTGCGGCTCGGTCTTCCGATCACCCACTTCGCATGACGCTGCTGCTGATCGGGCTCTCGCATCACGTCGCGCCGGTCGAGCTGCGCGAGCGCGTCGCGCTTCCCGGCTCGAGCGCGGCCGAGCTTGCCCGTGAGCTGGCGGGGGAGGGAGGGGAAGCGGTGTGCCTCTCGACCTGCAACCGGACGGAGCTCTACCTCGCGACCGCCGAGCCCGAGGCCGGGGAGGAGCGTGCGCTGTCAGCCCTGTGCGCAGTCGCAGGCCTCGGCGAGGAGCGGCTGCGGCCTGTTCTCTACCGCCTGCGTGACGAGGCCGCCGCGCTCCATCTCTTCCGGGTGGCGGCCGGCCTTGATTCGATGGTGCCGGGAGAGGGAGAGATTCTCGGCCAGGTACGGGCGGCCTACGAGGCTGGAAGCAGCGGCCCGCTGCTCGACCGGCTCTTTCGCCAGGCGCTGCATGCCGGCAAGAAGGTTCGATCCGAGACCGCCATCGGCGAGAACCCGGCGTCGGTCTCCTCGGCCGCCGCGGCGCTGGCCGAGCAGGTTTTCGGCGACCTGCACGGCTGCCGGGTGCTGGTCGTCGGGGCCGGCAAGATCGGCGAGCTCGCCGTGCGGAGCCTCGTCTCCAGGGGGGCGGAGATCACCTTCGTGGCCAATCGCTCGCTCGACAGGGCGAAGGAGCTCGCTCGCCGTTTCGGAGGCGAGCCGCTGCCGCTGGAGGGTGTGGTGCCGGAGCTCGCCCGCACCGACGTGCTTCTGTCCTCGACGTCGGCACCGGGCTTCGTGCTCGACGAGGAAGACGTGCGACGCGTGCTGTCCAAGCGGAAGGGCCGTCCGCTGTTCCTGATCGACATCGCCGTCCCGCGAGACCTCGATCCAGCTATTCACGAGCTCGACGGCTGCTACCTGTACGACATCGACGATCTGGAGTCGGTTGTGGCCGAAAGTCTCGCCGGCCGCAGACAGGAGGCGGCGCGGGCCGAGGGGGTCGTTGCACGCGAGGCCGAGCACTTCGCGGCCTGGCAGGTCTCGCGAGACGTCATCCCTGCGATCACGTCACTTCGTGCCCGGGCGGAGGAGATTCGGGCCGCCGAGCTCGAACGCGCGCGCGGGGTGCTGGCCCGTCTGTCGGACAACGAGCGTCTCGCGGTCGAGTCGATCACCGCGCAGATCGTGAACAAGCTGCTCCATCTCCCTACCGTTCGCATGAAGGAGGCCGCCGCAGGAGCCGACGGACCGGTCTACGCGGACGCGGTTCGCCATCTCTTCGGGCTCGGCGACGATGCTGCTTCGGGTCGGGACCCGGGGCAGTAGGCTCGCGCTCACGCAGGCGGAGGTCGCCGCGGAGCAGCTGCGTAGGCCGGGCGTCGAGATCGCCCTGGTTCCGATCACGACGGCCGGAGACCGTGACCGGGTGAAGCCGTTTGGCGAGATCGGGAGCCGCGGCGTCTTCGTGAAGGAGCTCGAGGAGGCACTCCTGGGAGGGCGGGTCGACGTTGCCGTGCACTCGGCGAAGGACATGACTTCGACGAACCCGGAGGGGCTCTCGGTGGGCGCGTACCTCGTGCGCGACGACCCCCGCGATGCGCTGTGCGGCGCCGAGGCGCTGCGCGCTGGGATGCGGGTCGGCACCGCTTCGGTGCGCCGCCGTGCTCAGCTCCTCGCGCTGGAGCCCGCCTTGCGGGTCGAGCCACTGCGGGGCAACATCGACACGCGGCTTCGGAAGCGCGGTGAGCGTGGTCTCGACGCAGTCGTACTCGCCGCGTGTGGGCTCGACCGGCTCGGGCTGGCCGGGGAGATCGGCCATCGCTTCGATCCGTCCGAGCTTCTGCCCGAGGCGGGACAGGGAGCGCTTGCCCTTCAGGTTCGGCAGGGCGAGGAGCATCTGGTGGCCACCGCAGACGATGCCGAGACGAGGCGCCGGGTCGAGGCGGAGCGGATGTGCGTGGCCGCGGTCGGCGGCGGCTGCTTGGCCCCGGTCGCCGCGTACCACGACGGCGCGGTGCTCGAGGGGCTCGTCGCCGACGAGGACGGCCGGTGGCTGGAACGACGCCGGGGCGGCGATCCGGCGTCCCTCGGGCGCGAGCTGGCCGAGATTGCCGCTGCGCGCGGCTGAGGCGTTGCGCGTCATCGTCACGCGTCCGGAGGGCCAGGGAGAGGAGCTTGCGGCTCGGCTGCGGGAGCTAGGCCACGAGCCGGTCCTGTGCCCTCTCGTCCGCGTCGAGCTGCTCGGCGGCGAGCCGATCGATATCGAGCCGTACGACTGGCTGCTCGTGACGAGTGCGAACGCCGCCGCCCAGCTCGTAAGGCGCATGCGCGGCAGGCCGCGGAGGGTCGCGGCGATCGGGAGTGCGACCGCGGCCGCGCTCGAAGAGCGCGGGATGAGGGTCGACCTCGTCCCCGCGGTGTCGACTCAGGAGGGTCTGCTCGCCGAGTTGCCGCGTCCCGCCGGCCGCGTGCTATTCGCGGGCGCGGAGGATGCGAGGCGCCTGCTGGTGGAGGAGCTGAAGGCGGACTTCGTGCCGCTCTACCGCACGATCGAGCTGGAGCCGGAGCGTGTGCCTGCAGGCGACCTGGTCGTGCTGGCCTCGCCCTCGGCTGCGCGGGCCTTTGCTCGTCTCGGGCTTGAGCTGCCTGCCGTGTCCATCGGCCCGCAGACGACGTCTGCTGCTGCCTCGGCGGGTGTGGTGGTGGCGGCGGAGGCCGAGACGCACGATCTCGACGGGCTCCTCGATGCGGTCGCTAGGCTCGCGCCGTGATCATCACGTTCCTGACCGACTTCGGTCTCCAGGACGACTTCGTCGGCACCTGCCACGGGGTGATCAAGCGGATCGCGCCCGAGGCGCAGATCATCGACGTCACGCATGGGATCGAGCCGCACAAGGTGCTTCAGGGAGCCTTCGTGCTCGCCAACACGCTTCCGTACATGCCGGAGGGCGTGCACCTCGCTGTCGTCGATCCAGGCGTCGGGACCGACCGACGCGCGGTGGTCCTGCGCAGCGGCGAAGGCAGGCTGTTTGTCGGACCAGACAACGGGTTACTGACCCCCGCGGCCGAGCAGTTGGGTCCGATCACGGGCGCGTGGGAGCTCGTGAATCCGGCCTACAGGCTCGAGCCGGTCTCGTATACCTTCCACGGGCGGGACGTCTTCGCCCCCGCGGCGGCCCACCTGGCCGGGGGAGTCGACCCGGCCGACCTCGGGCCGCCGCTCGAGCCGGCGGGTCTCGTCAGGGTCGCGCTCCCCGAGCCCGTCCTCGGTGACGGCTGGGCCCGCGCGTCCGTCATCGTCGTCGACCGCTTCGGCAACATCCAGCTGAATCTCAACCGCTCCCATCTGGACGAGCTCGGGCTTGCTCCCGGAGCGCGAGTCGAGCTCGAGCTTCCGCTCGAGCGCTACTACGCCGTCGCCGCCCGCACCTTCGCCGACGCCCGGCGCGGGGACATCCTGCTCTACGAGGATGCCTACTGGAACGTGGCGGTCGCCATCAACGGCGGCAGCGCGGCGGAGACGCTGTCGCTCCGGCCGGGCGACGAGGTTCGGCTGCGCCTCCGGTGAGCCTGCTCGCGGCACTCGGCCGTCGCTTCGCACGGCTCGTGACCATCGCGGTCGTCCGTGCTCCGTGGCTCTGGGGGCTGTTCCGGAGGCCGCTCGGCCGGCAGTTCGACTGGCTCGCTCCGTATTGGGACCAGATGCGCACCCCCGGCCACCTCGAGCCGTTCGAGGCCGCGCTCGCCGCGATCCAGGAGCCTCCCCGACGCGCGCTCGACCTGGGCACCGGCACCGGCGCCGCGGCCCAGGCGCTGGCGAAGCACTTTCCGGCGGCGCAGATCGTGGGCGTCGACCTCTCGTCCGCGATGATCAATGAGGCGAGGCGGAAGCTCCCGGTCGAGCTCGAGGGGCGCGTGCGCTTCGAGGTCGGTGATTCGGCGGCACTGTCCTTCGAGGACTCGGCGTTCGAGCTGGCGGCGCTCGCGAACATGATCCCGTTCTTCGACGAGCTGGCACGCGTGATCGCGCCCGGCGGGCATGCGGTCTTCAGCTTCTCGAACGGTGAGGCGACTCCGATCTTCGTGCCTCCCGAGCGCCTGCGGCGCGAGCTCACGCGGCGGGGTTTCACGGAATTTGCGGAATTTTCGGCTGGGCCGGGGACGGCGCTGACTGCCCGCAAGGCCGCGGGACGGGGGTAGGCTACGGCCCACAAGGACGTTCGCGGCGCGGTAGCACCGGCCCGGATGTCCTGGCCCCCGAAAGAGCTCGCGCTCTTTCGGGGGTTCTTTTTTACCCGCCGGAAGTCCACCTCGCTTACGCGCTGGACTTCCGGCGGAGGAAAATTCGTCCGCGGCTAGACTGCTGCGGCAGCGGCGAGGTAGCTCAGTCGGTAGAGCACACGGCTCAGCCGCCGAAAGTCCGGGTCGCTTACTCGGCGGACTTTCGGCGGAGAACACCGATTGTCGGGGTTAGACTGACGCGACTGTGGCGAGGTAGCTCAGTCGGTAGAGCACACGGCTGAAAACCGTGGTGTCGCCGGTTCGATTCCGGCCCTCGCCATCCTGGGGTGATACTCCGTCTCCAGGCTGGTTCGAAGGCGGACCGACGGAAATGGAGGACGCATGAATCGACGCGCCGCAATTCTCCTTGCCGCGCTGCTGGGCCTCGCCTGCCCGGCCTTCGCCGGACCGACGAGTGATGTCGTCCTCACGGCAAAGCTGACAGGGAAATATCTGCACGCGTCGCCCACCGATTCCGGAACGGCGAAAGTCACGCTCAAGTCAAGCCAGGTGTGCTGGCAGTTGACGTGGAAGGGGATCGGCGCGGTCCAGGAGTCCGGCATCCACAAAGCGCCTCCACCGCCGACCGGTCGCCGGAAGCACAGCATCTTGCCGTTCAAGGCGATTACCACGCGTAAAGGGTGTGTCTCGGCGCCCGCGGCGGTGATCAAGACGATAACGGTGAATCCGGGCAGCTACTACGTCGACATCCATTCGACCAAATATCCGAAGGGCGCTATCGGCGGTCGTCTGCGCCCCGCGTAACGCCTGGCGCACAAACGAAGCCGCACGTGACTCCGGGCAGCGATACGCCGTCGCCGTGATTGGGGCCGCGCTGGATCTGGGAGCGGGCCGCCGCGGGGTAGACATGGGCCCCTCCGCGATCCGCTACGCGGGGCTGGCCGCGCGCATCGCCCAGCTCGAGAGGCGTGTAGACGACCTCGGCAACATCGAGACCGCCGTCGCCGAAGCCGCTGCTCCCGGGGACGAGCGGGCCCGCTTCCTGACGGAGATCAAGGCCGCTTGCGCGCGGGTCGCCGAGCTGGTGGAGCGGGCGGTGGCCGGACAGCAGCTGCCCCTCGTGCTCGGCGGCGATCACTCGATCGCGCTCGGGACGCTCGGCGGGCTCGCGCGGGAGGCGGGCAGGCCCGGCGGCGTGCTCTGGATCGACGCCCACGGCGACGTGAACCGCCCCGAGACGAGCCCGACGGGAAACGTCCACGGCATGCCGCTGGCCGTGGCGCTCGGCATCGCGGGTCCGGAGTTCGAGAGTGAGGCGTGGTCGCTGCCCACGGTCGAGTCGCGGCGGGTCGCACTCGTGGGCGTGCGCTCGCTCGATCCGAGCGAGCGCGAGCTCCTGCGCGAGCTGGATGTATGCGTCTTCACCATGAGCGACCTCGACCGGTTGGGAATGGAGACGGCGATGGCTCAGGCGCTCGAGCGCATCTCCGGGCCCGGGTTCGTGCACGTCAGCCTCGACATGGACGTCGTCGATCCCGCGGTCGCGCCGGGCGTTGGAACGCCGGAGCGCGGAGGGTTGTCGTACCGCGAGGCGCATCTGGCGATGGAGCTCGTCGCGGAATCGGGCCTGGCAACCGCGCTGGAGGTGGTGGAGGTCAATCCCATCCTCGACCGCGAGAACGAGACGGCCAGACTGGCGGTCGAGCTGGTCGCGAGCGCGCTCGGCGCGCGGATCCTCTAGCTCTAGCCGAGGAAGCGCCGGACCGCGTCGCTCGTCTCGTCGAGGGCGTCCCAGAAAACGGTGTGGCCGCCGGGGACCGTCGCCACCTCGAGCAGATCGCCTAGCTCGGCTCGGTACGCCTCGACGTGGTCGTCGAGGACGAGCCAGGACTGTGCGCCGAGCACGAGTAGGGTCGGCACCCGCGCGGGCGGTGCGGGCATGGACGCCATCTCGCTCCAGGCCGCAATCACGGCGCTCTTGCAGTAGCGGTAGCGGAACCGTCCGTCAGCGCCCTGCTCCAGGTGCTCGGCTTCGTCCTCCAGCAGCATCTCCCGCGGCGCGAGCAGGACGCGGCCCGAGTCGTAGCGGGCCTGGACGGCGTCCTCGACCGAGGCAAAGAAGACGTCGGACCGTTCCAGCTCTGCCATGTCGAGGGCCACGTGCGGCAGGACCTGGAGGGCCGGGTCGAGCAGGACGAGCCGCTCGATCCGTCCCCCATCGCGGGTGGCCAGCTCGGCTGCGAGCCTCCCGCCGAAGCTGTGCCCGAGCCACACGGCGCGCTCGAGGTCGAGGGTCTCGAGCACGTCGGCGAGGTGGGTCCCGGCGTCCCAGGGTGGCTCCGAGGAAGAGCGGCCATGGCCACGGAGGTCGGGCGCGAGCACGTGGAAGCGGTCCGCCAGCCGCTGGGCAAGCCGATGGAAGCGGCCGCCGTGGGAGGTGACGCCGTGCAGGCAGACAAGCGGAGGTGCGCCGGCCGCGCCCCACTCGTGCACATGGAGTCGCACCGCTAGCGCTCTCCGCCGGATTCGGGCTCGTAGTAGCGCGTTCCCTCCAGCTCCTCGGGAAGATGGTCGAGTTTGAAGCCCTTCGGGTCGTCGTGCGGATAGACGTAGCCCTTTCCGTGTCCGAGCTTTTTCGCCCCCGGATAGTGGGCGTCCCGCAGGAACTTCGGTGGGCGGAGATTGCCCTGCTCGCGCACGTCCTTCGCGGCGGCGGACAGGGCGGTGAGCACGGCGTTCGACTTGGGGGCGAGGGCGAGGTAGATCGCAGCCTGGGCGAGGTTCAGGCGCGCCTCCGGCAGCCCGACGTGCTCGAGCGCCTGGGCGGCGGCCACTGCGACCACAAGCGCCTGCGGGTCCGCGTTGCCGATGTCCTCGGAGGCGAGGATGACCATGCGGCGGGCGACGAAGCGCGGATCTTCGCCGCCTTCGAGCATCGCCGCGAGGTAGTACACGGCCGCGTCTGGATCGGAGCCGCGCATGGACTTGATGAAGGCGGAGGCGAAGTCATAGTGCCGGTCGGCCGCACGGTCGTAGACGAGCGGCCGTTTCCGGGCCGCGTCGGCGACGTGGCGATCTGCGAGCGGCTCGTCCTCCGCCTCCGCCGTCTGCCAGGCGAGCTCGAGGATGTTCAGAGCGGTGCGGGCGTCGCCTCCGGCCCTGCTTGCGACGTCCAAGACCAGGGAGTCCGGAAGCTCGACTCCGAGGTGCTTTGCGCCCCGGCGCACGACGATCGTCAGCTCGTCCCCCGAGAGCGGCTCGAGCTCGTAGAGCTGGAGCCGGCTCATGAGCGCCGAGTTGACCTCGAAGTACGGGTTCTCGGTCGTCGCGCCGATCAGGGTCACGAGCCCTTCTTCCACCGCCGGCAGGAGCGCGTCCTGCTGGGCCTTGTTGAAGCGGTGGATCTCGTCGAGAAAGAGGATCGTCCGGCGGCCGGTCGCGCCCAGGCGCTCGCGGGCCCGCCCGATCACCTCCCGGACCTGCGAGACGGTCGCGGAGACGGCGGAGAGTTCCTCGAAGTCGGCCCCCGTCGTGGCCGCGACGATTCGGGCGAGGGTGGTCTTCCCGCTGCCCGGCGGGCCGTAGAGGACCATCGAGCCGACGCGGTCCTGCTCGATTGCGAGCCGGAGCGCCGAGCCCTCACCCAGGATGTGGCCCTGTCCCACGAGCTCGTCGAGCCTGCCGGGGCGGATCCTGAGGGCGAGGGGCGCATGGTCCGGGAGCCGCTCGTGCGCCGCGTCGGAGAAGAGATCTCCCATCGCCTCAGAGTATGCTGCGCGCGATGTCCCGGAAGGAGCTCACGGGCCTCGAGGACGAGTACGCGCCCATCCTCCCGGGACCGGGGGCGAGCGACTACGAGCGCTACCTGCGCACCGACGAGTTGCTTTCGCTGCAGAAGCCCGCAGAGGAGCACGCCCATCGCGACGAGCTGCTCTTCCAGGTCACGCATCAGTCCTCGGAGCTGTGGCTCAAGCTGGCCTGGAACGAGGTCGAGGCGGCGATTGCCCTCCTGGGCACGCGAGAGATTTCGTCTGCGCTCCGCCTGGTCCGCCGCGGCGCCCTCTGCCTGAAGTTCGTCACCGAGCAGCTCGACATGCTGGAGCAGATGTCGCCGTGGGAGTACACGTCGGCGATCCGACCGGTGCTAGGCCACGGCTCGGGGTTCGACTCGCCCGGCTGGAGCAATCTGAGGCGCCGTGCGCCAGAGCTCGGGCGTGCCTTCGACGAGCTACGGCGGGAAGCGGGCCTGACGCTGATCGACCTCTACCGGCGGGGGCGCGAGTTCGAGGAGCTCTACCAGCTCGCGGAGGCGCTTGCCGAGCTGGACGAGCGCGCGACGATGTGGCGCGTACGGCACTTCAAGGTCGTCGAGCGAATCATCGGCGGCGAGGTGGTGGGCACCCAGGGCACGCCGGTGGAATTGCTCGGCGGGTTGATCCACAAGCAACTCTTCCCCGATCTCTGGAAGGTGAGGAACGCGCTGACCGAGCTCGCGAAGGCGGAAGAGTGACCGCATTGGAGGAGTTGAAGCAGCGCCAGGGCGCCGGGCGGCAGTCCCTGATCGTCCTGGGCCGGCGCCGGTGAGCAGCCGCGCGGAGCTCTGGAGCGGAGCGAGCTACGAGCGGATCGCCGCCACGTTCACGCCGGTCCACGAGCAGGTCGTGTGCGAGCTCGGGGTGGTCGGAGAAGATCGCGTCCTCGACCTGGCCTGCGGCACGGGCGGGGTCGCGCTCGTGGCGGCGCGGACCGGAGCCGACGTGGTCGGACTCGACATCTCGACCGACCAGCTCGAGAAGGCACGGCGTCACGCCGAGAAGGCCGGCCTCGAGATTCGCTTCGATGAGGGCGACTGCCAGGAGATGCCATATACGGACGAGAGCTTCGACGCCGTGGCTTCGGTCTTCGGGTTCATCTTCGCCCCCGATCACAGGCGCGCCGCCTCCGAGCTCGTCCGGGTGGTGCGACCGGGAGGGCGCATCGCCTTCACGGCCTGGCCCGAGGACGATTGGTCCCGCCTCGGCGATCGGCTGGGGCGTCCCTACCCCGAGGGAGACGATGCGCGGGAGTGGAGCCGCCGCGAGTACGTAGCAGAGCTCCTCGGCGGCGCATTCCAGCTCCGGCTCGACAGCCACGAATGGACGGTCTCCGGATCGCCCGAAGAGCTGTGGGAGCTCGTGCGCACCTCGGCTCCACCCCTTCGTGTCTGGCTGGAGGGGCTCGATGCCGACCGGTATGCCGAGGCGGAGCGCGTCTACCTCGAGTTCTTCGCAGGTGGGGAGCTGCGGCGTCAGTACCTGCTCGTCGTGGGCGAGCGCGTGTGAGCAGCTCGCTGCGGGACGAGGTCGTCGAGCTCCTCCAGGAGCTGATCCGTACCGACACGGTCAATCCGCCCGGAAACGAGACCCGCGCCGCCGAGCTCCTGCGCGCCTACCTCGAGGGCAGCGGCGTTCGCTGCGACCTCTACGCGCGGCGACCGGAACGCGCGAACCTGGTGGCACGGATCCCCGGGCGAGGCGACGGGCCGAGTCTCATGCTGCTCTCCCACACCGACACGGTGCTGGCCGATCCTGCCGAGTGGACCGTCGACCCCTGGTCTGGCGAGGTGCGCGACGGACACGTCTGGGGGCGGGGAGCGCTCGACATGAAGGGCCAGGTGGCGGCAAATGCGGTCGCGATTGCCTCTCTTGCGCGGGAGGGGTTCCAGCCCGCGGGCGACCTGATCTTCGCGGCGACGGCCGACGAGGAGTTCGGGGAGGGAGAGGTGGCCGGGTTGCCCTGGCTCTGTGAGGAGCACCCGGAGGCGGTTCGCTGCGACTACGCAATCAACGAGGGCGCAGGCGATCGCGTCGAGCTCGGAGGCAAGGTTCTGTACCTCTGCGGAGCGGCAGAGAAAATGACCTCTCCGTTCGTCTTACGCGTCCGTGGCCGCAGCGGGCACGCGTCGATGCCGGCAATCGCCGAGAACGCCCTCGTCAAGGCCGCACCGCTGATCGAGCGGCTGGGCACGCTGTCGCCCGAGCCGCGGCTAGGGCCAGAGACGGAGGCCTTCCTCCGAGCAGTGACCGGGAGCGTGCCCCGGCCCGAGGAGGCGCTCGAGGCCGCTCGGGCGGTCGATCCGATTGCCGCCGAGATTGTTGAACCGCTGCTCGCGATGACGGTTGCGCCGACGCTGATCGAGGCGTCGAAGAAGCGGAACGTGATCCCGGCCCTGTGCGAAGTGGTCGTGGACTGCCGCCTTCTGCCCGGGCAGACGCAGGCTGACGCGGAGGCCGAGCTCCACGCCTGGCTCGGTCGGGACGGGTACGAGATCGAGTGGCGCGTCGGTCAAGGCGGCTCGCGGTCGCCGCTGGATACCCCGCTGTGGAATGCAGTGGCGACGTTCGTGGCGGAGGAAGAGCCCGCGGCGGCCGCGGTACCGATCTGCGTGCCGGGCTTCACGGACTCGCACTGGCTGCGGCGGGCCTTCGGCACGGTCGCCTACGGCTTCTTCCCGCTACGGGCCATGAGCGCGGAGCTGGCCTCTCGCCTGATCCACTCGGCCGACGAGCGAATTGCCGTCGAGGACCTCGAGCTCGGCACGCGCTTCCTGCGTCATGCGGCCCAGGCGGTCGGAACAGCCCGGAGCTCTGCAGCCTCCTAGCCGCCGCCGCGAGACGAGCGGGACGCACGGGGTGCAGCCCTCTTCGACTTCTCGCGCTCCTTCTTCCTGCGTTGCCGGTCACGCTTCCAGCGCACGCTGGGCCTCGAGCCGCGTCCCATGGCGCAGGAGTCTATCGGGGCCGCTCCGCCATCTTCCTCCGGAACCGGGAGAGCGGCTACGCTCTTCGGCATGGCCGCGAAGAAGGTTCGGCTGGGCGGCATGGCCCTCCAGAACGGCGTGCTCGTGCACGGACCGACCGCTTGGGCGTGCGCCGTGCGCACGCCGAGCGGGGAGCTGCGGGTCGTCGCCGAGCGAAAGCGCCTTCGCGCGGCCGCGGTCGAACGGCCCCTGCTGCGGGGTCCCGCACGACTTCTCGACGCGCTGCTCGTCCTCCCCACCGCGCGGCGCCGCATGCCTGAGGTCCGGCTTCCCTTCGAGCAGCCGGCCGTCCTCGCCGCGATGGTGGCGAGCCTCGTGGGCATCCGACTTCTTCGCAGCTCCGAACGAATTTCCCCGGTGGCCGAGGAGCTGGTGGGCGGCCTGCTCTCGCTCGCCCCGGCCACACTTGCGCTGCGCGGCGGCGACCTCGCCGCCTACCACGGCGCGGAGCACATCTCGATCGGATCCTACGAGCACGGCGAGCCGCGGCCGCGCGAGCACGAACGCTGCGGCACCCATCTGGTCGGGCCGCTGCTGGTTGCCTCCGCCGTGGGCGCCGCGCTGGCGGCGCGGGCACCGTCGCACCTTCGGGGCCCAGCCCGACTGGCCGCGACGATCGGAGCCGTGGCAGCCGCCACCGAGATCTTCGGCTGGATGGTGCGGAACCCGGAGCGCCCGCTGGCGAAGGCGCTCGCTCGGCCGGGCCACGAGCTCCAGCACCGCTTCGCCACCGCGGAGCCGACGCCTGAGCAGCTCGAGGTGGCGCAGGCCGCACTGGCCGCCTGCCTCGAGCTCGAGCATGGCGACTGAGGTCGGAACCCGCCGGCGCCACCGCCTGCCGCCCGAGATCTTCGACCTGCCGGTCGAGAAGATGAAGGCCGGCTACTACACGGACGCATACTTCAACTTCGGCCGCTCGGCGCTGCTCGCCGACGGGCGCCGTCCGCACGTCGTCATGCAGGTGTTCCAGAAGCATCGGGCCGTGCTGGGGGGGATGGACGAGGCCATCGGCATCCTCAAGCTCTGCTCCGACGGCTGGGAGCAGCTCTCGGTGCAGGCGCTCTACGATGGAGAAGACATCGAGCCGTGGGAGACGGTGATTACGATCGAGGGCGACTACACCCTCTTCGGCCACCTCGAGACCGTCTACCTCGGAGTGCTCGCCAGGCGCACGCGCATCTCGACGAACGTGCGCCGGGTGGTCGAGGCGGCGAACGGCAAGCCGATCCTGTTCTTTCCCGCCCGCCATGACCACCACCACGTCCAGACGGGTGACGGCTACGCGGCCCACGTGGCCGGCGCGATCGGCGTGTCGACCGACGCGCAGTCGTCCTGGTGGGGCGGGCGCGGCATCGGCACTGTCCCGCACGCGCTGATCGCAGCGTACGGAGGCGACACCGTCCTGGCGGCGACGAAGTTCGCCGACTGGGCGGGGCGCGAGGAAACCGACGTGAACGTCGTCGTGCTGGTCGATTTCGAGAACGACTCGGTCAGGACCTCGCTGGAGGTCGCCCGCGCCCTCGGCGGGCGGCTCTGGGGCGTGCGCCTCGACACCTCGCGCCAGCTTGTCGATCGCTCGCTCTGGGACGAGCTCGGCGACTTCGATCCGCGGGGCGTGAATGAGCGACTGGTCTGGAAGGTGCGGGAGGCTCTCGACGCGGAGGGGTTCGACCACGTGCGCATCGTCGTCTCCGGCGGCTTCGACGCCGAGCGTATTCGGGAGTTCGAGCGCAAGGGCGTGCCGGTCGACTCCTACGGCGTGGGCTCCGCCCTGATCAGGGGTGAGAACGACTTCACCGCCGACGTCGTCATGCTGGAGGGCAAGCCGTGCGCCAAGGTGGGCCGGCGCTACCGGCCCAATCCCCGGCTCGAGTGGGTCACCTGAGTCCGCGCATACCCGAGGAGCTGCGGACGGAGCGGCTGCTCCTGCGCCGTTGGCGCCCTGACGACCCGGAAGCACTCGCGACCATCTACACGGATCCCGACTATCTCGAGCACATGCGGCCTCTCGATCTCGAGCAGACGAGGGCTCAGATCGAGCGGTTGGATCGCACGTGGAGCACAGAGGGCTACGGCCAGTGGGCTGCCGAAGACCTTGCGGACGGGACCTTGGCCGGGCGCATCGGGCTCCTTTGTCACCGCGACTGGCCGCTGGTCGACGGGCCGGTGCCCGAGGTCGGCTGGGTTCTTCGCCGCGATCTGTGGGGACGCGGCCTGGCGACCGAGGGAGGGCGGGCGGCGATCGAGTGCTGGCGAGAAGACCTCGACGATCCTCGGCTGATCTCGATCACGAGCCCGGCCAACCGGCGGTCGCGTGCCGTGATGGAGCGGCTCGGGCTTAAGTACCGGGGCGAGGCCCGCTGGCACGACCACGACGTGGTCTGGTACGCGCTCGACCGGGCTTAGGAGGCGGAACCCAAGCCCGGCCAGGAGGCCATCGGCTCCGTCGAGCGCACGACGTGCATGCCCGCTTCGGCGAACCGGCGAAAGGCTGCGTTCGCCTCTTCCGTGTAGTCCACGACGCCGGGCACGACCACCGGCGAGGTGCAGTCCTCGAGCAGGTAGACCTTGCGCGCCAGCTCGCCGAAGTCGCCCAGCAGGTCGTCGATCGTCCAGGCCACGCAGTGGCTCTTCGCCTGCCCGGCGATCACGACCGCGTCGAACGCGAGCAGCTGCTCGACGAGCGCGGTGTTACGGCGCGCGATCTCTTCCCCGCCTGGCCCCGTCCTCACCTCGGGCCCGAGCACGGAGTAGTGCTCGGTCAGTGGGTTCCGGCCCTTGACCTGGAAGTCCGGCCGGCTCTGTCGGGCGATCGAGTGGAAGAAGACCGCCTGCTCGACCGCGGAGACGAGGGCGTGCCCGACCCCGCCGAGCATGGCGTGGTAGGGCCAGATGGATAGGCGGTACTTGCCTCCGGCCTCGAGCGCGCGCGTGTAGTGGAGGAGGTGGGCCTGGAGGTCTGGCGAGACGGCCCGCCACACGCCGCGCTCGACGTCGTCAGCGGAGACGAGCGTGTAGGGCTCCGGGTGGCGTCCCTCCTCGTTCACGAGGAAAGCCGCGTGGAAAATCTGCATCGCCTGGTGCGTGTCGAGCGTCGGTACCACCTGCGTGATGCGCCCCAGGTTGCGGTAGAGGAACTCGCAAAGCCGACGCATGTCGGCGGGCGCGCCCGGGACGAAGAGCTCGAAACCCGGCGTGCAGAACGTGTTCTGGCAGTCCACGAGCACCGCGCAGATGCGGAACGTGTCCTCGGCAGCCGGGGCGAGGTCGTGCTCTCGTGCCCAGTCCTCGGCTTCGCGTGCGCGCTCCTCGTAGGCGACGCGCCCTACCTCGACGACCCGGTCCGGGTCGAAGTGCGGCGGGACCGGCAGCTCTGCCGCCATCGCGCACCAGTCTAGTTCGGCGCTAAGGGTCCGCCCCGTGCCTGCCGATGAGGCGTGAGATGCCGGTCGCCAGCATTTTCGACGACATCCCCGGCGCTGCCCTGACCTGGCTGCCGCTTGTCTTCTTCGGGCTGATGTGCTATCTGCTCTGGCGGGCGGTGGGCATGATGCCGCGCGTCAAGGCGGCCCATATCGAGCCGCGCTCGAAAGAGACGGTGAAGTGGGAAGAAGTCGCCGGCCTCGAGGAGGTCAAGGCCGAGCTGCAGGAGGTCGTGGACTTCCTCCGCGATCCACAGCGGTTCGAGCGCCTGGGCGCGCGCGTACCAAAGGGCATTCTCCTGTACGGCCCGCCCGGGACGGGCAAGACCCTGCTCGCGAAGGCAGTTGCCCACGAGTCGGGCGCCAGCTTCTACTCTCAGAGCGCCTCGGCCTTCGTCGAGATGTTCGCCGGACTCGGAGCTGCGCGGATCCGCAAGCTCTTCAAAGAGGCGCGCAAGCACGCGCCCGCCATTATCTTCATCGACGAGCTGGACGCGGTGGGTGCCGCCCGCACGGGACACGGCTTCAACCGTGAGCAGGACCAGACCCTGAATCAGCTGCTCGTCGAGCTCGACGGCTTCGGCACCGGCGACCAGGTCGTGGTCATGGGCGCATCGAACCGGATCCAGGATCTCGATCCGGCGCTGCTCCGCCCGGGTCGCTTCGACCGGCAGGTGGTCGTGACGCCTCCCGACCTCGCCGGCCGTGAGGAGATCCTTCGTGTGCACACGCGGAGCAAGCCGCTCTCCGACGACGTCGACCTCGGCCAGATTGCGCGGCAGACGGCGGGCCTGACCGGTGCAGACCTGGCCAACATCTGCAACGAGGCCGCGATCTTCGCCGGCCGTCGCCACCTGCACGTGATCAGCGCTACCGAGTTCGACGGCGCCATGGAGCGCGTGGTCGCGGGGCTCCAGCAGCGCCGGGTCGTCTCCGAGAAGGAGAAGCGCATCCTGGCCTACCACGAGGGTGGGCACGCGCTCATGTCACACCTGATGGGCGGCGCGCTACCGGTGCACAAGGTGACTATCGTCTCCCGGGGCCAGGCGCTCGGCTACACGCTCAACCTCTCGGCCGAGGACCGCTACCTGCACACCAAGGAAGAGCTGATCGACATGATGAAGGTGTTCCTGGCCGGCAGGGCTGCCGAGCAGGTCGTCTTCGGCCGTGTCACCAACGGAGCGGCGAACGACCTCGAGCGCGCCACCGAGCTCGCGCGGGCGATGGTGTTCGAGTACGGCATGTCTGACGTGGTCACCTCGCGCACGATGCGCGCCGACAACTACGCCCTCTCCGAGGAGACGAAGAGGCTGCGGGATGCCGAGCAGGCCCGGCTGACCGACGAGGCCTATGCGGAGGCGGCGCGACTGCTGGCGAAGCATCGGGCGACCCTCGACCGGATGGCTCACGCCTTGCTCGAGAAGGAGACGCTCGTGCGTTCCGAGCTCGACGCGCTGCTCGTCGGCGTCTCGCAGGAATCGCAGTCCACCGAGACCGTCGGCATGCCGCAGGTGGTAGAGGCCGAGTAAATCCCGGCCGGTCGCTTCCGGCCGATAGCATCGCGGGCGTGGGAGCGCGAGGGATTCACCACCTCGGTCTCGCGGTCTTGGATCTCGAGGACGCCGTGGCGACCTACGGCCGTCTGCTCGGCGCCGAGCTCGAGCATCGCGAGACCCTGGAGACGCAGGGGATCGAGGCGGTCTCCGTCCTCGTCGGGGAGGACCGTGTAGAGCTTCTCGCCTCGCTCGGCGAAGACACTCCGGTGGGCCGGTTTCTTGCCAAGAGGGGGCCCGGGATGCACCACGTTGCCTACGAGGTGGACGACCTCGACGCCGAGCTCCAGGCGCTGGCGGGGCAGGGTTTCGAGCTGATTGACGACCAGCCGCGACCGGGCCTGTACGGACTCCAGATCGCGTTCGTCCATCCCGACGCAGTGCACGGCGTCCTGACCGAGCTGGTGGCTCATGGCTGACCAGGAGCTGGTGCGCGTCGAGATCGGTCTCCGCGGCCGTGAGGGGCTGACGGCGCGCATTCCCGTACAGGACGCCGACGCCCTGGAGCAGCGCCTGCGGACACGTGAGGACGTCGTCGTAGAGCTCCAGGCCGAGGACGCGCGCTACCTCGTCGTGCTCTCGCAGGTGCTCTACGTCAAGCGCTACGCGCGCGAGTCGCGCGTCGGCTTCTCCAGCCGGTAGTGGAGCAGTAGGCAGCGGGATGCCGCTCGAGGTCGGCATCGTCGGGCTGGCCGGCGCCGGCAAGACCACGCTCTTCAACGCACTCACCGGTGCCGGGGCGAACGTGCACGAGGCGAAGCCGCACGTCGGCATGGCGCCGATCGCGGACGAGCGGCTCGCGCGAGTGGCCGAGATCGAGGGTTCGCCGAAGGTGACGCATGCCCAGATCCGGGTGCAGGACGTGCCCGGCGCCGGAGCCGCGCTGCTCGGGAACCTTCGTCGGGCGGACGCGCTGCTCGCCGTCGCCGACGCCTTCTCCCCGGGGGCTGACCCCGCGCGCGATCTCGAGCAGTTGCGGCTGGAGCTACTGGTGGCCGATTCCGAGCACGTGGAGAAGCGGCTGGAGCGGGTGCGAACGCAGG
>WNFU01001158.1_pt1 | contig 88081 bp, 75 predicted proteins | sample 5400121 | NCBI WGS metagenome assembly WNFU01 (sample SAMN13153360, study PRJNA577476) | soil metagenome | isolation source: 100 cm soil or saprolite under grassland replicate 1 | place: USA:California | collected 2016-06-15
TCCAGCAGATCGCCTCCACCGTCTCCGGGGGCCTCTACCAGAACGCCAAGTGCCCCGGCGCCAACGAGCGCAACCCCGGCGACGACTCGACCCCGTTCACCGACAACGGCACCCTCGCCTGCAAGCCGAGCCAGGTGCCCCCAGGACCATGAGACGGATCGCCCTCATAGCGACGCTTCTGGCGGCCGCCGCGGCCTGGGTGACGAGCATCGCCGGAGCCGACGACAGCCACACGTACCACGTCGAGATGTACAACGCGTTCGGGCTCGTGAAGGGCTCCGACGTGCGAATCGCCGGCGTCAACGCGGGTTCGGTCACCGATCTCGGCCTGACCCGAGACAAGCGGGCGATGCTCACGATCGAGACGAGCGGCCCGCTGGGAACGCTCGGCAAGAACACCCGCTGCTCTTCGGAGCCGCAGTCGCTGATCGCGGAGTACTTCCTGACGTGCAACCCCAAGGGCCCCCCGCTTTCGGAGGGCGGCACGATCCCGGCGAGCCAGGTTCACCAGACCGTCCAGACGGACCTCGTCCAGAACACCCTGCGCGAGCCGTTCAAGGACCGGCTCCAGCTGATCATCAACGAGTTCGGGACCGCGCTGGCGGGCAACCCGCAGGACCTCAACGAGGCGATCCGCCTCGGGGCGCCCGCGCTCGACAAGCTCAAGAAGGCGCTCGACATCCTGGCCTCCGAGAACGCCACGATCCGCGACCTCAACGCGAACTCCGACACGATCATCACCCAGCTCGCGAACCGCAAGGAGGACGTAGTCAGGTTCATCCAGGAGGCGCGCGACACGGCGGCGATCTCGGCCGAGCGCCGCGCCGACCTCTCCACCAACTTCGACCGCCTCGACAACTTCCTCCACCAGCTCCGCCCGACGTTGACCAAGCTCGGGGACCTCGCCCAGCAGCAGACCCCGCTGCTCGCCGACCTCCGCGCTGCGGCGCCGGGGCTCAACACGCTGGCGGTGGAGCTGCCGGCCTTCAACAAGGCCAGCGAACGTTCGCTGACCTCCCTCGGCCGGGCGGCGGGACCGGGCAAGCAGGCGTTGAACCAGGGCAAGGACGAGATCCAGGCACTCGCGGCCTCGGGCAAGAACGCGTTCCCGGCTGCGGACGCCCTGGACAAGTTCCTGCTCGACATCGACACCCCGAAGCGCGCCGTCGAGATCGACAGCCGGGCGAAGAAGGACACGGGGCGCACGGGCACCCAGCCCGGCAAGGCCAACACGATGGGCTACACCGGAATGGAGTCTCTGCTCAACTACGTCTACTACCAGGCCGGTGCCCTGAACCAGTTCGACCAGTGGGGCCACCTGCTGCACTTCGGCCTCTTCGACGTGGGCGCCACCCCGTGCGCGAACTACAGCGAGGGCGGCGAGCCGGGCCCGGACTTCGGGGTCCCCAACAAGGACGACTCCGGCACCACGACCAACATCAAGCAGGCGAACGCCTGCGTCGCCTGGCTCGGCCCCAACCAGCCCGGGCTCAACACGGATCCGGGCAAGCCGCCCTACGAGAAGCCCTACGACCCCTCGGTCTGCAAGCCGCCGTTCGCCACCAGCTCTCAGGACACGAGCTTGTGCAACCCATCGACGTCGGCAAAGCCCTCGAGCGGCGGCGCGAAGTCGCGATCGGCAGGCGCCGCGGGCCCCACGACGAGGACGGCCCCGGGCCCCGCGACGGGCGCCAGCCCGCAGCAGATTCCACAGCTGCCTCAGGACCTTCCCGCGAATCCGAAGGATCTGCCTCAGCGCCTCCAGGATCTGCTCGGCCTCGGCGGCAACGGCTCGCTGCCTGACGTAGGCGGCACGCTGCGCCAGGGCATCAAGCACGGCGGCGGAGGTGGCGGCGGCGTCGACCAAGCGGCAAACGACCTACTCGACTTCCTGTTCTCGCCATGAGGAGATCCGGCCCCCTACAGTCGCTTGCCGCCTCGCCGACCATGGTCGGCGCGGTCACGACCCTGATCGTGATCGTCGCCGTGTTCCTGGCCTACAACGCAAACAACGGGCTGCCGTTCGTCCCGGTGTACCGGGTCTCGGTGGAAGTCCCCAATGGAGCACGGCTCGTCAAGAACAACGAGGTGCGGATCGGGGGCCACCGGGTGGGGGTGATCGAGTCGATCGATCCGGTCCAGGTCAGTCCCGAGCAGGTCTCGAAGTCCGGCGGCGGCGTCTCCACCGGAGCGGCAACCGAGACGTCGAACGACTCGTCGTCCGGCGGCTCGTCGTCGAACGAGACGTGCTGCGTCGCCGCGGAGGTCAACCTGAAGCTGGACCAGAGCGCGGGGCCGCTGCCCGAGGACTCCATCTTCAGGGTCCGGTATCGCTCCTCCTTCGGGCTCAAGTACCTGGACATCACGCGCGGCACCGGCCAGCCCGCGCCGGAGGGATACGTCTTCGACGGCCTCGACGACGGCGGCAACTGCCCGCTGCCCACGGACCTCCAGACGTTCGCGAGCTCCGAGCCGCAGTCGTCGAAGAACGGCTGCTTCCAGAAGCAGACCGAGTTCGACGCCATCAACGACACCTTCAACACCAAGACGCGAACGAACTCGCGCCTCAACCTGATCGGGTTCGGGAACGCGTTCGCCGGCAGGGGCGGATCCCTGAACGAGGCGATCGGGAAGCTGAGGCCGCTGTTCACGAACCTGAAGCCCGTCTCCGAGCTGCTCGCGGACCCGAGCACTGAGCTGCGCCGGTTCTTCGAGGCGCTCGGCAGGACGTCTGAGATCGTCGCCCCGGTCGCGGTCCAGCAGGCTGACTTCTTCCATCAGGCCTGGATCGCCTTCGACGCGATCTCCTCGGATCCGGCGGCGCTGCGCGGGACGATTTCCGAAGGCGCGGCGCTGCTCACCCAGGGACCGGCTGAGCTGCGGCGCCAGCGGCCGTTCCTGACCGAGTTCACGGAGCTATCGCGGCGCCTGCGGCCCGGCGTCCACCAACTGCGGATCGCGATCCCCACGCTCAACGACGCGATCGAGGTCGGCACGCCCGTCCTGAACCGGTCCGTGTCCATGAACAAGCGGCTGCGCGGCGTCATGGTCTCACTCAAGAAGCTGGTGCAGCAGCCGTCCACCAAGACCAGCCTTGAGCGCCTCAAGGAGACGTTCGACCAGGCCGCTCCACTGGCCCAATGGGTGGCCCCGGCGCAGACGGTCTGCAACTACTGGAACTACCACTGGGACCTCCTCGCCGAGCACCTCTCAGAGCGCGACCAGATCGGCTTCCTGGAGCGAGTCGCGATCATCGGCGTGCCAAACGGCGCCGCGGACGCGGGCAAAGCGCAGGTCGACCTGACGGGCTACGCGGGACGCCAGGCAAACGGCATCTCCGGCCCCGCATCCCCACCCGAAGGGCAGTTCCAGCCGCACGCCCTTCCGATCCTGCACGGCAACCCCTACGGCCCGACCGGGCAGCCGAACGACGTGGTCCGAGACTACGCACCGCAAAACGGAATCCCCGGCTACACGTCGAGCTACAGCGAGTACCCGGACTGCCAGCCGGGCCAGACCGGCTACCCGCTCGGCGACTATCCCATCCCCGGCCAGGCGAAGTGGAACCCCGCCTTCGTGACCTCGAACATCCCCGGCTCCCGCGGGATCACCGACGTCTTCTTCAAGAAGAACGGCGAGAAGGTCATCAAGAACACCACCATCCCCTCCCACCTGCCGGCGCCCCTGCCATAGCGATGAGACCCGGACACCACAAGCGCCTCCCCAACCACGTGATCGGCTTGATCATGGTGGCGCTGATCGCCGTGGGCTCCTTCCTCGCCTACACGAAGAAGCTGCCCTGGTCGCACGGCTACACGGTCAAGGCGGTCTTCACCACGGCCGAGAACGTGCGCGTCAAGAGCCCGGTCAGGATCGCCGGCGTGAACGTGGGGGTGGTCACCGGCGTCGAGCACCTGAGCTCCGACGATCCCGACTTCCAGGCGGCGACGGGCGGCTCGACCCAGCCGGCCCCTGGTGGCGCCACCGGTCAGCAGGCCGCGATCGTGACCATGGAGATCAGCGACGAGGGCCGGCCGATCAAGGAGGACGCGACCTTCAGGCTGCGCCCGCGGCTGTTCCTCGAGGGCAACATGTTCGTCGACGTGCACCCGGGAAGCCCCGAGTCGCCCGAGGCGCCCGACGGCCACGTGTTCCCGATGAGCCAGGCCTCCGCCTCGGTGCAGCTCGACCAGGTGCTGACCACGCTCCAGTCGAACGTCCGCCGCAACCTCCAGATCTTCCTCAAGGAGTTCGGGAACGCCCTGATCAAGTACCACGGCGCCGAGGGCTTCCGGGAGTTCTATGCGACCTCGCCGGGCGCCTACAAGTACACCTCGCAGGTGAACCAGGCGTTCCTCGGCACCGAGCCCCACGACCTGTCCAACCTCGTCAAGAACCTGGACAAGACCGTCCAGGCCCTCGACGCCGACGAGACCGGCCTCCAGGACCTGGTCACCAACCTGCGCATCGTCACCGGGTCGTTTGCGGCACAGAATCAGGCCCTCGAGGCGGCGGTGGCCGAGCTGCCCGAGTTCCTCGCCGTCGGCCGACCCGCGCTCCTCCATCTCGACCAGGCATTCCCGCCCCTGCGGGCATTCGCACGCGAGGCGCTGCCCGGGGTGCGCTCGTCCCCCGAGACCCTCGATGCCGCGACGCCGCTCCTGAACCAGATCCGCGGCCTGGTCTCGAAGCCCGAGCTGCGCGGCCTCGTGCACGACCTGCGGCCGACGATCCCGCGGCTCACGAAGCTGTCGAAGCGCACGATCCCGTTCCTGAATCAGTCGCGGGCTCTGTCCTCCTGCTTCAACGAGTCGATCATCCCGTGGTCGAACTCGAGCGTTCCCGACACGACCTCGGGCTCCGCAACGCCGACGGTGACCGACGCTGCCGGGACGCACCCCGCGACCGTCTCCGAGGAGACCGGCTACGGGCTGGTCGGCATCGCCGGCGAGAGCCGCTCCGGCGACGCGAACGGCCAGTACATCCGCGTCGAGGCCGGCGGCGGCGTGAACACCCTAGTGGCTCCGGGTGGCGGCAGCGGAGAGATCGTCACGGACTTGCAGCCGGCCAGCCAGACCGTCCCCTTCGTCGGCTTCGCCGAGAGCGAGATCCTCGGCTCGCGGCCGAACCTGGCCTTCGGCCACGAGGACTCTCTGAAGACGCCGTTCCGTCCCGACGCTCCCTGCGAGCGCCAGCAGCCGCCGAACCTGCAGGCGACGTTGGGGCCGGCGCCCACTCAGATCCCGGTCAGCTCCGCAAGCGCATCGTCGGTGTCGGCGCCGCTCGAGCAGCTCGGCCAGGCCTCGCTCGCCTACACGAAGAACTACCAGCGGGCGCAGCAGCTGAGCGCCCAGGGCAAGGCCCCCGCGGCCGACGCCCTCATCAAGAAGGCGAGCGGCGCCTGGCAGCGGCTCTCGAGGAGCGTGAAGCCGCAGCTCGAGGCGGAGTTTGGCTCCCTCGGAGGTAGCAAGTGACCACCGCGATCCGCAAGCACCTCCGCGACTTCATCGCGATCGCCGTGCTGGTCGTCGTCGCCCTGGTGGCGAGCTACATCATCGTCCAGCAGCAGCGGCTGCGGATCCCGATCCTCGAGTCGAAGCCGTTCGAGCTCAAGGCGGAGTTCCAGACCGCCCAGGCGGTCGTCCCCGGGCAGGGTCAGACGATCCGCGTCGCCGGGGTCCGCATCGGCGACGTCGAGAAGGTCGAGCTCGAGCACGGAGTCGGGGTGGTCACCTTCGCGATCGACCGCTCCGACCTGCCGATCTACCGGAACGCCACCATCCTGATGCGGCCGTCGACCGGCCTCAAGGACATGTTCTTCGAGCTCGACCCGGGCACGAAGTCGGCGGGGGAGGTCTCCGACGGCGGCACGATCCCCGTTTCGAACACCGCACCCGACGTCAACCTCGACGAGATCCTCTCGGCGCTCGACGGAGACACCCAGGCCTACCTGCGCCTGCTCCTGATCGGGGGCGGCCAGGGCCTCAAGGGCCAGGGTCAGAACCTGGGCAAGGTCCTCGGCAGTCTGGGGCCGCTGAACCGCGATCTCGACCGGCTGAACTCGCTCGTGGCCCAGCGCAAGCACCAGCTCGCCGACCTGATCCACAACTTCAACGTGCTCACCGCGGAGCTCGGCAAGCACAAGGGCGACATCACCTCGTTCGTCTCGGCCAACAACGATGCCCTGAGCGCGATCGCCGAGCAGGACCCGGACGTCCAGCGAGCTGTCGGTGACCTGCCGGGGACACTCGCGACCGGCACGCGCACCTTCCACCAGGTCGATGCCTTCGCCCAGCAGCTCGGGCCGGCTTTTGGTGCGCTGCGGCCGTTCGCGCGTCACCTGGACGCGATGAACACCTCTGTGCGCGACCTCGCAAATCACGCGACGCCGGTGATCAAGAACCAGATCCGCCCGCTCGTCCGCGCCGCCCGCCCGGACATTCCGCCGCTCAACAAGGCCGCGAGGCGCTATTCGAAGGCCTCGCCGAAGCTGACGGTGCTCGGCCAGGAGATCAACCGCCTCGCCAACATGGCCGCCTACAACCCGCACGGCGCCCAGGGCTGTCCGGGCGGGGTCTGCAACCCGCAGCCCTCCGGCAAGCCTGCGCGCGACGAGGGCTACCTCTACTGGGCCGCCTGGCTCGGCCATATCGGCAACACCGTGTTCCAGAACGCGGACGGCGACGGGCTCTACCGGCGCATCTACCTCTCGGAGAGCTGCAGCAACGTCCTCAACATGGTCCTTTCGAGCCCGCTCGCCCCGGTCGTGACCCCCCTCGGCGTCGTACTGGCGACCGCCTGCCCATGACCACGATTCGACCGACAGAGGTGAGCGCGTAGTGCAAAAGCAGGCGCCATCGGTGGGCAGGATCCTGGTCGCGGTCGGCTTCACCCTGTCGTGCTTCGGGCTGATGCTGTTCCTGTGGATCGCCTTCGGCGGGCCGATCCCACTGAAGCCAAAGAGCTACCGCATCACGGCGTACTTCCCGGAGGCGACCCAGATGGCGGTGGAGTCGGATGTCCGGATCGGCGGCGTCTCGGTAGGCCGGGTCAAGGACATCGAGCTCGCCCCCGCGGACAAGCGCGTCGGTGGCGAGGACACGACCCAGGCGACGATCGAGATCGAGCCGCAGTTCGCGCCGATCTCCTCCGACGCGAGGGCGATCCTGCGCCAGAAGACGCTGCTCGGCGAGACATACGTGGAGTTGACGTCGGGGACCGAGCCCGACGGCCAGAAGGCCCCGGTGGCGCTCGGGGCGGAGTCGGGCGTCTCCGATTCCGAGGCGCAGAACGTCGAGTCGGTGCCGGAGGGCGGGACGCTGGGTATCGGACAGACGAAGAACGCCACTCAAATCGACGAGATCTTCAACGCTCTGGACAAGCGCACCCGCACCGCGTTCCGCCGCTGGCAGGCGAATGCCGCGGTGGCGATCGACGGCCGCGGCGTCGATCTCAACGACTCGTTCGGCAACCTCGGCCCGTTCGTCAGCGACGCCACCAACGTCCTCTCGGTGCTGCGTCACCAAAAGGTCGCCCTGAAGGGCCTGATCCGCGACACCGGCACGGTCTTCAACGCCCTCAGCGAGCGAAACCAGGAGCTCGCGGGGGCAATCACCAACTCCGATCAGGCATTCGCCGCCCTCGCCAGCGAGAACCGAGCGCTTGCCGACACCTTCCACATCTTCCCGGTCTTCGAGCGCGAGTCCCGGCTCACGCTCGCGCGCCTCGATCGCTTCCAGGCCAACACGAGGCCGTTCGTCCACAAGCTTCTCCCCGTGGCAAAGGACATCTCGCCGACCCTCCACTCGATCCGCGAGCTGTCCCCGAGCCTGAAGTCGCTGTTCATCGACCTGAAGCCGTTGATCAGGGCGTCGCGCAAGGGGCTGCCGGCGACGAGCAGGTTCCTGACCGGGCTGCGACCGGTGCTCGATGCGCTCGACCCATTCCTCGCCAACCTGAACCCGGTGATCCGCTGGCTCGCGTACGACCGCACGGAGATCACGAACTTCCTGACCGGCCCGGCGGCCGGCATCGCCGACACCCTCCAGCTCGCCACCAACCGACCGAACCTGCCGGCGCCGATCCACGCCCTGCGCCAGCTCGGCTACTTCAGCAGCGAGACCCTCGCGATCCAGCCGGAGCGGCTCGCCACGAACCGCGGCGATGGCTATCCGCAGCCGAACGCCTTCAACAACTACCAGGCGGCGACGCACGGGATCTTCCCCAACTTCGACTGCAACAACACCGGCGAGCCGGGGAATGGCGAGCTCAACAACCAGCCGCCCGAGGTGGGCACCGCCAACTGCGTGATCGCTCCGCACTTCCCGAACGAGTTCGGTGGCGGCCAAGCGCCCAACCTCTTCGCCGACCCGTAGACAGGCCGGGGCATAGGATTCGGTAGGCCCCGCCGGGGCCGAGGGACGAGCAGAGAGGAGAGGCCTTGCCGAATTTCAAGGACGCGCAGGAGGTCTACGGCACGATCGGCAAGCTGTTCCAGGACCTCGCCGACGACGAGGAGCTGGCGCCGAAGTTCCGCAAGGCCAACACGATCGTCCGGTACGAGTTCCGCAATCCGGACTCCACCATTACGGTCCGCCTTCAGGAGGGACAGCCCGGCGACGTCGACTTCGGCGAGTCGGGGATGGAGCCGGACGTGACCATGTCGATGGAAGCGGACACGGCCCATCGCTTCTGGCTGGGCAAGGTCAACGTCACGGTGGCGCTCGCGCGGGGTCAGATCAAGGCCAAGGGTCCGGTGGCCAAGATCCTCAAGCTCGTGCCGCTCACGAAGCCCGTCTTTCCTCGCTACAAAGCCCAGCTGGAGGCGCAGGGCCGCACCGACCTGATCGAAGCCACTTGACGAAGCCGTGACGGTCGACGGCGCGCAATTCTCCGGGTTCAAGCCGTTCTACCAGTTCGCCTGTCCGACCCGGGTGATCGCCGGGCGAGAGCTGATCGAGAGCACCGGCTTCGAATTCGCCAAGGAGGGCGCCGGCCGGCCGCTGATCGTCACGGACGAGGTGATCCACGGCACTGGCCTGATCGACAGGGTCGAGGCCGGGGTCAGCGATGGCGGCCTCGAGGTTGCCGGGATCTTCGACGAGGTGCCGCAGGACTCCGACACCGAGGTCGTCGCGAGCTGCGCAGCGGCCGCGAAGGAGGCCGGGGCCGACAGCTTCCTCGCGGTGGGCGGCGGCTCGGTGATGGACACGGCGAAGGCGTCCAACGTGCTGTTCACCCACGGCGGGAGCGTGCGCGAGTGGGAGGGTCTCCTGACGCTGCCCCGCGAGCGGGACGGGCTCGGCAAGCCACTGCCGCTGGCGCCGCTGGCGGCCATCCCGACCACCGCCGGCACGGGCTCAGAGGCGAGCTTCGCCGCCGTCGTCAAGGATCGCTCGGAGAACCTGAAGGTCGAGATCGGGGACATTGCGCTGTTTCCGGAGCTGGCGATCCTCGACCCCGCCGCGACGGAGACGCTGCCCGCAAGCGTCGCCGCTGCAACGGGCATGGACGCGCTCACGCACGCGATCGAGGGTTACGTCTCCACCGAGTGGAATCAGCATGCCGATGCCTACGCGGTCCAGGCGATCCGGATGATCCTCGACAATCTCGAGCATGCTGTGCGTGACACATCCGACGACGAGGCGCGCGGCAACATGCTGATTGCCGCGAACCTGGCGATTCAGCCCAGCGGCTCGGGAGCGATCGGCGCCACGCACTCGATGTCGCATCCATGCGGCGGCCACTACGGCGTTCCTCACGGGGTCGCAAACGCGATCAACCTTCCATGGATCATCGAGTACAACGCCGCCGGCGGTGAGGAGATCGCCGATCGCTACCGGGCGATCTGCGAGGTGATGGAGGTGGACGCGGGCGGCGACGGGCCCGCGGTGGGCAAGGCGCTCGCCGACCGCGTACGGTCGATGACCCAAGCCCTCGGCCTCCCGCAACGGCTTTCGGATGTGGGCGTTTCCGAGGACGGGATCCCGAGGCTCGTGGAGGGGGCGATGGGGGACGGCTGCACGCTCGTGAACCCAAGGGAGCCGACGGAGGAGGACTTTGCGGAGCTGTACAGGAAGGCGCTGTGACCGAGTCCCTTGCCACTGACGATTAGCCGCTTGGCCGAGGGACGAAGGTGAGCGCCAAGGACGATGCCCAAGCCTGGGCCGAGACTGTGCAGGCGCTGGCGACCGAGCGCGCGCTTCGCTACGACGCGGTCGGAGGGCTGAACCCCGTGGGTGGCCCAGCGGCGCTCTGCCCCGGGGGAACCAACCGGATCACCGGCCAGCTCGCGGACGGCTTCTGGGGCGCCTCGTGCGATGCCGACGAGCATGAGGAGGGCGGCATGTTCTCCAAGGCCGTCCTCCCCGGAGCGGTGCTCGCGAAGTCCCACGTGCCGGATCTGGCGAAGGTGATGCCGCCGTTCAACGTCGAGTCGATCGAGCGCCGGCCCGAGGAGCTTCTGATGCAGCGTGCCTCACGGCGCAAGGTCGAGTTCGAGAGCATCGACTTCAACCAGCGCTTCCTGGCCACGGTGCCGACCGGCTATGACCCCGTCGCGCTGCGGGAGATGTTCAGCCCCGGCTTCCTGGAGTGGGTGACCACGATCACCGGCGAGGTCGACTTCGGCGTCTCGGAGCAGCAGCTTTGGTTCCTCTGGCGGCTGCGGGGCCGCAGTGGAGACGACCTGAAGGCCGCACTGGACAACGGCGGGCAGCTGTTCCGCCGGGTGCGAAAGGAGGTCGAGGAGTCCGGCCTTCATCCCTACCCGGCCGGCCCGTGGCACGCCGGACTCGAGCCGTTCCCCGAGGGCTAGTTCGCGTACGGCCCGCGGCGCGAAGCATGAACCGGCGACGGGAGGTCGTGGCCGGCCTACGAGCTCGAGCGAGCCTTCCGGTAGCGGCGCGCGGTGCGGTAGAAGCGCATGGACTTCGTGAAGTTGCGGCGGTAGCTCGCGAATCTGGTCTCGTCCGGAATTTCGAACCCGCCCACGAGCTTTCGCGGGACCACGGCCCAGCCCCCGTCGGCTGGCATCAGATCGCCGCGGACCTGGAAGTTCTCCTGCCACCTGAAGTCGGGATGGTGGCGGTGCGCGGTGACGCACGCCCGGCCCGCGGCGAGGGGCAGGCCCACCGGCAAGCCGTCGAACGCGATGCGCCGCGCCGAGGCGTCGAGACTGACCGGGAGCCGAGCGGCGAGCGGGAACCCGTCCGGCGCGACCCACGCGAGCACTGCGGTTTCGTGGCGGCGACCGAGCTCCTCGATGCGCGAGTCCCACGCCACGGTGCCGCCCGCTACGGGCTCATGGGGCTCCAACGGCTCCTCGCTGTGGCCGGAGCGGACCTCCTCCATGTGCGCGTCGTGGATCTCGGGTGGCTCGGCGATCCCGTCGGCCCACACGAAGACGCGCTCGGGGCGCACGTGGACGTAGATGCGCGTGTAGTACCAGCCGAACATGCCACGGAGGAGCTTGGGCGGATGCATGTCGTGTGTGCCGGGAAGCTTCTCCCAGGATTCGCGCCAGTAACGCTCGCGATTCGCGTCGAGGTCGTGGTCGTCAACGTCCGCGATGCCCTGGACGAGTACCTGGATGCCGCTCTCGATCCCGGACCCCGTGGGGTCGGAGAAGAGCAGCGCGACATGGGGGTTGCGGCGGGCGTCATTCGCCTTCTTGGGGTAACCGAGGCCCGTCGTGACGTCGATCGTCGCCGCCCCCTGCGAGCAGTACGGGGTGACCGGCCAGACGATCGGCTGCTGGTGAGAGTCGATCGTCGCGTACTCGCAGGTGACGAAGCGCTCGAAGACGTCTCGAACCTCCTGGGGCAGCGTGGCGGTCATGCCGGACTGCCGTACCCGGGATCGCTCGGGAGCAGCACGTGCCGCTCGTCCCCCTCGCCGACCACGCGGGGCAGAACCGGCTCCACCACCCGCTCGCGCGCCGCCTCGAGCACCTCCGCGGCGCTCGTGTAGGGCATGAGCGACTCCAGGTGCTTGATCGTCGGGAAGACGAGCGAGAGCCCGCCGGCCTGATGCCGCTCCAGTGCATCCCGTGGGGAGAACCAGCCCGCGTCGGTTGTCTCGGCGCCGTCCGGTCGCGGTGGCGAGTGCGCGGGCGCCAGGGCCACGTAGAAGCGGGTGTCGAAGCGCACCGGCACCGCCTCGGGAGTGATCCAGCGCGACCAGGGCACCAGCTCGGCGTCGGCGGCCAGCTCGATCCCCGCCTCCTCATGCAGCTCGCGAATCGCGCATGCCCGGTGGGCGGCCTCGTTGTCGCCCTCGTCGGCGGCTTCCACGGTGCCGCCGGGAAAGACCCAGACGCCGGGCATGAAGCTCGCCTGGTCGCTGCGACGCACGAGGAGTACCTCGACGTCCCGGTCTCGATGGCGGCCGCCGCGACGCAGGAGGATCAGCGAGGCGGCGGGGCGGGGCGTGACAGGGGTCATCGGAGCTCACCCTAGTCGACCGACTTCGCACGATCGAGCCGGCACCCACGCGCCCGAAGAGTTCTACGCTGACCTCGTGCGGAGAGGCAGATGGCTCGCCAGCTCTTCGGCCTGTGGGGTCCTTGTCTGCTCGCTGCTCGCGGCGGCACCGGCGAGCGCCACGGCGCCTCCCGCTCCCTTCAGGGTGGGCGCGGCCACCGTGAGCTTCACGCCGCCGGCCGCGGGCAAACTCGCCGACGACCCGGCCGACTGCGATCCGAGCGGCACCTATGACGGCCCGCGGGACTTCGCCTTCGAGGAGCCCTACTCCGATCAGCAGGGCTCGGGTCACTACGACCTCGGCGATCCCTACGTGGACTGCAACGGCAACGGCCGCTGGGACGGCAACTTCCTCGGCGGGGGCTCCGACACGCCGCGCTTCTACGACCACGTTGCGGATGAGGTCGGCGCCCGCGCAATGGTCGTCTCCAACGGCGACCGGACGATCGCCATCGAGGTCCTGGACAACGAGGGCGCGTTCAACGTCTACCTGCAGCGGATCCGCCAGCAGGTCGCCGACCACGGCGTCCACCTCGACGGCATCTACATCAGCTCGAACCACGACGAGTCGGCCCCCGACACGATCGGGATCGCCGGCGTCAACGAGGTGACCTCGAGCGTCAACGCCTACTTCGCCGACTACATGGTCAGGCGATCGGCCAAGGCGATCGAGCGGGCGGCGGCGAGGATGCGGCCGGCCACGATCCGCTACGCCGACGCCCGCGAGCCGGTCAACCTGCGCCAGTGCTGGTCGTCGTATCCGTTCGTGGACGACCAGCAGATGCCGAGCCTTCAGGCGATTGACCGTCGCGGCAACGTGATCGGCACGCTGGCGGACGTCAGCCAGCACGCCGAGACGCTCGGCTTCAATCCGGATGACGCTCAGCGGAACTGGATCAGCGCGGACTGGATCCACTTCTTCCGCCAGCGGCTCGAGCACCGCTTCGGCGGGGTGGCGATCGAGATGGCCGGCTCCGTGGGAAGCGTCGAGACGCCGGAGGTCTTCCCGAGCCGCATCTCGCGGGTCCCCCAGCAGTTCGTGAACGAGAGCCACCCCGCCGGCTGCCGCACGCTGTTCGACGCGAAGAGCGAGCGTGCTCCGCTTGGCTACGACGGGGAGACGACGGCGCTGGGCCAGGCACTCTCCCATGCCGTGGCGCGCGCCTTGACTCATCGCGGCAGGCCCTCTCGCTCGAGCGCGATCTGGGGCGATCGCAGGGACATCTGCGTTCCGCTCACGAACCAGCTGTTCGCCGCCGCCGCGGCGCTCGGCGTCTTCGCGGCGCGGCCGGGCTACACGAACGACTGCACGACCGAGTTCCCGGTGGCGCCGAACGGCACCACCTCAGGCGACGAGGTGAAGAGCCAGGTGGCCGCCTTCCGGATCGGCGACGGGACGTTCATCTCCGTGCCCGGCGAGGTGTTCCCGTTCACCTACCTACGCGGTTTCGTCGGTCCCGACGACATGCCATTCACCGAGTACGGCCTGCCGCGCTGGCCGCTCCCGCACATGCACACGCGGTTCCGGTTCATCGACGGCCTCGCCGAGGACATGATCGGCTACATCTTCCCGAGGGGCAACGGCGTCGGCGTCCCCGGGGAGGATCCGAACAACCCCTCGGCCGACAGCACCGACCGCTTCGGTTGCGGCCACTCCGACGACGCCGAGGCCGCGAGCTCGCAATCCGGCGACATCATCGGGAAGGCGCTGGTGGACCTCCTCGACGCACACGGCGGCAAGCCAGAGCGAGTCGTCAAGGGGCGCTACGTGCTGCCGGACGGTTCGCATTCGCGCGACCCGCTCGGGGGGCCTGAGATCAAGTGCGACGTAGACAACCAGTTCCAGTTCACCGGCCGCGCGGTCGGCGTCTGGCTGCCGAAGCGGGGCATCGTGCGGCCGGCCGCTTGGATGTCGCTGGACGGCCACCGCCAGGGTCGTCCGAACCGCAATACGCGCGGCTACTTCACGCACGCCGGCGATCGCGTGTGGCTCAACGTGTTCGATCCCGCGGGAGACTCAGGTTGACCCGCCCCGCAGGCGCCCGCCCGGAATCGCTCGACTAAGCTGCCGCACGATGTCCATCGAGACCCAGACGGCCCAACTCTGGATCTGCACCTCGTGCGGGTTCATATACGACCCCGACGAGGGCGATCCCGACGGGGGCATCCCGCCGGGCACGCCGTTCGACGCGATCCCCGACGACTGGTTCTGCCCCGTCTGCGGCGCCCGCAAGGCCGACTTCGAGCCCTACGAGGAGTAGCCGGGCGCTCGCGCCTAGTCGAGGGCGCGCTCGCGGCGCAGGCGGAGCACCACGCGGGCGCCGAACCATCCGAGCGCGGCGAGCAACGCGATCGGCCCCAGCACCGCGGCGCTGATCAGCAGCACGCCGCCGATCACGACCAGCACGCGGCCCGAGTCATGAAGCGCGTCGCCGATGCCCCAGCTTCCGCCACCAGCGTTGTCGACGCCCTTCTGGGCGAGGATCTCGACGGTCACCGGGACGAGGTGGATCCGCTGCTGGATGTGGCCGAGCCGGTCCTTCGCGTCGGCGAGCTGGTGCTCGACGATCCGAAGACGCGCCTTGATGCTCTCCCGCTCCTCGATCGTGAACGCCTGGCCGAGGTCCTGGAGCAGCTGGTCGCGCTGGGCCTCGAGGTCCTGCACCGCCTGCTCCGAGGAGTTGAACCGGCTCGTGATGTCGCGCAGGCTCTCGGTGCGCGACGTCACGTGGGCGAGGTCGGAGAGGTCGCCCAGCGCCGCCTGGAGGCTCACCGCCGGGATCCGAAGCTCGAATGTGCCGCTGGGCAGCGGCTGCGCCCGGCCGGTCCCGCCCTCCAGGGGAATCGGGCCGGGCTGTGGCCGCCCGCTCGTCACGTGGGAGCGGACCACGAAGCCGTGATAGCGGTCGACCACCTTGACGACGCCGTCAGCAACGCCGCGGACGTCATTCGGCTCAGCTGACAGCACCAGGTCCGCGTTCTTGGCGACCTTGCGGTGTGCGGATCCGGCGAGCGGAGACTGGAGGTCCCCCGCGGACGCAGAGCGCCTCGACAGCCCGAACTGCACGGACCTCTCTGGCAGGTCACGGTCAAGCCGAGATGAGGGCGCGGCACCGCTCGACGCAACACCACCCGCGGCTTTGCCCGTGACGATGCCACCCGGCACTGCCGGCGCGTGGCCTGAAGAAGGTGCGGTGTCTTGTCCTGAGGTCTGCGGCTGCGCCGGGACGGCCTGCGTTCCGGACTTCCCGCCCAGCTCGTCGCTGACGCTGATCGCCACGCCGACGGCGACGAGCAGCGTCGCGGCGGCGCCCACCGGGGCGATCAGGCGGCGCGGCGGCGTCGCCGCCAGGCGCTCGCGGAGGCGATCGATTCGCCTCTCGTCCACCAACCCGCCGGCGCGTCCCTCCCTGGCAAACCCTTCCGCCTTGCGCTCGTCCATCCGCGCGGCGAACTCCGCATCGGGCGCGGGTCGATCCGCGTGCAGCTCGAGCGACAGCGTGGCGAGGTCCTCGAGGTCGTCCGGGACCGCGAGCCCGGCCAGTCCCGCGTCGATTGCCGCCAGCTCGCGCTCTACCTCGGGATCAATCGGCATGTCTCGCTCACGCAGCCTCATCGCAGGACCTCCTCAGCTTCTCGACCACCCGGTGCAGCCTGGTGCCGGCGTTCGTCTCGCTAGTCCCGATCACCTGGGCGATCTCGGGATTCGCGAGTCCGGCGAAGAACTTCAGCGCCACCAGCTCGCGCTCGCGCGGCTCCAGGTCCGCGAGGGCAGAGCGCAGGGCGGCGCGCCGCAGCGCAACGTCCGCCGCCTCCTCGGGCCGGATCGCGTTCTCGTCCTCCGGCTCGACGGCCAGCTCGATCCGGCGCCGGCGCCGGCGAAGCTCGTCGAGCGCGGCGTTGCGCGCGATTCCGAACAGCCAGGCGCGCTGTGTGCCGCGCTTCGCGCTGTAGCTGCGTCGCTTGCGGTACGCGCGCTCGAAGGCGGCGGCGGTCACGTCCTCCGCGGCCGAGCGATCGCGCAGCAGGCCGGCGACGTATCCGTAGACGTCGTCGCGACTCGCTCTGTAGAGCTCCTCGAAGGCGGCATCGGCGTCGTCAGGGATCGAGCCGGCTGGTGCGGCGAGTGTCTGCTCCACGCTTGTACTACGGCCGGGGCAGGAATCCATCACAAGAGTCATCGGCTCGCCGACCCGACCTGACAACCGCCGGATTGGCGCCTTACTGGCGCTATGCGCCCCAAAAGGCGCCAATCGGGCGTGGGATCGGCCGCTGAGCCTACGCAGCCGGGCGCAGCCGCTCCGTCGGCGCCTCTTCCCTGGGTGCCTTGGACTCTGCAGCCGAATACGCGGAGGCCACCGCGGCCCGGATCGACTCCGCCGTGATCTCGACCAGCCGGCGCAGGCCGGCCTTCGAGATCGCCAGCGGCGGCATCAGGACGATCACGTCGCCGAGCGGCCGAACGATCGCCCCGCGCTCGCGCGCCTCCGTCACCACGCGCTGACCGAGCCTCAGCCCGGGGTCGTGCTCGCCCAGGTCGATGCCCACCATGAGCCCGCGGCCGCGGACCTCGGCCACCTCCGGCATCTTCGCCACGTCCGCGAGCAGCTCGCCGAGCAGCCGGATCTTTGGCTGCAGGCGCACCAGGGTGTCCTCGCGTTCAAACACCTCGAGGCTCGCGAGCGCGGCCGCGCATGCCAGCGGATTGCCCGTGAAGGTGTGACCGTGAAAGAAGGTGCGGGCATCCCCGGCAGCGCCGAGAAAGCCCTCGTACACCGGCTCCGTGGTGAGCGTTGCGGCGAGCGGGAGGTACCCGCCCGTCAATCCCTTGCCGAGGCAGAGGAAGTCGGGGGCGACGCGCTCCTGCTCGCAGGCGAACATCGTCCCGGTGCGCCCGAAGCCGGTCGCGACCTCGTCGCAGATCAGGAGCACGCCGTCGCGGTCGCAAAGCTCGCGCACCCGGCGCAGGTAACCGGGCGGCTGAACCCTGATCCCGGCCGCCCCCTGCACGAGCGGCTCCACGATCACCGCGGCGATCTCCTCGGCGTGGAAGTCGAGCACGCACTCGAGCTGCTCGACGTTCCCCGGCTCGACTCGGTGCGTGGGGAAGAGGAGCGGCGAGTAGGCGGAGTGGAAGAGGTCGATTCCTCCGACGGACACGGCTCCGAGCGTGTCGCCGTGGTAGGCGTCGCGAAGGGCGACGAACGAGGTGCGCCGGGCGTGCTGGCCGCCGCGCTGCTGCCAGTACTGAAACGCCATCTTGAGCGCTATCTCGGTGGCGCTCGAGCCGGAGTCCGAGTAGAAGACGCGGCTGAGGCCGGGCGGGGCTAGCTCCACCAGCCGCGCGCCCAGCTCGGCTGCGCTGCGATGCGTAAGCCCGAGCATCGTCGAGTGGGCGACGCGGTCGAGCTGCGCACGCACCGCCGCGTCGATCAGCGGATGGCGATGTCCGTGAACGTTGCACCAGAGCGATGAGACTCCGTCGATGTAGCGCCTGCCCTCGGCGTCGATCACGTCGGTGCCCTCAGCCCGCTCGATCACGAGCGGCTCCTCCCTGCACCAATCCCCCTGTTGCGTGAACGGGTGCCAGAGGTGGCGGCGGTCGAGATCGCCTGTCGTCGGCGCGATCGAGTCCGCTGCCCCGGCCTCCGAGATCACCTCGCCCCGACCTTAGAACTCCGAGCGGCGGAATCTCCCGGGTGCTCGGGTCGTTTGCGGGGGCGCTAGTCGGGACGGCCGGCCGCGAGCGCCCATGCGACGAACAGGGCCTGGACCGGGAGCCGCAACCAGAGCGCGAGTCTGCCACCAGGAACCGGGTAGCGCTCCGGATGCAGGGTCATGTGGACGTTCGCCGGGAAGACGGCGATCAACGTGGCGACGCTCCACCAACTGGCGGCCCTTCGCGTGCTGGAGTGCATCACGCCCGTTCCGCCCGCGATCTCGGCAGCGCCGCTCGCGTAGACGACGACTCTGCGATTCCCGGGCAGCCAGTCGGGAATGATCGCCTCATAGCTTCGCGGGGTCACGAAGTGCATCAGGCCGGCGAGGACGAAGAAGGGGCCGAACAGGCGGGAGGGGTGCACGGCGAGAGCCTATGTGTGATCGACGTCACGGAGCTTTCGTTTGCGCAATGCTTCCAAATATGCAACTATTTTGTGATGGCAGGAGAAGCAACTGCAGAGGCCGGCGTCCGGCAGCCGAGGCGAGACACCACCGACCGCGAATCGGCGATCCGGCTGGGATCTTTGATGCTTCACGCGCTCGGCTCGGAAGGTGGGGCGGTAGTTCGTGCGATCGACGAAAGCGGGCTCAGCTTCACCCAGATAAAGGCGCTGATGGCGCTCTCCGGCGGCGACGACGCGGAGCCCTGCCCGGTGAAGCTCGTGGCCGAGCGAATCGGGGTCTCACTGCCCTCCGCAAGCCGTGCGGTGGAGGGACTCGTGAAGCGACGCCTCGCGACCCGCCTCGAGGACCCCGATGATCGCCGGGTGCGCCGGGTCTCGCTGACGCGGACCGGGCACGAGCTCGCCGACCGGATCATGGCCGCAAGACTCTCCGGCCTGGAGCGGTTCGTCGGCACGCTGACGGCGAGCGAGCGACGCAAGCTCGATGGAGCGCTCGAGGCGCTCGTCGAGCGCGATGAGATCGCCAGCATCTACCGCAGGCACGCACGGATGGTCGGCCGATGACCCGCTACCGCGCGCGCCTGATCACGGACGCCAATCGCAAGTGGTGGACGCTCGGCGCCATGTGCTTCGCGCTGTTCATGATCATGCTGGACAACACCGTCGTCAACGTGGCGCTGCCGTCCATCGAGCGGGATCTCGGCGCCAGCCTCTCGAGCCTCGAATGGACCGTGAACGGCTACACGCTCGCGTTCGCCGTGCTGCTCGCCACCGGAGGACGCCTCGGCGACATCTTCGGTCGCCGGCTCACCTTCCTCATCGGCGTGATCCTGTTCTCGGCCTCCTCGGCGACAGCGGGGCTCGCGCCGGATACGACGTCCCTGGTGCTCAGCCGGGTGGTCCAGGGCGTCGGAGGCGCGCTGATGATGCCGGCCACGCTGTCCATCGTCACCAACGCCTTCGCTCCCTCGGAGCGCGGCAAGGCGATCGGCACCTGGGCTGGCGTCTCAGCGCTGGCGCTGGCGATCGGGCCGGTGCTCGGCGGCTTCCTGACCGAGGACGTCTCCTGGCGAGCGATCTTCTACATCAACGTCCCGGTGGGCGTGGCGGCCGTTCTGGCGTCGCTGTTCGCCGTTCGCGAGTCCCGCGACGACACGGTGGGTCGCGAGGTCGACTACGCGGGAGTCGCCACGCTGACCGCCGCGCTCACGGCGCTCGTGCTCGCCCTGATCGAGGGCAACTCCTGGGGCTGGGGATCGACGTCGATCGAGGCCCTCCTGGCCGGGGCCGTGTTGATGCTCGGCCTATTCGTCCTCGTGGAGCTCCGCGTGTCCGCGCCGATGGTGGAGTTCCGGCTGTTCGCGAGCCGCAACTTCGTGGGGGCGAACTTGATCGCGCTGGTCGTCTCGTTCGCCATGCTCGCGCAGTTCTTCTTCCTCGCCCTCTACATGCAGAACATCCTGGGATACAGCCCGCTCCAGGCAGGCATTCGCTTCCTGCCCGCGACGCTCATGATCGTCGCGATCGCGCCGATCTCCGGGCGGCTCACGGACAGGATCGGACCGCGAATCCCGATCGCCGCCGGCCTCTCCCTGGTGACGGTTGCGATGCTGTGGCTGACCCAGGTCGACGCGTCCACCACCTACGGCCGCCTCCTGCCGTCCTTCGTCCTGATGGGCATCGGAATGGCGCTGACCATGTCGCCGATGTCCACCGCGGCGATGAATGCGGTCGCGGAGACCAAGGCCGGCATCGCCTCCGGGATCCTGTCGATGAATCGGATGGTCGGCGGTACGTTCGGTGTGGCCGTCATCGGCGCCGTCTTCCAGGGCGCCGCCCGCTCCCGCGTCAACGAGCTGCTCGCCGGCTCCGGGCTCACCGCGGGACAGCGAAGCGAGATCGCCCAAGGCCTCGGCGGCGGTTCATCGGCGCTGCCCGCCGGGGTGGACCACGCCCAGGCCGCCCAGGTGACATCCGCCGCGCACGACGCGTTCATCGGCGCCTTCGCCTCCTCGATGAAGGTGGCGACGGGTGTCGTGGCGGCGGGGGTTGTCGTGGCGGTGACGCTGATCCGGGCGCGCACCAAGGCTGAGACGGAGCCCCAGCAGGCGGTTGCCGCAGCCACACCGGCCGCCGAATTCGCCGCTCGCGAGACCGCCTAGATGACCCCGAGCTGGCGGGGAGCGTCCAAGGGGGGCGCGACCAAGGCGCGTCCGCGCCAGCACTACGGCGTGACGCTCGCGGTTCTGGTCACGGCCGCGCTCGCCTATGCGCTCCAGCAGACGCTGGTCGCCCCGGCGCTGCCCAAGATCCAAGAAGACCTCCACACCTCGACTACGGCGGTCACCTTCGTCCTCACCGCTTACCTGCTGACGGCCTCCGTCGCCACGCCGATCGTGGGGCGGTTGGGGGACATGTTCGGCAAGGAGCGCATGCTCGTGGTCACCCTGATCGGGTTCGGTTTCGGCTCTCTGATCGCGGCCGTGTCCCACTCGATCGGCCTTCTGATCGCGGCGCGAGCCATCCAGGGGATCGGCGGCGCGGTCTTCCCGCTCGCGTTCGGGATCATCCGCGATGAGTTCCCCCGGGAGCGGGTGGCGACCGGGATCGGGCTGATCAGCGCGACCTTCGGGATCGGCGGAGGGGCAGGGCTCGTGTTGAGCGGCGTGATCGTCGACCACCTGAGCTACGAGTGGATCTTCTGGCTCAGCCTGCCGGTGGTGGCGGGCGCGATCGTCGCCACACATTTCTTCGTACCCGAGTCCCCTGTGAAGAGCCCGGCGCGGATCGACTGGGGAGGCGCCGCCCTTCTCTCCAGCGGGCTGATTGCCCTGCTCGTCGGTGTCAGCGAGGGCAATACCTGGGGCTGGGGCTCAGGCACCGTGATCGCCCTGTTCGCCGGCTCGGCCGTCGTCCTGTCGGCCTGGGTCGCCTATGAACGACGGATCCTGCAGCCGCTCGTGGACATGGCGATGATGCGGGATCGGTCGGTTTTCGCCACCAATCTGACTGCGTTCCTGATCGGTTTCGGGATGTTCAGCTCGTTCATCCTCATCCCCCGGTTCGTCCAGGTTCCGGCCTCGACCGGCTACGGCTTCGGCGCCACGGTGACAGAGGCGGGACTGTTCATGCTGCCATCGGCCGCTGTGATGCTCGTCGCCGGCCCGCTTTCGGGATGGCTGGGAGGCCGGATCGGCTCGAAGGTTCCGCTTCTGATCGGCACCGCAGCAGCTACCGTGAGCTTTGCCTTCCTCGCGATCGATCACGAGGCCCGTTGGGCGATCTACGTCGGCACGTCCGCGATGGGGCTCGGGATCGGATTCTCGTTCGCCGCCATGGCGAACCTGATCGTCGAGGCGGTCGACCAGCGCCAGACCGGGGTCGCGACGGGCATGAACACGATCGCGCGGACGATCGGTGGCGCGATCGGTGGCCAGGTGGCTGCGAGCGTGGTCGCCGGCCAAGTCCTCGGGGGCGGCCTGCCGGCGGAGTCCGGTTTCACGGCTGCCTTCGTCATCTCGTCCATCGGTGTCGCAGTCGCGTTCTGCGCGGCCCTGGCCATCCCCGGGCTGCGATCCAGATCGCGATCGACAGCCGCTACCGCCCTCGCGACGCCGGACAGCGCTGCGGCCGACAGGCAATCCTAGGCCGCTTCAATCGAGCCTCAGACTGGGCCAAGCCTCGGGGCTCGCTAGGTCGAGCCGCGACAGCACCTCCACCCGTACGGAGCCCAGGCGCTCGATCGCCTCGCGGTTGGAGGTTTCGACGGCACCGGGATCCGCCGGCCACGGCGTCAGGACAACGAGCGCAACCTCGAGCCCGACCGCGCGCGCGGCCTCGACCGTGAGCAGGGTGTGGTTGATCGTCCCCAGACCGGGCGGCGCGGCGATCGCCACCGGAAGCTCGAGCTCGCGCGCCAGGTCCCGGACGAGATAGCCGAGCGTCAGCGGCACGAGCAGGCCGCCCACGCCTTCACAGACGAGGTGATCCGCCTGAGCGGCCGCCGCGCGTGCCACGGAGACGAGGCGGACCGGGTCGATTCGCTCGCCCGCGAGGTCCGCGGCGAGGTGCGGGGAGACGGGCGGCCCGTAGCGGTACGGGGCGATCTCGTCGTCGGACTGGGAGGAGTCGGCGGCGCGGCGGAGGAGCTCGTGATCGGGCTCCCGGCCGCCGGTCGCGTATTCGTCGAGGCCGGTGAGGGCCGGCTTGAACACGGCGACCCGCGCCCCGCCCGCCGCGAGCGTCCCGGCGAAGACGGCCGCGACGACGGTCTTTCCGACCTCTGTGCCCGTCCCGGTGACGAAGACGCCGCGCACCCGACGGCAGCGTCCCGCTAGGCGGCGCGGGGAAGTCGCGAGAGCTCGGATACTTGCCGATCGCCCGCCTGGTCCCCGATCCTGAGCTCCTGCGCGGCGGCGGCGATCACGCCGGCCGCTGCGCACAACTCGTTGGCTCGATGATTCGCCATCACCGAAAGGCGCAGCCGCGATGTTCCCTCTGGAACGGTGGGAGGGCGAATCGCTTGGGCGAAGACGCGTCCCTCCAGCGCCAGCTCGGAGAGCTCGACCGCGCGCTGCGCATCCCCGATCGGCAGGGGCAGTATCTGCGTGTCGGACGGGCTGACATCGAGGCCCGCGCCGGCGAGGGCCTCCCTGAGCACGGCGGCATTTCGATGCAGCTGAGCTACGAGCCCGGGCTGGCCCTCGAGGAGCCCGAGGGCGGCGAGCGCCGCTCCGGAGGCCGGTGGAGGCAGCGCGGTGGAGAAGATGAAGGGGCGCGCGGCGTTGATGAGGAGCTCGACGATCTCCTCGCTCGCACAGACGTACGCGCCGTAGCTTCCGAGAGTCTTTCCGAGGGTTCCGACCACGACGTCCACCTCACCGGAGAGCCCAGCGGCGGCCACCGCACCTCGGCCACCGGGCCCGATCGCGCCGGTTGCGTGCGCCTCGTCCACGAGCAGTCGGCAGCCATGGCGGCGCGCAAGCGCGAACAGCTCGGCGATGGGAGCGATGTCCCCGTCCATCGAGAAGACCGCGTCGGTCACTATCAGGGCGGCCCTCGGGCCGGCCTTCCGCATGCCCCACGCCAGGTGCTCCAGGTCGCGATGCCGGTAGACGAAGCGCTCGCCACGGGAGAGGCGACAGCCGTCGATGATGCTTGCGTGGTTCAGCTCGTCGGAGAAGACCACGTCGCCGCCACGAGCCAGCGTGGCGATGGCCCCGAGATTGGCCAGGTATCCCGAGCCGAACAGGAGCGCGGCCTCATAGCCGGCGAACGCCGCAAGCCGCTGCTCGAGCTTGGAATGGAGCGACATGTTCCCCGAGATCAGCCGGGAGGCGCCGGCTCCCGCGCCGAACCTCTCCGCCGCATCGGCCGCGGCCTGGCGGACGCGAGGGTGATCGGCCAGGCCGAGGTAGTTGTTCGAGCACAGGAGGAGTACCTCGTCCCCGTCCAACGTCACGCGGGGGCCCTGCGGGCTCTCGACCAAGCGAAGCCGGCGATGCAGACCGGCCGAGCGCAGCTCCTCGAGGCGGTCGGCGACGTCGCTCACGATCCGGTTCCCTAATCGCCCCAGCCCGCCGGCTGGTCGAGCGGCGCTGCATGCAGGTCCCCGCTGCCCTCACCCGCCGCCCCCGGAGTTGCAGACGATGAGGCGGCGGCAGTTGGGTAGGGGGGCGGGCGCCCCCTCTTCTTGACGACCCGCAGCTGGGTCGAGGGATCCCAGAAATTGGCCTCCCCCTGGCTGTCGATCAGCTCGTCGACCGGCGTCGGCGGCGTCTGGCCATCCAGCCAGCCCGAGCGGTTGTCGGGCCGCGGGTTGGCGCCGTTGTCGGCTTGCCGCGCGACGTTGAGGCCGAGGTCCTCGAACATCGCCCTGTCCTCCGCTGGCTCGGCGCCGAGGGTGGTGAGGAAGTTGCCCATCATGACCCCGTTCAGGCCCGCCTTTACGGCAAGCGGCTGGAGCTCGTCGAGGTTCTCCACCCGACCGCCGCAGAGCCTGAACAGAGCATCGGGGAGGATCAGGCGGAAGATCGCGACCCACTTCACGACGTCCCAGGGATCCATCAACGGCCGGTCGCCGAACTTGGTGCCGGATCGGGGGTTGAGGAGGTTGATCGGGACGGATGTGGGGTCGATCTCGGACAGCTCGAAGGCCATCTCCACGCGCTGGCGTGGCGTCTCGCCGAGATTGAGGATCCCGCCCACGCACGTCTCCAACCCGGCGTCCTTCACCGCCTCGATGGTGCGCGTGCGGCCCTCGTAGCGGACGGTGGTGGAAACCTCGGGGTAGTACGAGCGCGCCGTCTCGACGTTGTGGTGGACGCGCTGCACGCCCGCGTCGGCGAGCCGCTTGGCACGGTCGGACGAGATGTGACCTATGGAGACGCAGCGCTTCAGATTCGTGCGCTCGGCCACCAGCTTCGTGCCCTCCACGATCTTCTCGAAGTCCCGCTTCGACAGGCCCTGCCCTTGAGTAACCATGCAGAAGCGGTGAGCGCCCGCCGCCTCGGCCGCCTGCGCGTGCTCCAGGATCTGCTCCGGATCCATCATCGCGTGCATCGGCGTGTCCGCCTCGGCATAGCGCGATTGCGCGCAGAAGCCGCAGTCCTCGGCGCAGCCGCCGGACTTCGCGTTGACGAGCGAGCACATGTCGGTGGAGTCCCCGAAGCGCTCGGTCCGCACCTCCCACGCGCGCTCCACGAGCGCGGTGATCTCCTCGCGGGTCGAGATCGCGGCCAGCTCCATGGCCTCGTCGAAGCCGATCAGCGGCGGCACGCGGCAAGGCTAGGAGCTGACCCGGACGGCCAATGCGGACGTGCCCACCGCCGTGAGTGCCGCTGCGACGGAGAGCACTACCATTGCCGCCTTGCCGGGGAAGCCCAGCGCTCACACGTTCTGGCGGCGGCGCGCGGTCGCCACTCTGTGCTTTGTGGCGATTCCGGTGGCGCTGTGGATGGCCCTGGCCGACCGCAGCGGCGGGGGCAGGAGGAGCCAGGCGACGGCTGCGAGCCAACTCTCCGTACGCGAGCTGGCCGGGGAGCGACTGATCGCCGGCTTCTCCGGCACCAGCGTGCCGGGCAGGCTCGAGGACATGATCGGGCACGGCGATGTCGCCGGGGTGATCCTCTTCTCGGAGAACCTTCCGAGCCGCCGTGGCGCACGGCACCTCATTCGCCACCTCCAGGGGATCACGCGGCCGCGCGGGCTGCGGGATCCGCTCTTGATCATGGTCGATCAGGAGGGAGGGCTGGTGAAGCGACTGCCGGGCCCCCCGAACGCGTCAGCCCAGGAGATGGGTCGAAGGGGCACTCGCTACAGTCGCCGGCAGGGAGGCAAGACCGCCGTGAGCCTGAGGGACGTGGGCGTAAACGTCAACCTGGCGCCGGTCCTCGACGTGGGGCGCCCGGGAAGCGCGATCCGGGCCGAGCACCGAAGCTTCGGGGGCCGCCCGCACCGGGTGATCAAGACCGCGATCCCGTTCGCCGGGGCGATGGAGCGCCGCGGGGTGTCGGCAACGGGCAAGCACTTCCCGGGACTGGGCACGGCGCCCAAGAACACCGACGTCGCGGTCCAGCGGATCCGGCTGTCCAAGTCGAAGCTGCGGCGCATCGACGAGCGGCCCTACGAGGCACTCGTCGCCCACCACGGCGACATGGTGATGATCAGCACCGCCATCTACACGCGCTTCTCGCACCGCCCGGCAGCGTTCTCCAAGACGATCGCCACCGGGGAGCTGCGACACAGGCTGAACTTCGAGGGCGTCTCCATCAGCGACGCGCTGGAGACCGCTTCGGCCGGCGACTTCGGCGGCCCGGTCAAGGTCGGGGTCGCCACGGCGCGCGCCGGCACGGACCTTCTCCTGTACACGGACTACCGCTCCGCCGACGCCGCGGGCCACGCGCTGCGAGACAAGCTGCGCTCCGGTCGCCTCGAGCGCTCCCGCTTCCAGGACTCGGTCCAGCGGGTCCTCGACCTTCGAGGGCGGATCCGAGCCCCCTGACCGCTACTTCGCGCCCGGTCCGGTGTTGGTCGTCATATAGGGCTCGAGGAGGGTAGGGGCGCAAACCCGGGGCTCGTCACTCCGTCCCGGGTAGCGCCTCCTCGGGCCGTCATCTCCCGCGCCACTCGGGCTTTCTCTTTTCGGCGAACGCCCTGATCCCCTCCCGGAAGTCCTCGGATTCGAAGCAGGAGCGACGCAGCTCGACCAGTTCCCGTTCCTGCTCCTCCGTGAGCCGGGGAAACGAGTTGAGCTCCTCGATCGCGCGCTTGTTGCCGCGCATCGAAAGGGGAGCGTTCTGAGCGATCTCGGAGGCGAGCTCCAGAGAGGATGGGTCAAGCTCGCCGTCGGGGACCGTGTCGTTTACGAGGCCGATCGCCATCGCCCTCGGCGCGCTGACGTTGCGACCGGTCAGGAACAGCTCCTTGGTTCGCGCGTAGCCGACGACGTCGATGAACCTCTCAAGTCCCGTGTGGCTGTAGATCAGCCCGAGCTTCGCGGGGGGCATGCCGAGCTTCGCGCTCATCGTGGCGAGCCGCAGGTCGCAGCGGATCGCCAGCTCGAGTCCGCCGCCGAGGCAATCGCCGTTGATCGCGCACAGCACCGGATAGGGGTGGGCGCTGACCGCCTCCATGGCGGCGTGGAACGGGTGGGCGACGAGGGCCTCGGCGTCCTCGGCGAAGCTCTCCTCGGGGATGCCGGCGATGTCGTAGCCGGCGGAGAAGATCTCGCCCGCCCCTGTGATCACGACGCAGCGAACCTCGATTCCCCGGTCGAGTCGCGGCAGGACCTCCGCGAGCGCGTTCAGGATGTCGTGGTCGAGCGCGTTGCGCCGCTCCGGGTTGGAGATCGTCAACCGAGCGACCGCCTCGGCGGGATGGTCGAGGACCAGCTTCCCGCCGGCCAGCATCTGCTCGCTCACATCATTCATGGTCGCGCTCGGCCCGGCACCAGCCTCCTCTTCTGAGCTTCCCGCTCACTCGAGCACGACCAGGACGTCGCCCTCCTGGACCGACTGGCCCTCGCTGCAGCGGATCTCCTTCACGGTGCCGGGGTCCTCTGCCTCGACCGGCATCTCCATCTTCATGGACTCGAGGATGACCAAGGTATCGCCCTCGTCGACCTCGTCGCCGACGGCAACTTCGATCTTCCAGACGGTGCCGGTGATGTGGGCGGGGATGTCCATCAGGTGGCCGCGGGGTCGGTCATCGCGCCTGGCGCGGCAGAATATCCAGCCTTGTCGGTGGACCCGAGAGGCGACCCGGTCGTGATCGTCGCGGCGCGCAACGAGGCCGACCGGGTCGGTGCCACTCTGGGCGCGCTGCGTGCGACGTTTCCCGATGCCCAGATCGTGGTCGCCGACGATGCCTCGACCGACGGCACCTCCGAGGTCGCGCTGGCGCGTGGCGCCGAGATTGTGGGCCGCGGGCGCCGCCATGGCAAGGGCGCCAGCATGACCGCGGCCGCCGAGACAGTGGTGGAGCAGGCGGGCGGTCCCGAGCCCGCGACCTTCGTCCTGTGCGACGGAGACCTCGGCGGCTCCGCGCGCGAGCTTGGCGCGCTGGTCCGGGTCGTCGAGGGCGGCGGCTGCGATCTGGCGATTGGCATGTTCAGGGAGCGGGTGGGTGGAGGGTTCGGGCTCACGCGCGGGTTCGCCGGATGGGCCATCGCGCGCCGCTGCGGATTCGCGGCGCGGGAGCCGATCTCCGGCCAGCGGGCGATGCGGGCTGAGGTGCTGCGAGCCGTGATGCCCTTCGCTCCGGGCTACGGAATGGAGATTGCGATGACGATCGACGCGGTCCGGGCCGGCTTTCGCGTCAGCGAGCTCGAGCTGGACCTGGAGCACCGCGCCACTGGACGTGACCCTCGAGGCTTCCTGCATCGGGCACGCCAGCTTCGCGACATCGCCCGTGCGTGGTGGGCGCGGCGATAGCCTGCCGCCGGTGATCCTTGCGATCGACCAGGGAACGACGGGCACCACATGCCTCGTCTTCGATCGTGAAGGGAAGATCGCCGGGCGCGCGTACTCCGAGTTCGACCAGCACTTCCCGCGGCCCGGATGGGTCGAGCACGATGCGAACGAGATCTGGGAGGTGTCGCGCCGCGTCGCCGTGGAGGCGATCGTCGACGCCGGCATTCAGGGCGGCGATCTCGACGCGATCGGGATCACCAACCAGCGCGAGACGGTGGTGGCCTGGGATCCCGGCTCGGGCGAGCCCGTCCACAACGCCCTCGTGTGGCAGGATCGCCGCACGGCGGCGCGCTGCGCGGAGCTCAAGGCCGCGGGGCACGAGGACCTGGTTCGGGAGCGCACCGGCCTGGTCATCGATCCCTATTTCTCGGGCACGAAGGTCGAATGGCTGCTCCAAAATGTCGAGGCCGCACGCGGCGCCGCCTTCGGGACGATCGACTCGTGGCTGGTGTTCAAGCTCACGGGGGAGCACGTCACGGACTACTCGAACGCGTCGCGCACCATGCTGTTCGACATCCGGAAGCTGGGCTGGGACCCTCAGCTCTGCGAGCTCCTCGGCGTTGATCCAGGCCGTCTTCCCGAGCCGCTCCCATCGGCGCACGTCTACGGCCACACCGACGTCTTCGGCGGCGACGTGCCGGTGGCCGGGATCGCGGGCGACCAGCAGGCGGCCCTGTTCGGGCAGGCATGTCAACGGCCGGGCATGGCCAAGAACACGTACGGAACGGGCAGCTTCGTCCTGCTGAACACCGGCACGGACGCGCCGGAGCCCGGTGAGGGACTCCTGACCACGGTTGCCTGGGGCCTCGACGACGAGGTCGACTACGCGCTGGAAGCGGCCGTGTTCGTAACCGGCGCGGCGGTGCAGTGGCTGCGCGACGGGCTCGGCATCGTCGAGACGGCTGCGGAGACCGAGGAGCTCGCGGGCGCGCTCGACGGCAACGACGGCGTCTACTTCGTACCGGCCCTCACGGGCTTGGGCTCCCCGCACTGGGACCCCTATGCCCGCGGCACGATCGTGGGGCTGACGCGCGGGACCGGCCGGGCCCACCTGGCCCGCGCCGCACTGGAGGCGATCGCCTATCAGACGGTGGATGCCGTGAGAGCCCAGGAGGCGGCCGCCGGGAAGTCGCTCGAGGTGTTGAAGGCCGACGGCGGGGCGGTCGCCAACCGCTGGCTCATGCAATTCCAGGCCGACGTTCTGGGGGCGCCGGTGATCGTCCCGGAGATCGCCGAGACGACGGCGCTCGGCGCCGCCTACCTGGCCGGGATCGCATCCGGCGTCTGGGACGCCCCCCAGGTGGAGGCGATGTGGCGCGAGGCGGCGCGGTATGAGCCGGCGATCGGCGAGGACCAGCGCGAGAGCCTGCTCGCGGATTGGGCCCGAGCCGTCGAGCGGGCGAAGGGCTGGGCTGCGGAGGCGTAACCGGGCACGCGGCCGGGGGTAGGAGCCCCCATGAGCCGGTCGTGCCGGCTCACTCGTCTATGGCCGACATCAAGCCCCAGGTCTACAAGGATCCGCGCCCCGCGGAGTACTTCACGCCCTTCCACGAACGGGCCCGTTCCCGTGATCCGGATTGGGTCTACGACCTGGCGCGGATCATCCTGACCCCGCCGACGCTGTTCGTCTACCGCGCGCGGGCAATCGGGGCAGAGCACGTCCCGGCCGCCGGCCCGGTGATCCTCGCGCCGAACCACTTCAGCCAGTGGGACCACTTCTTCGCCGGCGTCTTCATCCGCCGCAAAGTTCGCTTCATGGCCAAGTCGCAGCTGTTCTCGAACCCAGTGATCGAGTTCATCTTCAGGCACGGCGGGGCGTTCCCGGTGCGCCGCGGCCACCACGACGAGGAGGCGTTCAGCACCGCCTTCACGATCCTCGACCGTGGCGGGTGCATCCTCGTGTACCCGGAGGGCGGGCGCTCACGAACCGGCGGCCTTCGAGACCCGCGACCCGGCGTCGGCCGGCTTGCGCTCCAAACCGGCGTGCCGGTGATCCCGGTCGCCATTCACGGCTCACTTGGGGTGCGCAAGTGGCGCAAGCTTCGCTTCCCGAAGGTCACGGTCCAATACGGCGAGCCCATGCACTTCGAGGTCGTTCCATCGCCCAGCCGGGAGCAGCAGCTCGATGTCGCGCGGCAGGTCTTCGAGCGGGTGCGGGAGATGTACGATGCCCTCGATGCCAAGGGCCGTCGCGGCGTGATCAGGTCGCTGCGCGAGGAAATCTCCGGCCGCGCCGACCAGCAGGTTCCGGCCGGCCAGGCGCGCTAGCCGGCTACTCGTACTTCGGGTCGAGCGTCCGCCAGTGCTCCGGGTCGTGTCCGGGCACGATCATCGCGTGCGGATACTGCCGGTGGAACAGCCGAAGCTCCTGGAGCGAGCGTCTCCAAAGGTGCGGATCGTGTGGGCGTGGCTGGCCGGGGCCGCGCTCGAGCTGGCGGATCGTGTACGTCGCGTCGCCGGCGATCACGAAATCGCGATCGCGCAGCCGGGCGATCACGCTCATATGTCCGAGCGTGTGGCCCGGCGTGAACACCAGCCTCAGGCTGCCGTCGCCGAAGAGGTCGAACGACCGCGCGAAGCTCGAGTAGGAGTCGATTCGCGGGCCGTCGAAATCCACGAGGCGGTAGTCGAACGCGTTGTCGTAGTGCTTCGGGCGGTAGCCGCGGGCAAGGGGCCTCGATCCGGTGGTGGCGGCCCTCCACTCCGCCCGGCTGAGGACGAAGGTCGAGGATGGGAATGCGGAGATTCCCGAGGCGTGATCCATGTGAAGGTGGGTCATGACGACCAGGCGAATCCCCCGCGGGTCGGCGCCGCGCTCGCGAAGCTGGGCTGCCAGATCCCGCCCGGGTTCGACTCGAGGCTTGGCGTACCACGCGGCTAGCCTGCCGAAGTTCTCGCTCGGCTTCGCGGCGATTGATGGGTGGAGGCTCGTGTCGACGAGCACGCGGCCGGCCCCGGGGTGGGTGATCAGGAACGCGGGGCACGGCACCCACCACCACCCCTTGGCCCGCGAGGTGAGGAGGCCGGTGATCTTGAGTCCCTCCAGCCGGCCGCCGGGACGCTCGAAGCTGGCCGCTGGAAACTGCACCTCGCCTCCGGACAGCGGCTCGACCGTGACGCTTGCTCCCTGAGTGCCACCGGGAAACGGCTCCCCGAGGGGCTTTGGCTCCACATGGACCTTCACCGGGCCAGCGTAGAGGGTCCTGTCCTGTCCTCCCGCGGCCGCGCAGATCGCCGGGCGCAGGCTTGCCGCGGATAAGCTCACCGCGCATGGCGGACCCCGCGAGGCAGATCTTCCGGCCCGGGCTGCTGGACGGTCAGGTCTGCGTGGTGTCCGGAGCGGGCACCGGCTTGGGGAGGGCGACGGCGCTGGAGCTCGCCGGACTCGGCGCGACGGTGATCGGGTGCGGCAGGCGGGCGGAGCCGCTCGAGGAGCTGGCGAGCGCGGTTTCGGACGCCGGCGGCACCGCCGAGATCGAGCCGATGGACATCCGCGACGCCGAGGCGGTGGAGAGCCTGTTCGACGGGATCGTGGAGCGGCACGGCCGCGTGGACGTCCTCGTCAACAACGCCGGTGGGCAGTTCATGAGTCCGGCGGAGGCGATCAGCCCGAAGGGCTTTCGCACCGTGATCGACCTCAACGTGCAGGGCACCTGGCAGATGACCCACGCCGCGGCCACGAAGGCGTTCATCCCCCAGCGCTCGGGGAAGGTGATCAGCATCACCCTCTCGCCCCACCACGGGATGCCGGGCATGGTGCACTCCGGTGCGGCCCGCGCCGCCGTGGAGAACATGATGCGAACGCTGTCGATCGAGTGGGCGCGCTTCGACATCAAGCTGTGCGCGCTCGCCGCCGGCCAGTTCGACACGGAGGTCCTCCGCACCAAGTATCCGAAGCAGGTGTCGGAGAACGTCCACCGCACCGTGCCGCTTCAGCGGCTCGGGACGCCGGAGGAGATGGCGTGGCTGGTCGCCTACCTGGCCTCGCCCGCGGGCGACTTCCTCTCGGGCTGCGTGATCACGATCGACGGCGCCCGCGACAACTGGTTCGGCCCGTGGCCGCCACCGGGCGCGGCGGGCGATGCCGGGGAGCCGCTGGCCGAAGAGCGCCGGCCCCGCCCAGAGGGGTCCTAGGCCGGCCGCTGCTCGGAGCCGGCCCCCTCGCGCAGCCTGCCCTCGCGAATGCGCGCCGCAAGGTCCTTTGATTCCTCGCGGATCACCGTTCCGTCCTCGAGCTCGATCACGGGTAGGGTGCTCTGGCCGCTGAGCTCGATCAGCTCGGTGCGTTTGCTGCGGCGAAACGGCCGGTGCTTGACGATCTCGTACTCGACTCCGGCCTCGTCAAGAGCCTTCTGCACCCGCCAGCAAGGGTGGGGGTCGACCTTCACCCAGATGTTGGTGCAGCGGTGGAGTTTGACTGCCATCTGATCTCCTCTCGGAAGCGGTTGCTACGCGTACATGCCGCCGAACTGGCCCCCGGTCACGTTCAGGATCTGGCCGTGGATGTAATTCGCGAGATCTGACGCGAGGAACAGGACCGGCCCGGCCGCCTCGGCCGGTTGCGCCGGGCGTCCCAGCGGGATGATCATCGACGCCATCGCGCGCTGCTGCTCGGGGATCCCGAGCTCGATCTTCTCGCCCCCGCGCTCGATCGCGCCGGCCTCCTCCTTGGCCTGGGTGAGGCGCGTCTCGACGAACCCGAAGGCGACCGCGTTGACGTTGATCTTGAACTGGCCCCACTCCTTGGCGATCGTCTTCGTGAGCCCCGTGACGCCCGCCTTGGCGGAGGAGTAGTTGGCTTGGCCGGCGTTGCCCATCGTGCCGGAGATCGAGGTGACGTTGACGATCTTGCGGAATCTCTCCTGGCCCTCGGCGGCCTCCTTCTTGGCGGCTTCGCGCCAGTGCGGGGCGAGCGCCCGGGTGACCCGGAACGGGACGATGGTGTGGATGTCGAGCATGGCCTGGAACTGCTCGTCGCTCATCTTGTGGACGACACCGTCCCACGTGTAGCCGGCGTTGTTGATGACGATGTCGACCTCACCGAAGGCGTCGGTGGCCTTGGCGACTAGGTCGTCCGGGACGCCGGGCTTCGTGAGATCGCCTGCGAACACCGCCGTCTCGCCCTCGATCTCGCCCGCGGCCTCCTCGGCGACGTCGCCGTCGATGTCGTTGATCAGGACCTTGGCGCCCTCGCGGACGAAGAGCTCGGCCGTGGCGCGGCCGATACCGCGCGCCGAGCCCGTGATGATCGCGGCCTTGCCGTCAAGTAGTCCCATCTGGGGTCGTTCTCCTCTCGGAAGGGGCTGGTGGTGAGCGCGAACCGTATCCGGGCCGGCGGTGCGGGTGCGTGGTAGCGTCGGCCGGGAACTTCGGGCGGCTGACAACCTCGACGCGGGGCCGCGGCGCCTCCGTATCCTCGTCCCGTGACGGTCAGGCGGACGCTCCCGCTCCTCACCGCGCTGGCGGCGGCGATCGCGTTCCCGGCAGCGGCCTGCGCCGCCCGCATCGTCACCCTCGACGGACCCCAGGTGTCACAGAGCCGCTTCGTGGATCCGTCGGAGGCTTCTCAGGGCTACTACAACGAGCCGCCCGGGATCGCGGACCGAGCCAACGCCCTGAAGGCCGACGTCTACCTGCCCACGGGCTACGCGAGCCACTCGTCCCGCCGCTATCCCGTGCTCTTCCTCCTCCACGGCCACGGCGATGCCTACGACTCGTGGCCGAACCCCGATCAGGGCGACCTCATGCGCACTGCCGAGGGCTTCTCGGGAATCATCGTGATGCCGGAGGGCGACCATGGCTGGTACACGAACTGGTGGAACGGGGGCAAGCGCCGCGACCCCGCCTGGGAGCGCTACCACCTCGATCAGTTGATCCCCTTCGTGGAGGACCGGTTCCGCATCCGCCCGCGGCGCCGATGGCACGCGATCGCCGGGCTCTCGATGGGCGGGGAGGGGACGATGTTCTACGCGGCCCAGCGCCCTGGGTACTTCGGCAGCGCCGCGTCCTTCTCCGGGACGCTGTCGATCCAGCGGCCGGAGTACCAGCAGGCCTTCGACCAGGCCAACGGCGAGCCGTCGCACGAGATCTGGGGCGATCCGCAGGCGCAGCAGTTCTACTGGGCGGGCCACAACCCCCTGAAGCTGACCGACAACCTGCGCTTCACGCGTCTCTTCGTCTCGGTCGGCGACGGCGTCCCCGACCCCACCGACCCGGAGGAGGTGCAGAACACCTTCGGCCAGGTCGCCGAGGCGGAGATCCACCAGATGGCCAACGACTTCGTGCCCGCGGCGAGATCGGCCGGGGCCCACGTCGTCTACCAGGAGCACCAGGGAATCCACGCGTGGCGCTACTGGCGCATGGACCTCCAGCACGCCATCGGCTGGGGTCTGTTCAAGCGGCCGTCGACCCCACATCGCCACTGGACCTACCGCACCGTCGCGACCGTCGGGACGATGTGGGGCCTTCACTTCCGCTTCGCGAAGCCGCCCGACAAGCTGGAGACGTTCAAGCGCGAGGGCCGTACCCTCAGCGGTGAGGGGTCGGGCACGGTCGCGATTCGCACCGGCGACGGCCGGCACTTCGTGGCGAAGCTTCCGTTTGCGCGCTCGCTACCGGGCGGTTAGCTGAGCGTCCGCGCGATCACGAGGCGCTGGATCTCGTTGGTGCCCTCGTAGATCTGCGTGACCTTGGCGTCGCGCATCATGCGCTCGACGGGGTACTCGCTCACGTACCCATATCCGCCCAGCACCTGGACGGCCTCGGTCGTCACCCACATCGCGGTGTCCGACGCGAACAGCTTCGCCATCGCCGAGTACTTGCCCAGGTCGGCATCGCCGGCATCGACCTTCGCGCACGCGCGGTAGAGCAGTTCGCGCGCCGCGGCGGTGCGCGTCTCCATGTCGGCGAGCTTGAACTGGATTCCCTGGAAGGAGGCGATGGGCTTTCCGAACTGCTGGCGCTGCTGCGCGTACGCGGCCGCGTAGTCCGTGGCGCCCTGGGCGATGCCGACGGCCTGTGCGGCGACCCCGAGCCGCGAGCGGTCGAGGGTGGAGAGAGCGACCTTGAAGCCCTGGTTCTCCTCGCCAATCAGGTTGTCCGAAGGGACGCGAACGCCGTCGAAGTTCGGCTGTCCGGTGGGCGATCCCCGGATCCCCATCTTGTGCTCCAGCTTGCCGACGGAGAAGCCGGGGTGGTCCGCCTCGACGATGAACGCCGAGATCCCGTGGGAGCGCCCCGCCTCGGGATCCGTGACGCAGAACACGATGTAGAAGTCGGCGATCCCCAGGTTGGTGATCCAGTTCTTCGTGCCGTCGATCACCCACTCGTCGCCATCGCGCACCGCCCGCGTGCGCATCCCGCCGGGGTCCGAGCCGGCGTCGGGCTCCGACAGGGCGAACGCCGGCGTCCACTCGCCCGTCGCGCACTTCGGCAGAAAGCGCTGCTGTTGCTCCTCGGTACCGAACAGCTTGATCGGCAAGGTGCCCAGCTCCTGGATCATCAGCATCAGCGCGCTCGACGCGCAGGCGCGGGCGACCTCCTCGATCGCGATGTTCAGCATCAGCGCGCCGGTGCCCGTGCCGCCGTGCTCGGTCTCGAACGGGAGGCCGAACAGGTCGTGCTCGGAGAACAGCTCGCGCAGATCGCGCGGGTACTCCGCCTCGGCATCGATCGCCGCGGCCCGCGGAGCCACCCGCTCTGTGACGATCTTGCGAATCGTCTCCCTGAAGTCCAGGAACTCCTGGGGGAGGGAGTAGGTGGCCGCCTGCTCGGCGATGGCCATGCCCGGAGCCTAGCTCCCCTCGGTGCCGGTGACCGCTAGCGGAATGGGTGATACGGGTTGTCGCCGCCCTGGAGGCCCCAGCCGCCGTGGCGTCCATTCAGGACGTTGTGAGGGAAGACGTATCCGGGCTCCGTGACGCTGACGACTTTGTCGGCGTTGAGCTGGATGTTCACGCCGGCGAGGATGTCGTCGACGGGGTTGGTCACCCTGCGGTAGCCGGGGATGTGCCACTTGCGGAACACGGGCTTGATCATCTGCAGCAGCCCCTCGGCGTGCTCCCCGGTGGGACTGCGCGCGGCAGGGATGAAGCCGGAGTCGTGCTTGATCTGGTTCAGGTTGCCCGACACGCGGTACCGAAGCGCGCTTCTCGTGATCTTCCTGTGGTGGCATTTCTTGTAGAGGTGCCCCCAGACGACGGCCAGGATGCGCTTGACCTTCGACTTCGGCATCGGAGACTGCGAGCCGGCATAGGAATCGCCCAGCCGGATGATCTTCCGAGGCAGCGTGGGCGGCGTAAGGGGCGTTGAGGAAGGCTTGCACTTGCCCGAGGCCTTGGCGTGGCCGGAGGAAACAGGATCCGAGCCGCTCGCGGCTCCAGGGAGCGCTACGAGCGCAAGCGCACCGATCGCGACGAGGATCGCCACCCGGGTCGTTCTCATTCCTTGGACCCTACAGACCCAGCTGTCGGCCGAGGATCTCCTTCATCACCTCGTCCGTGCCCCCGCCGATCGGGCCCAGGCGGGCGTCGCGGACGGCGCGCTCGATGCCGTACTCACGATCCTGCGGATCGTCTCGGGGAAGTCCAGGAACTCCTGGGGGAAGGTGTAGGTGGCGGGAAGCAAGGTCGTCGTCGCCATCGCCGGGAGGTTATCCCTCGCCGATCGCCGGCTCGGTCGCGGATGGCGCAGGTCCCACAGCCCCGGCTGGCGCGCTTTGGCTCACAGCTTCGGGGCGCGGGGCGTTCGACCCGTAAGCGGTGAGCCAGGTTGGCGTGTCCGTTTTCGTGTTCGCCGGGGTGATGCGACGCCGACGACTACGTTGCCAACCCGTGACGGTTGTCACTTGACAGCCGGGTTTCGGGGCGCCTATCTTCCCGCAGCGCCACGGAGGGCCGCCGAGAAAGTAGCGAAAGCGTGCACGGTTCTCCCGAAAAGCCCGATCGCCGCCAGCGGATGAGGCTCCGACTGGCCACCGTGGCGCTCGCCCTCGCGGCTCTCGCCCTCTCGCCATCGACCAGCTCGGCGGCCTACCAGCCGCCACCGATCCGCCACGTCTGGGTGATCGTGCTCGAGAACGCGAGCTTCAATACGCCGACGTGCTCGGTGCCGGGGAGGCAGTGCCAGTCGCCGTTCAACGGCACGGTCAACGGCAAGAGCTACTCCCCCTACCTCCGGGACACGCTCACCAAGCAGGGTAACCTGCTCACCCAGTACTGGGGAACCGGCCACAACAGCCTCGACAACTACATCGCGATGGTGAGCGGCCAGTCGCCCACCCCCGGCACCCAGAGCGACGGCCTCTTCTGCTTCGGGGGCTCCTTTGCGCCCAACCGGGTGAGCGACGAGATCCCAAACGATGCGCCCGTCGGCCCCTTCGGCCAGATCGTCGGCCAGGGCTGCACCTACCCGGCGAAGGTGAAGACGCTCGCCGACCAGCTCGAGGCCAAGGGGCTCACCTGGAAGGGCTACATGGAGGACCTGGGGTCCTCGACCGCACAGGACGGCGGCCGCTGCCCGCGCGCCGACCAGGGCGGGTACGTCAAGAAGCACGACCCCTTCCAGTGGTTTCACTCGATCATCGACGACCAGTCCCGGTGCCTGAGCCACGACGTCCCCCTGACCGAGCTTGCCGGCGACCTGCAGAGCCCCCGCACGACGCCCAACTTCAGCTTCATCTCCCCGAACCTCGTCGACGATGGCCACGACGGAGACTGGACCACCACCACCGACCCCTGGCTGCGCCAGTACGTGCCGATGATCATGTCCTCGCCGGCCTACCGGAAGGACGGGATGATCCTCATCACCTTCGACGAAGCTGGAGGGCTCACCGGAGTGCCCTTGTGGAGTCCAGCAGAGGACGACGGGGCGTGCTGCAACGAGATCCCGGGGCCGAACAGCCCGATGCCCGGGATCATGGGCCCGGGCGGCGGGCGCACCGGGACGCTCGTCCTCTCCCCGTTCGTGAAGCCGGGCACGGTCGACGATCCGAGCGGGCCCTTGTCCGACGCCTGCACGCCGGTCACTTGCGCGGGGACGGGCTACTACAACCATTACTCCTTCCTCAGATCGATGGAGGACCTGTTCGGGATCAAGAAGGGCGGCGACGACGGCCACGGCCACCTCGGCTTCGCCGGCTCCTACGGCCCCACCTACCCCGGCCCCGGTGCCTTCGGCCCCGACGTCTACAACAACTGGCCGCGGCGATAGCTGGTCGCTCAAGAGCTCCGGCACCACCGCCGACCTGAAGGCGGTGAGCTGCGTCAGCGCCTCTGACTGCGTCGCGGTGGGCGATTGCAACACGGTCGCTGCGGGGAAGGGGCGCCAGCTCCCCTTCGAGCTGCTCGGACCGGCGATCGAGACGGGCAGGCGCAGCAAGCCGCCGCCCGTGCCGCCTCCGAGCCGCGATACCGGGTAACGCTTCACACTCGACCCGGTGGTGATGTCGTGGGGATCGACTACCTGCCGGGTCCCAACTACATCCGCGTACGCGGCCGGCCCAACGCCGAAGCCGGGGGCCATTGCTCAACTGCGGCTGGGTGCGGCTCGGGCCCGGGAGGGCATACGCGTACCCACGAAGGGCAATCTGAGACCAACGCTTACCAAGACCTCGTCGAGGGGCTTACGCCGTTCCCGGGGAACGACTCGGGGCTCCCTGGCAGCGATGACGGTGGAGGCTCGGGGTTCCCCTGACTTGCCGTCTGGCCGGCGCCTTCGCGGTGGGGGCGGCACTGCTGCCGAGTTTCCTCCGTGTGAGTACGCGCCCACTGCAGAGTTCCGCCTCCTCATGAGAGGAGGCGTCCCGCTGCGGCGCCGGTGACTGCCGCTCGGGACGAGGACCAGCAGCGACGGGGTTGACTGAGCTGACGCCTGCTCCCGCGTGATAGGAGCACGTGGCTCTGCCTGACCAGCTCCCAGCCGCTGGGGACGACGAGGAGCAGGCCATACGAAGGGTCAGCGCACCCCGCGGCCGGGCGCATGGCTGGCTCATTGGTGCCCGCCTATCTGTGCACCGGGCGCAACAAATCGCGCTCAAACCCTACGGCGAGTCGCCATGCGTTTCGCCGATGCCCACGGCGATGGGCGAAACAATTTGCATAACGCCAACCCGTGACGGTTGTCACTTGACAGCCGGGTTTCGGGGCGCCTATCTTCCCGCAGCGCCACGGAGGGCCGCCGAGAAAGTAGCGAAAGCGTGCACGGTTCTCCCGAAAAGCCCGATCGCCGCCAGCGGATGGGCGTCCGGCTGACCTTTATGGCGCTGGTCCTTGCGGCAATGGCGCTCTGGCCTTCTGTCGCCTCGGCCGACTACCAGCCGCCGCCGATCCGCCACGTCTGGGTGATCGTGCTCGAGAACTCGAGCTTCAACGCGCCGAATGCGTCGCCGTTTAACACATCGGGGTACTCCCCCTACGTGTCAAATGTCCTCACCAAGCAGGGAAACCTGCTTACCCAGTACTGGGGAACCGGCCACAACAGCCAGTCGAACTACATCGCAATGGCCAGCGGCCAGTCGCCGACCCCCGGGACCCAGAGCGACGGGATCTTCTGTGCGGCGGGGCCTTTCGCGGGGGGGGCAAGCGATGAGATCCCGGCAGAGGCGCCGATCGACTCGCACGGCCAGATCGTCGGCCAGGGCTGCACCTACCCGGCCAAGGTGAAGACGCTCGCCGACCAGCTCGAGGCCAAGGGCCTGACCTGGAAGGGCTACATGCAGGATCTGCAGCCGAAGACCACTGGCCGCGGCTGTGCGAGCGCCGACAGCGGCACGTACGTAGCGAAGCATGACCCCTTCCAGTGGTTTCACTCGATCATCGACGACCGCTCGCGCTGCCTGAGCCACGACGTGTCGCTGTGGGATCTGGCAGGCGACCTGCGGAGCGTTCGCACAACCCCCAACTTCAGCTTCATCGCCCCGGACCTCTTCGACGACGGCCACGACGGAAACTGGACCGCGAACGCCGACACCTGGCTGCGTCAGTACGTGCCGATGATCATGTCCTCGCCGGCCTACCGCCAGGACGGAATGCTCCTGATCACCTTCGACGAGTCCGACACCTTCATTGGGACTGGGGCGCCGCTACAGAGCCCAACCGAGGACGATGCGGCGTGCTGCAACGAGATCCCGGGCCCGAACAGCCCCGCCCCTGGGATCGAAGGCCCCGGGGGTGGGCGGACCGGGGCGCTCGTCCTCTCGCCGTTCGTGAAGCCCGGGACGGTCGACAACCCCGCCGACAACCCCCTCCACACAGGGCCGGGCTTCTACAACCACTACTCGTTCCTCCGATCGATGGAGGACCTGTTCGGGATCGACTCCGGCGGCGATGACGGCCACGGCCACCTCGGCTTCGCCGGCAGCTACGGCCCCGAGTACCCGGGTCCCGGGGCCTTCGGCCCGGACGTCTACAACGGCTGGGACGGAAGCCCGGCGAAGCCCGCGTCGAGCGCCTCCCAGGGCCCAATCGGGCCGCGAGCGGCCGACGGCACAGCTACCTGGCAGAACCCTCTGCCCCAGGGGAACGACCTGAACGGCGTCAGCTGCGCGAACGAGAGCTCCTGCGTCGCGGTGGGCGACGGCGGAACGATCGCGGCCTCGCGCGACGGCGGCGAAACCTGGCTGCCGCGGAACTCCGGCACCGAGGCCGACCTGAACGCCGTCAGCTGCGCGGACGCCTCGCATTGCGTCGCCGTCGGCGACGCCGGCACGGCGCTCGCCACCGCCGACGGCGGTGCCTCCTGGTCGAGTCGCCCGTCAGGAACCGACGCAGCGCTCAACGGGGTCAGCTGCGCGAGCGCCTCGCTCTGCGTCGCGGTTGGCGGCGGCGGCGCGATCCTCAGAAGCGGGGACGGCGGGCAGAGCTGGGCCGCCGAGGGCTCGGGGACGAGCGAGCCGCTCTACGGAGTCAGCTGCCCGGCCGAGACCACCTGCTTCGCTGTCGGTCCCTCCGGCACGATCGTACGGACCACCGACGGCTCGAGCTGGTCGGCGAAGACCGTCGGGGGCCGGGTGCGAACGGTGAGCTGCGCGAGCGCGAGCTCCTGTGTCGCCGCCGGCGACTCGGGGGCCCTCTTGCGCACCACCGACGGCGGCGCGAGCTGGTCGGGGGGCGGCCAGGTCGAGACGTACGACAGCTTCTACGCGCCGCTGCGGCACCGGGGCGTCGCCTGCCCCAGCGCCAACGCCTGCTTCCTCGTCGGCGAGGGAGGTCCCCATCCCGACATCGCCGCGATCTACGCGACCACGAACGCGAACTCCTTCTCGGTGGGGTGGAAGCGGCAACAAAGCCACAGCAGCAACCTCCTGCGCGCGGTCAGCTGTCCGAGCGCCTCGACGTGCGTGGCGGTGGGGATGCGGGGCAGCATCCTTCGCACAACGGACGGTGGTGCGGGCTGGTCGAGCCGAAGCGCCGGGACGGACGGCGATCTCTCGCGGATCGTCTGTACGCAAGGGTTTCAACATGAGTGCCTGAAGGAAGGGATCAACGCCGTTCGGGGGGTGAGCTTCCCCGATGCCAACAGCGGCTTCGCGGTGGGCAGCTACCGGACGGTGATGGCGACGGGCGACGGCGGTGCCCACTGGACCACGCAGACCTCGGGCACCCCGCAGTACTCGAGCGGGGGCGCGGTGCCGCCCCCCGGCCTGAACTCGATCGCCTGCGCGAGCGCCTCCACTTGCGTGGCGGTCGGCGACTCGGGCAGCGTCATCACCACCGCCGACGGCGGCGCCTCGTGGTCCGACCAGCCCTCCGGCACCCAGAGCGACCTGCTCGGGGTCAACTGTCCCACCGGGTCGACTTGCCTCGCGGTGGGAAGCGGGGGCGCGATCCTGCGGACGACGGACTCCGGCGCGAGCTGGACCGAGCAGAGCTCGGGCACCGCCGGCCTGCTCAGCGCGGTCAACTGCGCGAGCGCCGCTGACTGCGTTGCGGTCGGCAACTTCGGCACCGTCTTGACTACCAGCGACGGCGGCGACACCTGGTCGCCGGGCGCCTCCGGCACCACCGCCTACCTCGACGCTGTCGACTGCCCGAGCACGAGCGAGTGCTTGGCGGTCGGCGAGGGGGGGACCGTGCTGCGCTCGACCGACGGCGGCCAGAGCTGGTCGGCCCAGGACTCCGGCATCGGCGACGACCTGATGTCGGTGAGCTGCTTCAGCGCCGACCGCTGCATGGCCTCGGGTAGCGCCGGAACTGCGATCACGACCGCCGACGGCGGCCTCACCTGGACGGTCCACGGCACCGGCACCGCCCGCGCCCTCAGGGCGGCCGCGATGCCGACCGCAAAGCGCGGCTTCGTGGCCGGCGACGCCGCGGCGATCCTCAGCGTCTCCACCAACCGCCCGCCGAGCGCCGCCTTCGCCTTCCAGCCGGGGGCGCCCTTGACCGGCGAGACGGTCAGCTTCGATGCCTCGGCCTCCGCCGACCCCGACGGGCAGATAGCCCGCTACGAGTGGGACCTGGACGGAGACGGCAGATTCGAGACCGACGGCGGCTCGAGCCCCCAGGCCACCCACTCCTACGCGAAGTCGGGCAACTACACGGTCTCGCTTAGGGTCACCGACGACGACGGGGCCACCGACGTCGTCTCCCACCAGGTGACGGTCGCCAACCGACCGCCGGTGGCGGCGTTCAGCTTCTCGCCCGCCTTCCCGAAGCACAGGAAGCCGGTGAGCTTCGACGCCTCGGCCTCCGCCGATCCCGACGGGCAGGTCGTCCGCTACGAGTGGGACCTGGACGGCAACGGGAGCTTTGAGACCGACTCCGGCTCCAACCCGAAGGTCACCCACACCTACGCGAAGAAGGGCACCTACACGGTCTCGCTGCGGGTCACGGACGACGAGGGAGCTACCGGCAGGGTCTCCCACGACGTGGTCGTGAAGTGACCAATCCCAGCGATCGCGGAGGGTCCGATGCCCGCCGGCGGTCGAGAGCCCGCGTGGCGATCGCGGCCCTATTGGGCGCGGCGCTGACGCTTGTCGCGCTCGCACCCTCCTCGCCGGTCACGGCAGCGACGGACTTCACCCCGCCGCCGGTGCGCCACGTCTGGGTGATCAACCTGGAGAACGCGAGTTACCGAGAGTCGTTCGGAGACGCGTCCAGCATTCCTCACCCCTATCTGAAGAACGTCCTCCCGAGTCGAGGCGTGCTGCTTCGCTCCTACTACGGGACCGCCCACAACTCGCTTCCCAACTACATCGCTGAGATCAGCGGCCAGTCGCCGACCCCTGGGACCCAGAGCGACGACATCTTCTGTGCCGCCGGCCCGTCGCTTCCGGGCGGCGCCAGCGACGACATCCCGAACGACGCGCCGGTGGATCCGCACGGGCAGATCATCGGTCAGGGATGCACCTACCCGCCCAAGGTCAAGACGCTCGCCGACCAGCTCGCCGCCAAGGGCCTGACCTGGAAGGGCTACATGGAGGGCCTGGGGGAGGCCGCTACGCCGGGGAGCACCACCTACGGGGACGACGCGCCCTGCGCTCACAGCGACGCCTACGGCAACGGCGCCAGCCGGTACGCCGCCAAGCACAACCCCTATATCTGGTTCCACTCGCTGATCGACCAGCCCTCCTGCGCGCAGCGGGTGCAACCGCTGACCGCGCTTGGAGGCGACCTCGAGAGCGTCGCCACGACAGCGAACCTGAGCTTCATCACGCCGGACATGTGCAACGACGGCCACGACTGCCCGCTTAACGTCGTCGACGCGTGGCTGAAGCGCTGGCTTCCCCTGATCCTCGCCTCGCCGGCCTATCGCCAGGACGGGATGTTGGTCGTCACCTTCGACGAGTCAGACACCTTCATCGGGGTCACCCAGAACCCGCAGGACGACGACAGCGCCTGCTGCAACGAGATCCCGGGCCCCAACACGCCGATGCCCGGAATCTTCGGGCCGGGGGGTGGGCTGGTGGGCACGGTGATCCTGTCGCCTTACGTGAGGCCCGGCACGACCTCCGACCACCCCTACAACCACTACTCGCTGCTTCGAAGCCTCGAGGATGCGTTCGGGATCACGACGGGCGGCGACGACGGCCAGGGACACCTCGGCTACGCCGGCTCCTACGACGCCATCTACCCGGGCCCGGGCTCGTTCGGCTGCGACGTATACACGGCCTACGGGCCGTGCCAGAGCCCGGCCCAGCCGCCCGGCCCCACTCCCACATCGGCTTCCAGCGGCCAGCCGACCGGACCCAGGCCCGCCGACGGCTCGGCGACCTGGAGAAATCCGCTGCCCACAGCCAACGACCTGACCTCGATCAACTGCCCGAGCGCCTCGAGCTGCTTCGCGGCCGGCGAGGCGGGGACGATCGTGACCACCACCGACTCGGGTAGCGCCTGGTCGCCGCAGTCCTCGGGAACCGCCGCAGACCTGGCCGGCATCAGCTGCCCGAGCACGAGCACCTGCGTCGCGGTCGGTGCCGGCGGGACGATCCTCGAGACGGGGGACGGCGGCGCCACCTGGACCAAGCAGCAGTCCGGCACGACGAACGACCTGAAGGCGGTCAGCTGCGCCACCGGCGCGGACTGCCACGCCGTCGGCGACGGCGGAACGGTCCTCGCCTCAAGCGACGGCGGACAGTCGTGGATCGCGCAAGGCTCGGGAACCGACTCCTCACTTCTCGGGATCAGCTGCCCGGACGCGAGCACCTGCTACGCGGTCGGTGACATCTCCGTTCCACGCCCCGGCACCATCGGGACCAACTACAAGGACGGAGTCTTGAAGACCGCCGACGGCGGAGAGACCTGGAGGGTTCAGGACAGCAACATCGATGACTTCCGGCTTCATGCGATCAGCTGCCCGAACCAGGGCACCTGCTTCATCGGCAGCGAGGGGGGCTCTGCCTTGTGGTCGACGACAAACGGTGGCGGAACCTGGAGCTCGAATGGGAATCCCGGCCAGACCCGCTACCTCGGCCTGGCCTGCGCCTCGGCCACCAGTTGCGTCGCGGTCGGCGCGCGTAAGGCGTACCTCGGCAACGATCGGGCCGGGGGGATCGTGTCGACCAGCGACGGCAGGGGCTTCTCCGGCCAGGACTCGGGCACGAGCGACTGGCTCCGCGGCGTCTCCTGCCCGACGGCGTCGGCGTGCTACGCGGTTGGCGACCGAGGGACGATCGTGGCGAGGGCAGACGGCGCCCACTGGGGCATCCAGACCCGGACCGCGACTGCGATTTCCGCATCGCTCGACTCGCCGTGGGCGCCTGCGACGCGGTCACCCCAGCTCCTCGGCACGAGCTGCCCGACCACGTCGGCCTGCCTCGCGGTCGGCGATTGGGGCCTCCTCGTGGGCAGCGGCGACGGCGGCGCGCACTGGTCGTCGAAGGCCTCGGGCACCGACGAGCGCCTGTACTCGATCGGCTGCGCGAGCGCGAGCACCTGCGTCGCCGTCGGCGACGGCGGGACGATCGTCGCGACACAGACCGGCGCCACCTGGTCGCCCCAGCCCTCTGGCACCACCGAGACCCTCACTGGAGCTGACTGCCCAACCACAAGGGCCTGCTTCGCGGTCGGCGACCAGGGCACGATCCTCGCCACGGGCGCTCACGGCGGCGCCTGGGAGGCTCAGGGCTCCAAAACGAGCGCCAACCTGAACGCGATCGGATGCGCGTCCGCCAAGAGCTGCGTCGCGGTCGGCAGCCTTGGGACGATCCTGGCGACCGCCAACGCGGGGAAGACCTGGACCGAGAAGGGCTCCGGCACCACGGCCTATCTGGGCGGCGTCGCCTGCCCGAGCGCGAAGGCCTGCTACGCGGTCGGCGAGGACGGCACGGTTCTTGCCACAACCGACGGCGGCAAGAGCTGGTCTCTAAAGAGCACCGGAGTCGGTGATGAGCTAGACGGGATCAACTGCACCAGTGCAACCAACTGCGTAGCCACCGGCGGCTCGGGCACCGTACTGAGCACCGCCGACGGCGGCACGTCGTGGACGGTGCAGGGGACCGGCACGGCCCGCGACCTGAGGAGCATCGACTGCTCGGCGACGACAGCGTGCATCGCTGCGGGCGACACGGGCACGATCCTCGCGATTACCCCCAAGGCCGCTCGCTAGCCTGCATCGCATCCAGGCGTGGCCGTGATCCGCGCCGGTGACCGGCTTCATGATTCCGGAGGGAACTCGCGGGCCGCGGATGCCTACAGACCCAGCTGTCGGCCGAGGATCTCCTTCATCACCTCGTCCGTGCCCCCGCCGATCGGGCCCAGGCGGGCGTCGCGGACGGCGCGCTCGATGCCGTACTCGCGCATGTAGCCGTAGCCGCCGTGGATCTGCAGGCACTCGTCGGCGATCTCGAGCAGGGCGCGCTGGGTGAAGAGCTTGGCCATCGTCACCTCGCGAATCGCATCGTGGCCTTCGGCGAAGAGCCGCAGGGCGTTGTAGGTGATTGCGCGGGAGGCCTCGATCTTCGTTGCCATCTCCGCGAACTTGTGGCGGATGGCCTGGAAGCGACCGATCGGCCGGCCGAATGCATCCCGCTGCTTGGCGTAATCGAGCGTGACGTCGAAGACCTTCTGCATCCCGCCCACGGCGCCGAGCGACATCGAGAGCCGCTCCCACTGGAAGTTGGCCATGATCAGGTAGAAGCCCTCGTTCTCCCGGCCCAGCAGGTTCTCCTCGGGCACCTCGACGTCCGTGAACGAGAGCTCGCCGGTATCCGAGGAGTGCCAGCCCATCTTCTCGAGCTTCCTCGTGACCTCGTAGCCGGGCATCTCCCGCTCCAGGACCAGGAACGAGAGCCCGTGATGGCCGCCCTCCTCGCTCGTCTTCAGCGCGCAGACCAGGAAGTCCGCGCGCACCCCGTTCGTGATGAACGTCTTCGATCCGTTGACCACGTAGCCGCCCGAGACCTTGCGGGCGAAGGTGCGGATGCCCGCGACGTTGGAGCCCGCGCCCGGCTCGGTGATCCCCAGCGCGCCCACCAGCTCGCCCCGAATGCCAGGCACGATCCAGCGCTGACGCTGCTCCTCCGTGCCGAAATTGAACACCGGCGGCATCGCGATTTGAGCGTGGGCGTTGAGCCCCGCGGCGACGCCGCCCGAGCCGCCGGAGCGCGAGAGCTCTTCGATCCACACAGCGTCGTGCACGGCGGTGCCCCCCTGGCCGCCGTACTCCTCCGGGAACTTGAGGCCCAGGAGGCCGAGCTCACCGCAGCGGGCAAAGAGCTCCCGCGGAAACTCGCGCGCCTCCTCCCACTCGTCGACGTGCGGCGCGATCTCCTTCGAGACGAATAGACGCACGCTCTCGCGCAGCTCCTCGTGCTCCTCCGTGAACGGGGGGAGCGTCGCCCGTCCGCCGGTGTCCTTGACCACACTCACCGGAGGCAAGGTACCTCGACAAAGGAGCCGGCTAGGCCCGGCCCCTTTTGCTTCAGATCGCGCGGACGATCAGCTGGCGATCGCGAAGCCGTAAAGCACGCACTGGTTCGTGCCGATGTTGTCCTCCTCGGTGTAGGTGAAGTCGACGAAATTCCCGTCGCCGCTGATGAAGCGACCCTGCCCGATCTCGTCCGTGTGCGAGGAGTTCGGCAGCATGAACGTGTCACCGGCGTTGAAAACGTCGTCGTTCGAACCCGCTTCATTCGTCGTGCTGGCTGGGTTGCTCGCATCATGCGAGTAGGCGGAGATCTCGCGGTCGTCGAGCGTGATTGTGGCGGTCAGCGTTACTGACCCGCCTGCGTCGCAGCTCGCCTGGAGCTGGAGGCTGTTTATGTTCAGGATCTCCGTACCGGCCATCGGGCCAGGTCCGATCAGGCTGAACTTCCGCACCGCGGTGTTTCCGACCGCGCTCGCGTTGTCGGCGTTGGTCGCATTGATCGCGTTCGTCGCGTTGAACGCGTTGGTCGCGTTGTCGGCATTCATCGCGTGCGTTGCTTCAGGCACAGCTCCCAGCGAAGACTCGTTGATGGCGCCCCCCCTCAGGCTGTTCCGAGCGACGTCTGCGTCCTTCACGGCCCTGTGGTCCTTCAGGTCGCTCGACTTCAGGCTGTTGTTCTTGACCTGCAACGAGCCGACGCTGTTCGCGCGGATCGCCGCCCAGGCCGTTCCTCCCAACGCTACGGCCAGCGCGATCATCGAGATGATCAGCGCGGGCGAAGGCGCACGCACTCTTCCCAGAAAGCGTCGCACGATGGATTCCTCCTCCTTGGCTACCTAGTCCAGTTGACTCGCGTCCGCTCCCGCGCCCCTCGGTAGTAGGAGCGGATGTGGTCGAGGTTGCCGGCCACGAATCGCAGGCTACTGCGACTCAGAGCCATCACCGGTCGAGTTCCGTCGTCATCTGCGTCGAAACTCGGCCAACGACGTCGGGGTCGACGAAGAAAGCGGGGCCGGCAGATGCCGGCCCCGCTTCCGATGAACGACCTTAGGCCGCCGGAGCCCGCGTCAGCCGGCGCAGACCGCCCACACGGTCGCCTGGAGCGTGTTGGCGCCGAACGCCTGCCCGCTTTCGGCGTCGGTCTGATTGAACACGAACCCCCGCCAGCCGTCGAATCCCTGTCCATTAGTGGGACCCTCGGTGCCGCCGAGTACTGGCCGGGAGAGCTCGACGTAGCCGTCGGTGTCGACATCGTCGTTTCGAACCCCGCCCGTGATCACCTGCTGGCCGGCCGGACAGGTGGCCGTGATTCCGTTATCTACGCCGTTTGCAACCGTGAAGTCCGCGCGGCTCACCGTAAGGTTGGCGAGCTTCGCCGCGGTAGTGGCGCTGTCGGCTGAGGTCGCATGCCCCGCGTTCGTCGCGGTGTCCGCGCTTGTTGCGCTCGTCGCGCTCGTCGCGCTCGTCGCGCTCGTCGCGCTGTCGGCCGAACTCGCATGTGTGGCGTTGGGCACAACGCCCAGCGTCCCCTCGTTGATGGCGTTTCCAGTCAGGCTGTTCGAAACGACATCGACGTCCTTGACGGCCCTGTGGTCCTTCAAGTCGATCGATTTCAGGCTGTTGTTCTTGACCTGCAGCGAGCCGACGCTATTCGCGTGGATCGCCGCCCAAGCCGTGCCGCCCAACGCCACAGTCAGCGCAACCATCGAGATGATCAGCGCAGGCGAAGGTGGACGCACCCTACATAGCAAGCGTCGCATAGTGGATTCCCCTTTTCAGTTTGGCTACCTAGCCACTCGATCGCGCCCGCTCCCGCGCCCTCCCGGGAACCCGACGCTTCACAGTCGATGTGGCAAACGTAGCTACCTCCGATCGCAGTGTCAAGGAAACGGCTTTCTCAGCTTTCGGCTGGCCAGCGCTCCTCGAGCATCGTGTAGCCGCGTGCCGCGAAGTCGAAGCCGAGCAGGTCGCCGCGCGGGTTCTTGGCGTCCCCGTGGTGGTAGGCGCGGATCTCCCCGATCTTCCCGTCGCGGAACCGGAACCACTCCGTGCCGCGGTTGATCCGCTTCTCGCCTGACTTCGGGTCCCGCCAGGTCATTGCCCACTCGATCACGGCCTCGTCGCCCTGCTCGATCCCGTGCTCGTAGTGCCACTGGCCGTCAAGGTTGTCGATCGCCCACCTCGTGTTCTCGGCGATCGCCCGCGCTCCCTCGTGTGGTCCCAGGCGTGTGTAGTAGTGGGTCGCGTCGTCGGTGAAATGAGACGCGATCAGCTCGACGTCCCCCATGTTCAGAGCCTCGTAGTAGGAGCGGATGTGGTCGAGGTTGCTCAGAGCCCGTAGGAGCGGCCGATGACGTCCAGCATGATCTCGTCGGTACCCGCGCCGATCCGGTTGAGGCGGACGTCGCGGTAGGCGCGCTCGATCTCGTACTCCTTCATGTAGCCGTAGCCGCCGAGGATCTGGACGCACTCGTCGGCTACCTCGCAGCACATGCGTGAGGCAAACAGCTTCACCTCGGTGATCTCGCGCACCGGGTACTCGCCGTTGGCGTAACGCCAGGCGACGACGTAATTGAACTGCTTCGCCGCCTCGATCTTGGTCGCCATCTCGGCGAACTTGTGGCGGATCGCCTGGAACTTGCCGATCGGGCGCCCGAACGCCTCGCGCTCCTTGGCGTATTCGAGCGTCTTCTCGAACATCCGCTCGGCGCCGGCAACGCAGCCCGCGGCCGCGACCATCCGCTCGCTCTGGAGCTCCCATGAGATGTGGTAGAAGCCCTTGCCGATCTCGCCGAGCACGGCGCTCTCGGGCACCCGAACCTCCTCGAAGGTCAGCTCGCCCGTATCGGAGGCGTGCATCCCCATCTTCTCCAGCTTGCGCGAGACGGTGAAGCCCGGGACGTGGTTGCCGTCATCGTCGCGCAGGTCGACGAGGAAGAGCGTGATCCCCTCATGGCGCGCGTCAGGGTCGGTCTTGGCCACGAGGAGGATGAAGTCCGCGCGCGGGCCGTTGGTGATGAAGGTCTTCGAGCCCGAGATCACGTACTCGCCGTTGTCCCTGATCGCCTTTGTACGGATGCCGGCGACGTCGGAGCCGGCGCCCGGCTCGGTGATCCCGAGGCAGCCGATCTTCTCCCCCTTGATGCCGGGGACGAGGTAGCGCTGCTTCTGCTCCTCGGTCCCGAGCAGGTGAACGGGGGGGAGGACCATGTCGGTCTGGACGGCGAAGCCCATGTTGGTACCGCCCGAGCCGGAGTAGCTCATGCACTCCGCGCGGACGAGCGAGTAGTAGTAGTCGCCGCCCTGCCCCCCGTACTCCTCGGGGAAGCAGAGCCCCAGGTAGCCGAGCTCGCCGGCGCGCCGCATGACCTCGCTAGGCCAAGTCGTCTCCTCCCACTCGTTGCGGTGCGGGTGGAGTTCCTTCTTCACCCACGCCTCCATCGACTCGCGCAGGTCCTCGTGCTCGTCGGTGAACAGCAGGTGCTTGCGGGTCGCCTCGTGGGCGGGCTTGATCACGGTCGCTGCTTCCACTGGTCCTCCTGGTCGTGCGTAGGTGGCGCCGTCTGAGCGAGAAGTGTAGAGTAATACTTCCTACTTATGCCTGACGACCTGGTCCTCTACGAAGTCGACTCGGGCGTGGCCACGGTCACGCTCAACGATCCCGAGAAGCGCAACCGGCTCTCGGCCGAGATGCTGGCCCAGCTGGTCGAGGCGATCCGGCACGCCCGCGACGACGGCGAGGCCCGCGCGGTGGTGCTGACCGGTGCCGGCAAGGCGTTCTGCGCGGGCGCGGACCTCGCTCGGCAAGCCCTCGCTGTGCGCTGCGAACGGCCACGTGGTGGCGGGAGGCATGGGCCTCGCGCTCTCCTGCGACCTCGTGATCGCGAAGGAGGGCGCCGACTTCTGGACGCCGGAGATCAACATCGGCGCGTTCCCGTACATGATCATGTCGATCATCTACCGCAACGTGCCGCGCAAGAAGGTCAACGAGATGATCCTGCTCGGGGAGCGGCTCTCGGCGGCCGACGCGGTGCGCTACGGGCTCGCCAACAAGGTGGTCTCGGAGGCCGAGTTCGAGGGCGCGGTCGCGGACTGGGCCCAGAAGCTCGCCTCCAAGAGCCCGGTGCTGATGCGCCTGGGCCACGACGCGATGTACCGGCAGCAGGACATGGCGCTGGACGACGCGCTCGAGTACCTGCGCTCGCAGCTCTCGCTCACCTTCACGACCGAGGACATCGCCGAGGGCGCCCAGGCCTTCTTCGAGAAGCGCGAACCGAAATGGAAGGGGCGCTGATGGCGACTGCCGACAAGGCCAAGCGGAGCAAGCCCACGAAGGACGAGGCGAAGAAGAAGGAGGCGGCGAGCGAGGAGGCGGCGAGCGTCGCAGAAGCCGCAGCGGAGATGGAGGCGCCCGAGGCACCCGCCGAGACCGAGCACGGCGGCGAGACCGGCATGAAGGCACTCGTCGATGACCTGCACGAGCGACGCGAGAAGGCCAAGCTGGGCGGCGGCGAGGAGAAGATCGCCGTCCAGCACGAGCGCGGCAAGCTAACGGCACGCGAGCGAATCGACCTGCTCGTGGACCCGGGGACCTTCGTGGAGCTGGGCATCCACGCCGGCCCTCATTCGGCGCAGCGCGCGATGGAGGGCAAGGAGGCACCCGCGGACGGCGTGATCACCGGCTGGGGCGACGTCGACGGCCGCCGGTGTGCGATCGGCGCCTACGACTTCACCGTGATGGCCGGCTCGATGGGGATGACCGGCGAGTTCAAGATGGCGCGCCTCCGCGAGCTGGCGCTTCAGAAGCGGATCCCGTTCGTGTGGCTGCTGGACTCCGCCGGGGCGCGCATCCAGGAGGCGGCGGGGTCGATGTTTGCCGGCTCGGGACACCTGTTCCGCGAGGAGGTGACGATGTCCGGTGTGGTGCCGCTGGTCGCGGCGATGATGGGCCCATGCGCCGCCGGGACCGCTTACGTCCCCGGCCTGTCGGACTTCGTGCCGATGGTCGTCGGCCAGGGCGCGATGGCGCTCGCGGGCCCGCACCTGGTGAAGGCCGTCACCGGTGAAGACATCTCGATGGAGGAGCTCGGTGGGGCAAGGGTCCACTGCCGGATCTCCGGGGTCGGCGACCTCGAGGTGAAGGACGACCACGAGTGCATCGAGGTCGTGAAGAAGTACCTCTCCTACTTCCCGGCGAACTGCGAGGAGCGCCCGCCCGCCCACGAGACCTCCGACGCGGACGATCGGATGTCGGAGAAGCTGCTGGACATCGTCCCCGAGTCTGCCCGGCATCCCTACGACATGTACGAGGTGATCCGCGAGATCGTCGACGACGGCGAGTTCCTGGACATCAAGCCGAAGTGGGCCAAGACCCTGATCACCTGCCTGGCGCGCTTCGGTGGCCAGCCGGTGGGGATCGTCGCCAACCAGCCCAAGCAGCTCGGCGGCATCCTCGAGAACGACTCAGCGGACAAGGCGGCGCGCTTCATCAACCTCTGCGACGCGTTCAACATCCCGCTCGTCTTCCTCCAGGACGTGCCCGGCTTCATGGTCGGCTCGAAGGTCGAGCACGCGGGGATCATCCGCCACGGCGCGAAGATGCTCTACGCCGTCTCTCGCGCGACGGTGCCGAAGATCACCGTCGTCGTCCGCAAGGCCTACGGCGCCGGCTACTACGTGATGTGCGGCAAGGCCTACGAGCCGGACCTGATCGTCGCCTGGCCCTCAGCCGAGATCTCGGTGATGGGCCCGGAGGGCGCCGTGAACATCATCGGCCGCTCGGCGATCGAGGCCTCCGACGACCCGGAGAAGACGCGCGAGGAGATGCTCGCCGCGATCAAGAAGCAGATCGACCCCTACATCGCCGCCAAGAACGGGCTGATCGACGACGTCATCGATCCACGCGAGACCCGTCCGACGATCATCCGCGGCCTGCGCATGGCGCGCGAGAAGCGCATCCAGCGGCCGTGGCGCAAGCACGGGGTGATGCCCGTATGAGCCGCTCGGTGCACGAACGGCGGGCAAGTAGGGCGGCGACGCGGCCAAGAGCCTCGGCGATTGGCGACTTATTGCCGCATACCGGCAAGAAAGCGCCAAACGGCGGAGTCGCTTGCCTCGGTGCCGCGGCTGGCGCTTTAGTGGCGGATAGCGCCAGGAAAGCGCCAACCGTCGGGGGTTTCTCCCTCGGTGCCCCGTTTTTCGGCCCGTCGGAGGCGCCCGCATGAGCCGCTTTGCGGATCCCGCGATCCTCAGCTGCTCGATCTCGGGGGCCGTCGCGAATCGGGACCAGTGCCCGGCGATTCCCTACACGCCCGAGGACTACGCGGCGGAGGCCAGGCGAGCCGTGGAGGAGGGCGCGTCGCAGATCCACATCCACGCTCGCACCCCCGAGGGCGTTCCCAGCTACGAGATCGAGGACTTCAGGGCGATCACGGAGGCGATCCGCGGCGCGGTCGACGACGTGATCGTCAACTACTCGACCGGGGCGATCGGCGTGCCGGTGGAGAAGCGGATCGCTTACCTGCGCGAGCTGCGCCCGGACGTCGCGGCCCTGAACATGAGCTCGATGAACTACGCCAAGTACTCGAAGCGGCGCAAGGACTTCGTCTTCAAGGCGGTGTTCGAGAACTCCTTCGACACGATCATCGAGTTCCTGGGCGCGATGCGGGAGCTCGGAATCAAGCCCGAGCACGAGTGCTTCGACGCGGGCCACGTCGCGAACCTCGATCCGCTCCTCGACATGGAGCTCCTGAAGGAGCCGCTCCAGGTGTCGCTGGTCATGGGCGTGAACGGCGGGATCCGACCGACTGCGCGAAACCTGGCGTTCATGGCCGACCAGGTCCCCGGTGGCCCGGAGGGCCCGAACGCCTGGCAGGTCATCGGCATCTCGCGGGAGCAGTGGAGGCTGATCGCGGCGGCGCTGGCGCTGGGCGGCAACGTGCGGGCCGGGCTCGAGGACAACTTCTACCTGCCGAACGGGGAGATGGCGCGCTCCAACGGAGACTTGATCGCCAAGGCCCGCCAGATGGCGGAGGACGTCGGACGCCGCGCCGCCACGGTCGCCGAGGCGCGCGAAATGCTCGGGGTGCCCAAGCGCGAGGAGCCGACGCGGCGCGAGGTGCTGGCGCACCCCATCGAGGCGTCGGAGGCCTCCCCCGAGTGACCGCCGAGGTCGCGACCGAAACGACGCACCGCGCGCGCGTCGTCTGGGAGGCCACGAAGGAGGACATCCGCGCGCACCGAGTCGATGTCGGCGGTCAAACCGTCGTCGGATCCTCGGCGCCCGAGTTCGGCGGCGATGCCAAAAAGGCGGACCCCGAGGGACTCTTCGTGGCCGCGCTGTCCGCGTGTCACATGTTGTGGTTCCTCGACTTCGCGCGGCGCGCGCGGCTCCGCGTGACTTCATACGAGGACGAAGCGGAGGGCCGGATGGACGGCCGCCGCTTCAGGCAAGTGGCCCTGCGGCCGCGAGTGGGGTTCGCGGACGCCGTGGATCGGGCCCTGCTCGAAGAGCTCCATCACCGGGCACACGAAGCGTGCTTCATCGCCAACTCTGTGTCCTGTCTCGTGAAGATCGAGCCGCGATGAACGATCGATCCGACCCGCCGCTTTCGGACGTCCGCGTCCTCGACCTGACGCGGCTTCTACCCGGCGGCTTCTGCAGCCTGCTGCTCGCCGACTTCGGCGCCGACGTCGTGAAGGTCGAGGACACCGGCATGGGCGACTACGTTCGCTGGGCGCCGCCCTACTACGGCACCGAGGACCAGCAGGCGCTCGGGACCCGCTCGGCGCTCTACCTGGCGCTCAATCGCGGCAAGCGCTCGATCCGGCTCGACCTGAAGTCCGAGGCGGGGCGCGACGCCTTCCTTCGCCTGGCCCGCGACCACGACGTCGTCCTGGAGAGCTTCCGCCCCGGGGTGCTCGACCGGCTCGGCTGCGGCTACGAGGCGCTGCGCGATGTCAACCCTCGGATCGTCTACTGCGCGATCACGGGCTACGGGCAGACCGGTCCCAACACGGACCGCGCGGGCCACGACATGAATTACCTCGGACTAAACGGATTGCTCGGCCTGACCGGCGAGCCGGGGGGGCGCCCGATCCAGTCGGCGGGCCAGATCGCCGACCTGGGCGGCGGGGCCCTGATGGCCGCGTTCGGGGTGCTCGCGGCGCTGCGCGAGCGCGAGCGCTCGGGAGAGGGGCAGCTCGTCGACGTCTCGATGGCCGACGGGTCGCTCGCCTGGCTCGCGATGGTCGCGGCCCAGTACCTGTGCGACGGCGAGGTCCCGGAGCGCGGCCGCGGGAGCCTGAACGGCGGCCTCGCCTGCTACCTCCCATACGAGGCGTCGGACGGCTGGGTCACCTGCGGGGCGCTCGAGTCGAAGTTCTGGCGGAACTTCTGTGAGGGGGTGGGGCGCCCGGACCTGATCGACAAGCAGTTCGTCGCCCCCGGCTCGGAGGACTGGCGCGAGATCGCGGCGATCTTCAAGTCGCGCAGCCGGGAAGAGTGGCGGGCGTTCAACGACGAGCACGACGCGATGATCGAGCCGGTGCTCGACCTCGACGAGGCCCTCGACTCCGAGCTGGTGCGCGAGCGCGAGATGGTCGTCAACCTCGAGCAGCCCGAGCTCGGCCCCGTGCGGCTACTCGGCCTGCCCGTCAAGCTTTCTCGAACGCCCGGCGAAGCCACGCGCCCGGCGCCGGCGCTCGGGGAGGACACGGAGGCCGTCCTGCGCGACGCCGGCTTCGGCGACGGCGAGATCGCGGCGCTGCTCGATAGCGGTGCCGCAGCCGGTCCCAACCGGGCGACCGAGCAGGAGCGGTTCCTCGCATGAGCGCCCCCGCGAAGGAGCTTCTGAAGATCTCCGAGCTCGCCGAGCGCTCGGGCGTGCCGGTCGCGACCGTGCGTCACTACCTTCGCGAGGGGCTCCTGCCCGAGCCGGTGAAGACCTCGCGCAACATGGCCTACTACCCGCCTGACTTCGTGGAGCGGATCCGCCTCATCAAGCAGCTCCAGGAGGAGCGCTTCATGCCGCTGCGGGTGATCCGGGGGCTCCTCGAGAGCGAGGACAGCGATCCGGAACGCCTGCGGGCGATGGTCGACCTCGAGGACCGGATCCTGGAGCGTGCCCTCGCGGAAGAGCGGGAGCGCATACCGGCAGACGAGGTCCGCCGGCGCTACGACGTACCGCGGGAGGTGCTGGAGCGCCTCGCGGAGGTCGGCATCCTGAGCCCGGACGGGGACGGCTACTCGCCCTCGGACGTGCGCATAGTGGAGGCGATCGGCCGCTTCCGCGCCGGTGGCTACGACGAGCGGCTGGGGTTCACCGTGTACGACACGCTGCGCTACAAGCAGGCGCTCGAGCCGCTCGTCGCGGAGGAGGTGGACGTCCTGACCCAGCGTCTGGCGGGTGATCTCGACCCGGAGCGCGCCCTCGAGATCGTCGAGGCCGGGATCGGCCCGCTGAACGACCTGATCGCGGCGCTCCACACCAAGCTGCTCGTCGCCGAGCTGACCCAGCACAAGGCGGGAAGGCGATAGCGCCCCGGTAACCGGCGCACGCGCCGGTCATGTCGTGTATGAACCCAGTTCGTCCACGAGACGCAGGGAGGCCCGTCCCAGAGCAGGACGCTCGTCTCGCGGCATGGCTCAAACGAAGGTCAACCGACATAGGAGAGCGCTCGCCCCACTCGCCGGGCTGATCGTCGCTGCCGTTCTGGCGCTTGCGCCGGTCGCCCGTGCCGCTGATCGCACGGTCGACCTCTCCCCGCCGGGGCCGACGACCTGGGACGGAGCCATCGCCACCGGTGCCAACACCGGCTACGACGCGGGCAGCGGCGAGCCCTGCGGCAAGGACATCGACACCCAATGCGACACGACGCTCCTCCACGTCACCGTTCCGACGGGCTACTGGGACACCAATGGCGGTGGTGTCCAGGTGAACATCGGCGACTACCTCCCGAACCCGGCGAGCGACTTCGACCTCTACGTCTATGCGAGCGACGCGAGCGGGACGCGCGGCAGCCTGATCGACAGCTCTGGCGACGTGGCGGCGCAGCCCGAGAGCGTGGAGATCCCCAAGGCGGACGGCTACTACCTGGTCCAGGTCGTCTACTTCGCGGTCACTGCGTCGCGCTACTCGGCCGAGGCCGGCTTCGTCACCAGGCCGGCACGCGCCCCGGTGCCCCCGGACGTGGACGATCCGCCCGGGCTTCAGGAGTCGCTCGCCAGCAACCCCGCCCTGGGCTACCGCTCCCACTCCGAGCCGCACCTCGCGCAGAGCCCCACCGACCCCAACCTCCTGGTCGCGGCCTCGAAGCAGTACAACCGCGATCCGGACTCGCTCGCCGAGTACGAGTTCAAGGTCGGCAGCTACGTCTCGTTCGACGGCGGCGAGACCTGGACCGATCTCGGCCAGACGGACGTCTGCCCCGCCGACCAGGCACCGCCCTCCTCGTGGCCGAACAACGACTGCTATCCGGAGGACGATCCGAACGTCCAGGGCACCGGCCCCGAGGACGACGGAGCCGGGGCGGTCGGGGAGACCGCCGGCAAGCTGGCGGACAAGATCGGCCTGGGCGGCGATGAGGAGGCGAGCCCCGACGCCCAGCGCGGCAGCGACTTCGGCGAGGAGTACATCACCTCCGACGCCTGGGTCCAGTTCGACGACGAGGGCAACGCCTATCTGATGGTGCTCGACTCGCCGCCCTTCGAGCACGGCGCCGGCTGGGGGATGAGCTTCCACATCTGGAGGAGCCCGTCGGCCAAGGACATCCGCCGAGGCGACACCTGGGGTCGCAAGATCGTCATCAACAACTACCCGGACGAGTTCCTGCAGCCGCGCTTCCTGGACGATAAGAACACGTTCGCGGTCAACAACGCGGGGCCCGACGGCGACGGACAGATCGGGACCATGGTTGCCTGCTGGGGCCAGAACATCCCGGACGCCATCAAGCAGCAGGAGGTCTGCGAGCGCTCCACGGACGGCGGCAGGAGCTGGCCCGGTGACCCGATCCCGATCTCACCGCCGGACCAGCAGCTCGTGATCGGCATCCACGTGGTGGCCGACCAGCAGGACCCGAACCGCTTCTACGCGACCTGGCTGCACTACACGCCCGGGGTCGTCGGTGCTCCCGACGAGTACTGGTTCTCGCAGTCGCTCGACGGCGGGCTCACCTGGACGCCGGCGACCCCGGTCACGCAGGTGAACGCGCTTCCCACGCAGTTCCCGGGCCAGAACTTCCGCAACCTCTCGATCCCGATCATGGCCGCCGGGCCGAACGGCGAGCTCTACGTCACCTACGCGGAGTACCGACCGGCCTCGAGCCCCGACGACGAGGACGGCATGCAGGCGGACATCATGCTCGTCAGCTCGGTGGATGGCGGCCTCAGCTGGAGCTCTCCTACCGTCGTGAACCAGGACGGAACCGACGCGGACCAGTTCCAGCCCTACGTCGCGGTGACGCCCTCCGGGCAGGTGGACGTCTCCTACTTCGACCGCCGCAACGACCCCGACAACTTCTACATCGACACCTACCTGTCGCGCTCGAACGACGGCGGCCAGACGTTCACCGACGTGCGCGTCTCCCACGACTTGTGGGATCCGTCGATCAACCCCCCGATCTCGCCGTCGGGCGAGTTCATCGGCGACTACCAGGGCCTCGTTGCCGACGACTGCAACGCGATCCCGTTCGTCAACGACACACACCTGGCGAACGACCCGAGCCGCGACCCCGACTTCGATGCCGGCGAGCCCCGTTCGGAGTTCCAGCAGGTCTTCTCATGGCGCGTCCCGAACGCCGCGCAGTACGGCGGTCAGCCGGTCAGCGGCGTCGACTGTGGCGGCGCAAAGAAGAAGAAGCCGCGCCCCAAGGCTCGTTGATTCGGCATCACGCGGTTGCGGGCGACCGGGCGCCATCGGTCTGCCGCACCGCGTTCAGGATCTCGCCGGCGAGCCTGGCGCCGTCGGCGGGATTCATCGGGGTGGCGACGATCTTCACCACCACCTCGTCGTGGTCGAGCTCCTCCAGCGCGATGTGCGGCGCGTAGCGGGTGGGTACCGACACCGCCCGCGAGAGCATCTCCTGGACCTCGCTTGGAGTCGTGTCCGCTTTGAACCGGGCGCGCAACTCGACCCGTTCAGGCTCGCGCAGCGGCACGATTGCGAGGTTCAAGAGCATGCTGTTCGGCACCAGGATCCGGTCCGCGCCGCTGACGAGCGTCGTGTAGAAGAGGCCGAGCGAGCTGACGATTCCCTCCTGGTGGCCCGCGAGCGCGCCGCCGACCAGCCTCACGCGCTCCCCCACCCGGAACGGCCGCGTGCTGATCAGCACGAGTCCCGCGAACAGGTTGCCGATCGTCTGCTGTGCCGCGAGGCCCAGCACCACCGCGGTGAACGCGCCACCCACCGCAAGGGTGTCGGTGCGAAGCCCGGCGATCTTCAGGGCCACCGCGAACATCACGACGATCGTTCCCAATCGGATCAGGAAGCCCACCGTGCCTGCCGTCCCAGGGTCCATGCGGCGGAACAGCGCGGGGGCCACCCCGCGCCCGAGCGATCGGGCGAGCCCCCAGCCCAGGATCACCAGCGCGGCCACGGTCGCGATGCGCACGGGCGTGCCCGCTCCCGGGAACAGCGTCCCCCGGTTGTTGAAGGCGACGAGGACGCCGACGATCAGCGCACCGAACACGAGCACGCTTCCCCGCGCACGCTGTGCGTCTCGCCGGTCCACCTCGGCGCCGAGTCCCACCTGACGCCACTCGTCGGTTCGCGACTCGAACGCGGCTCGCGCCGAGCCGAGGCGTCGGTTCCAGAGCATCCAGACCCAACTTACCGAACGGACGAGGCTTACACGCGCGAATCTTCAATTTCGCGAGAGCCCATCTGCCGCAAGGCGAGCCGCTCCTATACTCCCTAGATTGACTGGTCAATCAACCGACCAGGAGGAGCATGCGCGTCGCCGCGGTACAGGTCAACTCGACGGCAGACAAGGGTCGTAACTTCGAGGCTGCCGAGCGGCTGGTGCGGGCGGCCGCCGCCGACGGCGCCCAGCTCGTGGTCCTGCCGGAGAAATGGAATCTGCTCGGGGACGGCGAGGAGCTGCGCGCCGGAGCCGAGCCGCTCGACGGGCCGACGATCTCCGCGGCCCGCTCGTGGGCCGGCGAGCTCGGCGTCCAGCTCGTGGCGGGGAGCATCGCCGAGCGGGTGGAGGGGCAGGACAAGCTGGCGAACACCTCGGTGCTGATCGGCTCGGACGGCGAGGTGGAGGCCGCCTACCGCAAGATTCACATGTTCGACGTGGACGTCGGGGGCGTGGCCTACCGCGAGTCCGACCACGAGCAGGGGGGCGAGGAGATCGTCACCGCCGAGCTCCATGGCGCCCTCCAGGGCCTCACCCTGGGGATGACGGTCTGCTACGACCTTCGGTTTCCCGAGCTCTACCGGATCCTCGCCGTGCGCGGCGCTCGGGTGATCACCGTGCCGTCGGCGTTCACCCTGCATACCGGCAAGGATCACTGGGAGGTCCTCCTGCGCGCCCGGGCGATAGAGAACCAGGCCTTCGTCGTCGCTCCCAACCAGATCGGCGAGGCGCCGCCTCACTATCACTCCTACGGGCGCTCGATGATCCTGGATCCCTGGGGGGTCGTTCTCGCCCAGGCGCCGGATGAGGTGTGCTTCATCGCGGCCGATCTAGATCCGGCGCTCCAGGAGCGCGTGCGCGCCACGCTGCCCTCGCTCGCCAACCGCCGACCGGATGCCTACCGGTGGCCGGAGCTCGTGGAGGCGAGCGCCCATGGCTAAGGCACCGCCCGTCGACAAGCGCCGCCAGATCCTGGATGCGGCAATCCACGTCTTCGCCCGCCAGGGCTTCCACGCCTGCCGGGTCTCGGACATCGCCGACGAGGCGGGGGTCGCGTACGGCCTCGTCTACCACTACTTCAACTCCAAGGAGCAGGTCCTCAACGAGCTGTTCTCGGAGCGCTGGTCACTGCTGCTCGACGCCACGGAGGAGATCGATCGCCAGCAAATCACCGCCCGCGAGAAGCTCGATGCGGTCGCCCGGTTCATCATCGACTCCTATCGCCACGAGCCGGACCTGATGAAGGTGATCATCGTCGAGGTCACCCGGGCTGCGAACTCGTTCGGGCGCACCCACCTGCCCGAGATCCGCCGCGCCTACGAGATGATCGCCAAGATCGTCGCCGACGCCCAGTCGTCCGGCGACTTCCGGCGCGACGTCGACCCCGAGTTCGCCTCGATGTGGTTTTACGGTGCCATCGAGCAGCTCTTGTCGGGCTGGATCTTCGAGCTGATTCCGGGGGGCGAGGAGAACTTCGACCGCGCCCGGGAGATGGTCGTGGAGACGATCTGCGGTGGCCTGGAGGCGGGCAGCGCGGCGTCGAGCGGCGGCCGGTAGGACCCCGCGTGTGGGAATCGCTCGCCACCTCGCGCCGTCAGGACCGCGTCCTGCACGGCGCCGCGAAGACCGTGAACGTCGCCGTGGGCCTCGTGGCCCTGCCGCTGTGGCTCGTGGGCCAGCGGCTGAGAGAACCGTTTCGCCGGCTCCTGTCGCGCCTCGACACCGACCCGGCACCGCTCCCCATCCCGGCGCCCCGCGAGCGCTCGATGGATGCGCTGATGGCGGACCTCGAGGCGATCCCGCACCGCCTTCGTCATTCGGAGGCCGCGATGTTGCGCAAGGGGCTCGCGGACATCTCGACCTTCGTGCTCGCCCAGCAGCGCGAGGCCGCCAACCTCGGGTACGCCTATCCGGCCCAGTTCTCGGACCACGTCTTCGAGGGCGCCGACGGCGAGCACATCGCGGCCAGTGTCGGGCTTCAAGAGGAGAGCGGACGGCCCGGGCTGATCGTGGTCCACGGGCTGTTCTCGTCGCGGCGCTTCGACTATGTGCGCCAGATCGCGGTTCGGGCCTTCTATGAGTGGGGCTTCAACGTCCTGGCGCTCGACCTCCGCAGCTTCGGGCTCACGAACCTCACGAGCCAGGCGCCGACGAGCGTGGGCTGGAAGGAGGGCGAGGACATCGTCGCGGCGGCCCGCTACCTGAAGCAGCTGGGAGCGACAACCGTGGGCGCGCTCGGGATCTCGCTCGGTGGCTCGTCGGTCCTCGGCGCCTGCCATCTCGAGGGCGCCGAGGAGGCGCTCGACGGCGGCATCCTGGCGGTCTCTCCGCCCGCGGAGCCGAAGGCGATGGCCGAGCGCCTCTCGAAGCGCCTGCCGCGTGGCCATCCCGCCTACGCGATCAGCCAGGGCTTCTGGGCGATGCTCACGTCTCGCATCCGTCAGACGGGCTGGGAGGGCATCGAGAACTTCGTCGACCCGGTGGAGCGGATCTCGGCTCCCTACTACGAGATCGAGCCCGCCGAGCTCTGGCGGCGGGCCGCCGCCAAGGAGCACATCGCCGATGCCAAGGTCCCCGTCCTCGTCCTGCACCCGGACGACGACGCGATCATTCCCGTCGAGCACGCCCGGGTGCTCGCCGAGGCCGCAGCGGGCAGCGACCTGGTGCGGGTCTGGATCATCGAGGGCGGCGGTCACGGTGCCATCGACGCGGTCGATCGGCCGTGGTTCTACGCAGTGGCGCGCGGTTTCTTCGAGCGCTGGGCTGGGTACGGGACCGGGACGGCGGGTGCCGGGATGCGTCGCGCCCGAGCCGCTCCGGTGCCAAGTTGATTTACTCCGCGACGAGTTAGCCCATCGTGGAAAACGACATCGTCAGAAGACTCTTGTGGACGGGGCTCCTGGCCGCCTCGGGCGCGCTGGCGAGCGTGGTCGCGAACCGCGTCGCCGTCGCGATCTGGGTACGCGTCTTCGGCGAGGATCCGCCCGAATGAACGGCGCGGTGCCCCCCGACGACAGGTCGGTGCCGGAGCTCGTCTTCGACGTCTCGGAGCGCGTCTCGGTGCTCGTGCGCGAGGAGATCGAACTCGCCAAGACCGAGATTCGCGAGAAGGTCACCAAGCTCATTCGCGGCTCGGTTGTCGGCCTCGTCGCTGGCGTCTTCCTCCTCGTTGGGCTGGCGATGCTCATGCACGGCATCGCCTGGCTGCTCAACGACCTGTTCTTCTCGGACCACGTTTGGATCGGGTTCATGGTCGAGGCGGCGTTCTGGTTCGTGATCGCCGCCGTGGCGGGGTTGATCGCGTTCCGCTCAGTGAAGGCGGGTGCGCCGCCCACGCCGGACCTGGCGATCGAGGAGGCGCGGCGGACGAAGGAGACGCTGGAGGCGGGCACGCGGTGAGCGGCACGGACGTCTACGTCAGCGGCGCCGGCGAACCGGTTGGGCGGGCCGCTCCCGGGCCCCCGGGCCGCTCCTCGGATCAGATCCGGGCCGACATCGAGCGCCATCGCACGGAGCTCTCATCTTCGGTCGAGGCTCTGCGCGGCCGAGTCGCCGAGCTCACTGACTGGCGCCGGCAGATCCGCGCCCATCGGCGCGAGCTGGCAATCGGCGCCGCGGTGGTCGGATTCGCGGTCGGCGGCTTCATCGCCCTTCGCCGGCGCCGATAGCCAGCCAGGAGGACGCTCTAGGCGCGTCCGGGGGCGGCCGTAGGCTGGCCCGCGATGGACCGCTCGCAGGTGTCGGGCCGCGTGGTGGCGAGGATCGTGCTGATCGCAGCGGCAGTGATCGGCGCCCTTTACTTCGCCTACCTGATCAGGCAGGTCATCGGGCTCGTCATCGTCGCGGTGTTCTTCGCGGTGGCCATCGCTCCCGCGGTCAACTGGCTCGATCACCGCAAGGTGCCGCGATCCCTCGCCATCCTGCTCGTCTATCTCGCGGGCGCCGCATCCATCTTCGGGATCGGGCTCTTGATCGTGCCGCCGCTCGTCAACGGGGTGGAGGACCTCTCGAACGATCTACCGGGCTACGTCGACGACCTGCGACACAACGAGACGTTTCGCGACTACGACAACCGCTACCACATCACCGGGAAGCTCAAGCATCAGGCGAAGGAGCTGCCCAATAAGCTGGGAGATGCGGCGGGCACGCTGCGCGATGTCACGGTGGGCGTCTTCTCGCGCTTCGTGCAGCTCTTCTCGATCCTGGTGATCACCTTCTTCCTCGTCAAGGACGGCGATCGCCTGCTCGGCTTCTTCTACAGACAGTTGCCCCCCGAACGCGCTCGGCGTATGCAGACGATTGCGGACGATATCTCGGACGCGATCTCCGGCTATGTGTTCGGCAACTTCTTGATCAGCGTCCTGGCCGGGCTCGTGACCTATCTGACGCTGCGGATCATCGGCGTGCCGTTCGCGCTGCCGCTCGCGATCCTGTTTGCCTTCTTCGACCTCGTGCCTCTGGTGGGGGCCACGCTCGGCGGGATCCTGGTCGGGATCGTCGTCGCCTTCGTGGACTTCCCGGTGGGTCTGATCATCTGGGCCATCGTGCTGATCCTCTACCAGCAGATCGAGAACAACCTCATCCAGCCGTTCGTATACGGCAAGGCCGTGGAGCTCCATCCGCTGATCGTGATCGTGGCGATTCTGATCGGCGGCGCGCTGCTGGGCGTGCTCGGCGCGCTGGTGGCGATCCCAGCGGCCGCCGCGGTGCAGGCGGTCGTCCGCGACTATTGGCGCTTCTCGCGCGAGAAGCTGCCGCTCGCCGGCTCCGACGAGACCGCGGCCGAGACGGGCTGAGGACGGCCTACCCGTCGCCTGGCACGGGCGGTGAGGCCTCGATCTCGCCGAGCCAGCTCGGGGCAGGCGCCCCCGGGGAGCCGTTCGTGTCGCCGCTGTCTAGACGAGGGTGGACGAGGGCACGCCGCCGACCCCGATCATGCCCGGTCCGGCGTGGGCGCCCAGCACCGGGCCGACCTCCGAGACGAACGCCGGCTCGCGGGCGAAGATCTCGCGGCATTGCTCGACCAGGTGCCGTGCCGTCTCGTGGTCCTGGATGTGCTGCACGACCCAGCCGTCCGCGCCGTCGGTGCGGCGCTGGCGCGCGTGCTCCACCAATCGCTCGAACGCGCGGCGCCGGGTGCGCACTCGCTCAACCGGCGTGATCTCTTCGAGCAGGGTGAGGATCGGCTTGATCTGGAGGGCGGACCCGAGCCATGCCTGCGCGCCACCGATCCGGCCGCCCTTGCGCAGGTACTCGAGCGTGTCCACCGCGAACCAAATCGCGAGGCCGCTGCGGCAGCGCTCCGCCGCGGCGACGGTGGCGGCCCCGTCGGCCCCCGCGGTCGCGGCCGCCGAGGCCGCGAGCACGACGAGCCCCTGGCCGCCGGCGGCGGAGCGGCTGTCGTAGACGTGGATCCGCTCCCCGCCCCTGCGGTCGTCGATCAGGCGCTGGCGGGCCTGTTGGGCCGACTCGCACGTCCCGGAGATGCCGGCCGAGATGTGGACCGACACGATCTCCGCGCCCTCCGCCAGCAGGGGCTTGTAGACGGAGGTGAAGTCGCCGACCGAGGGCTGCGAGGTCGTGGCCCCCTCCGCGCTGTGGCGCAGGCGCTCGTAGAACTCCGCGTATTCGGACGGCGCGATCTCGATCTCGGGTCGCTGCTCACCGTCGAGCGAGACGTAGAGGCTGACCCGGTGGATGTGCTGCCGCGCACAGATCTCGTCCGGCAGGTACGCCGTCGTGTCGGTGACGACGACGGTCCTGGGCTCGGGGCTCACCGTCCCCTTCTATCACGGCGTGAGTGCCTACCATCAGAAAGTTGATGGCCAGGACCCTCGTCACAGGCGCCAGCGGCTTCCTCGGCTCGCACGTGGCGCGCGCCCTCGCCGCGCGAGGGGACGAGCTGCGTCTCCTGGTCCGCCGCGGTTCCGACCTCGACCACCTCGCGGATCTCGACTTCGAACGGGTTGGCGGCGACGTGCTGGACCGGCGTGCCGTGCGCCGGGCGATGGAGGGGGTGGGGCGAGTCTTCCACCTCGCCGGCACGACTTCGATGCGCCCCAAGGACCGTGACAAGGTCTTCGAGCTCAACGTGAAAGGGACCAGAATCGTCCTCGAGGAGGCGCTCGCCGCGGACGTCGAGCGTGTCGTGCACACCTCGTCGGTTGCCGCCATCGGCCCGGCCAAGCCCCGCGGTACGGCGGACGAGAACCAGCAGTTTCGAGCCGGCTATCTGGGCATCGCCTATATGAACGCCAAGCACGAGGCCGAGATGGAGGCGTTGCGTCTCGCCGCGCACGGGCTGCCGGTGGTGATCGTCAACCCGTCGTTCACGTTCGGGCCGGACGATCCGAAGGGAACGTCCATGGAGCTCATCCGCCGCTTCCTCCTCGGCCGGATCCCCGTCTACGTCGACGGGGGCCTGAACGTGGTGGACGTCCGCGACGTCGCGAAGGGCCATATCCAAGCGGACGAGCGGGGCGAGGTCGGGGAGCGCTACATCCTGAGCGGTCGCAACTTCACATTCGACCGGCTGTTCGCCGACCTCGCGCGGATCTCCGGGCGCGAGAGCGCTCCCGTGAAGCTCCCCGGCGCCCCGACTGCCCGAGCAGTCGATCTGATGGCGCGGATCGGCCTGCCGGTGCCCGTCTCGCCAGACGAGGCGCGCTCGGCGACCTGCTGGTGGACGTACCGCAACACGAAGGCACGGAAGGCCCTGGGCTTCGAACCGCGACCCCACGAGGAGACGCTGGAGGATGCCGTGCACTGGCAGATGGAGCAGCTGGGCGATCGGGTTCGGAGGAGCCGCGGGCTTCAGGAGACGGCGCTTGCGGCAGTGGCGCCGCTGCTTCGCCTCGGAGGGCGGGTGCTCGGCGAATGAGCGGCAAGCGGATCGTCCTCTACCGGTGCCCCACGCGCACGAACGTGCTGTGCCCGTGCGGTGCGGTGGCGAGGCGGCTCGCGAAGCTCGGGGTCGACCACAGGACCGAGCGCGTCCCCTACCGCCGCGCGGCCCGGCCGGAGATCGAGGAGCTCACGCGCCAAAAGCGGGTGCCGGTGCTGGTCGATGGCGACGAGGTCGTGCACGACTCCAGGCGCATCCTCGAGTATCTCGACTGGAGGTACGGAAAGGACGCCCCAAAGGGGCCTGCCGAGGCCCGGGACGAAGTCGCCTCCCGTCGCCTATACAATTTGAAGCGATGGATACCCCGGAGACGGCAGTCCAGCTGACCGACAAGGCGGCCGGGAAGATCAAGGAGCTTCTGGGCGGCAACGGCAGCGCCGAGGAGCAAGCGCTGCGCGTCGCGGTGCGCGGCGGCGGTTGCTCCGGATTCCAGTACGCGCTGGCGCTCGACCAGCCGAAGGAGGACGACCACGTGTTCCAGCACCAGGGCGTAGCCGTCGTCGTCGACAAGGTCAGCATGCAGTTCGTGTTCGGCTCCGAGGTCGACTACGTGGACGGCCTCCAGGGCGCCGGGTTCGTCGTCAACAACCCGAACGTCGTCGCCGCCTGTGGCTGCGGTTCCTCGTTTCAGGTTCGCGAGGACGCCGCCGAGACCGCGACCGTCTAGCTCGCCCGGGCTAGCTGTCGACCTGTAGCGGCGGGCTCTGCTGCGGGTTGGCGGGGGCCGGTGCCGCGGGAGCCTCGGCGTTGGCGGGCTGCTGGGCGCCGACCAATCCGGCCAGCTCGCCGGACTCGAACATCTCCTCGACGATGTCGCAGCCGCCGACCAGCTCGCCGTTCACGTAGAGCTGCGGGAAGGTTCGCCAATCCGCGAGCTCGCCGGTCACCTCACGCAGGGGGTCGAGCAGCGGGAGGACGTCGATCGCCCCGTACTCGACCCCGAGCTGCTCGAGCACTCCGACCACCCGCATAGAGAAGCCGCAGCGCGGCGCCTCCGGGACGCCCTTCATGAACAGGAGCACCTGGTTCTCCCCTAGGAGCTCCTCGACCTTCTGCTTCAGCTCGGGGTTTGCAGCCACGCCTCCACCTTAGCGGCTCGAACCAGCCGCACCCGCTCCCGACGGGTGCCGGGGCTGGTTCTTCGCCCGCTCACCCTCCGGGCTCGCTCGAACCAGCCGCACCCGCTCCCGACGGGTGCCGGGGCTGGTTCTTCGCCCGCTCACCCTCCGGGCTCGCTCGGCTCCGCGGCCTCGGTCCTTATCGACAGGGCGTGGATGGAGCCGTCCTCGAAGCGGGACTGGACCGAGTTCTTCACCAGCCTGTGCTGCTCGATCCGGCTGAGCCCGGCGAACTGCGGCGCCCTGACGACCGCTCGCAGGTGGTCGCCGGTGCCCGTCTCGTCCAGCACCTCCACCTCGGCGCCGGGCAGCGCCTGCTCGATCATCGCCTTGACCTCGCTCAGGTCCGCCATGTGCCACCGCTACCCCGAGACCGGAGCTCCGGCCCGCGCCGCCTCGACCATCTCGTCGACCCGCACGAACTTCACCCGCGGGCGGCCGAGGGGCTCGCCGCGCTCTCGCTCGGCGGAGTCGATCGCCTCCCACCCCGCATAGGTCACGTGGTCCGGTGCGCGTTCCGCGAGCCATTCGGCCACCGCAGCCGCGTCCGGGACCTCCGCCGAGAGCCCTCCCGACTCTGCGTCGGCGAGCAGGGCATCCACGGTCTCCTGCGCGTCCTTCTTGTTGGTCCCGATTACGCCCGACGGGCCGCGCTTGATCCATCCGGCGACGTAGTGCCCTGGCACCGCGCCACTCCCCTCGGGCTCGATGACGCGTCCCCCCTCGTTGGGGATCACGCCGCGGCGCTCGTCAAACGGGAGGCCGTCCACGCCCCGTCCCTTGTAGCCGACCGAGCGCAGGACCAGGCCGCACTCCAGCGTCTCGCGCTCCCCGGTGTCGCTGGCGCGGAGCGCACCGGAGTCGTCGCGCGCCAGCTCGTTCTTCCCGATCGTCAGGCCCTCGACCTTGCCGTCGCCGTGAATCTCGACCGGGGACGCCAGGAAGCGCAAGACGATCCGCTTCGGCTTGCCCTCGGGCTCTCGTCCGGCGAACTCGCGCAGGATCTCGACGTTCTTTCGCGCCGTGATGTCGGCGTCGTCGGACTCCAGGTAGGCCTGGCTCAGCGGATCGATCTCCACGTCGGCGGAGTCGACGATGCAGTCCGCATCGCGCATCTTGCCGAGCTCCAGGATCTCCGGGTTGGTGAAGGCCGCCTGGGCAGGGCCGCGGCGACCGAGCACGACGATCTCGCGCACATTGCTGCGCTCGAGCACCTCGATCGCATGATCGGCGACGTCGGTGGCGCGCAGCTCGTCCGCTCCAAGCGCGAGCATGCGCGCGACGTCCATGGCGACGTTGCCGTTGCCGACCACGACGGCACGCTCGTGGGACAGGTCGAAGGAGAGGTCCGCGTAGTCCGGATGGGCGTTGTACCAGCCCACGAAGGCGGTGGCCGGGTGGCTTCCCGGCAGGTCCTCGCCCGGGATGCCGAGGTGGCGGTCGCTCTCGGCGCCATAGGACCAGATCACGGCGTGGTAGCGCTCGGCAAGCTCGGCGGCGGCGATGTGCGAGTCGACGTGAACGTTGCCGAAGAACCGGAACCCCTCCCGGGCCGCCGTCTTCTCGTAGACGCGGATCACGGACTTCAGTTTCGGGTGATCCGGGGCAACGCCGGCGCGGACGAGCCCGAACGGCGTCGGGAGGCGGTCGTACACGTCCACCTCCACGACAACCTCCGTGCGCAGGAGCTGCTCGGCCGCGTAGAAGCCTGCCGGGCCGGAGCCGACTATCGCGACGCGGAGGGGGTTGCCCGGGGTGCCGGGTTTCTCGCTCATGAAGGCGGGAACTCTAGAGGCGGCACTACGCCAGCGCGGGGGCACCGCGTGACGTCGCGGCGCCGTCGAGCGCGTCCAGGGCCCGGCCGACGGACATCGCGATGCACGTGAAGATGGGGGTGTCGCGGAGGGTGTAGGAGCTCGACTCCGAGGTGCGGAGCTCCTGGACGAGGTCCAAGAACTGGCCCGGGTCGTCGGCCTCGAAGCTGACGACGAACTCCTGGTCGTCGAGGCCGAAGGAGTAGGCGGTGTTGATGGCGATCTCCGGATAGCGGCGGCCGATTGCGATGTGGTCCTCCATGATCCGTTGCCGCTCGGCCGCGGCAAGCCGGTACCACTCGCGTTTCTTTTCGAACGGGTACACGAACAGGTACCGGCGCTCGGAGGTGCAGATCTCGGGTCGCGCCTCGGAGTCTGAGTATGGCGAGCGCTTGGTCATCGCCAGGTAGGAGTGGGGGATGGCCAGCCACTTCGCGAGCCCGCTTTGAGCCAGGACGACATGAAAGGTGTGGATGTCCTCGAGGACGGGGCTCTGGGCGAGCAGCATCAGGTCGGTGTCGCCGCGCGTCCCAACGGTGGAATAGGCGCGTAGAGACCGATCCTGGGCGAAATCCTCGCAGGCGGCGAGGAACTCCCGTTTATCCTCGGCGCGCGCCTCGGGGTCGCGGCGCTGCCACGCGGGGTCGAGCTTGAAGAAGGTGAACTTGGCGAACGTTCGAACCGGATCGGCCATCGCCGCGATGGTAGTGCTCCTGACGTCGGTCGGGGCGGCGGCGCGGTGCTCGGCGTCGGCGGGTAGCCACTCGCTACCGGCCGGCCAGCGGACGCTTGGGCACGGGTCCTCGGAGCCGGTAGCGATGGCTACCCTAGCCGCCGCCGAGAGCCCCGCCGCCGCCCCACACCATCCGCCGCGCATCGTCCTCGCGCTGCTTCGGCCGGGCATCACTCCCGCCGAGCTCGCCCGCGTGCATGGGATGGCGATCGGCCTTTTGAGCGCGGGGATAGGCGAGGTGCCGGCGACGCAGACCTACATCGACATCGGCCAGAGCAACCGCGTGCCCTCGTCGCTCTACGACGAGCCGGCCCCCTTCGTCTACGCGCGACCTGCCAGCCCTGGCGCGCCCCCGCGGATTCCTGCGCCGCTGTGGAATCGCGTTCGGGAACGCGCGGCTGGGGCACCTGCAGATCTCCTTCCGGGACTGCTGGGCTCGACGCTCGTTGCGGGCCATGTGCGTACCAAGGCAAACGTGCTCCTGCGAAACGCCCTGGCGATCATCGCCACCGAGGATGGTCGCGTCGCCCCCAAGGTCACGTGCTCGCAGTCCCGGTGTGGCCGAGTCCACGTCGTAGCGACGAACATGCGAAGGCTCGCAACATTGGCAAGGCAGCTGCGCGGCAATGACCTCCTGATCGCGATGGCGCGCCCACCGCCTCAGGAGAACCGCGAGCTCGCGATCGGTGTCGCGGGGAAGGGATTCGAGGGCACGCTCACCTCGGACTCGACCCGCATGCGCGGATATGTGCTGTCCACGGACATCGCCCCCACGGTGCTCGCCCGCCTCGGGCTAGAGGTGCCCGACGCGATGACGGGGGAGCCGATCCGGGCGTCCGGTGAGGTGGATCCCGCCTTCCTGCAAAGCCTGGAGGATCGGCTCGCGGCGATCGGGCCGCGGCGGGGCCCGGTGATCGGGACCAACGTCCTGATCTGGATCGGGCTCGCGGCCCTCGCCGGCATCTTCTTCGGCGTCCGCGGGCTGCGTGTCTCGCTTCCGGTGCTCGCGGTGGCCCTTGCCTGGCTGCCGGCGCTTCTCCTGCTCACGGCGGCGCTGGAGCCAAGCCAGCTCGCGGAGAGACTGGTTGCGGGTATCGGCGGGCCGGCGCTGGCCGTGCTCACCGTGCGCGTTTGGGGGGGCTTCGGGGGGCTCGCGATCGCCGGCGCGGCATCCGTGGCCGGCTACGCCGTCGACGTGATCGCCGGCTCGCATCTCACGGAGCTCTCGCTCATCGGCCCTAACCCGGCGGAGGGGGTGCGCTTCTATGGGATCGGGAACGAGCTCGAGGCGACGGTCGCCGCCCTCGTTCCCATCGCCACGGGCGCCGCCGTCACGGCCTGGGCGCCTCCGCGAATCTCCGCGCGCGGGGCGGCGTTCGGCTTCGCGCTCACCGCGCTCGTGGCGGTCGTCGCCTTCGCACCGGGGCAATTCGGCGCCGACGTGGGCGCTGCCATCGGAATTCCGATCGGCGCGGCCGTGGCGGCCCTCGTTTGCCTGGGCGCGGGGCGGCGGCGTCTGGCGCTGGCGCTCGCCGCGCCGATCGTGGCGCTGGCCCTGCTGGCGGTGGCCGACCTGCTGCTGGGCGCGAACGCTCACCTCACCCGCACGGTGTTCCGCGCGGGGGGACTCGACCAGGTGGCCGAGGTCGCCGAGCGCCGCCTGCGGCTCTCCGCGCACAGCTTCGGCCAGTACGCGGACACGGCGGGTCTGTGGCTCGCCGTGGCCGCGATCGGTGCCGGGCTGGCCGGAAGGCGCCGGGTCGAGGCCTGGTTCGGCGATCGCCGCGTCGCGTGGGCGGGGCTCCTGGGCGCATTTGCCGCCACCCTCGCCGGGACGCTCGCGAACGACTCGGGTGCGCTCCTGCTCATCGTCGGCACCACGCTGTGCGCCGCGACCGCGGGCCTCGCCTGGGCGACTCAGGCGCGGCACCGGGCGTCAGGCCCCTGACGGGTCCCGGCGTCTCCGCTAACCTGCGATACCGTCGCATTGCCTTGCTCAGCTGGTCCGCGCCTCGCGCCGGTCGAGGTGGCGCCGGCTCCGTCCACCACACGCGACGCTTCCCGTTGACAGTGCCCACAGCCAGGCTCGAAAGCCCGACTAGGATCGACGCCATGCGTGTCGCGCTCGTGACGCCGTACTCCTGGACGTATGCGGGCGGCGTCAACCGCCACGTGGAGGCGCTCGCGAAATCGCTCATGGGCCGCGGGCACGACGTCCGTGTCCTTGCGCCCTGGGATCCGCCGGATCGCATGAGCCGAACACTTCACCGCGGGGCGGCCGATCGTCGGCGCGCCCCCGAGTACCTGATCCCACTCGGTCGCACCGTGGGCTTCGGCGCCAATGGCGCGGTCTCCAACCTCTCCGTGTTCCCGGACGGGGTCACGAAGATGCGCCGCGCGCTGCGAACGGGAAGCTTCGACGTGGTCCACGTCCAGGAGCCGCCGGCGCCGGCGCTGAGCTGGGACGCGTGCTCGTTTCGCGGCGCGCCTGTGGTCGGGACGTTCCATGCTTACTCGACCAAGCCGCTGCCGAACCAGATCGCCAACCTGCTCGGCGCACGGCGCAAGTTCAACCAGCTGAGCGCCCGGATCGCGGTCTCACAGGCCGCGGCGTGGACCGGCCGGCGCTGGTACGGAGGCGAGTACCGCGTGATTCCCAACGGCGTGGACATCGACGCCCCGCCGGTTGGGCCGAAGCCGCGCTCGGAGGAGCTCCGGATCCTGTTCGTCGGGCGACCGGAGGAGCGCAAGGGCCTGCCGGTTCTCCTACAGGCATTCGAGGGGCTCGTGGAGCACGTCCCCGCCCGCCTCAGGGTCATCGGCTCGAGCATCGGGGACGTCAGGCGATACCTCGGCGATCCCGCCACCGAGTCCCGGGTCGAGGCCCTCGGCGGTGTGCGTGGAGATGACCTGTGGCGCCACCTGCACGAGGCGGACGTCCTGTGCGCGCCGTCCCTCGCCGGCGAGAGCTTCGGCATGGTCTTGACGGAGGCATTCGCGGCGGGAACGCCCGTCGTCGCCTCCGAGATCGCCGGCTATTCCGACGTGGTCACGGACGGCAGCGATGGCATCCTCGTGCCGCCCGCCAACCCGCAGCGCCTGGCTGAGGAGCTCCAGCGTCTTTACCTCGAGCCCGCGACACGCGAGGCCATGGGTCGCGCGGCCCGCCATACGGCCACACGGTATGCGTGGCCGCACGTCGCCGAGGAGGTCGAGGAGGTGTATGCGGAGGTGCTGCGGGCGCCGGAGCCGGCCACGGCCGGCGAGCGGCTCGCCCGCCGCTCGGGCATCTCGTCAAGCGACGGCGCTCCCCGGCGACCGCCGGTTCGGCTGCCGTCGCTCGATCCCGCCCCGGCCCAGGCCATGGCCCGTCATCGGGTCGCAAGGCGGCTCGGGCTGGGCGTCGCCGGAGCTCTCGGTGTGGGCTTGACGGCTCTTGCGGCGCACCGGATCGGGCTCCAGAACGTCGTCGCGAGCATCGTTCGCTCCGACGTGGGCTGGGTGTTGATCGCCACGGTCCTGATGATGACTTCCATGCTGATGCGCGCCGCCTCGTGGTTCGCGATCGCTCGCGCAGCGCTGCCACGCAGGCCGCTGCGCCGCCGCGACGTGACCTCGGCCACGATGATCGGAGTTCTCATGTCGGCCACGCTCCCGGCCAGGCTGGGCGAGCCGGCCCGCGCCATGGTGCTCGCGCGGCGTACCGGCCGCATGCGTGAGACGTTCCCGGTGCTCCTCGGCACGCTGGTGTCCCAGACCGCCCTCAACATCGTGGCGCTGACTCTCCTGGGGGCGATCATCGTCTGGTCCACCGACCTCTTCCACTCGAGCTCCACCCGTCTCTTCCTCTTCAGCTCCGCGCCACTTCTGGTGCTGATAGCGGTCGTGGTCGCGCCTGTCCTGGTTCGCCAGCGAAACGGCGGCGGACGTGTGGGCCGCGTCGTGCGACCGATGCGCTCGGCGCTGGTCCGCGTGCGGCGCGGCCTCCAGGTGTTCCGTGACCCGCGGCGAGGCGCGTTCGCGGCCGCTGCGCAGCTCTCGGCATGGGCGGTTCAGCTGCTTGCCTGCGCCGTGCTGTTCGAGGCGCTCGGCCTTCAGGGCCACGTGGGCATCGGGGCGGCAGCCGCGGTGCTCTTCGCGGTCAACGTCACCGCCGTGGTGCCGGCGACGCCGTCCAACATCGGCGTCTTCCAGCTCGCCGTGATCAGCGTCCTGACGACCGGCTTCGGCGTCAGCGCAGCCGATGCCCTCGCCTACGGCGTGATCCTGCAGGCAGTCGAGATCGCCACCGCGGTCGCCCTTGGGCTCCCGGCTCTCGTGCGCGAGGGCGTCACCTGGTCCGACATGCGCCTGCGCGCTCTCGGCGCCGCGCCGGTCCGACTCTCGCCGCGCCCGGGGACAGAGACCGTCTCCGGCTAGCGGGACGGCGCGCACGCCCTGTTGTAGCCTCAGCCCGATGACCCTCTCGAACGTTTCCGGCTTTCCGCGCATCGGTCCCCGGCGTGAGCTCAAGTTCGCGACGGAGGCCTACTGGCGCGGCGACGCATCCGAGGCCGAGCTCTTGGACGCCGCGAAGCGCATCCGGCTTGACAACTGGCGCTTCATGGCGGACGCCGGGATCGATCTGATCCCCTCCAACGACTTCTCCCTCTACGACCATGTGCTGGACACGATCGCCCTCGTCGGCGCCGTTCCCGATCGCTATGGGCACGGTGGCGGTCCGGTGGGCCTGGACACCTACTTCGCGATGGCCCGCGGGCGGCAGGAGGGCGACGTCGACGTCACCGCGATGGAGATGACGAAGTGGTTCGACACGAACTACCACTACATCGTCCCGGAGCTCGGGCCCGACACGCGCTTCTCGCTCTCGTCCACGAAGCCGTTCGACGAGCACGCCGAGGCGATGCAGGAGCTCGGGATCGACACGGTGCCGGCGATCGTCGGCCCGGTGTCGTTCCTGCTGCTGGGCAAGTCCGCGGACGGGGTGCCCGAGGACTTCGACTGGCTGAGCCTGATCGAGCCGCTGCTCGACGTCTACGGCGAGGTGCTCGAGCGACTGGCCGAGCAGGGCGCGACGTGGGTGCAGCTGGAGGAGCCCTGCTTCGTCCAGGACCGCACCGAGAACGAGCTCGACGCGCTGCGGCTCGCCTACGAGGGGCTGGCGAAGGTCCACGAACGAAGCAGGATCTGCGTGAAGACCTATTTCGACCACGCCGGCGCCGCCTATGGGGTACTCCGCGACCTGCCGATCGAGGGCGTCGGCCTCGACTTCCATCGTGGAGGAGCCGATTTGGACCGAGTCATGGAGCGTGAGGGTCCGAAGAACGTCGAGCTGATCGCCAAGGAGGGCGGGCTCGAGGACCAGTGGCTGTTCGCCGGGATCGTCGACGGCCGCAACGTGTGGATCAACGAGCTCGAGCACAGCCTCGACCTGCTCGGCGGCCTGCGCGATCGCTGCGAGGAGCTGGTGGTCTCCACGTCGTGCTCGCTGCTCCACGCGCCTGTGGACCTCGATGCCGAGCCCGCCTCAGAGGTGCTCGACGGCGAGCTTCGCTCGTGGATGGCATTCGCGAAGCAGAAGGTGGGCGAGGTGGCGACGCTGGCCCGGGGGCTTGGCGAGGGGCGCGAGGCGATCGCATCCGAGCTGGACGCAAACGACCGGGCTCTCGAGGACCGGCACAACTCGCACCGCACGCGCAACCCGACGGTGCGCGATCGCGTCAAGGCGCTCACCGACCAGGACGCCCGTCGCCAGAGCCCGTTCGAGGCCCGCCGCGAGGCTCAGCGCGCCCGCCTCGACCTGCCGCTCTTCCCCACGACGACGATCGGCTCCTATCCGCAAACGGCCGAGATCCGCCAGGCCCGCGCCGAGCTCCGCGAGGGGAAGATCGATCGGGCCGCCTATGAGGGCCGCATGCGCGAGGAGGTCGAGCGGGTGATCAGCTTCCAGGAGGAGGTCGGGCTCGACGTCCTCGTGCACGGCGAGCCGGAGCGCAACGACATGGTCCAGTACTTCGCCGAGCAGATGGACGGCTACGTCTTCACCCAGAACGCCTGGGTGCAGTCCTACGGGTCGCGCTACGTGCGCCCGCCGATCGTCTTCGGCGACATCTCCCGACCGCACCCGATGACGACCGATTGGATCGCCTACGCGCAGGCGCTTACCGACAAGCCCGTAAAGGGGATGCTCACCGGGCCGGTGACGATGCTCCAGTGGTCCTTCGTCCGCGACGACCAGCCGCGCTCGGAGACCTGCGAGCAGCTCGCGCTCGCGATCCGCGACGAGGTGGCCGACCTCGAGGCGGAGGAGATCAAGATCATCCAGGTGGACGAGCCTGCCATCCGCGAGGGGCTGCCCCTGCGGCGGGAGCGCTGGAACGAGTACCTGGAGTGGGCGGTCTACTGCTTCCGTGTGGCGACGGCGGTCGTGCGCGATGAGACCCAGATCCAGACCCACATGTGCTACTCGGACTTCGGCGACATCATGGAGCAGATCCAGCAGATGGACGCGGACGTGACCCTGATCGAGGCGGCGCGCTCCCGTATGGAGCTGCTGCACGACTGGGAGCGCACCGGCTACGCGCAGGAGATCGGCCCGGGCGTCTACGACATCCACTCGCCGCGGGTGCCGTCGGCGGAGGAGATGGCGGAGCTCCTGGAGGCCGCCGTCAAGGTGCTCGAGCCCGAGCAGCTCTGGGTCAATCCCGACTGCGGGCTGAAGACCCGCGCGTGGCCAGAGGTCGAGGCGAGCTTGCGCAACATGGTGCAGGCGGCCAGGCAGCTCCGCGAGCAGCTCGTCCCCGCGGCGGACTAACGCGAGCGCGAGCACATCTCGAAGAGCTTCTGCTTCACCTCCCGATTTGTGGCCAGAAATGTGGCCACAATTCGGGAGTCGCCGAACTACTGGGGGCCGCATGGGGCGAGCCGTGGGAGGGGTCCATAGGCAGGTCGCGGCCCCGAGGAACCGGCCGAAGAGTTACGGACTCTCGGACGCGCAAGCGGCAGCCTGTTACGGCGGGCAGAGGGGAAAGTTAGATGGCTGACGACCAAGTTCGAGGCACGACGCTGCGCGGGGACGAGCCGAAGAGGCTGGAGCTGAGCGACGGCTCGCGGCTGCTTTTGGACGGATCCGCGAGCCAGGATCCGATCGAGTGGAGGCGCCTGGGGGGCCGCCACGAGAACATCTCCCACGAGAGCATCTCGGTGGCCGAGGCGAGCCGCCTGGCCGGGGACGACTACTCGGGCTACGTCGCGACGCGCACCCGCGCCGAGGCGGAGTGGCTGCGCACCGTGGCGGACTGGTATCGAGACCAGGCCGACCGTCTCCAGGGCGAGCTGGCGGATCCGCCGGAGTAGTCAGAGCACGACGCCGTGGCGCACGACGTTGGTGCAGACGACCTGCTCGTCTGCGAAGTGCCGTAGGTAGGCGCGACCGCCGGCGCGGGCCCCGGTGCCCGATAGGCGGTTGCCGCCGAAGGGCTGGCGGGCGACCATCGCTCCGGTGATGGCGCGATCCACGTAGACCACGCCCGCGGGGAGTTGCTGAAGCAGGCGCTCGACCCGGTCCGGCTGGCGGGAGAAGATCCCGGCGGTCAGCGCCTGTGGGAGCTCGCGGACGCGCTCAGCCGCTTGGTCGAGGTCCCGCACGCGCTCTACGGTGAGCAGAGGGCCGAAGACCTCCTCGCGCAGCACCGGGGAATCCTCCGGGAGACGGTCGGCGTCCACGAGCAGCGGGGCCACGAACTGCCCCCCGGCAGGGCCTTTGGCGGTCGCCAGCTCGCCACCGCGGCAGAGCTCCGCGTAGTGGCGGTACTTCGCGACGGCGTCGCCGTCGATCAGCGCCGGGACCTCGGTCGCGAAGTCCTCGGCAGCGCCCACCCGCAGAAGCTCGACGGCGCCGGCGAGCCGGTCGACGAAGCGGTCCGCGATCCCCTCGTGGACGAGGGCGCGAGCCGCAGCCGAGCACTTCTGACCGGCGTATCCGTACGCGGAGTGGACGACCGCGGGAACGGCCTCGTCGAGGTCCACGTCGGAGTCCACGAGCACGCAGTTCTTGCCGCCGAGCTCCTCGACTATCCGCTTGATCTGGAGCTGGTCCGCGGCGGCGTGGGCGCGACGCTGGATCTCGAGGCCGACGGCCACGGAGCCGGTGAACGCAATCGTGGCGATGCGCGGTTCTGCGACGAGCCACCGTCCAAGGTCGCCGCCGGCCGGCAGGAATCCCAACGCGTCCGGCTCGACACCCGCCTCGAGTAGGAGCTCGGCCAGCGCCCACCCGCAAGCTGGGCTCTGCTCTGCCGGCTTGTAAAGGACCGGGTTGCCCATCACCAGGGCAGCGGAGACCATCCCGCAGGAGATCGAGAGCGGGAAGTTCCAGGGGCTGATCACCGCCGTGGGGCCGCGCGCCCGTAGGCGGAGCTCGTTCCGTTCGCCGGGGGCCTGGACGAGCTCCTCGCCCACCTCGCGCGCGGTTTGCGCGTAGAAAAGCAGGAAGTCGATCGCCTCGCACACCTCGGCGTCGGCGTCCTCCCATGGCTTTCCGACCTCCCGCACGATCAGGGCCGTAAGCCGGTGGCGTCGCTCGGCGGCGAGGTCGGCCGCGCGCTCGAGAACAGCGGCGCGCTCCTCGAGCGGGCGCTGCGGCCAGCTCGACTTCAGCGCCAGCTCGAGCCCCCGCTCGCCCTCCTCCTCGCCGGCGAAGCCGAGGCGCGCCACCACTCGGTCGGGATCGCACGGATCGATCGAGTCGACCTCGTCACCGGCCCGCCCCTTGCCTCCGATCAGCACCTCCGGGCCGAGCGGGAGCTCGGAGTCGAGTTCCGCCAGTGCGGCCGTCAGCTCCTCGCGGACCTCCGGGCGGCGCAGCTCGAGCATGGGATGGTTTCGGAAGGTCACGCCGGCGCCTCAAGCAGCTCGTCGAGCGAACGGTGGCGCTGCTGGAGCAGGAAGCCCTGGTTGGAGGAGTTCTCCAGCAGTCGCCGCACGAGGTATGCCATACCGGCAACGAGGTCGCCGATCGGCGTGTAGACGCGGACCCGGTAGCCCAGCCGGCTCAGGCCGGCGGCGGTCTCGTCGCCAAGCCCGCGAAGCACCTGGAGCTCGAGCTCCGTCTCCTTGCCGCCGGCGCTCTCGAGGTAGGCGATCGCCTGCGCAAGCGAACGAAGGTTGTGGGTGGCGATGGCGGGCCGCACCGTCGCGCGCGCGTCGATCAGGCGGTGGCTGAGACGCTCGAAGCAGGCATCCGACTCACGTTTCTCCGTCCACACGGGCGCCTCCCACCCCCGCTGCGACGCGATCACCCGCTCGTGATCCCAATACGCGCCCTTGACGAGCCTGATCGTCGGCGGTACGCCGCGGCCCGTGAGGGCGGGAGACTCGAGGATCCGCTCCAGGGTCTCCTCGGCGTCCCGCAGGTAGGCCTGGACCACGACGCCCACAGAGGGGCCGTCGCCGAATTCGGGATCCGCCAGCACCTCCTCGAATGCCAGGAGCAGCGTGTCGCGACTGTCGTAGTCCTCCATGTCGAGGTGGACGTGGGCGCCCAGATCGCGTGCCAGCCGAAGCAGGGGGCGAAGACGGCGGGCAGCGTCTGCGGCGCCGCGCTCGGGCGCCAGCGGTCGCAGAAGAGGCGTGAGGGCCGTCAGCTTGATCGAGAGGTTGGCGCGGGGAAGGGGGCCGTGCGCATCGTCGTCGAGCAATGGCCTGTTCGGCCAGCCGCTGGTCGCCTCCGCGAGGCGGCACAGCGTGTCGGCGCATCGCTTGAAGTAAGCCTCCGCCTCGTCTTCGGTGACTGTCGCCTCACCCAGCAGGTCCAGCGCGAACGACTGCTCGCTTCGCCAGAGGCGGCGCAGGTTCCGGGTCGCGTCGGCGACGTCTCGCCCGGCGATGAACTGGCGCGCGAGCAGTGCCGTGGCCGGCCCGGTCGCGAGCCCGTACGCTGCGACTAGGGGAGCTGGCGCGCGCTTGGCGCGAAGCGGTCGCAGCGAAAGCGGGATTCGCTCGCCCTCGACCTCGCGCAGGAATGCCCTCAGATGCGCGCCGCGCTCGCGCGGTCCGCGGCACGCCGGCGCCACGTCGACGAAGCGAAACAACGCCGAACGCAGGGCCGGGCGCTCGTCCAGCCCGCCGAGCTGCCGCCGCCCGAGCGCCAGGAGCGGGTGCCGCCATGAGCCGGGCTCCACTCGCCACAGCTCCTCGGCGAGCTCCCGCGTCCGTCGCTCGAGCGCCTCGTCCATCCACCTTCGAGGCTACCCCGTGTCCAAGCGGCGAGCCGGCCTCCGACGCCGCGGCACCCCGCATGTGTGGCCACATGGCATGCGGCCACAATCCGGGAGGCCGCGTCGGCGAAGGCCGGCTCGCCGCAGACCCCGCAGTGCGTCAGAGCCCGAGGCGCTTGCGCAGGCCGCGCGCGTTGATGAAGCGGTTGGCGCGGTTCAGGAACTTGCGCCTGCGAGACGTGTAGGGGAACCAGAGGGGATCGACCTTGCCCTGCTTGATCCGGGGCGAGACGATGGACTCCGGCCGCACGAACTTCTTGATCCCGTAGGACGCGTGGCGAAAGCCGATCCCGGACTCCTTCCAACCGCCCATCGGCACGCCCATTGCGAAGTAGGTCGTGAGCACGTCGTTGACGTTCACCGCGCCGGCCTCGATTCGCCGGGCGATCTCCTCGCCCTGGCGGCTCGAGCCGGCGAATACCGAGGCCGAGAGCCCGTAGCGCGAGTCGTTGGCCATCCGCACGGCTTCCTCGGCGTCCCTGACCTTCATCACCGGGACCACCGGACCGAAGGTCTCGTCTGTCATCACCTTCATCGAGTGGTCCGCGTCCGCGATCACCGTGGCCTCGTACCAGTCGCCGGGCCCGTCCTTGCGCCTGCCACCGGTGAGGACCCGCGCGCCCTTGGAGCGCGCATCCTCCACGTGGTCGGAGACGATCTCGGCCTGCGCCGGCGTGGTCATCGCTCCGAGGTCCGCGTCGTAAGAGCGGCCGTCGGCGCCCTGGCGGAGCTTGCGAACCCGCTCGGCGAGCTTGTCGACGAACTCGTCGTAGATCGGCTCCTCGACGTAAACGCGCTCGATCGCCATGCAGATCTGACCGGTGTTGGCGAGGGCGCCGGTGGCGGTGGCGTTGACGGCTCGGTCGATGTCCGCATCGCGGAGCACGATCAGCGGGTCCTTTCCGCCCAGTTCGAGGCTCACCGGGGTCAGGGTGTCCGCGGCGCGCTTCATCACGATCTTGCCGGTGCGATCGGAGCCCGTGAACTGGACGAAGTCCACCTCGTCCACGAGGGCGCCGCCCGTCTCGCCGACGCCGTTGACCACGTCGAGAACGTCCGGCCCGCCGATCTGCTCCTTCCAGGCCCGCACGACCTCCATGGTCGAGAGGGGCGTGAACTCCGAGGGCTTGATCACCACCGCGCAGCCGGCGACCAGCGCGGGAATCGCGTCGTCGAAGGCCAGGATCAGCGGGAAGTTCCAGGGGCTGATCACGCCGACTACCGGATACGGCCGGTAGACGACCCGCAGCCGCTTCACCTTCAGCGGCAGGATGTGGGGGGCGGGCGTCTCCTCGGTGAGGAATTCCGCCGCGTGCTCGGTGTAGTAGTTGATCGTCCCGCACAGGAACGGCGCCTCGATCTCGGCCTCGGCGCGGACCTTTCCGGTCTCCTCCTGCATGACGTCGGCGAGCCTGCCTTCGTTGTCCAGCATCCAGTCGCGCAGCCGCTCGAGCCAGCGGCGTCTTCCCTCAAGCCCCATTGCCTCCCACGCCGGCTGCGCGGCGCGCACTCGAGCCACGACCTCGGCGACCCGCTCGGGCGGATCGATCGGGACGCTGCGGATCGTCGAGCCGTCGACCGGGCGGTGGACCTGGATCGTGTCTGCGTCCGCTACGGCGGCCCCGTCCTCGGATCCTGGCCGCGTGGCGGCCTCAGTCGCGGTCGCGCTCTCCATCTGAAGCGGACTCTACTCTCGCGGGGGTACTGGCGGTGGACCGATCCGGTGGGTCGGATCGGGGTCGCTTGCCGGACCCTGAATGGGCCACCGGGCATGGATCGCGGCGCTCAGTGGTCAACGAGCCGATAGACGGGGCCGTCGTCGGAGGTGACGTAGATGCGACCGCGATAGCCCTGCCCGAAGGCGGTCGGGCTGGAGATCTGGAGCCCGGTGCTCACATCGTCGCTGCCGCCTTCGACGCTCGGGACCAGGGTGCGGATATCCCCGGTGCAAAGGTCGCTGTAGACGTAGCGACCCTCGATCGAGGAAAGCGACGGTGAGTGGACCACGTACCCGCCGATCACAGCGCAGCCTCCGGTGGAATGCATGTACGTGAAGATGGGGAAGGTTGGCGGGTCGGGGCCAGGACGACTTGCGTCGTACACGTCATCGCCCTCGTACTGGGGCCAGCCGAAGTTCGCGCCCTTGGCCTGGGCAGGCGTCACGTAGTCGATCTCCTCGACGGCGTTCTGGCCGACGTCGCCGATCGCGATGTCGCCATTGGCCGAATTGAACGAGAAGCGCCACGGGTTGCGGAGGCCGTAGGAAAAGATCTCGTTGCGGCCGGCGCGACCCACGTAGGGGTTCCCCCGCGGAACCGTGTACGGGGCGCCGTCACGCCGGCGTGGGTCGATCCGCAGCAGCTTGCCGAGCAGCTCGTTCAGGTGGCGCGCGTTGTCGTTCGTGTCGCCACCGCCGCCACCGTCGCCAGTGCCCATGTAGAGGTAGCCGTCGGGGCCGAACTGGAGCTGCCCGCCGTTGTGGTTCGCGAAGTCGGGATGCGGGATCACGATGACCTGCCGGCGGGACGATGCGCGCGCGACCGTGGCCGAGCTGCTCGAGCGCTGGAGCTCGTCCACCTCGATGTCGCCGTCGCTGTTCGTGTAGTAGACGTAGAAGCGGCCTGAGCGCTCGTAGTCGCGCGGAAACGCGACCGAGAGCAGGCCCCGCTCTCCACAGCAGGAGACGCGTTCAGAGAGGTCGAGGAACGGATGCCCGACCTGCTGGCCCCGCCGAAGCACCTGGATCCGGCCGGGCTGCTCGACGACGAACACGAGCCTGCTGTATCCGGGCGCCACGGCGACATAGACGGGGTTCTCGAAATTGCCGAGCGGCTCGAGGGTCAGCGCGGCGGCGCCCGCCTGCGCGGGCGGCACGTGTGGCCACTCGACCGCTGCCGCGATCGTGGCCGTGAAGGCCAGGACGAGCGCCGCGCCGATCCGTGCCGCCCGCATCATCGGCGCACGAGCCTGTACACCCGGCCGCCGAGCGAGGCGACGTACAGGCGGTGCCGAAGTCCTTCGCCGAAGGAGCTCGGTGAGCTCACGCTCACTCCCAGGCCGAACTCGTTGCGCGTCCTCGGGTTGAAGGCACGGAGGTCGCCAGCGACGTTGTCCGTGTACACGTAGGCGCCGCGGACGCTGGCGGGCAGCTTCGGATCGCGGGCGACGTAGCCGCCGATGATCACGTTGCCGGTCTCGCCGGGCCCGCTATGAGGGTAGGCGTGGACCGGGGGCTCGTAGTTGGGGGGAGGCGGCGTGTCCGGACCGAATCCGCAGTCGCCGCACGGGTTCGGCCCCTCGTAGACATGCCACCCGAAGTTGGCGCCGTTCGCGTGCCGGCGCGTCTCGTGGTCGATCTCCTCCCAGGCGCCGCCCCCCACATCGCCGATCCAGATATCGCCGGTCTTGGCGTCGAACGAGAAGCGAAACGGGTTGCGGAGCCCACGAGAGAAGATCTCGTTCCTGCCAGCTCGCCCGGCGTAGGGATTGCTCCGGGGCGTCCGGTACCCGCCGCCGGGCTTCGGATCGATTCGCAGAATCTTGCCGAGCAGGCTCCCCTTGCTCTGGGCGTCGTTCTCCGGATCCCCTTGAGTCCCGCCGTCGCCGATGCCGGCGTAGAGGTAGCCGTCACGGCCGAACTGGAGCTGGCCGCCGTTGTGGTTGCCGGCCTGGTGGTGGTTCACCTCGATGACCTTTCGCCGCGATCCCTCCGCGGCTCGTGTCGCGGATCCGGAGTTGCGCTTGAAGCCGTCGACCTCGACGTTGCACCCCCCGCTGCAGTCGCGGTTCGTGTAATAGACGTAGAAGCGCCCGTTGTGCCGGTAGCGGGGATCGAAGGCCATCGACAAGAGCCCCTGCTCCCCGCCCGAGGTGACCCGGTTGTGGATGTCGAGGAACGGGTGGCCGAGCTTGTGACCGCCGCGCACGACCCGGATCCTGCCGGCCTGCTCGACGACGAAGAGGAGCCTCGCCGCGCCGGGGGCGTGGGCGATGAAGACGGGATTCTCGAACCGAGCGACCGCGCGCTTGCCGACGTTCGGCGTCGCCCCAATCGCCTCCGGCGAGCCGATGCCAGCGGCGAACGCGACCCCTGCGGTCGTCGCCGCGACTGCGGCCGTCCATGCCAGCCCGCGCCCCACCCGCATGCAAGGAGGCTAACGCGATCCGGGGGCCGGGCGATGCACTTGCGCGCGCGCTCAGCGGCCATGCGGCCCGACGAGCCGGTACACCGGGCCGTCGAGGGACGTGGCGTAGACGTGTCCGGCCACGTCCTGGCCGAACGAGCTCAGCGACGGCACGTCGAGGTCGAGCCGGCGATCGTCGGTGGCGCCGTGCCCCGGATCCGCCGTGAAGCTGCGCAGCTCCCCGGCGCAGAAGTCCCCGTACACGTAGCGACCGTAGAGCGAGGGGACCGAGCGGTCGCGAACCACGTAGCCCCCGGTGATCGAGCAGCCGGCGTCGTGGCCATAGGCGAGCACGGGCGGCACCGCGTCGGGCGCCGTCTGGTCGTCGTTGTAGCGGCTGAACCCCTCATAGGCCGACCAGCCGAAGTTCGCGCCCCTGGCGACGCTCAAGCGCTCCAGGTCCACTTCCTCGAAGCGCTGCTGACCCACGTCGCCGATCGCGATCGCCCGCGACGCCGGATCGAAGGAGAAGCGCCACGGGTTGCGGAGGCCGTAGGCCCAGATCTCCGGCCGGGCACCGGCTCGATCCACGAAGGGGTTGTCGTCGGGCACCGTGTAGGGACGTCGCCCTGACGGACGGGGATCGATGCGGAGGATCTTGCCGAGCGGGGTCGAGAGATCCTGACCGACGCGGTCGGGATCGCCTTCGAAGCCGCCGTCGCCGAGGCCTATGTACAGGAGGCCATCCGGCCCGAACAGGACGAGGCCGCCGTTGTGGTTGGAGGCCGGCTGGTCGACGCGCATCACGACGCGCCGGCTCGCCGGATCGGCGACCAGCGGATTGGAATCGGACCGGCGGTACTCGACCACCCGGGTGTCGCCCGACCGGTCCGTGTAGTCGACGTAGAGGCGGCCCGACTCTCGATAATTGGGCGCGAAGGCGAGCGACAGCAGCCCCTGCTCACCGCAGCAGGACACCTCGTCGCTCAGGTCGAGAAACGGTCGACCCAGCGTCCCGCCGTCGCGCACGGCCTTGATGGCCCCCGTCTGCTCCACGACGAAGAGATCGCGGCGGTCGCCGGGAGGCTGGGTGACGTACAGCGGCTGGTCGAAGTCGCCGATCTTCTCCAGCCGAACCCCCTCCGAGATCGCAGGGCGCGTCGTTCTCTCCTTCGCCTCGTCAGCGCCACCGCAGCCGGCGACGAGCAATAAGAGAGCGAAGAGGAGGGTAGGGCGGGCGGGGTGGCCACCGCGAAAGCTTCGACGAGGCCCACCTGCATGGAAAGCCGGTGTGCTCACTGCCGAGGAGGCTGCACGCGGGGGCCACCCCGGTCGCCCCCCAACTCAGCTACGGCCCGCAGTTGGTGCTGACCTGCCCGGCGTCGTTGACGCAGGTCTGCGGAGGCTGGTCCGAGATCGTGACCACGAACTCGCCCTTCACCGGGCTGCCGTCCTTGGTCACGGCCTTTGCCTTGCCCTCGAGACCGGCCGCCACCTCGTAGTGCACCGTGTACGTGCCGGCCTTGACCGGCGTCACGCGCCAGTCGATGTCCTTGGCGTCGCCCGGCTCCACGGCACCGAACCTGAACGTGTCGGTCTGGGCTGCCGCCGAGCCGGCGGTGGGCGCCTTGTCGAGGTTCTTGACCGTCACCCCGGGGGTGATGAGCTTCGGGTACTCGTTCTCGAGTATCCACACCGGGCGATTGGGATTCGCCAGGTTCGGGTCGTCCACCCTGATGTTGAAGGATCCCTGCCCGGAGCCCGTCGAGACCGCGTCCGCCTTCTGCTCGCCGGTGTAGACGGTGACGGCGAGGTCGGGAATCGTCTCGTTGCCGACGTTCTTGATCGCCAGGCGGAGGTCGCTGGTCTCGGCGAGGCGCTGGTGCAGGGGGAAGCTCGCCTGCGTGATGTCAACGGGGAAGTTGCCCGACGGCTCCGTGACGTCCTGGCGCTCGCCGCTTCCACAGGCGGTGACGCCGAGCGCGAAGCTCAACAGGGCGATTCCGGAGGCAATCCTCGCCGGCGCGCCCCGGAGTCGCGGGGTACCGGCGTTTTTGCCGCTCTCCCCCAAGGCGCGAGGAACATACCACCTGCCCGGGCTCGGAACCGCGCCTAAACGCCCGGAAATAGCCGTGCGAACGAGCGTGAACGGTTGGGGGTGGCGGGCAGGGTCTACATCCAATACATTTATCCGAGCCCGCCGCCAACCCGCGCGGGCGCGGAGGAGTTGATGGTCCGAACCGTCGCAGACAGGGCATTCCTGCCGGCCAAGAGCCTGTTCGAGCAGGTGGGGAACATGATGATCCTCACCGGCAAGACGATCACGGCCACGGTCAGGCCCCCCTTCCCCTACGGCGGCGAGTTCATCTC
>WNFU01000150.1_pt1 | contig 87992 bp, 82 predicted proteins | sample 5400121 | NCBI WGS metagenome assembly WNFU01 (sample SAMN13153360, study PRJNA577476) | soil metagenome | isolation source: 100 cm soil or saprolite under grassland replicate 1 | place: USA:California | collected 2016-06-15
GGCTGAAGGTCCTGATCTGCGGCGCCGGCCTGGCTGCGCACCTGGCCGGAGCGGTCGCGGCCCGGACCGTGCTCCCGGTGATCGGCATCCCCATCTGGTCGAAGTACGTGAACGGGATGGACTCCCTGCTCTCGACCGTGCAGATGCCGCGCGGGGTCCCGGTGGCCACGGTGGCCATCGACGGCGCCACGAACGCGGCCATCCTGGCCGCGCAGATCATCGGGGTCGGCGACGAGGAGGTCCGCCGCCGCCTCCGGCAGTTCAAGGAGGACCTCAGCGAGGGCCTGAAGCTGTGACCGACCGGAACCGCGCCCGCGTCCCGGGGAGCCGACCGGCCCCATGATCCCCCGGTACACGCTGCCCGAGATGGCCGCGGTGTGGTCGGACGAGGCCCGCCTGCGCCACTGGCTCCGGATCGAGGTCCTGGCGTGCGAGGCGTGGGGCCGCCTGGGCCGGATCCCGGGGGCGGACCTCACCGCGATCCGCTCCCGGGCGACGTTCTCGGTGGAGCGCGTGGCCGAGATCGAACGGGTGACGAACCACGACGTGGCCGCGTTCGTGCAGAACGTGGCGGAGTCCATCGGGCCCGAGGGGCGGTGGATCCACTTCGGGATGACGTCCTCGGACCTGCTGGACACCGCGCTGGGGCTGCAGCTCCGCGAGGCGGCCGACCTGCTGCTGGCCCGCCTCGAGCGGCTGATGGCGGTGGTCCGGGCCCGTGCGCTGGAGCACCGGGCGACCGTGATGATGGGGCGGACCCACGGCGTGCACGCCGAGCCGATCACGTTCGGACACAAGCTCGCGGTGTGGACGTTCGAGCTGGATCGGGACCGGGAACGGCTTCGGCGGGCCCGCGAGGTCGTCTCCGTGGGCAAGGTCAGCGGGGTCGTCGGGACGTACGGGAAGCTCGACCCCCGGGTGGAGGAATACGTGTGCGCGGAGCTGGGCCTGCGGCCGGCGGAGGCCTCCTCGCAGGTCCTCCAGCGCGACCGGCACGCCGAGTACATGGCCGCCCTGGCCATCACCGCGGCGTCGCTGGAGAAGTTCGCCACGGAGATCCGGCACCTGGCCCGGACCGAGGTCCGGGAGGTGGAGGAGCCGTTCGGGTCGGGGCAGAAGGGCTCGAGCGCGATGCCCCACAAGCGGAACCCGATCGTCTGCGAGCGGGTGTGCGGGCTGGCTCGGGTGATCCGGGGGAACCTGGTCCCGGCCCTGGAGGACATGGCCCTGTGGCACGAGCGGGATATCTCGCACTCGTCGGCGGAGCGGGTGATCCTGCCCGACTCGACGACCCTGCTGCACTACGTGCTCCATCTGTTCACGGGAGTGATGGAGGGCCTCCGGGTGTTCCCCGAGCGGATGCTGGAGAACGTGGAGGCGGGCGGGGGGCTGTCGTTCTCCCAGGGTGTGCTGCTGGCGCTGGTCGGCAAGGGCGTTTCGCGGGAGGAGGCCTACCGGGTGGTGCAGGAGGCCGCCGCAGCGGCGTGGGACCGGGGCGAGGACTTCCGCGACGTGTTGCTGTCGCAGCCGGCGATCCGCGAGCACCTGTCGCCGGCCGAGTTCCAGACGCTGTTCGACCCGGCGTCGTCGGTGCGCCATCTGGATGCCGTCTTCGACCGGCTGGAGAAGCTGGAGATCGCGAGATGATCCGTTCGTGGGTGTGATGGCGGAGCTGCACGCGCGCGGGAAGGTCCGGGACATCTACGAGGCCGGTGACGACCTGCTGATGGTGGCGAGCGACCGGATCTCCGCGTTCGACGTGGTGCTGCCCACCGACATCCCGGACAAGGGGCGGGTGCTCACCGCGCTCACGCTGTTCTGGCTGGAGAGGACGGCGGACATCGTGCCGAACCACCTGCTGACGGCCGACGTGCGGGAGTTCCCGGCGCCGTTCACCGGCGATCCGGAACTGGCCGGGCGGGCCATGCTGGTGAAGCGGGCCCGGATGGTCCCCATCGAGTGCGTGGCCCGCGGCTACCTCAGCGGGTCCGGGTGGAAGGAGTACCGCGCGTCGCAGGCCGTGTGCGGGGTGTGGTTGCCGGAGGGGTTGCGGGAGTCCGACCGGCTTCCCGGGCCGATCTTCACGCCGGCCACCAAGGCCGAGACCGGTCACGACGAGAACATCTCTCTGGAGCGAGCGGCCGAGCTGATCGGCGAGGGCCTGGCTCAGCGGCTGAGGGAGCTCACGATCGCTACGAGCGCGGCGCAGAGGTGGCGTGGGAGAGGGGCATCATCGTCGCCGACACGAAGTTCGAGTTCGGGTTCGCGGACGGCGAGCTGATCCTGTGCGACGAGGTCATGACCCCGGACTCGTCGCGGTTCTGGCCGGCCGACCGGTACGAGCCCGGCGGCGCGCAGCCCTCGTTCGACAAGCAGTACGTCCGGGACTGGCTCGACGCGTGCGGCTGGGACCACGAGCCGCCCCCGCCGGACCTGCCGGCGGACGTCGTGGAGCAGACCGCCGCCCGCTACCGCGAGGCCTACGAACGCCTCACCGGCGAGCCGTGGGCGGAGTACCTTCGCAGGATGGGGGCGGCGTGACCCAGTACATGTTCGAGGTGGTGGTCCGTCTGAAGGAGGGCCTCCTGGACCCGCAGGGCAAGGCCATCGAGGACGCGCTCCCGCACATGGGTTGGACCAACGTCTCCGACATCCATGTGGGCAAGCACATCGAGCTCACGGTGGAGGCGGACGACGTGGGCGCCGCGACGGAACAGGTCAGGCAGATCGCCCACCAGCTCCTGGCGAACCCCGTGATCGAGCAGGTGTCCGTTTCGACCGTGCCGGTCGCGACCATCAGCACCGGCCCGGCGCGCCCGGGAGGCTGTTCGTGAGGCCGAGGGTCGGGGTCATCACGTTTCCGGGGTCGCTCGACGACCGGGACGCGCTGAGGGCGGTGCGCGCCATGGGCGGCGAGCCGGTGCCAGTCTGGCACGCCGACCGACAGCTCCCGGCGCTGGACGCGCTGATCCTCCCCGGCGGGTTCTCCTACGGCGACTATCTGCGGACCGGAGCCATCGCCCGGTTCGCCGACGTGATGCCAGCCGTGCGCGAGTTCGCCGACGCCGGCCACCCGGTGGTCGGGATCTGCAACGGCTTCCAGATCCTGTGCGAGGCCGGGCTCTTGCCCGGCGCGTTGATCCGGAACCGGTCGCTCCGGTTCGTGTGCCGCATCGTGAACATCCGCGTGGAGACGTCGGTGAGCGTGCTCACGGCCGATCTGGTCCCCGGCGAGCTCCTTCGCATCCCGGTGAAGCACGGCGAGGGCCAGTTCACCGCGTCCGCCGACGAGCTCCAGCGCATCGAGGACGAAGGCCTGGTGGTGTTCCGCTATTGCGCCGCCGACGGCTCCATCGACGACGACCACAACCCCAACGGCGCGGCGAACGCCATCGCCGGCCTCCGCAACGACCGCGGCAACGTGGTCGGCCTCATGCCCCACCCAGAGCACGCCGTCGACCCCGACACCGGCCCCACCGGCGGCCAACCCCTGTTCCAGTCCCTCCTCGAACGAGCCCTCGAACGCGTCGGCTGACAGAGGTCAGCTCGAAATGCCCGCTCGGGGATCGATCTCTGCCACCACCACGGGAGCGAACGGGGGGCCGGTCTCCCAGACAGCTCCCTCACCGACCGCCAGGTACGAACCAACCGACCTGCTGAAGGGGTTGAGAGGGTCGCCCACCTGCTCATTGGTGGCGGGATCTACGCGAAACAGCAGCCCCCCTTGGATACCGAGGAGCCAGACATATCCCTCTCCGGTTTCGATCTCCGCGTTGCCCGGAGCGAAGTCGAGGTCAGTCCACTCGGCTTCGACCGATGCTGTTTCGGGGTCGATACGGACGGTCCCGGCCCCCGCGGCCCAGACGGACCCGAATCCAATGGCGAGGGCCGCGCCGGGATGCCCCCCCACCCCAGGGATGGTGGCTGCGATATCTCCAGTCGCTGGATCGATTCGGTAGACAGTGTCTTCCAGGCTGGAGACCCATAGCGATCCCTCGCCGGAGGCGAGGCTGACCGGGAAACACACCGCCTGCGTGTGACAAGGGATCGTGATTGGCTCACCCAGTGTGTTGGTGTCGGGGTCGACCATGGAGACAGTCCCACGGACGAAGTCCCCAACCCACACACCCCCGCTCCCCGCCGCGAGCAGACCGACCGAATCTCCGACCCGGATCCGGGCAACCACTGACCCCGTTGTGGGCTCGACGCGGGCGACCTGCTCACCTGCGAGAAGCCATACTCCCCCTTGGCCGGCGGTGAGGGCCTCGTATGGCCCCCCTGTGCTGATCTTCTTCGTCCAGGAGATCTCGCGTGTCGTGGGATCGATCCGGCTAAGACCCTCCGACCCCAGCGCCCACAGAGCCCCAAATCCTGTGGTGATGCCTGCCACGTATGTGCCGGGCAGCTCCACCGTACCGATGATGCCCGGGCCGCTGGGAGATGGAGGCGTTGTTGCAGGGCTCGGCGACGAAGTCTGGGTCTGTGTGGGAGCGTTGGATTGCGGCTCAGAGGACGTGGCTGGGGAACTGGCAGCCTCCGTGACCTGTGGCCGATCATGGCTCGAGCGGACGACGAGCACCGCCGCGACGCCAGCCACCACCAGGGCGGACGTCGTCAGTGCGACGACGGTACCAAGGAGCCGGTGCCTAGACGGATGCGGTGATGAATCGCCGGACCGCAGTCGCCGCTCGATCTCGGGCCAAAGATCCGGCGAGGGCAGGTCTCGGTACCTGGAGAACTTCTCATCCACCATGTGCGTCGACCTCTTTCAACTGGGTCTTCAGGCGGCGCCTTGCGGCAAGGAGATGGACCCGGACGGCTCCATCGGTCCTTCCCAGCAGGTAGGCCGTCTCTCGTGAGGTGTAGCCGAGCACGTCACGGAGGATGAACACACTCCGCTGGGTCGGACCCAACTGCCGGACCAAGAGCATCAGTTCGGTCAATTCCTGGCTCCCCAGGTCAGCAGGCGATGCCACTTCTGCGAGCTCCCCCCACTGGCGGCGGCGCTTGAGCTCACCGGCAGCGATACGGAACGCTGCCGAGAACACCCATCTCTCGAGATGACGGATCGAAGGAAGACGCCTTCCCGCCTGAGCAAACGCCTCTGCCACGGCATCATCAGCCACTTCTCTGGCCCCACCCGCGTAAGCCAGGACCGCCCTCCAGAGCTTGGGCCCTATGCTCCGGTAGGCCTGCTCCAGCCGGTCTCGGTCTGCATCTCCAAGCACCCGTTCTCTCCCGGCTGGTTGCCCTCTCTCTTGTTAAGGAGTTCTCGGCAAGGCCTTTGTTAGGACGGAGCCACAAACCCGTTGAACGAGGGGAATCACGTATTTCCCGTTCCGGCCCCGGCGCGGCCTCAAGGTGAGATTCGAATCTCTACTCATCGTCGCGCTTGGTGCGGGTTCGCAGGCCTTGCTCGGGATCCCAGAGCGTGACGGTCTCGACGTCGTTGGCGAACGAGAGCACGGCTGCGCGTTCGACGTCGAGGGCGAACAGGTGGAACTTCGGTTCGTCCGGGGCCCAGTCGATGCGCTGCTTGATGGCCTGGCGGTAGGCCTCTCGCACGTCGGGTTCGCTGAGGTCGATGGCTCGGCCGGAGAGCTTGATGTCGGGGTCGGTGGCGTGGCGGTCGGCCTGGACGCTGTGGACCACCAGCGGGCTGCCTCGCAGCAGGTCGAGGGCCTTCGGCGAGCGCCACATCATGCCCATGGTCAGCTGGCCGTCCACGAAGTCGACCTCGCACGGGCTGATCCGGGGCCAGCCGTCCTTCGAGACTGTTCCCAGCAGGACCAGCTCGTCGCGCTCGAACCGCTCCTGGGCCGGCGTGCCGATCTCCGGGCAGGCCTTCACGAACTCATCCCATCGCACGGCTCTCGCCTCCTCTATCCTGACGCCCGATGACCGTACCGCCCCCCGCCGACACGCTCACCAGCCTCGCCCGCTGATGTCGCAGGCGCCCCCGACCGAGCCGCTGCACCGGGTCCTCGGCCTGACCGACGAGGAGTACGACCGGGTCGTGCAGACCCTGGGTCGCGAACCGAACCGCGCCGAGCTGGCCATGTACTCGGTGATGTGGTCCGAGCACTGCTCGTACAAGTCGAGCAAGGTCCACCTGAGGAAGCTCCCTACCGAGGGGCCGGCCGTGCTGGTCGGGCCGGGCGAGGACGCCGGTGTAGTCGACCTCGGCGACGGCCTGGCCGCGGTGTTCAAGCTGGAGTCGCACTCGCACCCGAGCGCCGTCGAGCCGTACCAGGGCGCGGCCACCGGCGTCGGCGGGATCGTCCGTGACATCCTCTCGATGGGCGCCCGGCCGGTGGCCCTGCTCGACCCGCTCCGGTTCGGGCCGCTCACCGAAGCGAGGAACCGGTGGCTGTTCGGCGGCGTGGTGGCCGGGATCGGGGGCTACGGGAACTGCATCGGGGTCCCCACCGTCGGCGGCGAGATCGCGTTCGCGGACTGCCACAGCGCGAACCCCACGGTGAACGTGATGTGCGTGGGGATCGCCCGCGCGGATCGCCTGATGCGCGGACTCGCGGAGGGCGAGGGGAACCACCTCGTGCTGATCGGAGGACGGACCGGCCGGGACGGGATCGGCGGCGTGAGCGTGCTGGCCAGCCGGACCATCGAGGAGGACTCCGAGGACAGCCGCCCGTCCGTCCAGATCGGCGATCCGTTCACCGAGAAGCTCCTCATCGAGTGCTGCCTGGAGCTGGTCGAACGGGACCTGCTCGTCGGCCTCCAGGACCTCGGCGGCGCCGGGCTGACGTGCGCGGTGAGCGAGTCGGCCGCCCGGGCCGGGATGGGCGCGGACGTGGACCTCGACGCCGTCCCGCTCCGCCAGGCAGGCCTGGAGCCGTTCGAGATCCTCACCAGCGAGTCGCAGGAACGGATGCTGGCGGTGGTCGAGCCCGCGAACCTCCCGGAGGTCACCGCGATCTGCGAGAAGTGGGGGCTGCCCCCCGCGGTCATCGGGCACGTGGCGAACCACGGCAACGTCCGGGCCAGCCGCGATGGCGCCGTGGTGGCCGAGGTCCCGGCAAGGTCGCTGGCCGACGAGGGCCCGACCTACCGCCGCGTCATGCGGGAGCCGGCCGACCTCGACGCCCTCCGCGAGGACGACCCCACCTACGCCACGGTGACCACACCCCCCGGCGAGGCGTTCGTCATGCTGCTCGGCTCGCCGAACGTCGCCACGAAGCGGTGGGCGTTCGAGCAGTACGACTCCATCGTGGGGGGGCAGACCGTGCTCGGGCCCGGGGCGGACGCCGCGATCGTCCGGATCGAGGGCACGCTGAAGGCCATGGCCCTGTCCACGGACGGCAAGGGTCGGTACGGCGCGCTCGATCCCTACCTCGGGGCGGCCCACGCCGTGGCCGAGGCCGCACGGAACGTGGCCACGGTCGGCGCCCGGCCGCTCGCCATCACGAACTGCCTAAACTTCGGGAACCCCGAGCGCCCCGAGGTCATGTGGGCGTTCGCGGAGTCGATCCGCGGGATGTCCGACGCCTGCACGGCGCTCGGCACCCCCGTCACCGGCGGGAACGTGAGCTTCTACAACGAGTCCGGCGACTCGGCGATCTGGCCCACCGCGGTGATCGGGATGCTCGGCATCATCGACGACTACCGCCTGCTGGTCCGAACGGGCTTCCCCCGGCCCGGCCTGTACGTCTACCTCCTCGGCGAGACGAAGGCCGAGCTCGGCGGGACCGAGTTCGCCGAGGTCGTCCTGGGCCGGGTGGCCGGCCGCCCCCCGTCGCTCGACCTCGAGGCCGAGCGGGCCCTCATCGAGCTGCTGCAAGAGGCCTCGAACCAGGACCTCCTCGAATCCGCCCACGACTGCTCCGACGGCGGCCTGGCCATCGCGCTCACGGAGTCGGCCCTGGGCGGCGACACGGGCTTCGCGGTGACCCTCCCCGGCGACCTCCCCGCCCACGTCACGCTGTTCGCGGAGTCCGCCGGCCGGGCGGTGGTGAGCGTCGCCCCCGAGCGGGCCGCGGAGCTGGAGGAGCTCGCTGCGTCCCTGCGGGTCTCGTTCGCACGCCTCGGCGACACCGGCGGCCCCAGGATGGTGTTCGACAACCTCTTCGAGCTCACGGTCTCCGAAGCGAGGACCGTCCACGAGGACGCCATCCCGAAGCTCCTCGGCGAACGCTGACCGGTAATCGGACCGAACTCCCGAAGCTCCGGATACCCGGGTGCTAGCATCGGCTCGATGGGTGAAGGGGAAGGCCCGCGCGAGGCCTGTGGGCTGTTCGGGGTGTGGGCCCCGGGCGAGGACATCTCCAGGCTGATCTACTTCGGGTTGTTCGCGCTCCAGCACCGGGGGCAGGAGTCGGCCGGGATGGCCGTCTCCGACGGGAACAACATCCTCGTGTACCGGGAGCTCGGGCTGGTGGCGCAGGTCTTCAACGAGGGCACGCTGTCCACCCTCCAGGGCGACCTCGGGATCGGGCACACCCGCTACTCGACCACGGGCTCGACCACCTGGGACAACGCCCAGCCCGCGTTCAAGACCGACGGCGTGCGGGGACTGGCCCTGGGGCACAACGGCAACCTGGTGAACACGCGCCGGCTGGCCACGGAGGCGGGACGAGACCCGGGCACCCGTTCCACCACCGACTCGGACCTCGTCGCCACGCTGATGGCCGAGCAGATCACCGACGGCGTCGAGGAGGCCGCCATGCGGGTGCTGCCCCGCCTGCAGGGCGCGTTCTCGTTCCTGTTCATGGACGAGCAGACGGTCTACGCGGCCCGCGATCCCCATGGGCTCCGGCCGCTCGCGATCGGCAAGCTTCCCGGCGGGTTCTGCTTCGCCAGCGAGACGTCGGCCCTCGACATCGTGGGCGCGACCTTCGTGCGGGAGGTCGAACCCGGCGAGCTGGTCATGGTGGACGAGCACGGCCTGCGGTCCCGGCGGTACGCGGAGTCCCCCCGCAAGGCCCTGTGCCTGTTCGAGTTCGTGTACCTGGCCCGGGCCGACTCGCGCCTGTACGGCAAGACCGTCCACGTGGCCCGGGCAGAGATGGGCCGGCGCCTCGCGGCCAGCGACCCGGTGGAGGCGGACCTGGTGATGCCGGTCCCGGACACCGCCCAGTCGGCCGCCCAGGGGTACGCGGAGCGGAGCGGCATCCCGTACGGCGAGGGGCTCATGAAGAACCGCTACGTCGGACGGACGTTCATCCAGCCCGCGCCCTCGCTCCGCCAGCGGGGCGTCAAGCTGAAGCTGAACCCGATCCCGGACTCGGTTCGGGGGAAGCGGCTGGTGGTGGTGGACGACTCGATCGTCCGCGGCACCACCACCCGTCAGATCGTCCAGACGCTCCGGGAGGTCGGCGCCTCGGAGGTCCACCTGAGGATCACATCCCCGCCGATCCGGTGGCCCTGCTTCTACGGCATCGACATGTCGACCCGGAAGGAGCTGGTGGCCTCGGACCTGTCGGTGGATGAGGTCCGCGAGTTCGTCGGGGCCGACTCGCTCGCCTATCTCGACCTCGAGGACCTGGTCGAGGCCACGGGCTCGGACGCCGCCCAGTTCTGCCGGGCCTGCTTCGACGGCGAGTACCCGATCCCGATCCCCGACCAGACGCCGACCAAGCTCCTGCTGGAGCAGCCCGCAGCCGGGACGTAGTGGACGAACGGACCGCCGCGCGCGAGGGGGCCGAGCGCGACGCCTACCGCGCAGCCGGGGTGGACCTCGACGCCGCCGGGCGGGCCGTTTCGCTGATCGCCGATCTGGCCGCGAACGCCACCCGGCCGGAGGTGACCGGAGCCGTCGGCGGGTTCGCGGGGTTGTTCGACATCGGCGACGGGCGCCTCCTGGCCGCGGCCACCGACGGCGTGGGGACCAAGACCGAGGTAGCCCGCCTGGCCGGACGGCTCGACACCGTCGGCATCGACCTGGTGGCCATGTGCGCCGACGACGTGGCCTGCACCGGCGCCGAACCGCTGTTCTTCCTGGACTACCTGGCGGTGGGGAAGGTGGTGCCGGAGGACGTCGCCGCGCTGGTGGCCGGCGTGGCCGAGGGGTGCCGCCTGGCCGGGTGCGCGCTGCTGGGCGGCGAGACCGCGGAGCATCCCGGCACGATGGAGCCGGATCGGTTCGACCTGGCCGGGTTCTGCGTCGGGGTCGTCGACGAGGACGCCCTCCTCGGCCCCCGCCGGGTCCGGCCGGACGACGTGCTGATCGGGCTGGCCTCCTCGGGGCTCCATTCGAACGGGTACAGCCTGGTCCGGGCGGCCCTGGTGGACTCCGGTGCGCTCTCGCTGGATGATCGTCCCGGAGACCTCGGGGGGAGGACCGTGGCCGACGAGCTGCTCGAGCCGACCGCCGTGTACGCGCCGCTCCTGGTGCGCCTGGCCCGCGACGGCCTCCTTCACGCCGCCGCGCACGTGACCGGCGGCGGTATCCCCGAGAACGTCCCCCGGGCCCTCCCCGAGGGGCTGGGCGCCGACGTGGACACCTCCGCCTGGACGCCGCAGCCCGTGTTCGACCTGATCCGGCGCCTGGGCGGCGTCCCGGACGGGGACATGTGGTCGACGTTCAACATGGGTGTCGGGATGGTCCTGCTGGTTCCCCCGGACCGCGCCACCGACGCGATCGAGGCCGCGAGCGACGCCGGCCACGTGGCCCACGTGATCGGCGGGCTCGCCCCACCCGCGGGCGTGCGCCTGACCCGGTTCGGGACGTCCTGAGGGGATCCGATGCAGACCCCGGCGCCCCCGCCGAACCCGCCGAACCCTCCGGCCCACGAGCCCGGGTCGGTCCTCGTGGTGGAGGACGAGTCGGACCTGGTGTTCGTGGTCCGGTTCAACCTCGAGCTGGAGGGCTACCGCACGTACGTGGCGTCGAACGGCCAGGCCGCGCTGGCCCTGCTGGAGGAGGTCAACCCGGACGTCATGCTCCTGGACCTCATGATGCCGGTGCTGGACGGATGGGCCGTGCTCCACGAGATCCGGCGGCGTGGCCTCACCAGGCCCCGGGTGGTGGTGGTGTCGGCGAGGACCGGCCCGGGGGATCGCCGGCGGGCCGACGACTACAAGGTGGACGCCTTCGTGGCGAAGCCGTTCGACATGGAGGACCTGCTGACCACGATCCGGGCACTCCTGCCGCCCCCTCGCCGGCAGGAGTGACCCGACCCGTGCAGGCTTCCCGAACCGGCGGACGCGGGGGAGCCGCTTCCGTCCGGACGGGCTGCCCGACCCCCCGGTCGGGTGGAAGCCTTCGACTGCCGTGTGTTCCGAGGTCATGGGTTCCCGCCGTCCCCCCCGACGGCGGGAACCCCCCTTGCGGGCCCTGCCCCTCGCTACCAGGCCCCCTTTCGGGACAGCAGCGCGGGGACGGTCTTCGCCAGGATGAACAGGTCGAACCCGATCGACCAGTTCTCCACGTAGGAGAGATCGAGGCGCATGTAGTCGTCGAACGACAGGTTCGAGCGGCCGCTCACCTGCCACAGCCCGGTGATGCCGGGCGGAACGTCCAGGCGGTCGAAGTGCCAGTCGTGCTCGTACGCCTCGACCTCCTCGGGGAGCGGCGGCCGGGGGCCGACCAGGCTCATGTCGCCCTTCACGACGTTCCACAGCTGCGGGAGCTCGTCCAGGCTCCACCGGCGCAGGAACCTGCCCACTCCGGTGACCCGGGGGTCGTCGCGGATCTTGAACAGGGGCCCGGAGGCCTCGTTCAGGGAACGAAGCTCGGCCAGCGCCTCCTCGGCTCCGTTCACCATGGTCCGGAACTTGTAGACGGTGAAGGGGCGCCCGCCCCGGCCGGCCCGGGTCTGCTTGAAGAACACCGGGCCGCGCGAGGACGCCTTGACCGCGACCGCGGCGGCCAGCCACGCCGGGGAGGTGATGAGGATGGCGACGCCGGCCAGCATCAGGTCGAAGGCCCGCTTCACCACGGCCTTGGGCCGGGACAGCCGGACCGGCTGGACCGACAGGGTCATCAGGCCGGCGAAGGTCTGGACGGACAACCTGCTGGAGGACAGCTCCGGCAGGTTCGCCGAGACCCGGACCTCCACGCCGTACTGGCGGGCCAGCTTCGTGATCCGGCGCATGTCCTCGACGCGAACGGCCGAGGAGGCCACGAACACGCAATCGGCCCGGGTGGCCCGCACGACGTCCTCGATCTCGGAGAGGTCGCCGATCACCGGGACCGCGTCCAGGCCCGGACGAGAGGTCATGGTCTCCACGTGGCCCAGCAGGTCGAACCCGTTCGCGGACGGGCTCATCTGCTCGGCCAGGCGCTCGGCCTCGTCGTTCGTCCCCACGATCACGGTGCGCAGCGTGAGCTCCCCCACGGCGTGGGCCCGGCGGATGAACCGGTGCCAGGCCAGCCGGGTCAGGCAGATGAGGGTGAGCGCCATGAGCCACGTCAGGGCCACGAAGCTCCGGGAGAAGGACTCCTTCGACCAGAACGAGACCGCCACGACGAGCATCACGCCGACGCTCACCGCCGAGAGGATCCGTCGGAACTCCTCGCTGGTGGCGTGGCGGTGCACGGTGTACAGGCCGTACGAGGCGAAGATCCCGATCCACACGGGGACCGCCGTGGCCAGCGTCACGGCGTACCCGATTGCGGGAGCGTGCCAGCCGAACCGGATCCGGTAGGCGAACAGGAGCGCGGCGAGGATCGAGACGCTGTCGGTCCCCACCATGAGGTAGCCGATGCGCCGGTAGGCGTTGCTGATCCCGGATGCGCGCGCGGAGACCTCGCCGGCCACGGGCCGGGCCAGGGCGGCGGCCGCCCTGCTCACGACACCGGGGAGTGCGGCACGGTCCACGTACATGCTCCTGTCGACGCTGACATGGCGGACATTCGGTCGGGCTGCCCTGCGTTCCCCGGGTTCGAGGCCTGGACGGCGAGTCCTGGAGCGCTCTGTCTGAAGGGGGCGTACGGCATGGAGGGAGCGTAGGGTCGGCCGGCTCCCCCCCACATCGGGCGCCCGGTCCGACATCGCTCGGCCCTCAGGCTCCACTTTCGGTCCGCCTTCGGTCGTAGGCCATCCGCCAACCCGGTCCCGGGGCACGGGCATGCCCACAGCGGCTGGTCGAGGCCCCCCTCGGGATCTCGCGGGTAACGCGGGTCGGCGGAAGTTCGTGGTAAACCGTCGCCCAGTTTCGGACGATGCTGGTACGGCCAGCATGGACGAAGCGCGGCCGACCAGGCCCCGGACGGAAGGCTCAACGACGTGGCACAGGACACGGGCGGCTTGCCCGAATTGCTCGACGCACTGCGGTGGAGGTGGAAGCTGCTCCTGCTGTTCGTGGCCCCGCTCGTCATCGGGGTGGCCGCGTACGCTCAGCGACTGCCCGACCAGTACCAGGGGGAGGCCGTCGTGGCCATCGCCCCCCCGCCGAACTCCTCGGTGTCCACCGACATCGTCACGATCGTCGGTCCCAAGTACGTCGCGTACATCACGGCGAGGGCCACCATCAGGAACATGGCCCCCCGGCTGCGGGTGTCCGAGGGGACCCTGGAGGGGGCGATCGACGCGGTCCTCGTCCCCGACACCGGGAACATCACGATCACCGTGACGCTCGGCAACCCCGGCAAGGCCGCGAGCGTGGCGAACGCGTTCGCCGACGACCTGGTGGCGTACTCGAAGTCCGACACGTCCGTGGTGGCGCAGGTTGTGGCCCCGGCGGTGCCGCCGAGGGGCCCGTCCGGCCCACCCCGGCGCCTCATGGAGGTGGCCGCCCTGCTGGTGGGGCTGGTGGTCGCCGTGACCCTGGCCGTGGTCATCGAACGGAGCCGTCCCCGGATGCGTTCCTGGCGCGACATCGCGGTCCTCACCGGTTACCCGGTGGTGGGCCGCCTCCCGAGCTCCCGCCGGCTCCGGCGGAGCGCGCCCTCGCGGGCCCTGGCGGACGCCTCGGTGGGCGCCTCGGTCCGCTCGCTCCGGACGAACCTGGAGCGCGAGCTGGGCGGACAGCCCCGGGGCGTCATCGTGGTCACCTCGGCCGCCCGGGGCGAGGGCAAGACCACCGTGGCCGGGGTGCTGTCCACGGCCCTGGCCCGGCTCGACCGGCGGGTGCTCCTCATCGACGCCGACCTCCGGCGGGCCGGGACCTCCCGGACCGTACGGGTGGACTCCGGCGGCGGCCTGGCCGGCCTGCTCCGCGGCGGCGGTGACCTGTTCGCCCGGCTCCAGCCCGGCTGGACGGAGGGCCTGTCGATCCTGCCCACGAACACCGACCCCGACGCCGGCGACCTCCTGGCCCGGCGGTTCGGCGAGGTGGTCCGGCGGGCCCGGGACGCGTTCGACGTCGTGATCGTGGACGCACCGGAGCTCCTGGGCGCCGACGACGCCGCCACGCTCGCCACCCAGGTGGACGCCGTGCTGCTGGTGGTCTCCGACGGGACCATGGCCGCGCCGGTCAGCGAGGCGGTGCTGGCCCTGCACGGCCTACGGGTCCGGGTGTGGGGCGTCGTGGCGAACCGAGTGCGCGAGACCCGCGGCACCGTCAGCTACGCCCCCGCCTCGGTCTGAGTCTCTCCTCCCCGCGGCGCCGCCGCTACCGGGGCGTGCGGGAGGCGCGGGTCGCCAGCACCTCGTCGTAGAGCCCCGCCACGCCCTCGAGATTGGCACGGAGGTCGTGATGGGCCTCGACGTGCCGCCGTCCCGTCTCTCCCTCGGCTCGCGCCCCGGCCGGATCGTCCAGGCGGGTGGACACGGCCGTCGCGAGCGCCGCGGGATCCTCCATCGGGACGATCGCGCCGGCCTCCACCGGGAGGGCCTCCCGGACGCCGTCGGCGTCGGCGGCGACCACGCTCCGGCCCCGGGCCATGGCCTCCAGCACCACCAGCGGCATCCCCTCCCAGCGCGACGGCAGGGCCACGAGGTCCGACGCGGCGAGCCAGTCCGGCACGTCGTCGCGGAGGCCGGCGAACCGCACCCCGTCGACTCCGCGGCCCTCCAGGACCGCCCGGTCCGGCCCGTCGCCGACCAGCACCAGGTCCGCGGCCGGAACGTCCCGCCGGACCCGGGGCCAGGCGGCCAGCAGCACGTCCTGGCCCTTCTGCCGCGACAGCCGGCCCACGCACACCACCAGCGGGCGGCTGGGGTCCAGGCCGAGGCGACGGCGGGCGTCGATGCGATCCCCGTCGGTGGCGGGCCGCAGGGCCTCGACGTCGATCCCGTTCGGGATGACCCGGAGCCGTCCCCGCACGCCGGCCTCCACGCCCCTGCTCCGCTCGGCCTCGCTCACGCACAAGATGACGTCGGCCCATCGGGCGGCCCGGCGCTCCCACGCCGCCGCGGCCCGGCGCACGGGCCCGCCCACCGCCTCGAACGACCACGCGTGGGGCTGGAACACGGTGGGGATGCGTCCCCGCAGCAGGAGCCGTCCGGCCATGCCGGCCTTGGAGGAGTGGAGATGGATCAGGTCCGGAGCGGTCTCCCGGATGATCGCCCGGAGCGCGGCGATCTCCCTCGGGGTCCCCGGGCCGGGCCCCCGCACCGCGTTCCACGCGACGTGCCGGACCTCCGGCCACCGTTCCCGCCAGGACCGGGCGGCGGCGTCGTCCGAGCAGGCCACCGTAACGTCCCACCCCCGTGCGGCCTGGTCGGCCGCCATCCGGGCCGCGGTGCCCAGCCCCAGCTCGGTGGTGTGGGCGACGTGGAGCACGCGCCGGGAGGGCGGGATCATCCCCGGCGGGGCCCCCGACCCGGCGCGCTCACTTCCGGCGATCCCGCACCACCAGCCGGGCCTTGACCTTCAGCCACAGCCGCTGCAGCACCTTGCTCCGGTCCCTGAACCGCTTCAGGGACGCCTTGGTCTTCCGGGGCCCCTCCACGAGCACCCGAACCCACCACGACGACCACGCCAGGAGGTGCTGGGCCGGCTGGACGTGCGAGCAGTTGCGCAGCTTGTACTCCTCCTCGCCCCGCATCCAGTCGAACTCCTCGAACCGTTCGTCCTCGAGGGCCGACAGCAGCGCCGACTGGTCGGCCAGGCGGCCGGGGGAGTACCAGCTGAACTCCGGGGCGAACCGGCCGTCCCACAGGCGGTACGAGCGGCCGTCGAGCAGGCCCACGACGTAGCCGGCCAGCTTCCCGGAGAGCCGCAGGGAGACCAGCTCCACCTCGCCCCGCTCCGCGTGCTGGACGATCACCGCCCGCCAGAACCGCTCCATCCGGGGGTCGTCGAGGTCGCTCTTGCGGACCAGCTGGAGGTCCCGGTCGCGGTGCACCGCCTCTACCTCGGGCAGGGCGTCCGCCACGCGGGCGGGGTCCCGCAGGGATTCGATCGCGAGCTCCATGCCGGCCCGCTTGACCCGGTTCCGCATGGTCTTGGCCACCCCACGGCTGTTGTGGCCCACGTACGACTTGAAGTCCCGGCCCTTGTCGAACGCGAGGACCGGCGAGCCGTCCCCCGGCACCAGCGTGCCCCGGCGGACCCTGCGGACCACGCCCGCCGCCACCGGGTCGTCCACGAGGAGCTGCTCGAACCGGAGCGTCCATCGGCCCCGTCGCCGCGCGAGCTCGTCGGCGACGGCAGTCGCGAGCGCCTCGCCGGCTTCCTCGGAGCGGGTCGGCAGCCTGAGCTGGTCGCAGGGGCCGTGGCCCAGTCCCACGATCTCCACCTTGCCCTGGCGGGTCCGTTCCGCGAACAGGGCCGCTGCCTCCAGCCGCCCCCCCTCGCTCTCGATCGCCACGCCCCACGGCTCGAGGTCCGTGTAGCACTCGATCCACGTCTGCAGCCACGGGCGCCGCGCGGTCACGGGGGCGTCGACGGCCGCGAGGAGGTCGTCCAGGGCCGGGCCCAGCCGGTCGAGGAGGTCACGCCCCCGGAGGACGCGCGTCACCAGGGCCCGGTCGGTCGCCGCCATTACTGGTCCACCCGGTCCGCGCGCCGGGCCTCCCGGACCCGGTCGAGCGCCGCTGCCAGCATGGCGCGATGCCCCGGTTCCCGGAACCTGCCGGCCGTGAGCGCGATGTCGGCAGACGTCCGCAAAGCCAGCCAGTGTCGAAGGGCCAGGAGGCCCTCGCGCTCGTCCAGCGAGGTCCCGGTGAGCAGGTGGTCCATGACCATCTCGCGATCGTCCTCCGTCTCCAGCCCGCACCACAGTGCCAGCTGGTCGGTCCCTGGGGGCGCCATGCCCAGGTTCTCCCAGTCGGTCACGTTCACCGTCCCGCTTCCGGCGTCGAACAGCACGTTGCCCGGGTGGAAGTCTCCGTGGGCCAGCGCATCCGCGGGGAGAGCCAGCGCATTCCGGCGGGCGGCCGCGAACTCCCGGACGTCGATGGGCGAGGCGGCCATCCGGGCCAACCGGACCGGGAGGGACCACCGGGGAGCCCGGCGAACCCGTCGGCCCGAGAGCATGCCCTCGGGGGCGGGGGCCGCGGCGATCCGGTCGGCGGCCTGCAGCGCGGCTCCGACGTACACGGGACCCATGGGCGGGTCGTCCGGCACGCGGGCGGTGGCGAGCCACGTCCTCCCGGGGTCGGCGGCCGTCACGCGAGGGGCCCGGATGCCGACCCGGGCCGCCCACGCCAGGCGCTCGGCCTCCAGGACGTTGCGCTCGCGCCCGGTCTCGTCACGGGCCAGGTAGACGAACTGGGTCTCGCCCCGGCCCACCCACGAGGACTGCCCGGGGGCGGGGACGAACACCCGCACGGGCTCGCCGACGACGGCCTCGGCGGCGCGACGGATGGCCTCGGCAGACGCCGGGACGGCGTCGAGGAAGCGGTAGGTGGCTCGGGTCACGGTCGTTGATTCGGCGTTCGGGAGGGTCACCTGAATATAGCCCGAGATGGCGTCCGGTCCGCGGTATCGTCGCGATTCGGCATAAGGCCGGTCCCCCGAGGCTCCGATACTTCTCATCGTGCGCATGAAGGACGTACCCAGATGGCCGTGAGGGCCACCCAGATCGGCGCGGTCGCTTCCGGCCGCCGCTTCGTGCTGGGCGCGGGAGTGGCGCTCGCGTCGTTCGTCTCCGGCGTCGTGCTCGCCAAGGCCGGGGTCATGTTCGGGCCGGTGATCATGGTGGCCGCCCCGCTCGGGCTCCTGGTGGCCGCGGCCGCCATGTCGCGGCCCCTGTTCGGCGTGATGGCGGTGTTCGCGTCGTTCCCGATCGGGTTCACGGCGCTCCCCGTGGGGGCGCTGGACCTCAAGGTGGTGGAGGCCGCCGCCGCGGGCGTGGCCGGACTCGTCATCCTGCGGAGGATGGCCTTCGGGGAGACCCCGCTCCCGTGGACTCACGAGATGTGGTGGCCGCTGCTGCTGGTGGGGACGGCCCTGGTGGCCACCCCGTCCGCGCTCGACCTGTCCGGCGCCTGGAGGCAGGACGCCCTGCTGATCGTGGGGGTCCTGTTCGGACTCGCGGTGATGGCGGCCATCCGGAGCCTGGACGACGTGCGGTCGGCGGTGGGGGCCATGCTCCTGGTGACGGCCGCCATCTGCGTGATCGGCCTCCATGCAAGCTCGCACCTGGAGGCGACCTTCGGCGGTGCGGTCGTGACCAACCGCGCGCAGGGGGTCTTCCCCCAGCCGAACGACTTCGGGGCCTTCGCGGCCATCGTGTTCCTGGTGGCTGTGGGGATGGCCCTGGGGGCGCGCTCGGCCTGGTCCCGCATGGGCTCCTGGATCGCCGCCGGAACAGCGCTGCTGGCCCTGGGCCTGTCGCTCTCCCGCGGGGGATGGATCGGGACGGCTCTGGGGCTGGTGCTGATGATGATCGTCCTGCCCCAGGCCCGGCGGGCGGCGTTCGCCGTGGTGCTCCCGGTGGTGCTGCTGATCTCGTTGAGCTTCGGGGTCTTCCTGCCGTCGCCGCCCCCACAGGTCGCGGTGGTGAAGGAGCGGATCGGCTCGATCGCCCACCCCGGCGAGAATCCCTACGACGACCGGCCCACGATCTGGAAGGAGGCCGCTCGCGAGATCGAGGCCGATCCGTGGACCGGCATGGGGCCCGGGAGCTTCCTGGCCGCCTCCTCACGGTCGAGGTCCCTGGCGGTCACGGTGGGGGCGGATCACGCGCACGACGTCCTCCTGACGGTGGGCGCGGAGGCCGGCCTGCCGGCGGTGTTCCTGGTGGTGGGATTCACCCTCACGTTGGCCCTGCTGGCCCGCCGGGTGATCCGGAGACTCCCGCAGCCGGGGGACCGGGCCGTGATGGCCGGCGTGGCCTGCGGGATGGCCGCGCAGATCGGCCAGGGGTTGGTGGACTTCAACCTGCGCGACCCCGTGATCTTCGTGCTGATGTGGGCGCTTGCCGGGATGCTCCTGGCGGCCGGGCGGGAGCTCCGCCGGACCGAGGGCCTCCCGGCCCCGGCCCGGACCTGATCGCCATGGGTGCGGACGAGGGAGCGCTGCGGGCCGAGGACGCCCGGGCGGCGAACCCCGCCGAGGCCCCCACGCCGGGAGCGCCGGGACGCGCGCCGCTGTCGGTGCTCCTGGTCTCGTCCTTCGGTGTGGTGGGCGGCGCCGAGCGCTACGTCCTTCGAATGCTGGACGCGGGTCCCCGCCTCCGGGTCCGGGCCCTCCTGCTCGGCGAGGGCCCACTGGAGACCGAGCTGGCCGGCCGAGGGGTGCCGGTGGAGGTGTGGCCCACGGGCCCCGGGCCCGCCGCGATGGCCCGGCAGGCCGCGCGTCTGGCCGCCCGGCTCCGGCGCTCCGCCACGGAGGCCGTGTGGGCGAACGGCGTGAAGGCGGCCGCGGTGGCGGTACCGGCGGCCCGCCTCGCCGGCGTGCCGGTGGTGTGGGTGAAGCACGACCGTTCGTTCGACGCCAGGCTGGCCGGTCCCCTGGGGCGCCTGGCGGACCGCGTGGTGGCCGTGTCCTCCGACGCCGCGGAGGCCACCGGCCGGAGCGACGCCGTGCTGATCCCTCCGCCCCGACCGCCCGCCCCGGCTCCCCCGGCCGAGGCCCGGAGGTTCTGGGCCCGGCGAGGCATCCCGACTGGGGACGCGCCCACCGTGGCCATGGCCGGCCGGCTGGTGCCGTACAAGGGCGTCGACGACGCCATCCGGGCCCTGGCCCACCCCCGAGCGGGCGGCTGGCGGCTGGTGGTGGTGGGCGAGGATGACTACTCGGCGCCCGGGGAGACCGAGCGCCTCCGGGGCCTGGCCGCGCGGACGGGGGTGGCCGGCCGGGTGGTGTTCGCGGGCGGCGTGCCCGACGCCGGGCGATGGTTCGCGGCGTTCGAGGCCGTGGCCGTGCTGACCCGGACGGACGAACGCGGCTTCGGGGGCGAGGGATTCTCGCTCTCGGCGCTGGAGGGCCTGCTGGCCGGCCTTCCCGTCGTGGCCACCGGCCCGAGGTGGATGGAGGAGGCAGCCGCCGGGGGCGGGGCCGTGATCGTGGAGCCGGGGGATCCCCCGTCGGTGGCGGCGGCGCTCGCCGGGCTGGACGAACCGGCCGTCCGGCGGCGGATGGGGCGGGCCGGGAGGGCCCTCGCGGGCGCACACCCGGACCAGATCGTGTCGGCAGGGCGCCTGGCCTCGGTGTTCCGGGAGGCGGCCGCGCGCCCCGGCGCCGGACTGGCGGGGGGGCCGCCGCTCAGCGTGGTGACCACCGTCCGGGACGAGGGGGCGGCCCTCGATCGGCTGCTGGAACGCCTCGCGGCGCAGCTCGGTCCGGAGGACGAGGCGGTCGTGGTGGACGGGGGTTCGACCGACGACACCGCCCAGCGGGCCGAGGCGTGGGCCGTCCGGGACCCGCGCGTCCGGCTGGTGGACGCGCCCGAGACGAACATCCCGGCCGGTCGGAACCGGGGGATCGTCGCCGCCCGGCACGACGTGATCGCCTGCACCGACGCGGGATGCGAACCGGTCGAGGGGTGGCTCGACGCGCTCCGGCGGGCCTTCCTGGCCGACCCGCCACCCGACCTGGTCACCGGCGTGTACCGCGCCCGCGCCCGGACCGCGTTCGAGGAGGCCATGGCCGTGGCGTGCTTCCCGGTGCCCGAGGAGGCCCGCCGGGCCGGACCGCTGGTCCGCGGGTACGGCGCGCTGCTCGGCCGGAACTTCGATCCCACCATGCCCACCGGCCGGTCGGTCGCGTTCACGAAAGAGGCATGGCGGGCCGTCGGCGGGTTCCCCGAGCATCTCGACACGGCCGAGGACGTCACGTTCGGCCGGGCCATCGCCGCCTCCGGCCGGCGCTGCGTGCTGGCGGCCGACGCCGAGGTGGTGTGGGCCCCCCGGGGATCGGTCGCCGCGACCGCCCGGATGTACGAGCGGTACGGCGAGGGCGGGGCGCTGTCGGGCGACCGCAAGCTCGTGGCGCGGGACCTGGCCCGGGCGGTGGCCTACGTGGCCGGGCCCCTGGCGCTGCTGTTCGGCGGGCGGTGGATCCGCCGGGGAACGATGGCGGCCGGCGCCGCCTACCTGTCCCTTCCCCTGGTCCGGGCCCGCCGCCGGCGCCGCCCGCTGCTGGTGGCCGCCCTGGTCCCGTTCGCGCTGGCCCTGAAGGACCTCAGCAAGGCCGCCGGGTGCCTCAGGGGCCTCCGGTCCCGTCGGGACGTTCCCCGCCCGCGCCCGTAGCCGGGCGCTGCCCGGCGAGACGGGCCGCCGCGCGCCGGAGCCGGGGGTGGTCCTTCGACAGGCGTTCCAGGGCCGCGTAGCCCGGGAGCAGCTTGGTCAGGAAGGTCAGCCGGGAGTCGCGCGTGTTGATGGCCCTGCGGGGCACGGTGAACCGGTCCCCGCCGCGATCGACGGCGAAGGCCACCTGGTAGCCCGCCCGTCGCACCGCCCGCACGGCGGCCGGGTCCCACAGCCCCTCGGGGTACGCGAACGCCCGCGCCGGCGCGCCCATGACGCCGGCCAGCACGTCGCGGGCCTCCATCACCTGGCGGTGCAGCTCCTCGTCGTCGACGCCGGGAAGCCTGGTGTGGTCCATCGAGTGCACGCCCACCTCCACTCCGAGCTCCGGGAGGCGGGCCACCTCGTCCGCGGTGAGGAGCGGCTCGCCGGCGGTCTCCTCCATCCACGCCGACTCGCCTCCGAACCGCCCAGGACACACGAACGCCACCGCGGGCACGCCCGCCGCGTGCAGGCGGGGGGCGGCCTCGGTCAGCACGGAGGCGTACCCGTCGTCCATGGTCACCAGGACCGACCGGGGGGGCCACCGACCCGTCCGCAGTCCCGCCAGGAACCGGTCGAGGTCCAGTGGCCGGAGGTACCGCCGGATGGCCATGAGGTGGGCTTCGAAGTCCCGCACCGGCACGAACAGGTTGAACGGATCGGCGCCCGGAGGCCGGGTGCCGAAGCCGTGGTACATGAGGACGAGCGGAGAGCGGGACACGCCGGCGCGGGAGTGTACCGCGCGTCCCGTTCGTGTCCCGGTCAGCAGGTGGACGCGGCGTCGCCCCGGTCGGTGAAGCACCGGTCGGCGCCGGCCCCGCCGGCCACCGTGTCGTTGCCGCCGACGTGGTCGACGGTGGCCAGGAGGTCGGAGCCTCCGCCGCCACCGATCCGGTCGCGGCCGATCCCGCCGCCGGTCACGTCGTTGCCGTCGCCGCTCGAGATCGTGTCGTTCCCCGAGCCTCCGTGCAGCGAGTCGTTGCCCCCGCCCCCGTAGATCGCGTCGTCACCGCCGCCCCCGAAGACCCCGTCGTTCCCGGCGCCGGCGTAGATGACGTCGTTCCCGCCGCGGCCGTGGATGACGTCGTCGCCGTCGCCGGAGCAGATCACGTCGGGACCGCTGGTGCCGACCAGGTCGTCGGCGCCGGAGGTGCCGGTGATCGTGCAGCTCCCGGACCCGGTGGACCCGCCGCCGCCCGAGCCGCCGCCGTTCTGGTCGGCGTTCGCCAGGAACGACCCGATCGCGGTGAGCGCGGGCTTCGCGTTGAGGTTCCGGTACATGAGGCCGTAGCCGTCCTGCTGCTTCGACCCCATGTCGGTGTCGCGCTCGTTGTACCAGAACACGTTCGTGACGTAGGGATAGTTCTGGCCCACGAACCGGAGGCTCCGCACCAGGTAGTCGGCCTGCTGGGCCAGGGTCACCCCGGTGTCCCAGGGATCCTCCCCGCCGGAGTTGGAGTGCGCGGACCAGCCGTACTCGGTGAACCAGATCGGCTTGGCGCCGTCGTCGTTCGCCACCATCAGGTCGTGCACGGCCTTCACATGGGACAGGAGCCAGATGTTGTCGCCGTTCGAGTCGGGCGCCTCGGGCGGGGTGTTGGCCTGTCCCTGGTAGGGATGGGTGGCCATCACGTCGAACGAACCCTTCGCGCCCAGCTTGTACATCGAGGACAGCCACCCCGTGTCGTTGTAGGCGGGGCCGCCGATCACTACCTTCGCGTCGGGGTCGCCGGCCTTGAACGCCGGGGACGCGGCCTTCAGGAGGTTCACGTACTGCTGGGCCGAGCCGCTCCAGAAGTCGTCCTGGTTCGGTTCGTTCCAGACCTCCCAGGCCTGGATCTTCCCGGCCCACCGGTGCGCCGCCCACTGCGCGAACTTGGCGTAGGAGGACGGGCTGCTCGGGGGGGAGTACGGGTTGGTGCAGCCGCCGCAGGCCCACGACGGCGTCCGCCACAGCATCCCGAGGACCTTGATCCCGTGCGAAGAGGCCTCGTCCACGGCCTTGTCCACGATGTCCAGGGACCAGGACTCGTAGTCGCTCGAGCCGTGCTCCTGGATGGTCTGCCATCCGATGTCGATGCGGACCCACCCCGCGTGCGCCGAGGCCAGGTTGCCGACGACCGTGGCGCGCTGGGCGTCCGAGTAGTCGCCCCACGTCGCGTGGTAGTTCACGCCGAAGGAGGGAACCTGGAGTGTGGCCGCAGAGGCCCTGGCGCTTGCGGGGCCGAAGCTCATGAAGCCGATGAGGAGCGAGGCAGCGACCGCGAGGGCAACCGACGAGGGAAGGAGACGTCTCCCCAGTGAGTGGGCGTTCCTGGTGTCCATCTCCGGCTCCTCCCAGCCCGAGTCCCGGCAGAGCCCCCTCGGCCTCTGGCGGTGGCGGTTCCGTGGAAACGCCGTCAGGTGTGGGATCGGAAGGTGGGAGGTGGGTGCTTGACGCCCGCGGGCGATGACGAGACGAAGATCACCCCTGCCCGAAGTTCGGTAGGACCAACGCATCCGCCGGCCGGGCCGAACCGATCCCGGCATCGGCCTTTCGGCGGAGTCCCGTCACGCCTCGGGGGGCGCCGTCGGGGGAAGCGGAAGGGCGGGGAGTGCCTAGCGGGCGGACCGGCGGGCGCCCCGCGCCTCGTCCGTGAAGCCCTCGTCGGACTCCTCGTCCCCCGCGGGGCTGGGCGCCGCGATCAGCGGCGGGTTGAGGTCCGAGCTGAGGTCGATCAGAGCGGCCTCGGTCGCGGAGGAGGCCTCCGCCAGGGGGGCGAACGCGGCCCGCACGCGGTCGGGGATCTCCGTGATCCGGCCCCGGAGCTCGTCCATGCGGCCCTGGAGATCGGCCAGCTGTGGTTCCACCCGGTCCCGCCAGCCGGCGAACCGGGCCAGGGAAGCCTGGAGCTCGCGCCACTGACGGTCGGACTCCGCGGCCTGGCGGGCCATCGTGGCCCGGGCCTGCTCGACGATGTGCGCGGCCGAGTCCTCCGCCGCCCGCAGGACCCGCCCGATCTCCTCGCTGACCACCTCCGGTGACGAACCCAGGGGCTGGTCCGGCCGGGGGGGCGCCTCCAGCTGCTGCTTGATGAGCCGCTCGATGTGGGCCCGCAGCTCGCCGATGTGCCGGTCGCGGGCGGCGATCTCCTGGTCCTTGGCCGCGAGGTGCTCCTGCACGCCGTGCATGCGTTCGGACAGCGCAGCCATCTGGTCGTTGAGCTCGCGTTCCCGTTCGGCCATGCGGAGCTGCTGCTCCGTCACCTGGCGCTGGATCGCGGCCATGCGCTCTTCCATCTCGGCCGCGCGGGCCTCGGCCTCCCGGGCCCTGTTCATCGACTGCCGAAGCATGATGTCCCGGTCGGAGATGGCCTGGTTCACCGACGAACGCCGGTAGCCGAACAGGCCCTTGCCGATGTCGGGAGGCTGGTTGCTCACCTCGTGGTCCTCGCGCTTTCCCTCGACGTGCTCAGTGTGGCCTCGACATGCCGGGGCCGGGACTTGAGCGGCCCGGGCACCTTCACCTCACGACACCACCTTGCCGAACCGGACCCGCAGCGACGGGACCCGGACCAGGTCGCCCCGCTTGTTCCGGACCAGGTAGGTCTCGGCGGCCCGGTCGTAGGCCTCGAGGGTCCCGAGCGCCTCGCCCACATAGCCGTTCGGCAGCTCGAACTGGAACGACACCCTCCGCCCGATGTCGGCCGATGTGACGAAGTTCTGCCCGCGCATCGTCCCCACAGCGTAGCGCCGCGAGGCGGATCCCGGAACGGCGGGGGGTTCAGCGCTCGACGCGGACGATGGCCTCCGGCGAGGGCTGCGGGTAGGCCTCCGGATGGACGGCCCAGGCCAGGATCTCCAGCCCGTCCACGATCCGGGGACCCGGCCGCGAGAAGTACGAGGACGCGTCCACCGCGTACACGCTCCGTTCCCGGGCGGCGGGCGTGGCCGCGAAGTCAGGGTGGGCATACAGGGCCCGGGCCTCTTCCTCGGCCTCGTCCAGGTAGTAGCCGCACGGCATGAACACGATCACCTCCGGGATGGCGTCGGCGATCTCGCGCCACCTGACCTCTCGCGACGGCTCGCCCTTCGTCGAGAGCAGGTTCGTGCCCCCCGCCATCTCCACCATGTCCGGCACCCAGTGCCCGCCCGCGAACGGCGGGTCGGACCACTCGAGCGCCAGGACCCGGATCGAGGGCAGCCGGAGCGCGGTGCGCCGGACCTTCTCCACCCTGGCCCTGAGGGACTCGGCGATCTCCGTCGCCCGCTCCTCGCGTTCGAGGAACCGGCCCACGACCACGATGGTCTCGATGACCTCGTCGAGTGTGTTCGGGTCGAGTGACAGGACCTCGGCGTCCACCCCCAGGTCCTTCAGGGCGTCCCTGACGTCACCCGACGGCACGGCGCACACCCGGCACAGGTCCTGGGCGAGGATCACATCGGGTTGGATCCGCTGGATCAGTGCCCGGTCGATCCGGTAGAGCGGCTGCTGCTGGCCCATCCGTTCGCGAACGACGTCGTCGATCTCCCGGGCGGACAGGGGCCGGCCCGAGGGAAGCGCCGAGCGCGAGGCCACCGGCTTGGTGGTGGCCTCCGGCGGGTAGTCGCACTCGTCGGTGACCGCGGCCAGGTCGTCGCCGAGCCCGAGCGCGTAGACGATCTCGGTGGCCGACGGCAGCAGCGAGATGACCTTCACCGCGCCGCTCCGTCCGCGGCCGTGCTGCGGGAACGCGAAGTCATCGGGGGAGCCGTCCCAGCTCGAACGGGCTCTCCAGGAGGTCGGCCAGGTCGCGCAGGGCCCGTCCGGCCTGCGCTCCGTCCAGCAGCCGGTGGTCGAACGACAGCGACAGGGTCATGGCCGGGCGGGCCACCACCTCGTCATCCACCACCAGGGCCCGGGGCTCGATGACCCCGGTGGCCAGGATCGAGGCCTCGGGGAAGTTGATGATCGGCGTGCCGTACTCGGCGCCGAACGTCCCCACGTTCGACACGGTGATCGTGCTCCCCCCCATCTGCTCGGGCCGGATCGAGCCGTCGCGGGCCGCCGCCGAGAGCGCGGCGATCTCCTCGGCGATGGCCACGATGCCCTTCGACGGGGCGTCGCGGACCACCGGCACCATCAGGCCGCGCTCGGTGTCCGTGGCCACCCCGACGTGGACGTCCCGGTGCACCACGATCTCTCCGGCGTGCGCGTCGAACGACGCGTTGAGCAGGGGATGGGACCGGCACACCTCGACCAGCGCCCGGACGACTACCGCGAGCGGGCTGACCCGGGGGCCCTGCCGCCGCTCCATCTCCTCCCGGAACCCCATGAGCTGGGTGCAGTCCACGGTGAGGAACGTGGTGACGTGGGGGATCTCGCGGACCGACCGGGCCATCTTCTCGGCCACCATCCGGCGGACCCCCCGGACCGGGATGCGCTCGACCTCGCTGCCCGTGATTCCGGCCTCGCGGCCGTCGTCCCCGCCGGCCGCGGCCCGCTCCACGTCCTCCCGGGTGACCCGCCCGCCGGGCCCCGAACCGGCCACCGTGGCCAGGTCGACGCCGAGGTCCTTGGCCAGCCGGCGAACGGGTGGGGTGGCCGCCACCGGCCCCTGCCCGGCGGGCGACTGCACCGCGGCCGGGGGCCCGGTCTCCTCCTCCTCGGCCACGCCGTAGCCCACCAGCACGGCCCTGCGCTTCGGCGGCGGGGGAGCGGCCTCCGCGGCCTCCTCGGGCGTCGTCTCCATGGCCGCCTGGACCCCGGCGTGGGCCCGTTCCTCCGGCTCCTCCGATGGGGGCTCCGGTTCGGCCCCGGTGGCCTCCACGGCCGGCTCACCGTCCGTGATCTCGAACGTCACGAGGGGCGATCCCACCTGCACCATCGCCCCGGCCTCGACGTGAAGCGTGCCGACCACGCCGGCGAACGGGGAGGGGATCTCCACAAGGGCCTTCGCGGTGTTCACCTCCACCAGCGGCTGGTTCAGCTCGACGGTGTCGCCCTCGGCCACCAGCCACTGGACGACCTCGGCCTCCTCCAGCCCCTCCCCCAGGTCCGGCAGCATGAAGACGCGCTGTGGCATCAGTAGTCCACGGTCTTCCGCACCGCCGCCACGATGCGCTTGGCCGTCGGCAGGTAGTGCTCCTCCAGCGTGGCCGGGGGGTAGGGCGTGTCGTAGCCGGTGACCCTGAGGACGGGAGCCTCGAGGTGGTCGAACGCCTCCTCCATGATCCGGGCCGACACCTCCGCGCCGAAGCCCAGGGTCAGCGGGGCCTCGTGCACCACCACGGCCCGTCCCGTCTCCCGCACGCACCGGGCCAGGGCGTCGACGTCGAGCGGCACCAGCGAGCGCAGGTCGAGGACCCGGCATTCCAGCCCGTCCTCGGCCAGCAGCTTCGCCGCCGCCAGGGACCGGGCCACCATGGCGCCGTACGCCACGATCGTGCAGGCGTCGCCGTCGCGGACCACCCGGGCCCGCCCGATCGGCTCGCCCTCGGCCGGCAGATCGCCCTGCTCCTTCGACCAGTACCTGCTCTTCGGTTCCAGGAAGATCACCGGGTCGGGGTCGGCGATCGACGACCGCAGGAGGTGGTAGGCGTCAAGCGGAGTCGCCGGGACCACGACCTTCAGTCCCGCGGTGTGCGCGTAGTACGTCTCCGGGCTCTCGGAGTGGTGCTCGGCCGCGCCGATCCCGCCGGCGAACGGGATCCGGACCGTGATCGGCATGCCCTGCCGCCCCCGCGACCGGTACCGGTACTTGGCCACGTGGCTGATCACCTGGTCCAGGGCCGGGTACGAGAACCCGTCGAACTGCATCTCCACCACCGGCCGCCACCCCGCGATGGCCAGCCCCACCGACACCCCGGCGATGGCCGCCTCCGCCAGCGGTGTGTCGAAGACCCTGCCCTCGCCGAACTCGTCCTGGAGCCCGTCCGTGATCCGGAACACGCCGCCCAGCTTCCCCACGTCCTCGCCGAACACCAGCGTCCGGTCGTCCTCCGCCAGGGAGTCGCGGAGGGCCCGGTTCAGGGCCTGCGCCATGGTCACGTCGGCCATCAGTCCTCCCCGGCCGCGTCCCGGAGCATCCGGTCGCGCTGGCGGGCCAGGGCCGGCGGCAGCTCGCCCTCGAACACCCACTCGAACAGCTCCTCCACCGGGCGGGGATCCGAGCCGATCACGCCCTCCCGCATGCTCGTGGCGAACGCCTTGGCCTCCTCCTCGCAGCGCGCGACGAACTCGTCGTCGGCCAGGCCCCGGGCCCGCAGGAACCGCAGGTATCGCTCCAGCGGGTCCCGCCGGCGCCACTCCTCGACCTCCTCCTTCGGCTGGTACCGGCCGGCGTCGTCGGCGGTCGAATGGGGGCCCAGCCGGTAGGTGAGGGCCTCGACGAGCGTCGGGGTCCCGTCGGCCCGGGCCCGTTCGGCCGCCTCCCTCGTCACCTGGTACACGGCGAGGACGTCGTTGCCGTCCACCAGCACCCCGGGGAACCCGTACCCCTCGGCCTTCCGCCAGATCGGCGCGGCCATCTGCCTGGCCACCGGCACGGAGATGGCCCACTGGTTGTTCTGGCAGAAGAACACCACCGGGGCCCGGAACACCGCGGCGAAGTTCCACGCCTCATGCAGGTCGCCCTCGGAGGTGGCCCCGTCGCCGAAGTACGCCAGGGAGATCTCGGCCTTCCCGTCCATCCGGACGCCCATCGCGTAGCCCACGGCGTGCAGGGCCTGCGACCCCACAGGCACGCTCACCATGCCGAACCGCATCTCGTTGGGGTCGTACGTCCCGCCGTGCCACGTGGCCCGGTAGAAGTGGAGGTACTGGACGAGGTCCACCCCCCGAACCACGGCCGCCCCCAGCTCCCGGTACGAGGGGAAGATGTAGTCCTCCGGCTGCAGCGCGAACGCGCTGCCCACCTGGGCGGCCTCCTGGCCGATGAGCGGCGGGTACACCGCCAGCTGTCCCTGGCGCTGGAGGGCGGTGGCCTCCAAGTCGGCCCGCCGCACCGTGGCAAGCAACCGGTACAGCTCGCGGAGGTCCTCGTCCTTCAGCCCGAGGTCGGCCGGTTCGACCAGGGCCGAGCCGTCGTCGGCGATGACCCGGTACGGCGCGTCACCGCGCGCTTCAGGGGAGGAGTTCACCGGCGGCCCGTCCGATCCACTCACCAGACGGCGCGGGGGCCGGCCGCGGACCGGCCGGGGACCCAGTACCGGCGGAGCCGCCCGACCCGCTCGATCCGGTCCCTGGCGACGTGGTCGGCGGCCTCCGAGGTCGAGATGGCGCGCTCCCCGGACACCATGAACACCTCGCGGAGCGTCCGGTAGATGCCCTCCACCTTCGCCATGGCGCGCTCGCGGTCGTATCCCCGGAGCTCGTCGGCGACGTTGATGAGCCCGCCGGCGTTGATCACGTAGTCGGGGGCGTACAGGATCCCCATCTGCTGCAGGGCCTCCCCGTGCTCGGGGCTCTCCAGCTGGTTGTTGGCGCTCCCGCCGATCACGCGGCAGCGCAGCGAGGGAAGGGTGTCGTCCCGGATGATGCCGCCCAGCGCGCACGGCGCGAAGATGTCGCACTCCTCGGCGTGGATCTTGTCGGCGTTCGCCGTGTCCACGCCGAACTCCCGGACCACCCGGGCCACGGCGTCGACGTCCACGTCGGAGATCACCACGCTCGCGCCGGCGTCCACGAGGTGCTTCACCAGGTGGTAGCCGACCTTGCCCACGCCCTGCACGGCGACCCGCCGGCCCGTCAGCGAGGAGTCCTTCCACGCCTCCTCGGCGCACGCGATGAGGCCCTGGAACACCCCCCAGGCGGTGACCGGCGACGGATCGCCGGAGCCGCCCATGGCCGGCGAGACTCCCACGACGTGTCGGGTCTCCCGGCGGATGGTGTCCATGTCGTCGCCGGTGGTCCCGACGTCCTCGGCCGTGACGTAGCGGCCCTGGAGCGTGTCGATGAACCGCCCGTAGGCCCGCAGGAGCTCCTCGGACTTGATCCGCTTGGGGTCCCCGATGATCACGGCCTTGCCGCCCCCCAGGTCGAGCCCCGCGGCGGCGGCCTTGTAGGTCATGCCCCGGGCCAGGCGGAGCACGTCGTGCAGCGCGTCCTCCTCCGTGGCGTACGGGTAGAACCGCGAGCCGCCCAGCGCGGGCCCCAGCTGGGTGGAGTGGATGGCCACGATGGCCCGGAGTCCGGACGGGGGGTCGTGGAAGAACACGACCTCCTCGAACTCCTCGCCGATCTCGTCGAAGACGCCCATCTAGCCGTTGCCCCTGCTCGAGATGGACGGCACGCGCGGCGTCAACCTCATCCGGCCTCCTGCAACGCGGGTGGGGTTCCGACTATAGCATCGGGCCCCCGCCGGCCATCCCGGGGCTCCGGGTGTCCAACCGGAGCCCTCCGACCGCTCGGAGGCCTGCCCCGAGCCACTAGAATCCCTGCGTGTTCCCCTGCGCGTACCTGCGGGTGTTCCAGCCCCTGGAGGCATTCCCGGCCGACGAGCGGGCCCACTGGGAGCGGTACATCCTGGGCGGGGGGCGGACCCCACCGGTCCGCCCGGTGTACCGGGAACGCTCCACGGTCCCGGAGGGGCGGATCGGGCTCCTGTCCTCCGCGGAGGGCGACCACGCGGACGTCCGCATGATCGAGGGCTCGTACTACGTGTGCCCGTGGCGGACCCGCCTCCGCGAGCTGGCCAGCCTGCTGTCCCTCCGCGAGTCCACCGCCCCGGAGATGGTGGACGCCTTCGTTCCGGAGTCGGAGGCCCGCCGGGCGGCGCGCGAGCTGGCCCGCCTGCGCCGCCGGGGACCCGCCGCCGTGCCGTTCCTGCTGCAGAGCCCGTGGCACGTCCCCATCAGGTGGTTCGTGCTGGTCTCGGACGAGGAGCGGCGGCTGGTGGAGGACGACCTGGTCGGATACCGGATGACGTACCCGACCCAGGTCACGAAGGCCCGCAAGCGAGCCGAGGCGGCCCTGGTGGCGTTGCGACGCTCGGAGCTGTCGCCGCTCGCCGACCTGGCCGGCGACCTGTCCCGGTGGCTGGCGGCGTTCGACCATCGCTCGATCCTGGAGCTCGACTACGACGGGGTGTCGAGCCTGTTCACGTGGGACGAGCTCGACAACGACCACAGCGCGCGCGACGTCCAGGAGTCAATCTCGGCGCTGGGCGGAGGCGATCTGGCCCGAGCCGCGGAGCTGTACCAGTCCGTCTCCAACAGGTGGGCCGAGGTCAGGAGCCATGAATCCCTGAATTGACCGGCCCGGCATCACGGTGACGCGAGCGGATCCCCTCGCCCCCCGCCGTCGAGTTCCGGCGGGGCGACACGGTCCCCACCGAATCTGCCGGTTTGTCCCTTGTGTCGGAGCTGGAAGACCGCCATAATTGGCGCGAACAGCGATACAAGCTTGCGGATTGGCCCGGAGGAAGGGGGGCGAATTGATGGCCAAGACCCAAGACGACACGGAGCGTCTGCTGACACCCGCGGAGGTGGCAGCGATGTTCCGGGTCGATCCGAAGACCGTCACGCGTTGGGCCAAGGCCGGGAAGCTGTCCTCGATACGCACATTGGGGGGGCACCGGCGGTACCGCGAGTCGGAGATCAGGAACCTGATCGACGGCTCGAACTCGCGCTCGTAGCGCCCGGCTGCGACCGGCACCCGGCAGAGGAGGTCCGCATCAGGCAGCGGGGCCTCGTCGCTGCATGTCCTCCGGCTGCCGCCGCGGCGCCGGGCAGACTCGGCGAGCGGCCGGGCGAAGGGGCGGCGGGGGTGGCGAGGGGCAGAATCGAACTGCCGACACCGCGGTTTTCAGCCGCGTGCTCTGCCAACTGAGCTACCTCGCCGATGCCGCGGCGCCGGCGCGGACGCGCCGGACGCCGCCTGTGCACTCGCGGTCCGGACGGGATTCGAACCCGCGACCTCCACCTTGACAGGGTGGCGAGCACGGCCAAGCTGCTCCACCGGACCGTATGTGGTTTTCGGCCGCCCGGGCCCGCCGGGACCGGTGCTCGCGCTCCGGTCCGACCGTCCCGACCCGGCCGGTGCCCCCAACGGGATTCGAACCCGTGTCGCCACCTTGAAAGGGTGGAATCCTGGGCCGCTGGACGATGGGGGCGTGCATCGCACCCACTGGGGGCAGCCGCCTGAGTATAGCCGCGCCCGGCCCCCCTCCACGAAGGGAGCGGCGCGAGCCTCCGGCGGGCAGCCTCAGGGGCCGGCTCGCCGCGGGCCCACCGGCTCGAGCGACAGCCGGTCGCCGGGACGGAGGTCAGTCCCGGCCGGACACTCCAGCACGTGCCGCACCCTTCTGCGCGGGCGGGTGACCCGACCCGCTCCCACGTGCAGCACGTGCAGGACCGTCCCGTGGGCGTCGAGGAGGACGGCCGAGATCGGGAACCGCATGCCCGCCGTCTGCACCGACCGCGTCCGGAGCAGGAGCAGCGCCCGGCCCGGGGCCAGCTCGTCCCGGCCCCGCAGGCCGCGCATGCGCTCCCGCCTGGTCCGGGGGACCTCGACCACCCACCGACGCCCCCGCGAGTCCTCGAGCACCGCGTGGCCGGCCCGGACCGTCCCCGACACCCGCACCACCCCCGGCGCGAACGTAGCACCCGCCTCCGACATCGAAGGGCCCGGGAGGGTCAGCGCGACGCCAGCCGCTCCACCATGGCCCGCTGGTCCGGGCCGAGCCACGGCGGCGAGCCGGCCCTGGCGTTCTCCTCCGCGTGCCCGGGGTGCCGGGTGGCGGGGATCGCGACCGAGATCCGGGGGTCCGACAGACACCATTTCAGCAGGGACTCCGCCCACGACGCCGCGCCCAGTTCGCCCAGCTCGGAGGGACTCGGTCCCGGCAGCAGGCTCCCCTCGCCGAACGGCCGCATGGCGATCACGCCCAGGCCGAGGTCCTCGGCCAGCGGCAGGACGCGCCGTTCGACCTGGCGTTCCCGGGGGTTGTACGGCACCTGGATGACCTGGATGCGGCCGGAGCGCATCACCGCTTCCATCTCCTCGAACGCCCCGGGGCTGTAGTGCGTCGCACCCAGCAGGCCGATCCTGCCCGCGTCCCGTTCGGCCTCCATCCAGGGCAGGTGGTCCTCCCATGCCACCAGGTTGTGCACCTGGAGGAGGTCGACCCGTCCGCCGAAGAACCGGAGCTGGGCGGCGAACTGCTCCCTCCCGGCCTCGGCCGAGCGGCTCCAGATCTTCGTCGCCACCACCGCCTCGTCGCGGAGCCCGAGCGCGTCCACGGCCCGCGCGAGCACCCCCTCGGCCCTTCCGTACATCGGCGAGGAGTCCACCACCCGTGCGCCGCCCGCGAACGCCGCCCGCGTCACCTCCCGTGCCTCATGCTCCTGGCCCGGCCCCACGTCGAACGTCAGCCAGGTCCCGAGCCCCACCACCGGCGCCTCGGGGCCCGCCCTCCCGAGCTGTCTGAGCTCCATCCGTCGAACGCTACCCCGCCGGGCCGTTCGGCGGCGGGGAGGCCAAACGGCTCAGCGCGACGGGCCGAAAGTCCATGAGACCCGATCGCGTCCTTCGGCCGATGAACCTCCTGAACTGGTTCGGCAACGTCGCCGCCGGCATGATCGCGGCCCTGCTGTGGACGCACGAGCGCTTCGCGATGCCGCTGCTGCTGGTGCTCGCCGTCCTGTCGTTCCTGGGGTACCGGGCGGCGGTGGACCGCAGGCTCCCACGAGCTGCGGGCGCCCCTGACCCCGCTCAAGGGGTTCCTGGGGTCCCTCATTGAGGGGACCCTGGATGACTCATCGAACCTGATCGGCAACGCCGTGAAGTACTCGCCGGCCGACCGGCCCATCGTGGTCTCGGTGTCCCCGGACATCAGGGGCGGCCATGCGGTGGTCTCGGTGGCCGACGAAGGGGCCGGCCTGGGCCTGTACATCGCCAGGCGGCTGGCGGAGGCCATGTCCGGACGGCTGTGGGTGGAAGGGAACGCAGGTGGCGGCTCGACCTTCGCATTCGCCCTGCCGCTGTCCGTCACGGTGCTCGAGCATCGGAGCGAGCCGGCGGATGCCCTGCTCACCGGCTGACCCGGAGCGGGCGCTCAGCGGCCGGTGAGCTTCACCAGGCGGATCCGGGTCCACGGCTCGTCCTCGGTCCCGGTGTCCACGTGGACCTCGTCGAGCACGGACATCTCGATCGCCATGGCGAGGGAGACCGCGAGCCGCTCGTCCGACTGGACGCCCGGGGCGTGCGCGCCCACCCGGTAGACGCCCGGGTTGCGAACCGCCATCTCGAACGTGTGGCCGTCCGAGCGCGCCGTGACCTCGACGTTCGGATTCCCGGAGTGCGACGTGGCCTGGGCGCAGGCCTCCCACAGCGCGAGCAGGAGGTCGTCGATCACGGCCGGAGGGAACTCGGCGCCGGCCGCGGCCTCGGCGATGAAGCTCCGCATGCCGGCACGGGGTTGCTGGTCCATCCGGAACGATGTGTCTCGCCTCATCTGAGAGGGCCGGGCAGGAATCGAACCCGCGACGCGAGGGTTAAAAGCCCCCTGCTCTACCAACTGAGCTACCGGCCCTTCCGATGGTCAGGATATGTGACTGTCAAGCTCTCGGGACCGCGCCCCGGGATGCCCGGAATACCCATCGGCGGCCATGGCCGGACCCTGGAGTTCCCGGGGTCCAGGAACCCGATCGCCCGATCGCGCCGTCCAAGCCATCAGTCCACCGAACGAAGGAGCCGACATGGGCAGACGGATCATCGTGGCGATCGTCGCGGCGGCGGCCGCACTCGCGGTAGCGGCAGCGGTCCCGGCGATCGCCGGAGCGGGAACCGGGGGAACGTCGAGCCCCGATCGTTCCGGCAAGCGGATTTCGGGCACCGGGGTGCAGCCCGGCGCTCCCGGCGTATCGTCCGGCGTCGTGGTGGGTTCGAGCGGGTCCGGTTCGGCCACGGGCGGCGCCTCCACCGGGATCGGCTACGTGGCCCCGGACGTCCCCATCGCCGCCCCCTCGGGCGTGCTGTCGGTCGAACCCGGCGTGCCATGCCCGGCCAGGTTCCCCGGCCCGTGCGGAGGCGGGTTCCCCGGCGCGATCGGCGCCAACACCGTCACCGTCACCGGGTCGGCCGTGGTCAGCTCGCAGCCGGACGAGGCCGTGATCGGTCTCGGGGTCCAGACCCAGGCCTCGGACGCCGCGGACGCCCTCCGCGAGAACGCCGACCGGATGGCGGCCGTGATCAAGGCCCTCACCGACCTGGGGATCGACCGTTCGGACATCTCCACCGCGCTGGTCAGCCTGTACCCGACGTACGACTCGAACGGCATCGCCGTGACCGGGTACCAGGCCCAGAACCAGATCACCGTCACCCTGCACGACCTGTCGAAGGCCGGGGAGACCATCGACACCGCCACCGCCGCGGGCGCGAACCTCACCACGGGGATCACGTTCCAGCTGTCGCAGGGCAGCCCCGCGCTGACCGGCGCCCTGAAGGCGGCCGTCGAGGACGCGCGGAGCAAGGCCGACGCCCTGGCCGCCGCGGCCGGCGCGAAGGTGGGCGACGTCGTGGCCATCACCGAGGACTCGGGCGGCTACCCCATCCCGTACGCAGAGGCGGGAGTGGACTCCAGGGCGGCCGGCGCGCCGACCCCGGTCGTGCCGCCGGCCATCCAGACCATGGTCTCCGTGACCGTGGTGTGGGAGCTACAGCAGGCCTCGTAGCACGGCCACCCGAGGAGCCGCCTCCCGACCCTCGCGAGGGTCCGGGGGGCGGCTCTTCTCCACGGGCGGTCCTCTGCTGGAGGCACCCAGGCTCGGCCTTCGAGACCGGCCCCCAGCCCGTCCTCGACACCGGTCGCCAGCCCGGAAGATGTCGGAGGGCTATGGGTGCTGCTCGGCGGCCGCGTCATCGATGTCCGAGCCAGGGCAGCGGCTCGCTCGACCGGTTTCGATGAGCGGCGCGGTCACTGCTCTCGCGTGGAGACGGGGCCGGCCGGGCCGGTCTCGGCTCGCTCCCGGGGGATGTGGCGGTAGGCGTTCGTGATGGGGAGGCGCCGGTCGCGGCCGAACGCCTTGGGCGTGATCTTCACGCCGGGCGGCGCCTGGCGGCGCTTGTACTCGGCGCGGTCGATCATGGACACCACCCGTTCGACCACGGCGCGGTCGTGGCCCTGGGCGACGATCTCCTCCGGGCCCAGGTCGTCCTCGACGTAGGCCTCGACGATCGGGTCGAGATCGTCGTAGGCCGGGAGCGAGTCGATGTCGCGCTGGTCCGGTCGCAGCTCGGCGGAGGGTGGCTTCTCCAGCACCGTCTCCGGGATGGGCTCGCCCGGCTCGCCGTGGGCGTCGCGCCAGCGGGCCAGGCGGTACACCAGCGTCTTCGGGACGTCCTTGATCGGGGCGAACCCGCCGGCCAGGTCGCCGTACAGCGTGGAGTACCCCACGGCCATCTCGCTCTTGTTCCCGGTGGCCAGCACCAGCGACCCGAACTTGTTCGACAGCGCCATCAGGAGGTTCCCGCGGATCCGGGCCTGGAGGTTCTCCTCGGCCACTCCCTCCTCCGTCTCGGCGAACAGGTCCGCCAGGGCCTCCCGATACGCGGCGAACACGGCGTCGATCCGAACCTCGTCGATCCGGATGCCGAGGCGCTTGGCCACGTCCACGGCATCGCTCACGCTCCCCGCCGACGAGAACGGAGACGGCATGGCCAGGGCCCGCACGGACTCCGGCCCCAGCGCGTCGGCCGCCAGGGTGGCCACCAGCGCGGAGTCGATCCCGCCGGAGAGGCCCAGCACCACCTCCCGGAACCCGTTCTTCCTGACGTAGTCCCCGAGCCCGAGGACGAGCGCCCGGTACACCTCCTCGTCGCCCTCGGGCAGCGGCGGGCGCGACGGGTCCGGGCCCTCGGCCTTCTCGGCGGGGCCGGCGACCGAGGGGCCGGGATAGGACTCGGGGAGGTGGGGGACATCGAGGTCCACCACCAGGAGATCCTCCTCGAACGCCGCGGCGTGCCACGCCAGCGTCCCGTCCGGCGCCACCACCAGCGACCCCCCGTCGAACACCAGCTCGTCCTGGCCGCCGACGGCGTTCACGTACACGATCCACGCGCCGGTCTCCCTGGCTCGGTCCCGGCACACCTCCAGGCGCTCCGCGGTCTTGCGCAGGTGGTACGGGGAGGCGTTGATGTTCGGGATCACGGCGGTCCGGAGCCGGCCGTACTCGGTCCACGGCATCCCGGGGCGCCACGCGTCCTCGCAGATCGACAGCCCCAGCGCCGACGACCCCAGCCGGACCGGGCACGCGGCGTCGCCCGGGACGAACGTCCGGGCCTCGTCGAACACGCCGTAGTTCGGGAGCTTCACCTTGAAGTACCTGGCCCTGACCTCGCCGCCGGCCAGGAGGGCGGCCGCGTTGTGGAGTCCCCGCTCGGTGCGGTCCACGTATCCGACGAGCACCGGGCAGCCGCCCGCCGTCTCCGAGGCCAGATCGGCGAGCGCGCGGAGGTTGTCGCGGACGAACTCCGGGCGGAGCACCAGGTCCTCGGGCGGGTAGCCGGTGATGGCCAGCTCGGGGAAGCACACCAGGTCGGCCCCCGCCTTGGCGGCCTCGTGCGCCCACCGGACCATGAGCTCGACGTTGCCGTCGAGGTCGCCGACGGTGGTGTTCACCTGCCCCAGCGCGATCCGCACCATCCGCTCCGAAGCCTACCGCCGGCGCCGGTGCCCGCAGGATCCGCGGGCGGCCGGCGGGAACACCTCCGCCCCACGGGGGGTACTGCTACGTACCATTGGACGCGAGGGCCGGACCGGAGTGCCGCGCAGCCCTCGACAAGCGAGTCGACGACCGGGAGGCTGCGCTGGTGAACGAGCGAGGAGGGGGGGTGCGGGCCGTCCGCCGGGGCCCCGGCCGGGCCGCGCTGCGGGCCGCCGTGGCGGATGTGCCGCTGTGGTGGAGGGCGCCGCTGCTCCTGTTCGGATCGCCCGCGCTGCTCCTCGCCGTGGCGGCCGGGGCACTCGTGCTGTCGGTGGCGGCGGCCACGCCCAGCCTGTTCCTGTCCTCCGCGGGCGGCGTGGAGGTGGCCGAGGGCCTGGCCCACCTCCGTCCCGGTCAGGCCGGGCTGACGGTCCAGTCGTTCGGCTCCCTGGGGAGCGGCGACGCGGGTGCCGGCCTGGTGGAGGTCCAGGACCGGGCCGTGGCCCTCGTCGCGGCGAGCCTGCGGGGGGTCGGATCGCCGTCGTTCACCATCCTGGGGTCCCAGGTCGACGTGAGCGGGCCCGCTGGGCCGGCCGTCCGGGTCCAGACGCTGTTCCGAACGGGGTTCGAACGGCACGTCCGGCTGATCGCCGGCTCGGGAGAGCGGGACGGGGTGTGGCTGGACGGCGACACGGCCGAGGGGCTGGGGGTGGAGCCGGGCGACACCGTCCGCCTGTCGAACTCCGAGGGCTCGGTCGAGGTCCCGGTGGCCGCGACGTACCGGAGCCTGGCGGCCGGCGCCCTCCCGCCGTTCTGGGCGGGGCTCGAGGACTTCGTCGGCACGGGGCGTTCGGGCGGACAGGCGCCCCCGCCGGTGCTGCTGGCCGGCGAGGGGCTGCTGCGGTCCGCCGGCCGGGGGCTGCGGATGACGGTCCGGCTGACGTGGGAGCTCCCGCTCCTCGACCGAACGCCGACGATCGAGGATGCCCGGAGCGATGCGGCGGCGTTCGACGCGGCGACCGCCCGCCTCGGCACGCCCTCCGACGGCGGGCCGGCCCCGTTCGGCCGCGGGGCCGTGGTCTCGAAGCTCCCGGGGGTGGTGGCCGCCGCGGAGCGCTCGGTCGACGGCATCGCAGGCGCGGTGAACGTGGTCTCGCTGGCCGGCCGGTTCCTGGCGCTCGGCCTGCTGGCCGCCGCGGCGGCGGCCGAGGCCCGGCGGCGCCGGCGCGAGATCCGGCTGCTCGACACGCTCGGCGACGGCCCGGGACACATGGCGGTCGCCGCGTGCCTCGAGGTGCTGCTGCCGTTCGTGGTCGCCGCGTACGCCGGGGTCGCGCTCGCCACCTGGCTGGTGGACCGACTGGGGCCCGGGGGCGCGATCGGCTCGGCGGCCGGCACGTCCGCGATGTGGCAGGCGGCCGCGTGGATGGCGGGGGCCCTGCCGGTGGTCGGCGTCGCGACGGCGATCGTGGCCCGCCGGACGGCCGAGGACCCCGCCGACGGCCGCCTCCGGGAGGCGCTCTCCGGTGCGCCGTGGGAGATCCTCGTCCTGCTCCTCGCCGGCGCCGCCCTGTACGAGGTGGTGACGCGCGGCGGGCTCCGAGCGAACGGCGAGGCCGTGCGCGTCGACGCGTTCGCGCTGGTGTTCCCCCTGCTGTTCGTCGCCGGCATGGCCGGGCTGGGGGCCCGGGCGGCCCGGCGCCTGCTGCCGGCGCTGGGAGGGGTGGGGCCGGGCCGGTCCACCGCCCGTTACCTGGCGGCGAGGCGGCTGGCCGCCGCCTCCGCGCCGGCGCTCGCGCTCGGAGCGATGGTCGCCGCGGCGGCCTCCGCGCTGCTGTTCGCGGGCATCGTCTCGACGTCGGCCCGCACCAGCACGGACGAGAAGATCCGCGACGCCGCGGGAGCCGACGTGCGCGTCCGGGTGGCCGAGGGTGACCGCATCCCGGCGTCGCTGGGGTTCCCCCACACGGAGGTGTGGCGGGTCACCGGGGCATCCGTCCTGCCGACCGGGCCGCGCGTCACGGTGCTGGCCATCGACCGCGGGACCTTCGCCGGCGCCGCCGCGTGGAGCGGCGCGTTCTCCGGCGGCGGCCCGGCGGACGCCGTCGCGCCGCTGGCCGGGCGGTCCACCCGGCTCCCGGTGGTCGTGGCCGGGGCCGGGCTCTCCGGGGACGTCACCCTCGAGATCGGGTCCCGGCCGGTGCCGGCCACCGTCCGGGCGACGCTCGGAGGGTTCCCGGGCCGGACCTCGACGGTGCCGGTGGTGGTGGCGTCGCGCGCCGAGCTGGAGACCGCGCTCGGACGGGCCGGCTCCTCGCTGCACGGCGCCGGCGGGCAGCGCGAGCTGTGGGTCCGCGGCGACCCTCCGGCGATCCTGGCCGCCCTCCGCCGGGCGGGTGTGACCCTCGCCGGCCCGGTGCACCGGCCGGACCAGGCCGCCGGCGTGTCCGCCGCCCGGGCGGTGGGGTGGGTGTTCGGGCTGCTCCAGGCCCTCGGCGGGGTGGCCGTGGTGGCGACGCTGGCCGGCCTGGTGCTGTACCTGCGAACGGGCCGCCGGGGACGCGACGCCGGGCACGCGGTGGCGGTCCGGATGGGCCTGCGCCGGGGGAGCCACGTGCGGGCGCTGGTCCTCGAGCTGGGCGCCATCCTCGGTGCGGCGCTCGTGGTGGGGGCTGTGCTGGCCGGCGTGGCGGCGTGGGTGGTGTTCCGGCAGTTCGAGCTCCTGCCGACCGTGCCGCCGCCGGCCGGGCTGCACGTGCCGTGGGTCCTGGTCGGCGCCATGGCCCTGGGGGCCGCTGCGACGGCGCTCGCCGGGGGGTGGCTGGTCCAGCGCGCGGTGGACCGGGTCCGCGTGGTGGAGGTGCAGCGGCGTGCGGCGTGACCGGCGGGCGCGGATCGAACGGCGGGCCGACCGGCGGGCCGTCGGCCTGACGGCGGGGATGCTGCTCCTCGCGGCGTGCACCGGAGGTGGCCATCCCGCGCCGGAACCCTCGCCGACCGCCCCCGCGCTCACGCCGAAGGGCAGCCTGCTCGTCGACGTGGGCCGGGAGTTCCCATCCCTCGCGCTCCTCCCGCTCGGCACGCTGGGCGCGCCCCAGCCCGTGGACCTCACGGGATCGCTCCTGGGCCGCTTCGACTTCCCGGGGGGCGCGCAGCTGCTGGCGGACGGGACCGCCTACCTGCTCGTCACCAAGGTCGACGGGAGCCTCGGCTTCAGGACGCGCGAGCTGGGCTCCCAGATCTTCGAGCTCAGCCGGGGTCACGAGCCCCGGAAGGTGGGGCCGCCGCTCGGCCCCGTGAGCCCCTCGCTCGTCGGGGTGGCCGGGGGCCGGGTCGTCATCGCGACCTGCGGCGGGAGGCATCTCCCGCCGCAGGTGATGACACTGGACCTTGGGACGGGCGACGCCGACGGCACGTGGCAGCCGGTGGTCCGGGCCTGCCTGGCGGCGCTCTCACCGGACGGCACGGACGTGGCGTTCGTCCGTCCGGGCGAACGGGGTCCGTCGATCTGGCGCGTCCCGTTGGACCGCTCCACGCCGCCCGTCATGCTGGCCGGGCCCGACGTGCTGGCCCCCCTGCAACGCTCGGGGGTCGGGCGACCCGACGTGTTCTCCCTGGCCTGGGGGGAGGGCGGGGTGGCCGCGGCGGTGGCCGACCGGCGGGAGGACGTCGAACGGTCCGGGCTCGTCGTGCTCCCGGACGGCAGCCGGCCGCGGGTCGTCTCGCTGGGGTCGGGCAGGCTCGTGGAGATGGCGTGGCAGCCGGGAGGAGACCTGCTCGCGCTCACCGAGTGCAGCCGCTGCGCGGCGTTCTTCCGGCGCGTGCCGCAGGGCGAGCTGCTCATGTTCGACGCGTCCTCCGGGCGGCTCCGGGAGGTGGCCGCCTCGCGCGATACCTTCCGGGGCCTGGCGTGGTCGCCGGACGGCTCGCTCCTCGCCACCGAGCCGAGTCAGGGGGACCTCACGTTCCTCGACGTCACCGGGCGGGAGGTTGGCAGCCTGGCGACGGACGGCGCCCCGCTCGACTGGGGGGCCGGGTGAGCCGGCGCCTGCGCGGGGGATCCCTGTGGGCGAAGGCCCCGTTCCTGCTGTTCCGCTATCCGGGCGCGCTGCTCGCGATCCTCGGCGCGTCCCTGGTGATCGGGCTGGCGGCCTCGTCGGACACGATGTTCATGTCGTCGACCGGGTCCGCGGCGCTCCAGTTCTCGGTCCAGCGGGCCCGGGAGGGGTTCGCCGGCCTCCGGGCCGACGCGGTGGGGCCGATCGTCCCGGCGGCGGTCCGGTACCGCGAGGAGCTGCTCCACGGGGCGGTCCGCGACGTGCCCGGGCTGGGGCCGCTGCGGACGATCGCGATCTCGATGAACGAGGCCGTCGTGCGGGAAGCGGGGCATCCGGGTGCCGGGCACCGCACGGTCCGGCTGGTGACGAGCACCGGGTTCCTCCCCCAGGTCGACGTGATCCGGGGGACTCCCGGTCCGGGTTGGTGGATCTCGCGCAACGTCGCCCGCCAGATGCGGATCGGGCCCGGCGCCCGGCTCGACCTCGGCGTGACCGACGCCTTCGGGACCCCCACCGGCTCGCGCGTGCAGCTCACCGTCACCGGCGTGTACCGCGACCTGTGCCTCCAGCCGGAGCGTCCGTACTGGATCCCGCTCACGCAGTACATCCAGTTGTCCGGCGACACGTGCCCGCCGCCGCTGCTACTGGCCGACGAGGCGACCTTCCTGCGTGCGGAGTCCGTGCTGGCCGACGACGGCGAGTTCCACTGGGAGTTCCCGATCGACACGACCGGGCTGACCCTCCCCGCCGCCCGGCAGCTGGCGGACGAGCTCCGGCGGCCGGCCGGCGACCTGGCGGACCCGATCTCGAGGCTGGGCGCGGCGTTCAGCGGCGGCGGACTGGGGCTGCCGCCCGTGGTGGAGGAGGCCGAGGCCACGAACGACTCGCTGGCCGGGCCGGTCCGGGCGCTGTCCCTGGCCGGACGGCTGCTGGCCCTGCTGGTGGTGGCGATCGCCGGCGTCTACACGGTCCACCGGCGGCGGCTGGAGTTCCAGGGGCTGGCCGCGCGGGGCATGAGCCCCCTCGCGCTGGGGTCGAAGGCGGCCGCGGAGGCCCTGCTGCCGGCGCTGGCCGGCGCGGCGGCCGGATGGGCCGCCGCGCTCGCTCTGGTCCGGGCGCTGGGCCCGAGCGCCGACCTCGATCCGGGCGCCGTATCGGCCGCCGCCCTCCAGGCCGGGATCACGGTGGTGCTGGCGGTGGTCCTCCTGGGCGGCGTGGCCACGCGACTGGCGAGCGACGCGCGCGAGCGGCGGGCCCCGAGGGCCCGGCGGCTCCTGGCCGGACGGCCGTGGGAGCTGATCCCGCTGGCGCTGGCCGGCGCCGCGCTGTTCGAGATCTGGAACGGCAAGGCGGTGCGAACGGGACCCGGCGGCACGGGGGCGCCCTCGGTGGACATCCTGGTGCCGCTGTTCCCGATCCTGTTCGTCGCGGGGGTCGGGGGTCTGGTGGTCCGGGTCCTCCGGCGGGTCCTTCCCCGGCTGCGGACCGCGGGGCGGGGGAGCGGGGCGCCCGTGTTCCTGGCCCTCCGGCGCCTGAGCACCGCGCCGGTGACGGCGCTCCTGCTGGTGGCGGCGTCGTTCCTCGCGGTGGGCATCCTCGGGTACTCCGGGGTGGTGGTGTCCTCGATCTCGGCCACGACCGAGGCGAAGGCGAAGCTGTTCGTGGGGAGCGACACGGCGCTGACGGTTCCGAGCGTGGAGGACCTGCCCCGGCCCGTGCTCGGGGCCGGCACGCCGGTCGTCCGGTACACGCAGCAGACCACGTTCGGACCGGCCGGCACCTCGGTGGACGTGCTGGTCGTGGACCCGACGACGTTCGAGGCGCACGCGTTCTGGGACCGGCGGCTGGCGCCGGTGGCGCTGTCGCAGCTGCTCGACGAGGTGTGGGCGCCGGCCGGCGGGCGGCTGCCGCTCCTCGCCGTGGGCCCGGGCGTCCCCGGCGGGGACACGCTCTCGCTCCCCGGCGAGGACGTGCCGGCCCAGGTGGTCCGGCACTTGGACGCCTTCCCGGGGCTCGTGGCGGGCGTCCCGCTGCTCGTGACCACGCGCCACGCCCTCGACGCCATGAAGGTGTCCGCGCTGAACGTGTTCACGATCCGCCAGGTGTGGGTGGACGGCGACCCCGCGCCGGTCATTGACGCGCTGACCCGGGCCGGCGTGGCGCCGACCTCCGTGGCGACGGCCCACCAGGTGGCGCAGACCCCGGGGTTCCTCTCGCTGTCGTGGACGTTCGGGTTCCTCCAGGCCCTCGGGGTGCTGGCCGGTGTGGTCGCGCTGGTGGGCCTGCTGCTGTACCTCCAGGCCCGCCAGGCCAGCCGGGAGGTCTCGTACGCGCTGGCCCGGCGCATGGGGCTGTCCCGGCGGAGCCACCGGCTCTCGGTCCTGCTGGAGCTTTCGGGGATGCTCCTGTCGGCGTTCGTCGTGGGCGTGGCGCTCGCCATCGCGGCCGCGTTCCTCACGTACCCCAAGCTCGACGTGCTGCCCGACATCCCGCCGGCTCCGTTCCTGGAGATCCCGGTGGTCCTGTTCGCTGCGGTGATGGCGGCGCTCGCGGCGTTCGCGTGGATCGCCGCGTGGGGCGTGCAGGTGCGGGCCGACCGTGCCAACGTGGCGGAGGTGATGCGGTTTGCGGGCTGAGCCGGAAGTGGTCGGGAGGCAGGCTGGACACGTCGCAGCCTCCTGTACCGACGTGGTGAAGATCTACTGGACGGCCACGGGCGAGGTGAACGCGCTGAAGGGCGTGGACGCCGTGTTCCCCGCGGCCACGGTGACGGCCGTCGTGGGGCCGTCGGGGTCGGGCAAGTCATCCCTGCTGCGGATCATGGCGGGGCTCGACCGGCCCACGGCGGGGCAGGTCCGCGTGGGGAACGAGAGCCTGGCCGGCCTGCGGCCGGGACGCCTCCGCCGCATCCGCCGCCGCCTGATGGGCTACGTCTACCAGCGCCCCGCCGACAACCTCATCCCGTATCTCACCGTGGAGGATCACCTCAAGCTCGCGGCCCGCCTGCGGGGGGCGAGCGGCGCCGGCGGCGCCGAGCTCCTCGAGCTGCTGGGTCTGGGGCCCCGCCGGCGCCACCTCCCCCGGCAGCTGTCGGGCGGCGAGCAGCAGCGGGTGGCGTTCGCCCAGGCGGTCGTGGGAGCCCCCGCGGTGGTGGTGGCGGACGAGCCCACGGCGGAGCTCGACAGCGCCACCGGGCGGGCCCTGCTGGAGGCGCTCGGCGGTCTGGCCGAACGGGGAACGGCTTTCGTCGTGGCCACGCACGACGCGGCCGCCGTGAGCGTGGCCACACGCGTGTACCACCTCCGGCACGGCGCCCTGGAGACAGAGTCGACGGACGGGCGGGGGCTGGCCGTCATCGACGGGGCCGGCCGCGTGCAGCTCCCGCCCGCCGCGATGAAGCTGTTCCCGGACCGCCGGGCCGTCATCGAGGTGGAGGACGGCCACGTCAGGATGTCTCCGCCGTGAGCGAGCACTGGGCCCCCGCCACCGAAGACCGTCCGGGTGCTCCCGAAGACTGGCGCCCCTCGTTCACGCATCCCCCCCTCGTGGAGGTCCGCGGCGTGTCCAAGTCGTATCGCCGGGGGCCGGAGGAGGTGCACGCGCTTCGGGGCGCGGACCTCACCCTCCACGAGGGCGAGCTGGTGGCGCTGGTCGGCCCGTCGGGGTCCGGGAAGACCACGCTGCTGAACGTGCTGTGCGGGTGGGAGCACCCCGACGGGGGCGAGGTCCGGTGGCCCGGCGACGAGCCCGACGTCCTGCCGGAGCGGCGCCTGTGGAGCGACATCGCCATTCTCCCGCAGGACCTGGGGCTCCTGGAGGAGCTGTCGGTGGGCGAGAACGTCGGGCTCCCCCTCCGCCTCGGCGGGTCGGGGGCCACCGAGCACGCGGACCGTGTCACGGACCTGCTGGAGTCCCTGGGCCTGGGGGGCTACGTGAACCGGGCGCCCGGCGAGATCTCGATGGGGGAGCAGCAGCGGGTGGCTCTGGCGCGAGCCCTGGTGGTCCGTCCCAGGCTGGTCCTGGCCGACGAGCCGACGGGCCACCAGGACGCCGAGTGGGCGGCCGGCGTGTTCCGGGCGTTCCGCGACGCGGCCGACGCGGGCACGTGCTGCCTGGTGGCCACGCACAGCGAGGAGTTCCTCCGCTACGCCGACCGCGTCCTCACGATCCGGGACGGGATCGTGCACGAATCGGACGGTGTCACGAACTCGTAACAGCGGTTCGTTGACACAGGTGTCCCACGCTCGCTATCGTCGCGTCCGTCGGCTGACCGGCACCCGCCGGAGGCCGGCCACCAGCGCATACGCCGGGGGGTGACCTGATCATCAGGAGCCTTCGCGGCCATCCTTTCGGTTGACCGGACCACCGGAGACCGGGCCATACGGTTCTCGTCGACCGCTTCGGTCGATCGAAAGGAGCGCGCATGTCCCTCCGGCACCGGCACGCCGCCGTCGCCGCAATCTCCATCCTGGCCCTCGCCGCCGCGGCCTGCTCGAGCTCGAACCCAGGGAGCGGCACCACCACGCCGGGCGCGAGCCCCGCCGCGTGCGAGCCCGCGGCGTCGCCCGTGATCACGCTGGCGGCCTACAGCAACGTGTACGACGTCTACGGCAAGCTCACCTCGAACTTCGCCACGGACTGGAAGGACTCCCACGACGGGCAGCAGGTCATCTTCCAGATGTCCTTCGGCGGGAGCACCACCCAGGCCCAGAACGTCGTGAACGGGTTCCCGGCCGACGTCGTGGCCCTGTCCCTCGACCCCGACGTCCAGACCATCCAGGACGCCGGACTCATCACCCACGACTGGAAGAGCGACCTCGACGGCTCGATCGTCGCGACCTCCGCGGTCGTGTTCGACGTCCGCAAGGGCAACCCCCAGAACATCCAGGACTGGAACGACCTCACGCGGGACGGCCTGCAGATCCTCACGCCGGACCCGGCCCAGAGCGGCGGGGCGAAGTGGAACATCGTGGCCGCGTATGGCGCGACGACGCGGGGGAAGGTGCCCGGCTACAACGCCGACGACCCCGCCGATCCGGAGCGACTTCTTCAGGGCATCTTCTCGAACGTCACCGTGCTGGACAAGAGCGCGAACGACTCGCTGAAGAACTTCCAGGCGGGCAACGGCGACGTGGCCATCACGTACGAGTACGCGGTCCTGGCCGCGCAGGCGGCGGGCGGCGAGGACGAGATGGTCGTCCCGCCGTCGACGGTGTCGATCCAGACGCCGGTGGTGGTGGTGGACAAGAACGCGGAGCAGCACTGCGTGAAGGACATCGCGGACGCGTTCGTGAAGTACCTCCACACGCCGGACGCGCAGGACGTGTTCGCCAGCGTCGGGTACGAGCGGCCGATCGACGTGGCGACGGCCCAGCAGGGCGACGGCGACCAGCTGGCCGCCATCGACGACCTGTTCACGACCGACGACATCGGCGGCTGGGACCAGCTGGAGAGCGACACCGTGTTCGGCCCGGACGGCGCGTTCACGAAAGCCCTCCAGGAGGCGCAGGGCTAGTGGATCGCGCGTTCCGGAGGGAACCCTGATGGCGCAGCAGGCCACCCTTCCCCGGACGGGGCGCCGTGCCCGGCGTGAGCCGGGCGCGGGCCTCGGCCGGTGGACGCTGCGGGGCGTGGCCCTGCTGTACCTGGGCCTGATGATCCTGCTCCCGGTGGCGGCCATCCTCCAGAGCGGGTTCGCGCACGGGCTCACGGACCTGCGCTCCGCGCTCTCGACGTTCGGGGCGTGGGAGGCCATCCGCCTGACGCTGTTCATGGCGCTGATCACCGCGGTGATCAACGGCGTCCTGGGGACCCTCCTGGCCTACGTGCTGGTGCGGGTCCCGTTCCGGGGCCGGGGCGTGCTGTCCACGATCGTGGACCTCCCGTTCGCGGTCCCCACCCTGGTGGCCGGCGTCATGCTCCGGGCCCTGTACGGGCCGAACTCGGCGGTGGGCGGGTTCCTGGCCGATCACGGGATCCAGGTGATCTTCACCCAGATCGGCATCCTGCTGGCGCTGCTGTTCGTCACGCTGCCGCTGGTGGTCCGGACTGTCCAGCCGGTGCTCCTCGAGCTGGACCCCGCCGAGGAGGAGGCCGCGAGGGTCCTGGGGGCGGGACGGTGGACGACGTTTCGCCGGGTCATGTTCCCGGCGCTGCTGCCGGCCATCGCGGCCGGCTCCCTCCTGGTCTTCGCGCGGTGCCTGGGCGAGTTCGGCGCGATCGTGATCGTGTCGGGGAACCTCACCGGCAAGACCCTCACCGCGCCGGTGTTCATCTTCCAGCTCACCAGCCAGTTCCGGTACGCGGAGGCCGCGGCGGTGTCCGCCATGCTGTTCGGGCTGGCTTTCGTGCTGGTGTTGATCACCGAACGCCTGGTGTCCCGGCGGGTCGCGGGGTACACGGGATGAGCGAGACGCGGGTGGAGGACCCCCGGGGGCCGGGGGCGGTGGAGGATCTGACCCTCGCCGAGCGGGCGGCGAACTTCGATGCCCGGCGGGGGCGCAGGGTCCGGGGCCTGATGATCACGGTGTCGCTGCTGTACGTGGGGATCCTGTTGGTGGCCCCGCTGGCCGGCATCGTGTCCTCGGCCCTGAAGGGCGGGACCGGCAACGCGTTGAAGACGTTCTCCGACCGCACCGCCCTCCATGCGCTGTGGCTGACTTTCCTCATCATGCTGGTCACCGTCGCGGTGACCACGGTGCTCGGCGTGGTGGTGGCGCTGGTGCTGGCCCGGGACCGATTTCCCGGCAAGCGCCTGCTCTCGGCGGTGGTCGACCTCCCGCTCGGCGTGTCGCCGGTCATCGTGGGGCTGATGGCCGTGCTGCTGTTCGGCAACGGAGGATGGTTCCAGAGCTTCTTCGCGGCGCGGGGGATCCAGATCATCTTCGCGCTGCCCTCGATGATCCTGGTGACGGTCTTCATCTCCATCCCGTTCGTGATCCGCGAGGTGGTGCCCGTGCTCCAGGAGCTCGGGATGGAGGAGGAGCAGGCCGCGTGGACCCTCGGGGCGTCCCGCCTGCAGACGTTCTTCCGGGTCACGCTGCCGAACATCCGGTGGGGGCTGTTGTACGGCATCGCGCTGTCGGCGGCCCGGGCCATCGGCGAGGTGGGCGCCGTGCTCATCGTGAGCGGCTCCCTCCAGGGGCAGACCGAGACGGCCACGCTGTTCATCCTCCGGGTGTTCGACCAGAGCCGGAGCGCCGCCCAGGAGCAGCCCGGGTTCGTCATCGCGCTCACGCTCGCGCTGTTCTCGGTCGTGCTCCTCATCGGCATCGAGTTCTTCAAACGCAGGGAGATCAAGGAGGCCCACCGGTGAGCACCACCAGCGCCAGCGCAGGCATCGTCGTCGAACAGCTCACCAAGCGGTTCGGCTCGTTCGTCGCCGTTGACGACGTCACGTTCTCGGCCGACGACGGGAAGGTCACCGCCCTCCTCGGGCCGAGCGGGTCCGGGAAGAGCACCGTGCTCCGGACCATCGCCGGGCTCGAACGCCCCACCGCCGGTCGGATCGCCATCGCCGGCGAGGACCAGACCGACGCGAGCGTGCAGGAGCGCCGGGTCGGCTTCGTGTTCCAGCACTACGCCCTATTCCGGCACATGAGCGTGCGCGAGAACGTCGCGTTCGGGCTGTCGGTCCGCAGGGTGGGCTCAGACGACGTGCGGAAGCGGGTCGAGGAGCTCCTCGAGCTGGTGCAGCTCGGGCCGTTCGCCGACCGCTATCCGCACCACCTGTCGGGGGGCCAGCGCCAACGCGTGGCGCTGGCGCGTGCGCTGGCCCCCCGGCCTCGCGTGCTGCTCCTGGACGAGCCCTTCGGCGCCCTCGACGCGCGGGTCCGCCGGGACCTCCGGCACTGGCTCGATCGGCTCCACCGCGAGATCGGGGTGACCAGCCTCCTGGTGACCCACGACCAGGAGGAGGCCCTGGAGCTGGCGAACACGGTCGTGGTGATGCACCGGGGCCGGGTGGAGCAGGTTGGGACGCCGGACGAGGTCTACAACCAACCCGCCACGCCGTTCGTGGCGGGGTTCGTCGGCGCCGCGAACGTGCTCCAGGGCCACGTGGTCGGCGGGCGCCTGCGGTTCGGCGAACAGGTCCTGTGGGACGCCGCGCACATCGACGACGGGTCCGACGCCCACGCGTACATCCGGCCCCACGACGTGCGCGTGGCCGTTCAGCGCACGAACGGTGAGTCGCTCCCGGCGGTGCTGGAGCGGATCAAGGACCTCGGGTGGATGTCGAAGCTGCACCTCACGCTGCCGGACGGCCAGGGGCTGGTGGCGCACATCCCGAACGACGAGCTCGGGACCGTGGAGCCGGGCGGCCAGGTGTGGGTGGACCTCCGCAACGCGAAGGTGTTCGCGCCCGAAGTCGGCGAGCCCGCGAACATCCTCGACCCGGACCTCACGATCGACGACGCCGAGGAGGCATCGGCCGTCCCGGCCGGATAGGGTGACCGCCGGTGCGAACGCGGATCAGGGGATGAGCTCGGTGGATAGGAGCGCGGCTCGCTCGCTCGGCCTGGTCGGCGACCCGGCGCCGGGCCAGTCGAAGCTCTCCGTCCGCGGCGTGGCGAAATCCTTCCCCACGGCCCGCGGCGGGAGGATCCAGGCCCTCGACGACATCACGTTCGACGTCGCCCCCGGGGAGTTCGTGTGCCTGCTGGGGCCGTCCGGGAGCGGCAAGTCCACCGTACTGAACATCCTGGCCGGGCTGGAGTCACCGGACGGCGGCGAGGTCCTGATGAACGGCCGGCGGGTGACCGGGCCGGGGCCGGACCGGGCCATGCTGTTCCAGGACCCGGCCCTGTTCCCGTGGATGAACGTGCAGGCGAACGTGGAGTTCGCCCTGCGGATGGTGGACGTGCCGGCGGGGGAGCGCCGGGACCGCGCCCGGGCCTGGCTGGCGAAGGTCCACCTCACCCGGTTCGCCGACGTCCAGCCCCACGAGCTGTCCGGCGGGATGCGCCAGCGCGCCGCCCTGGCCCGGGCCCTGGCCTGCCGGCCGGAGATCCTGCTGGCCGACGAGCCGTTCGGCTCCGTGGACGCCCAGGCCCGCGAGCTGCTCCAGGTCGAGGTCCAGCGGGTGTGGGCGGAGACCGGGACGACGTTCGTGTTCGTCACCCACAACGTCCGGGAGGCCGCGCTGCTGGCCGACCGGGTCCTGCTGATGTCCGCGGCTCCGGGGACGCTGCTCGAGGAGTACCGGATCCGGGCGCCGCGGCCCCGGCACCTGGAGGATGCGCTGCTGTCGCGGGTGGTGGTGGACATCCACGACCGGCTGTCCGAGGAGGTGAGCAAGGTTGTCGCGCGAGAGACCGGCGAGCGACCGGATCTGGCCTAGGGTCGGCTGGGCGGCGGCCTCGGTGGCCGGGGTCATCGCGGTCTGGTGGGCGCTGTCCACCACCGGCGCGGTCCCCGCGCGCGACCTCCCCTCGCCGGCGACCGTGTGGACCAACCTGTGGAACCGGATCGCCGACGGGTCCGTCCTGCTGGCGGCCTCCCGGAGCCTGATCCGCCTGGCGTTCGGCGTCGCCGTGGCCGCCGTGTTCGGCACGCTCATCGGCGTGGCCATGGCGGCGAACCGGATCTTCCAGCGCGCCGCGGGAGGGCTGGTGGTGGGGCTCCAGGCCCTGCCCCCGATCGCGTGGCTCCCGCTCGCGATCCTGTGGCTGGGGTACTCGGAGCGGGCCGTGGTGCTCGTCGTCATCGTGGGGGCGTTCCCGGCAATCGCGCTGGCCACGGCGTCGAGCGTCCGGCAGGTCTCGCCGACCCTGGTCCGGGCCGGGCGGACCCTGGGGGCGCGAGGGTGGGAGCTGTACCGGCACGTGGTGGTCCCCGCCGCGGTCCCCGGGTACGTGGAGGGGCTCCGCCAGGGGTGGGTGTTCGCGTGGCGCTCCCTGCTGGCGGCCGAGCTCATCATCCGGGGTGGGCGGGGCCTGGGGCACTCGCTCACGCGGGCCGGCCGGGCCTTCGACGCGCCGGCCATCCTGGCGCTCATGGTGGTGATCGCCGTGATCGGGATCGCCGTCGACGCCGCGTTCGCCGCGCTCGACCGGCGGGTGCGGGCCCGGCGGGGCCTGCTGGTGTCGTGATGGGGCGGACACCGTCGAACCAGGGCGAGCCCGCCTCCGCTCCCGAGAAGGGCCTGCCTGGGGCTTCCCTCCCGGACGACACGACGATCGCCACGCTGGCATCCCTGTCCCCGGACGAGCGTCAGGTCCTGCTGAAGGTGTCGGAGATCTTGAAGCGGCTGCAGTTCGGCACGGTCCTGCTCGTGGTCCAGGACGGCAAGGTCGTCCAGATCGAGATGGCGGAGAAGTTCCGCCTGCGCTGAGCGCTACCATCCTGAGCAGTGGCCGCGCCCCCCTTCCCCGACGACCCGCGCGTCGATCGTGTCCTCGCGGTCTACGACGCCCTGCAACGCCGGGACTGGACGGCCCTGCAGCGCCAGGTCGCCCCACTGGCGGTGCTGCGCATCGGCGGGCGGAACAGGTACGCCGGGGTCTACCGGGGGCTGGGCCAGCTGGTGGCACTGGCCCTCCAGCTGGAGGAGCGACTGATCCCGTTCCGGTCCGAGATCGACGAGCTGGCCATCGAGGGCGACGCCGTGCGCGCGCTGGTCACGGTCTCCATCCGGGTCCCGCCCGCCGACGTGTTCCGGGCCCGGCTCCGCGAGGTGTTCCGGTTCGACGAGGAGGGCCTGATCCGCGAGCTGCTGGTCCGGGGCGAGGACCAGCGGTCCCTGGACCGGTTCCTGGGGTGACGACCCGGGGAGCCGCGAGAGGTTCCGGGACGAACACCGTGGCGCCGGTCATCTTCGCCAGCACCGGGAGGCTTCCCGGGTGGTCCAGGTGGTGGTGGGTGACCAGGATGCGATGGACATCGTTCGCGTCGCGGCCCATCTCCTGGATGGCCCCCGCGATGCGGTCCGCCTTCTTCGGCATTCCGCAGTCCACCAGCACCAGCCCGTCGTCGGACTCCAGCACGTACGAGTTCACGTAGCCCTTCAGCACGCGGTACAGCCCCGGCCGGATCCGCTCGGCCCTCACCACGGGGGAAGCTACAGGACGGGGAGGTACCGTTCGAGCTCGAACGGCGACACGTAGCCCTTGTACGCGTCCCACTCCTCGCGCTTGTTGCGGATCAGCCACTCGTGGACGTGGTCGCCGAGGGCCTCGCGGAGGACCTTCGACTCCTCGGCCGCGTGGGTGGCCTCGTGGAGGTCCTGGGGGAGGGAGTCGATCCCGGCGGCGCGGCGTTCGTCGTCGGACATCTCGTAGATGTTGTTCGAGGCCTCGGGGGGGAGCTCGTAGTCGCCCTCGATGCCGGCGAGGCCCGCGGCGAGCATCGCGGCGAACGCCAGGTACGGGTTGCACGCCGGGTCGGGGGACCGGAACTCGATCCGCGCCGCCTCCTCCTTGCCGGGCTTGTACATCGGGACCCGGACCAGCGCGCTGCGGTTCCGGCGGGCCCAGCACACGTACACCGGCGCCTCGAAGCCCGGGACCAGCCGCTTGTAGGAGTTCACCCACTGGTTCGTCACCAGGGTGATCTCCCGGGCGTGGGTCAGCAGGCCGGCGATGTAGCCCTTGGCCACGCGGGACAGGTGGTACTCGTCCCCGGCCTCGAAGAACGCGTTGCGGTCCCCGGAGAACAGCGACTGGTGTGTGTGCATCCCGCTGCCGTTCACCCCGGCCACGGGCTTCGGCATGAACGTGGCGTACACGCCGAACTCCTGCGCGGCCTCCTTCACGGTGAGGCGGTACGCCATCACGTTGTCGGCCATGGTCAGGGCGTCGGTGTACCGCAGGTCGATCTCGTGCTGCGACGGAGCCACCTCGTGGTGGACGTACTCCACGGGGATCCCCATGGCCTCCAGGTACTGGACGGTCCGCCGCTTGTAGTCGGTGGCCACGTCGAGCGGCGTGAGGTCGAAGTACCCCCCCTGGTCGAGGAACTGGGTCCCGTTCGAGTCCTGGAAGTAGAAATACTCGAGCTCCGGGCCGACGTAGAAGGAGTACCCCAGGTCGGAGGCCCGCCGGAGCTGGCGGCGGAGCACGTGCCGGGGGTCGCCCTCGAACGCCGTCCCGTCCGGATTGAGGATGTCGCAGAACATCCTGGCTACCCCGGCCTCGGAGCGCCACGGGATGATCTGGAACGTCGAGGGGTCCGGCATCGCCACCATGTCCGACTCCTGGATCCGGGCGAACCCGTCGATGGCGGAGCCGTCGAACCCCATCCCCTCGGCGAACGCGCCCTCGAGCTCCTGGGGGGTGATGGCGAGGGACTTGAGGGTGCCCAGGACGTCGGTGAACCACAGGCGAATGAACTCGATCCCGCGCTCCTCCACCGTGCGCAAGACGAACTCCGCTTCCCTGGACAGCCCCACGACCGGCAGGGTAGCCGACCGGGATTACGGTTCCGTTAATTCACCGGCCCCTGCGGGAGCGCTGCCCTGTCCGGTGGGGCGGGAGGGCGGCTGTACGATCGCCGCCAGTGGTGAGCCCAGAGACCCTCGGGCGGGCGCTGGCGGACGCCCCGGATCCCCACCTGGCCCGGCTGCAGCTGTCGAGGGTGGGGGAGCGCCCCGTGGCGCGCGACGTCCTGTCGCGGCCCGAGGTGCTGCCCGTGGCGGTCCGGCTCCTGGGCTTCTCCACCGCCGCGGCGGACTTCCTGGTGGCGAATCCGGAGGAGAGCGAGGCCCTGGCAGATCTCCACCCCCGCAGCCGGGAGGAGCTGGACGAGGAGCTCGCGGGGGACGTTCGCCGTCTGGGAACACGAGAGGCGGCGCTCCGGCGGTTCCGGCGCCGGGCCATGCTCCGGATCGCCGCCCGCGACCTCATGGGCGCGGACCTCGAGGACGTCGTGGCCGAGATCAGCGCGGTGGCCGAGTCATGCCTGGCGGAGGCGGCCCGGGGGACCGGCCTGGCCGTGATCGGCCTGGGGAAGCTGGGCGGTGCGGAGCTCAACTACTCCTCCGACGTGGACGTGCTGTTCCTGCACGGCGGCTCCGGGACCGGCGACCAGGCCCGGGCCGAGCGGGCCGCGGGCTCGATGGTCCGGCTGCTGTCGGACCCCACGGCCGAGGGAGTGGCCCTCCGGGTGGACACGGCGCTGCGCCCGGGCGGGCGGGCCGGGGCCCTGTCCAGGTCGCTGGAATCGACCGTCGACTACTACGCGCACCACGCCGCCGTGTGGGAGCGGCAGGCCCAGATCAAGGCCCGCCCGGTGGCGGGGGACCTCGCGCTGGGCGCGGAGTTCGTCGAACGGCTGGCCCCGATCGTGTACCCGGACGAGCTGGCCCCGGCGGCCATCGAGGAGGTCCGCCGGGCCAAGGTCCGCCTGGAGGAGTACGTCCGGGCCCGGGGGAAGGAGTCCATCGAGGTCAAGCGGGGCCGGGGCGGGATCCGGGACGTGGAGTTCGCCGTCCAGCTCCTCCAGCTGGTCCACGGGCGCCGCAACCCCCGCCTGCGCGAGCCGAACACGCTGCGGGCCCTGGTCGCGCTGGCCAAGGACGGCTACGTGGCCGAGCCCGACGCCCGGGACCTGGCCGAGGCCTACCGGTTCCTCCGCCGTCTGGAGCACCGCCTCCAGATCGTCCGGGACCTCCAGACCCACGACCTCCCCGAGGATCCCGAGGCCCTGAACCGCCTGGCCCGGGCCATGGGCATGGCCAGCCCGACCATGCTCCGCCGCGTGTACGAACGCGAGACGAGCCAGGTCCGGGGGCTGCACGAGCGGCTGTTCTACCGGCCCCTCCTGGAGGCCTTCGTGGGGCCGTCGTCGGCCGAGCTCCGCCCCGGGGTCGGGCGGGAGGCCACGGAGGAGCTCCTGGCGGGGCTGGGGTTCGCCCACCCGGCGGCGGCGTTCGACGTCTTCCAGCGGCTGGTGGAACCGTCCTCCCGGATCGGCAAGGTCCTGGCGAACGTGTTCCCGGTCATGGCCCCGCCGCTGGCCCTGGCGGCGAACCCGGACCAGGCCCTGGTCCGGCTGGAGCGGGTGGCCTCGGCGCTGCGGGACCGGCCGGTCGCGGCCGACACCCTGGCGGCCGACCCGGCGGTGGCCCGGCGCCTGGCGGCGCTGGTGGCCGCCAGCACGTTCGGTACGGACCTCCTGGTGGCGACTCCCGGGCTGGTGTTCGCGCTGGCCGGGGACTCCGGGGGCGATCCCCGGGCCGGCCTGGTGGCGGCCGCCGCCGCGTACGCGGCCCGCGAGGCCGATCCCAGGGCGACCGGCGAGGCCCTGGCGAAGGTCGCCGACGAGGTGGTCCGCCGGGCCGTCGACGTCGCCAGGCCGGGGCTGCCGTTCGCCGTGATCGGGTTCGGCAAGCTGGGGGCCCGCGAGCTGAACTTCGCCTCCGACCTCGACCTCGTGTTCGCGTACGAGGGCGAGGGGGCCGAGGCATTCGCCGAGGCGGCCCGGGCGGCCGAACGGGTGATGGCGGTGGTCCGCGAGGAGGGGTTCGAGCCCGACGCCGACCTCCGTCCGGAGGGCCGGAGCGGTCCGCTGGCCCGGAGCGTGACGGCGTTCCTGGAGTACTGGGAGCGGTGGGCGGAGCCGTGGGAGTTCCAGTCGCTCACCCGGGCCCGGTTCGTGGCCGGGGATCCCGCGCTGGGGCGGCGGTTCGAGTCGCTGGCCGCGGACTTCGCGTTCCCCGAGGAGCTGCCCCCGGGGTGGGTGGCGGCGATGCACCGGATGCGCCAGCGCATCGAACACGAACGGGTCCGGCCCCCGGAGGCGGGCAGGTTCGCGTTCAAGCTCGGGTACGGGTCGCTGGCCGACGTGCAGTTCTCGGTGGAGCTGACGCTGATGCGGTTCGGGGGGCGGAACCCGGAGGTTCGCAGGCGGGGAACGCTCGACGCGATCGAGGCCCTGGCCGAGGGCCGGTTCATGGAGGGCAGCGTGGCCCGGTCGCTGGGGGAGGCGTTCCTGTTCCTGTCGGACGTGAAGGACGCGCTGGAGGTGGACCGGCGGGTCTCGGCCGAGGTCCTGCCGGCGTCACCGGACGAACAGCGGGCCCTGGCCCGGCGGCTCGGGTACGAGGAGTACGCGCGGCAGTCGTTCCTGGAGGACTACCGGCGGATCACGCAGCGGGCCCGGGCGGCCATGCAGCGCCTGTTCGCGACCGCGGGGGAGTGATCCCCCGATGCTCGTCCTCACCGGCCAGGGTGGTGAGCGCGTCGAGGTACTCGCGGGCCAGCCGCGACGCCCGTTCGGTGATCTCCCGGGCCTCCTCCTTGGCCTCGGCCAGGATGTCCGAGGCCCGCTCCCGGGCGGCGTCCACGATCCGGGCCGCGTCGGCGTGGGCCCGTGCCGGCGTGTGGTCGTTCGTCAATTCCGGAGACCCCGCGTGACCGGACCGGCGGAACGGTGAGAGCCGTCGGAGCCCCCGTCGGGCGCGGTGGCGGAACCGGTGCCACCTGATCCCCCTGGGCGGCCGGGTGCGGTAGCGCTTGGACCGGCGCGACATCTCCCTTGCTCCGTCAGTCGACCTGGGTCTCGGGCTCGGCCGGGAACACGAACCTGCCCCCCTCGCGCGCCGCGGGGGCGGGATCGTGGGCGGGGAACGAGAGCGCGTCACGGTCGATGGCGACCGGCGTCCGGTCCGGCGCGGGGAACGACAGCGGATCGCCCACCGTCCGGGCCGGGGGAGCCGTGAGGAGCGCGTTCACCTGCGACATGAACTGCCGGGACAGGCGCTCGCTCTCCGACGCGATGGCCGCGGCGTCCCGCCGGGCGTCGGCCAGGATCGCTCCGGCCCGGTCGCGGGCCCGTGACAGGGTCAGCCCGGCCTCGCGCTCGGCGGCCGCCGCGGTCTGGCGGGCCTCGATTCGCGCGTCGTCGAGGATCCGAGCCGCCTCCGCCTCGGAGGCCACCAGGGCTTCGCGGAGCGTGGTCTCGACCGTGCTCAGGATCCCGCCCAGCCGTTCCTCGTAGTTGCCGGCCGGTTCGGCCTCCGACCCGTCCTCGGCGGGTTCCGCCGGAGGGAGCACGATGACCTCTGCGGCGGCGGCAACCTGGGGCTCCTCGGCCGGCGCGAACGAGCCGTTCATGGGCGGTGGTTCGTTCGGAGCGAATCGTTCGTCCACGGTGTCCCCCCTCGACGGATGCACCGGCCCGAAGTCCCCGGGCCGTCCTGTCACGGTAGGGGGGCGGAGGGGGAGGAACAACGGCCGAGGGGCCACAGTGCGATGGGGCCTTCGGTCACCGCCGAAAGTCCTACGGGGAGCGCGGCGGGGCGACCGTCGGCGTCGCAACGCGTGTCGGCGCTGTCCCCTAGGCTTCTCCCCGCGGCGTGGGTTGGAGGTGACCCGGTGGCGTTCCGAGGGTGGCAGGACGAAGCGCTGGAGTTCTTCGAGGGACTGGAGGCCGACAACTCCAAGGCCTACTGGCAGCGGAACAAGGCCGTGTACGAGACGAAGGTGCGGGCTCCGATGGAGGAGCTGCTGGCCGAGCTCGAGCCGGACTGGGGGCCCGGCCGGATCTTCCGGCCGTACCGGGATGTCCGCTTCAGCTCGGACAAGTCCCCGTACAAGACGAACATCGGAGCGGTGGTCGGCGACGGCTACATCCAGCTGACATCCGAGGGGCTCGGTGCGGGCGCCGGCATGTGGGAGATGGCCACCGATCAGCTCGAGCGGTACCGGGAGGCGGTGAGCGACGAGGCGACGGGCGGCGAGCTGCAGGACATCGTGTCGACGGCCAGGTCGACCGGGCTCCAGGTCACCGCCCACGAGACCCTGAAGACGGCGCCGAAGGGGTACCCCAAGGACCATCCCCGGATCGAGCTCCTGCGCTTCAAGGGCCTCATCACATGGAGGGACTGGCCGCCGGCGGCATGGCTGGGGACCCGCAAGGCCAAGGATCGGGTGGTCGAGTTCCTCGGGGCCTCGAAGCCGCTCTCGGTCTGGCTGGCCGGGAACGTCGGCGACTCGAACCTCTCCGAGCGGCATCGCTGACGACGCACCCGGGACCGGTTCGGGAGGTGGATGGGATGGCGGAGGAACGACGGCGGCTCGTCTCGTCGGGCTCGCCGTACGAACCGGTGATCGGGTTCTCCCGTGCCGTGGTGGACGGCCATCACGTGAGCGTCTCGGGTACCGCTGCGGTCATGCCGGACGGCGCCGACCCGCCGGGCGACGCGTACGGGCAGGCCGTTCGGGTCCTCGAGATCATCCTCGGTGCGCTGGCCGAGGCGGGGGCCCGGCCGGAGGACGTCGTCCGGACCAGGACCTACCTGCTCCGAACAGAGGACTGGGAAGACGTGGCTCGGGCCCACGGTGAGGTGTTCGCCAGGATCCGTCCGGCCAGCACGATGGTCGTCGTCACCGGGTTCCTCGACCCCCGCTGGCTGGTGGAGATGGAGGCCGACGCGGTGCTGCCGGATCCGCCTTCGCCACGGCCCGGAACCGGATGAGGTTCGTCCTCAGGACAGCCGAGCCATGGCGGCGGACCTGAGCGAAAGAAAGGGGCCGAGCGCGAAGCGCGGCCCCTCCCACATCGGATCTTTTCTACCTAAATGTCAAAATAGAGCGCGAACTCATACGGATGGGGACGAAGCCGGACCTGGTCGAGCTCGTGGTCGCGCTTGTATTCGATCCATGTGTCGATGACGTCCTGGGTGAAGACCCCGCCCTCGAGCAGGAACTCGTGGTCGGCCTCCAGCGCGGCGAGGACCTCCTCCAGCGAGCCGGGGACCTGCTTCACCAGGGCCGACTCCTCGGGCGGGAGGTCGTACAGGTCCTTGTCGATCGGGTCCGGGGGCTCGATCTTGTTCTTCACGCCGTCCAGCCCGGCCAGGAGCATCGCCGAGAACGCCAGGTACGGGTTGCACGTGGGGTCGGGCGAGCGGAACTCCAGGCGCTTGGCCTTCGGCGTCTTGAAGAACACCGGGATGCGGATGCACGCGCTGCGGTTCCGCTGCGAGTACACGAGGTTGATCGGCGCCTCGTACCCGGGCACCAGCCGGCGGTAGGAGTTCGTGGTCGGCGCGCAGAACGCCAGGAGCGCCGGCGCGTGGGCCAGCAGGCCGCCGATGTAGTACCGCCCCATGTCGGAGAACTGGGCGTAACCCACCTCGTCCCAGAACAGGTTCTCGTCTCCGTTCCACAGGCTCTGGTGGGTGTGCATCCCCGAGCCGTTGTCCTGGAAGATCGGCTTCGGCATGAACGTGGCGGTCTTGCCGGCCTTCCGTGCCGTCTGCTTGATGACGTACTTGTACTTCATGACGTTGTCGGCGCTTCGCAGCAGCGTGTCGTAGCGGATGTCGATCTCCGCCTGGCCCGCCGTGCCGACCTCGTGGTGCTGCACCTCCACCGTGATCCCGACCTTCTGCAGGTTCATAACCATCTCGCTGCGCAGGTCCTGGTAGTGGTCCATGGGGGGCAGTGGGAAGTACCCCTCCTTGTACCGGGGCTTGAACCCGAGGTTGTGCCCGCCCTCCTCGGCGCCGGAGTTCCACGCGCCCTCGATGGCGTCGATGTGGTAGTAGCCCTCGTGCTGGTTCTGGTCGAACCGGATCGAGTCGAAGATGTAGAACTCGCACTCCGGTCCCCAGTAGCTCGTCTCCGCGATTCCGCTCTGCTGGAGGTACAGCTCGGCCTTCTTGGCCACGTACCGGGGATCGCGCGAATACCACTCCGTGGTCACGGGATCCTTCACGAAGCAGTTGAGGACCAGGGTGGGATGCTGCAGGAACGGGTCGACGAACGCGCCCTCGGCGTCCGGCACGAGGAGCATGTCCGACTCCTGGATCTCCTGGAACCCCCGGATGGAGGATCCGTCGAACCCGAACCCGTCCGAGAAGCTGTCCTCGTCGAGCTCGGCGATCGGTACCGAGAAGTGCTGCATGAGCCCGGGCAGGTCGCAGAAGCGCAGGTCGACGATCTGCACCCCCTGCTCCTTGGCCAGGGCCAGCACGTCCTTGGGCGTGGTCATCGAAGTCCCCCTTCCAGGGTTCGTGGACGCCCGGGAGGCTACCGCCGGGGTGGTGTCCCCATGGTTTCCGCGGCGTTAACTCTGGGTTACGCCCCGACGAGCGCGCCCGTGTGCTGACCGGAGACATCGGTGACATGGCGTTCCGGACACATGCGTGACACGTTCGGAGACATGGGTGACACCGTTGCTACTGGTCGACCGGTCGGACGGTGCCGGTGGTGGTCACCACGCGGGGGAGGGCCCCCGGTTCCCAGTCGCGGATGACCTCCGCCACCTTGATGATGATCGCGGTGCCCCCGGCGAACTCGATGAGCCGTCCCAGCGGCGTGGCCCGGAAGAACCGCATCCGGAACAGCAGCGGCGACGACACCAGCAGGACCCGGGCGAAGATCTGCCGGAACCGCCGGCCCTGGGGTGTGGCCAGCCACGCGCCGAGCTCATCGGCCCCGGCCGAAAGGGCCTCCTGGGCCTCTGCCAGGAGCCGGCGGGCCTCCCCCACGGTTCGGTCCATCGCTGCCATCCTGCCAGCAATGTAACCCGGGGAACCCCTGTTTGGATCGGGTTGTCCGCGGGAACAACTCCGGCCGGACACGAGTGCCACACCGCCGGCAGCAGCCCGCCGCCTCGAGCGTCACATTCCGGCCCGGCACCGGGTCCGCGGGATCGACGAAACGAGGTGGCGGACATGGCGAGCAGGGACGACACGGCGGAATTCTTCCACCGGTGGTTCGGCGGGGGGCTGACCCATCGGTTGGAGGACGGAGAGATCCGGGCGATCCTCGTGGATCAGATGCGCGAGGACCCGTTCACCAGGCGTGAGCCCATCCACGTGACGGTGGAGGAGGGAGTGGTCACGCTGACAGGATCGGTCTCCTCCTCGATCGCCCGGCGGGCCGCGGACGAGAACGCGTGGGCCACACCCGGCGCGCGCGACGTGAACAACCACCTCCGGGTGGAACTCCGCCCGGTGGGCCCGGAGGGCCCCACCTGACCCGAGTGCTCGTGTTGTGCGGAGGAGCAACGTTCCGGAGGGGCCCAACCGCGGAGCTAGCGCTCCGGGGCCACGTCCGCGGCTCGGTATCCCACGCCCCGGACCGTCTCGATGAGGTGTTCGTGCTCCGGCCCCAGCTTGGCCCGGAGCCGGCGGATGTGGACGTCCACCGTCCGGGTGCCGCCGTAGAAGTCGTACCCCCACACCTCGCGCAGGAGCGCGGCCCGCGTGAACACCCGCCCGGGGCGCGAGGCCAGGAACCGCAGCAGCTCGAACTCCTTGTACGTGAGGTCCAGGGGCCGGCGGTCCACCGTGACCTGGTAGGTCTCCGTGGACAGATGGAGCTTGCCGAGACGGATGGCGTCGTCCCCGGCCCCGCCCGCCCGGCGGCGGATGATGGCCAGACGAACCTCGAGCTCGGGGGAGGTGGCGTCCGGGAGCACGAAGTCCTCCACCATCTCGGCCCACGGGAACCGATCGATCATCCGGCGCTCCACGACCACCACCAGCGGCAGCCTGCTCCCCGCACCTGCCAGGGCCCGGAGCACGGCGTGGGCGTGCGCGGGATTCTCCACCGCGTCCACCACGATGGCCCACGGCGAGAGGTCCGGGAGGTGGGCGAGCGAATCCACGGACAGGTGCTCGACCTTCACGTCGAGGCCGGTGGCCGCGAGCGACGGGAGCACCTGGTCCGCGGAACGATCCGAGAGCAGCACCAGTGTGGCCACGGGAGGTCCCGCCGAGGGTAGCAAACGAACCTCCGGCGGGCCCGACCGGGCACCTCGGGGATAGGTATCGTTGCGGTCGCATGCCCTCCCCGATCGCTCGTGCCGCGTCGCATCGCTTCGCCATGCCCGCCGCACCGTTCCAGGCGACGACCTCGGACGGCGTGGAGCTGATGGGGACCAGGCTCGGGGAGGCCGAGCCCGCGCTGGTGGTGTGTCACGGCTTCAGCGGGTGGCACCGGAAGCCGCGGCCCGCCCGGTTCGCGGAGGCCCTGTCTCGATGGTTCACCGTGTACGGGTTCGACTTCCGGGGCCACGGCCTGTCCGGGGGCCACACGACGTTCGGGGCGCTCGAGATCCACGACGTGGCGGCGGTGATGGCCCTGGCCCGCGACGAGGGCCACGCCCCGGTGGGAACGCTGGGCGGCTCCATGGGCGGGGTCTCGGTGATCCGCCACGCCGCCCTTCTCGGCGGCACGGATGCGGTGGTGGCCATCTCCACCCCCGCCCGGTGGGACGGTCACGCGTCCCCGGCCGTGCGCCGTCTGGCGGTCATGGCCGGGACCCGGCGGGGCCGCCGGCTGGGGCGGGCCCTGGGCGTGCGCATCCCGGAGGCCATCGAACGTCAGGAGTCGCCGGAGGACGTGGTGGGGAAGATCGCCCCCACCCCGCTCCTCATCGTGCACGGCCGGGACGACCACTTCTTCGACGAGGAGGAGGCCTGGCGGCTGTACCGGCGTGCCGGGCGGCCGGCGGCGCTGTGGATGGCATCCCGGTTCGGCCACGGGGAGGACGGCTTCTCGGACGAGCTGGCCGAAAAGACGGCTCGCTGGCTGTATGGGGCCTGGGGGCTGCCGTGGCCCGGGTGAGGCTGTTCGCCGCGCTCCGGGAGATCGCCGGGGAATCCCGCCTCGACGTGGACGGCGCCACCGTCGACGACGTGGTCCGGGCCCTGGGGGAAAAGCTCGGAGCGCGGTTCGAGGAGATCGCCCGCGCCGGCTCGGTGGTCGTCGACGGCGAGCGGGCGGGCTTCGACCGCGACCTCTCCGGCGTCGAGGAGGTGGCGTTCCTCCCGCCGGTGTCGGGGGGCGCCGCGGACGGCGGGCTCCTCTCATCGCGGTCCGGCGGCGCGGGATCCCGGTCCGGGGCGACGCCCTGATGGGCGCCCGGCCCCGGCCCCAGCGGGTCCTGCTGGTGGCGAACCCCGTGGCCCGAACGGTGTCCCGTCCCGTGCTGGACGTGATCGAGAAGGCTCTCGCAGCCGACTTCAAGCTCGAGGTGGACGAGACCCGCCGCCGGGGCCACGCCACCGAGCTGGCGATGGAGGCCGTTCGGGACGGCTACGACATGATGGTGGTGTTCTCCGGCGACGGGACCATCAATGAGGCCGTGAACGGCCTGGCCCGCAGCGACGTGGCCCTGGGCATCCTCCCGGGCGGCGCCACGAACGTCCTGGCCCGCGTGTCGGGCATGCCCACCGATCCCGTGGAGGCCACGTCGTGGCTGATCGCGGCCGCCCTCCAGGGCCGGGCCCGGCGGATGGGACTGGGGCGCGTCGACGGCCGATACTTCATGCTGAACTGCGGCTCGGGGATCGACGCCGAGGCCATGGGGATGGTCGACCAGCGCCAGGCGGAGTCGAGGAAGCAGTTCGAACGGGCCGCGCTGTCGGCGGTGCTGAAGACGGTGCTCCTGCGCTACGCGGGCCTGGAGCCGTTCATGTCGGTGAGCGTGGACGGGGGCGAGCCCGTGGAGGCGATCACCGCGCTGGTGGGTCGGACCAATCCGTACACGTACTACAAGCGGTTCGGCCTGCAGCTCACCCCGCACGCGAGCCTGGAGGGGGGGTTGGACGTGACCATCGTGACCTCGCTCACCCGGATGTCGGCCCTGCCGCTGGTCCGCCAGGTGTTCTCGGGGGGCTTGATCAAGCGAAGGGACGTCGTGTACGCCCACGACGCGTCGTCGGTGGAGATCCGGGGGCGCCGCCCGTTCCCGGTGCAGGTGGACGGGGACGCCATCGGATCACGCGACCACCTCGAGGTGGGCCTGGAGCGGGACGCCCTGTGGCTGGTGGCATGAACCGCGGGATCACGGTGTCGAAGGGTCCGTACTCTGGCGGGCCCCCGGCGCGCCGCGACCGCCGCAGGAGCGTGACGAGAATGATCGGACTGGCGATCATCGGCCTGATCATCGCGGCGGCGGCCTACTTCCTGCTCGACCTGGGTTCGCGGGTGTGGGCGGAGAGCTACGTGGCGGGACAGATCCAGAAGTCCCTGGAGATGACGGCTCGCCCGTCGGTGTCGTTCGGCGGAACCCTGTTCCTTCCGGAGCTGTTCGGCGGGAAGATCTCGTCGGTCGAGGTCAAGGCCACCGCGTTCGAGACCCAGGGCGTGGGGTTCACGAAGGTCCGCCTCCATCTGGAGGACGTCACCTACTCGCCGATCCGACTGGTCCTGCACAAGCCCTCGAAGATCACCGCCCACTCGGGGACCGGCGAGGCCGCCATGACCCAGTTCCAGCTGACGGACGCCTTCCAGGCCCAGGGCGTCCCGATCACGGTCCAGTTCACCGCGGACGGCAACGTCCGGGTGGAGGCCGCCAGGCTCCCCGTCGCCGCCACGGTCACGGCCACCATCGAGGAGGGCAAGCTGGTCCTCCGCCCGACGAATCCGCTGTTCAAGAGCATCTCGTTCGCGATCAGCCTGCCGGAGCTGGTCCCGGGGCTGACCTACCGCTCGGTGCGGTTCGAGGACCAGCTGGGAACGCTCCGGTTCACGCTGCGGGACGCCCCGTTCGAGGTGGCGCAGCCTCCGGGCTGATCGGGCGGCGCCGCTACGCGCTCGCCGCGCCGCCGGCGGGGGTGTGGACGTGGATCCCGCACTCCACCTTCTGCGAGCCGTCCCACCGGCCGGCCCGCTCGTCCTCCCCCAGAAACACCATCCGGGTGCAGGGGGCGCAGCCGACCTGGGCGTACCCCAAGTCGTACAGGGGGTTGTGGGGGAGGTCGTTCTCCCGCAGGTAATCCCACGCCTCCCGGCGGGTCCAGTTGGCCACCGGGTTGAGCTTGACCATCGACCGGCCCGGCTCCAGGCGGTACTGCTCGAGGATCGGGATCCCGGACCGGCTGGGCGAGGAGTCGCGGCGCAGCGCCGTGACCCACGCGTCGTAGCCATGGAGGGCCTGGGTGAACGGCTCCACCTTGTTGAGCTGGCAGCACAGGTCCGGGTTGCGTTCGTACAGGCGCTCGCCATGGGCCGCGGCCTGGGACTCCACCGTGTGCTCCCCCACGAGGTCCACCACGTTCAGGCCCAGCCGCTCGGCGAGCTGCTCTTTGAACGCGAGTGTCTCGGCGAAGTGGAATCCCGTCTCCAGGAACAGGATCGGTACGTCGGGCCGGAGCTTGGCGGCCATGTCGATCACGCAGGTCCCCTCGGCCTGAAACGAGGACGCCACGCCGACCCGTTCGAGGTCCGAGTCCACCAGGGCCCACCGCAGGATCTCGCGGGCGTCCTCGTGCTCGAACCGGGCGTTGAGCTCCTCGATCTCGTGGTCGGTGAAGACGGGGTCCATGGCGTTCCTCGGTGTCGGCGGCGGAGGGGGGGTGTCCGCGGAGTATACGCGGAGGCGTTCCTCCCCCGTTCGCGCAGGCGGGAAACGCGCGGTGCGGGCGGAGGCCCCTCTCGTATCCTTGCGGGGCCCAATCGACGAGAAAGGTCCGAACGACCATGCCTGAGAACGAGACGATCGCGCCGCACGGGGGGACGCTGGTGGACCTCCTGGCCACCGGCGCCGAGGCGGAGGCCCTGGCATCGGAGGCCGAGCACCACCCCAAGCTGGGGGTCGGCCACCGCGAGCTGTCGGACCTCGAGATGCTGGCCGTCGGCGCGCTGTCGCCGCTCACCGGGTTCGTCGGGGAGAAGGACTACCACTCGATCCTGGAGACCATGCACCTGTCGAACGGCCTGGCCTGGACCATCCCCGTGACCCTCTCGCTCACGGACGAGGAGACCAAGCGCATCGGGGGTGCCGAGACCGTCGCGCTGACGTCGCACGACGGCGGCCGGCCGCTCGCCGTGATCGAGGTGGGCGAGGTGTTCCGCCGCGACCGCCAGAAGGAGGCCCTCGGCGTATTCGGCACCGAGGACCTCGACCATCCGGGGGTGAAGGCCCTCCACGACGCCGGCGACTGGTGCCTGGCGGGGGACGTCCGCATGTTCCGGCTGCCGCAGCACCACGACTTCGTGAAGTACCGGATGACACCGGCCCAGACCCGGGCGGCGTTCGCCGAGCGGGGGTGGAAGCGCGTGGTGGGGTTCCAGACGCGCAACCCCATCCACCGGGCCCACGAGTACATCCAGAAGTGCGCTCTGGAGATCGTGGACGGCCTGCTGGTCCACCCGCTGATGGGGGCCACGAAGGGCGACGACGTCCCGGCCGACGTGCGGATGCGGTGCTACGAGGCGCTGTTCTCCGGCTACTACCCGAAGGACCGGGCCATGATCTCGGTGTTCCCGGCGGCCATGCGGTACGCCGGGCCCAAGGAGGCCATCTGGCACGCCATCTGCCGGAAGAACTACGGGTGCACGCACTTCATCGTGGGCCGCGACCACGCCGGCGTGGGCACCTACTACGGGACCTACGACGCGCAGCGCATCTTCCAGGAGTTCGAGCCGGGGGAGCTGGGGATCCAGCCGCTGATGTTCGAGCATTCCTTCTACTGCCTGACGTGCGAGGGGATGGGGTCGCCCAAGACGTGCCCCCACGACGACAGCGTCCGGGTGATCCTGTCCGGGACCAAGGTCCGGGACATGCTTCGCGGCGGCCAGAAGCCCCCGCCGGAGTTCTCCCGTCCCGAGGTCGCCGAGATCCTCATCGACGCCATGCGGGGCGCCTCCGCGTAGCCAGGCGAAGGCGACCCGCGTCGCGCCCGCCCGCTCGCTCGCCGCTCGGGACTGACCGCCGGTCAGTTGGGGTACAGTCGTGCCCGGAATGCTGCACCCGCTGTTCACCCCCGAGCACGAGGAGCTCCGGGCCTTCGTCCGGCAGTTCGTGGAGACGGAGCTGGCCCCGAACGCCACCGAATGGGAGGGCGAGGGCCACTTCCCGGACTGGGTGTTCAAGCGGATGGGCGACGTGGGCCTCCTCGGCCTGCGGTACCCGCCGGTGTACGGCGGGCAGGGCGGCGACTGGGGCCACGCGATCGTCCTGGCCGAGGAGCTGGCCCGCACGGGATCCGGGGGCGTGGGCATGGCCATCGCCGTGCAGAGCGAGATGGCCACGCCCCCCATCCACCGGTACGGGTCCGAGGACCAGAAGCAGCGGTACCTGGTCCCGGCCATCCGCGGGGAGAAGATCGCCTGCCTCGGGATCACCGAGCCGAACGCCGGCTCCGACGTCGCGAACATCGAGACGACCGCGGTCCGCGACGGCGACGGCTGGGTCGTCAACGGCCGGAAGATCTTCATCACGAACGGCGTCCGGGCGGACTTCTGCCTGCTGGTGACCCGGACGAACAAGGCCTCCGGCTACGACGGCTTCTCGCTGTTCCTGGTGGACAACGACACGCCGGGGTTCACGGTCTCCAGGAAGCTCGACAAACTGGGCATGCGTTCGTCCGACACCGCGGAGCTGGCCCTGGACGACGTCCGCGTCCCCGAGGACGCCCTCCTGGGAACGGAGGGAAAGGGCTTCTACCAGATCATGTGGGAGCTCCAGGGGGAGCGCCTGATCGGCGTGGCCGGCTCCATCGCCGGCGCGCGGCTCGCCATCGAGAAGACCCTGGAGTACGCGAAGGAGCGGCAGGCGTTCGGGCGGTCCATCGGTTCGTTCCAGGTCATCCGGCACCGGTTCGCCGAGATGGCCACCGAGATCGAGGCGGCCCGCCAGCTCACGTACGACACCGCGCTGGCCTGGGAGCGCGGCGAGTACCCCGTGAAGCAGATCTCGATGGCCAAGCTGTACGCGGGGGTCGCGGTGAACCGCGTGATGAACGAATGCCTGCAGATCCACGGCGGGATGGGGTACTCGACCGAACTGTGGGTGGAGCGGGCCTGGCGCGACGCGCGGGTCCTGCGCATCGGCGCGGGCGCCGACGAGATCATGCGCGAGGTGATCTCGAAGACCATGGCCCCCGGCGGCTCGCCGTTCGCGCCATGACCGCCGAGGGCGTGGCGCTATCGTCCTCGACGGACCGGAGCCGGTTCGCGGACATCCCCCGGTTCGGCCTGTTCACGGAGGAACACGACGCCATGCGCGCAACGGTGCGCTCCTGGGTGGCGAACGAGCTCCGGCCCCACGCGGACGAGTGGGAGCGACAGGGCGAGTTCCCGTACCGGACCGTGTTCCGGGAGGCCGCCGGCCTGGGGCTGTTCGGCGCGAAGTACGAGGAGGACTACGGGGGCACCGGTCCGGACCTCGTGGCCGACGCGGTGATCTCCGAGGAGCTCAGCCGGTGCGGCTCGGGCGGCGTGGCCGCGGCGCTCGGGGCGCACAAGGACCTGGGGCCGTACTACGTGTACCGGTTCGGGACCGAGGTCCAGCGGCAGCGGTGGCTGGCCCCCGCCGTGCGCGGGGAGTGGATCGGCGCGCTGGCCGTCACCGAGCCCGGCGCCGGGTCCGACGTGGGCGGGATCACCACCCGGGCCGAGCGCGACGGCGACGTCTGGCGGCTCACCGGGGGCAAGACCTTCATCACGAACGGCTCCATCGCGGACTTCGCGGTGGTGGCGGCGAAGACGGACCCCGCGGCCGGCCACAGGGGGATCACGCTGTTCGTCGTGGACACCTCGCTCGAGGGGTTCAGCTCCTCGCGGATGTCCACCGTGGGCTGGCGGACCTCCCACACCGGGGAGCTCCACCTGGACGGCGTGAAGGTCGGCGACGACGCCCGGCTGGGCGAGGTCGGTGAGGGGTTCTACTGCATCATGCGGAACTTCCAGTGGGAGCGGCTGGGGATGGCCCTCGGGGCGGTGGCCGGGGCCGAGGAGACCCTGGCCCTGGGAATGCGCTACGCCGAGGATCGAACGGCGTTCGGCCGACCGGTGGGGAAGTTCCAGGTGTGGCGGCACCGGTTCGCCGACCTGGGGACCGAGATCGAGGCGGCCCGGTCCCTCGCGTACCACGCCCTGCGGATGATCGTGGCCGGCGAGGACGCCACCCGCGAGGTCTCCATGGCCAAGTGGTACTCGAACGAGCTGGCCTGGAAGGTGGCCGACGAGGCCCTCCAGGTCCACGGCGGCTACGGCTACATGATGGAGTTCCCGGTCCAGCGGGCCTGGCGCGACGCCCGCCTCGGCCCCATCGGTGGGGGCACCACCGAGGTCATGAAGGAGATCATCGGCCGCCTCATGGGGTTGTAGGGGCGTCGGATCCATCGACATTCGGCACCCCGTCGGGGACATCGGGATTCGACGATCTCGATACCGGTGCATCGGATCTCGAGATCGGAGGCATCCTCGTTCGTGTCGCCTCGCTCGACGATCTCATCCGTATGAAGAGGGCGGCGGCCCGCACGAAGGACCTCGAACACCTGGACTGGCTCCTCGCGCTGCGGGACGAGATCGAGCAAGGTGGCGGATGAGACGACCGCTTGCGTCGGGGCTCGCGCGAGTGTTGACTCTCGGCCATGGGTGATCACGGGATCGGGGATCTTGCCGAGGTCCTGGACAACCTGGGGGTGTTCGGGGCGCACCCCGCCGATCTGGCCGAGCTGTGCCCCACCGGGTTCCGGCGGATCGCCATCCAGACCGGGCCCGACTACTACATCTCGCTGCAGTCGTTCGCTCCGAACCAGAACGCGTACGCGCACTCGCACCCCGACTCGGAGGAGTGGGTCGTCGTGCTGGGCGGGTCGGGGGAGGCCAAGTTCGGCCCGACGCCAGTGCCGCTCCACCCCGGCGTGGTGGTGGGGCGCGGTGCCACCCACCCCCACGGTTTCCGGTCCGGCGACGAACCGATGCACCTGCTGTCGATCCAGCTCCCACGGCCGGCCGAGGGCATGACCACGTGGGACGAGCCCGGGGAGACCACGGACCCGGTGCCCTGTCCCACCGGACTGGGGCGGTGCCGGCGGTGCGCCCGGTGCGGCGGCCACAGCGCGATCGGCCCGACCGGGGCGTGGCGCTGCGAGAACTGCTCGTTCGCGTTCTGAGTCGAGGTGTCCTAGCCGAAGATCCCGTTCGGCGTCCCGAGCCCGGTGACGTCGTCCCACCCCGGGGCGGTCGACTGGGTGGGCGACCCCGAGTAGTCGTCGAACGTGCGGAGCCGGTCCACCGTGCCGTCCGAGGCGTCCACCGAGTTCACGTAGTTCCGGCGCGCGACGGCGGTCTTCGTCGACAGCACGTCGTTGAACGCACCGGGGTTCGCGTAGAACGCCGGGTTGGAGAACCCGTGCGGGGACCCCGCCTTCTGGTCCGACAGCGCCATCAGGCCGGCGAAGATCGGCGACGACAGGCTGGTGCCGCCGATGCGGTACTCGTCGTAGTAGGTTCCGTCGGGGAACTTCTGGGTCTGCCCGACCAGCAGGCCCGTCTGCGGGTCTCCGAGCGCCGAGACGTCCGGAACGCCCCGGCCGCTGATGTCGAGCGCCGACTGGTACGCGGGCTTGGCGAAGAGCGTGCTCACGCCGCCCCCGGCTCCGTACAGCCAGCCCGTCCGCGAGCAGGCCAGGGTCGTCGTGTCGCAGCTGTAGTTGCTCGTTCCCCAGCCCGTCTCCAGGACCCGGTCACCGCTCTGGTCGACGCCGAGGCTGGTGCCCCCGACCGCCGTGACCCACGGGCTCGAGGCCGGCCAGTCCGTGGTGGCGAAGCCGAAGCGCGACGTCTCGTCGCCGTTGTCGCCCGAGGAGAAGTACACGCCGATGCCCTCGGCGGCGGCCTGGATGAGCGTGTCGTTGAGCGGCTTCACGTAGCCCGGTGGGAGCAGCTCCGTGGCGAATCCGTAGGAGTTCGTGACGATCTGGGCCAGGTGGTTGTCCACGACGTGGTTCATCGCCGCGTCGAGGTCCCGGTAGTTGTTCGCGGCCCCCACGAAGACGATCTTCGCGGCGGGTGCCATCCCGTGGACCGCCTCCACGTCGAGGGTCTCCTCGCCGTACCAGCCCTGGGGGTCCTGGGCGGGATTCTGCGGGCTCCGGTAGGTCCCCGGCGCGACGACCTGCACCAGCTGCGACGGCGACATCGTCGGCAGCCCGCGATTGACCGACCACTGGTTCACGTCCTGGAGGATCGTCGGCGAGGCGTAGGCGTCGATGATCGCGACGGTCTGTCCCGCACCGTCGTAGGCCCCGGAGATCCCGTACGCGGACTTGATCTGGGCGGGCGTGTAGCCCTTCACCGTCCACGGCGCGGTGGGCGGCGCCGCGAGGTCGGTGAAGCCCGCCGGATACGCGTAGGGCGAGACCTTCTCGGCCCAGTAGTCCGACAGGGGCGGCGAGTTCCGGAAGCCCGGGGACGCCGGAGCGTTCCGGTCCACGCGGGCGTCGGTCGTCACGAACACCGCGCTGTCGTCGAGGCCGACGACCGCGGACACGACCCCGGCCAGGGAGCTCGGGATCGAGATGTCGGCGCGCGGAGACCGCACGGTCTTCCCGCGGACCGAGTAGACGCCGAACCCGACGCCGAACGCGGACTGGGCCTGGGCCACGGTGCCCTCGGTCGCCACGTAGTGGTTGTTGGCCGGCGTGTACACCACCGAGAAGCCCTGGCCCCTCAGCCAGGAGCGGACCGACTCCACCTGGGACCCGGAGGGGGCGAATCGCGTCCGGAACTGGACGGGAGTGAGATACCGCCCGAAGGAACCGCTCCCCGGGGTCGATACGGCCCGGGCCAGGGCGCGGGCGGCGTCGTCCTTCTGCCAGGCCAGATAGACGCGGAAGCCGACGGAGGCGCTCGGGTCGGCGGCCCGGACGTACGTACGGGAGTTGGCCCAGGTGGGAGCGCTCCCCGCGAGCGTGGTGCGCGAAGCGGCTCTCGCCGGGACCATGCCGAGGATCAGCACGGCCGCGACGAGCGCCAGGATCGTCGTTCTCCGAGACATCATCGTTCTCCTCGAGGTTCGGGCCGCATTCGTGGCGGCCGCCGAGCGGGCAGAAGGACACTCACCCGTGGGTCCCCGTTGCCGTTGTCCTCCCTCTCCCCTCCATCGCGCTCGACGCCTGTGACGTCCTCCCCGCCGGGCCTGGACGAGCCCGTCCGGGAGGGCTGTCGAGCCTACAGCGGGATCGGCAAACTCGTCGAAACCGCTGGCTGGGCCGCGAAAGTATACGTTTCAGGCCTGAACCAGATGGAAACAGGTCGAACCCCCGTTGGGGAGCCGGCGACCGCGCGCCGGTCCGGACGCCGCCGGATGGCCGGGCGCGCGCCCCGCGAGGGACCCCGTCCCGGTCCGCTGGTGGGAGGCATAATGTCGGTGCCGGACTTCCCTTTCGAAGGAGCGCCATGACCGACCACGCCACCACCGGACACCGCCGCATCGACCGCATCACCGCACCCGGCTTCGTGCAGGACCTGGCCGACCTGCCGCTGGCCGAGCTCAAGGCCCGGCGCGACGAGTGCCTGGGCGAACGGGAGTACCTCTCGCTGCTCCGCCGGCTGGTGCAGGGCCGGCTCGACATCGTACGGGCCGAGGCCGAACGGCGGCGGACGGGGGCCGACCCCGGGGACCTCGTGGACCTCGTCACGAAGGCCATGTCCCACGAGGAGCACGGCGGTTCGACCAGGGGCGAGGCCCTCCGCCTGACCGTGCCGCCGGAGGAGATGACCCTGGCCCGGCGCCACGTGGAGAAGGTCGTGGCGGACTCCACGATCTCCGATCCCCGGCGACTCTCGGACGGGGATCTGGACGCGGCGATCGCCCGCCTGGAGGGCGAGGAGCAGTCGGTCTCCGGCGACCGGCGGGAGGTCCTGCGCGTGCACGACGCGCTGCAGGAGGAGCTGAAGCGCCGGTACAAGGCGAATCCCGCCGAGGCCCTGGCCCCCTGAGCGCCCGGTCCCCCGGCGAGGACCCCCCGAGCGCCCGGACCCCCGGCGAGGATCCCCCGAGCGCCCAGGCCCCGGGCGCGGCACCCCTGGTCCGGGCCGTTCGCTCCGGACTCGAGGAATCCATCCATCTGGGCCACGTCGCGGTGTGCGACCCCGACGGCCGGGTGGTGGCGTGGGCGGGCGATCCCCACCGGCCGATCTTCTCGCGCTCGGCCATGAAGCCCGTCCAGGCCGCGGTGTCCCTGGCGGCCATCGGGGACCTCGAGCTGTCCGAGCGCCAGGTGGCCGTGATGTGCTCGTCGCACAACGGCGAGCCGGTCCACGTCGATGCCGTGGCGTCCGTCCTCGCCCTGGCCGGGCTGGGGTTCGAGGCTCTCCGTTGCCCGCCCGATCTCCCCCTCGACCAGGAGGCCGCCATCGCGGTGGGCGAACGCAGGCGCGAGTTCCACAACTGCTCCGGCAAGCACTCGGGAAAGCTCCTGGCGTGCGCTCGGGCCGGCTGGGATCCCGAGCGCTACCTCGACCCCGATCACCCGCTGCAACGGCGGATCCTCTCCGCGGTGGAGGCCGCCACGGGCCTCTCCCGGGTGGCCACCGGAGTCGACGGGTGCGGCGCACCGGTCCACGCGGTCACCGTCGCCGCCATGGCCACGGCCTACGCCCGCCTGGCCCGCCCGGACCGGATGGGGGACCTGGCCGAACGGGCGGCCCGGTGCGTCCGGGCCATGGTGGCCGAGCCGTACCTGGTCGCCGGCCGGAACCGCGTGGAGACCGCGGTCATGAAGACGGACCGGGGGATCGCGGCGAAGGGCGGAGCCGAGGGCCTGGTCTGCGCCGCGGCGTTCCGTCCCGGCCTGGGCATCGCGGTGAAGGTGGCCGACGGGGCGTGGCGAGCCGACGCCCCCGCCCTCGTCGAGACGCTCCGGCAGCTCGACCTCCTGGGCCCGGGCCAGCTGGACGAGCTGGAACTGCACGCCCGGCCTCCCGTGTTGGGGGGCGGCCTCCCGGTAGGCCGCCTGGAGCCGGTGTTCCGCCTGGCCTTCACCTGACCCTCGTGAGCCCGTGGGCGGTGTTCGCCGGAGATAGCTCTCGGCATCAAGGCGTTTGCAACTGTTATACACCGCGTGCTAGGGTGGACCCGATGAAGATGAAGGTTCGAGAGCTCGGAGCGTTCATCCGGAACCAGCGCAACGGCGCGCAGATGTCCCTGCGCAAGCTGTCGGCACTGGCGGGGGTGTCGCTCCCGTACCTGTCGCAGATCGAACGCGGTCTTCGCCGGCCCAGCGCCGAGATCATGCAGGCCATCGCCAAGGCCCTGCGGATCTCGGCCCAGACCCTGTACGTGCAGGCCGGCATCCTCGACGCGAACCCGAAGGCCGACGTCCACACCTCGGTGATGGGCGACCCGGGCCTCACGGAACGGCAGAAGCAGGCCCTCCTCGCGGTGTACGCGAGCTTCCGGGAGGAGACCGCCCGCCGCCGCGCCCAGCGAAAGGGGCTGGCCTCGGAGGTCTCGTCGGCGGCCGCCGCCCTGCTGGACCCCGACGCCCCGCCCGTCGACCGGATCCCGGGCGGGCCCACCCCGGTCCTGCCGGACGTGGCCGCGGTGACGGCGGGCGCGAACGGCGTCAAGGCTCCACGAACCACAAGAGTCCGCGCTGGATCGAGCGCCGGGACACGCTCCCGACGTCCGTCCTCGGCGCGGAGTACAGCGAGCGGGAGGTCGGAGACGCAGGCTGAACCCAAGCCCTCACCCGGCTCCCCTTCGGCCTCCCGCTCCCCATCTGCTCGAGTCACGCCGAAGGGAGGTGCAACACGATGACGATCCAGAACACCGCTACCAAGGCACTCGACGCCGCCATCGGCGCCGGCGACCTCGCCGTGGAGAAGGTCAAGGGCTTCGCCGGCAACGTCAAGGAGTTCGACGCCAAGACGTACTGGACCAAGCGCCAGAAGAAGCTGACGAAGACCTACGGCGAGTTCGCCACCCGTGGCGCGAAGCTCCGCAAGAACATCGCGAACGGGGGGCCGGTCCAGGCTGCGAAGACGCAGACCGCGCAGGCCCGCCGGCAGGTCAAGTCGGCCGCCTCCAGCGTCCGCAAGGCCGTCTCGGCGGACGTCGAGGCCACGAAGTCGGCCGCGAAGAAGGTCGGCTGAGCAGAACCAATCGAATAGCGGCCATCTACGAACGGATCCGTCGTCGGACCTCTCGCCCGACGGCGGATCGTTCGTTCCCGGGCCCGAAGCAGCACGGGCGTTTCGGGCGGAGCCCGAGCGGGCACGGGAACAGAGCGACCCCCGTAGGTGTTGAACCTCTCGCCCCCGGCTTCGGGCCGGGGGTCGGCGCAGCACTCACAAACGATCGAAGGAAGCGATGGCGAACCCCCGTCGACAGCGCCACGGCGCCCCTCCGCGCGTCGCGGTGCTCAGCCTGCATACATCCCCCCAGGACCAGCCCGGGACGGGCGACTCCGGCGGGATGAACGTGTACGTCCGGGAGGTTGCGGAGCGCCTGGCCGCCCGGGGCGTGGAGATGGACGTGTTCACCCGCTGTGCCGGTCGCGGCGTCCCGACCGTGGACGAGCTCGGTCGGGGCAACCGGCTGATCCAGGTCCAGGCGGGCCCCTGCGCGCAGGTCGAGAAGGAGCACCTGGAACGCCTGCTCCCGGCGTTCCTGGGCGGGGTCCTGGACCGCCAGCGGGGCGACGGGGCCACCTACGACCTCGTGCACTCGCACTACTGGCTGTCGGGATGGGTGGCCGACGGTGTGAAGGAGATCTGGGGGGTTCCGCACGTCGCGTCGTTCCACACGCTGGGGAGGGTGAAGAACCGTTCGCTGGCCCGCGACGAGGAGCCCGAACCGCCGGTCCGGCTGGAGGGGGAGCAGCGGGTGGTGGCGGGAGCAGACCGGATCCTGGCTCCCACGCCGGCCGAGGCCGCGCATCTGGTCGGGCTGTACGGCGCCGACCCGGAACGGATCCGGGTGGTGCCGGGCGGCGTCGACCATGCCGTGTTCCTCCCCCGGCCCCGCGAGGAGGCCCGGCGCCGCCTCCACCTCACCGGCGTCCGCCTGGCCCTGTTCGTGGGGCGGCTCCAGCCACACAAGGGGCCGGACATCGCGATCAGGGCCCTGGGCGAGGCGGTGGCCCGGGATCCCGCGCGAACGGCGGACCTCGTGCTCGCCGTGGTCGGGGGGCCGAGCGGCCGCCCGACGGCCGGCGACGAGGTTTCGAGGCTCATGGACCTGGCCGCCGCGCTGGGGGTGGGGGACCGGGTCGTGTTCTTCCCGCCCCAGCCCCAGCACCGGCTGGCCGACTTCTACGCGGCCGCCGACGCCGTCCTGGTCCCGTCGCGATCGGAGTCGTTCGGGCTGGTGGCCCTGGAGGCGCAGGCCTGTGGGACCCCGGTCATCGCGGCGGACACCGGCGGCCTGCGGTACGTGGTCCAGGACGGCGTGACGGGGCTCCTGGTCCCCGGACACGAGCCCCGGGACTACGCCGACCGCCTGCTCCGCCTGCTGTCCGATCGGGTGGGGGTGCGAAGGATGAGCGACGCCGCCGTGGTCCACGCGCTTCGGTACTCGTGGGACGCGACAGCGGCGGACGTCCTCGACGTGTACCGCGAGCTGATCGGGCCCCGAGCCCACCCAGTGGTCCGGTCCCCGGACGCCGTTTCCCTGATGTGAGGTCCGCGGGACATACTAGTCCAGTACGGATGAGTATCGTTCGGCGGCTAGTATGCGATGGACTAGCCTGGGGAGGCATGGTCGAATTCCGGGGTTCTTGTCACTCTTTGTTCCGATCCATCTACCTGCGGTTATGCCCTCTGACCTGCGGGTTTGCGTCCTTGACCGAACCCCGCCGCGCCGATATCTTTCGCCCCGTTCCGAGGAGCCAAGCGGCTCCGAGGGGAGGTCCCGAAGGGGACCCCTGGGAAAGCCGTAAGGCCAACTGGGCGCACCTGCTCTACCGCTAGGGGAGGCCACCTTGGCGGATGGGTGGGGAGGTTCGGGAAGCCCCAAAGCCCAACGAAAGGGAAGCCAACCGGGTTCCTTTCACCGGGGTGCGGCGAAGTTCCTCGGAACACTTGGGCCCGAGAGGCCGAAGGTGGCCGCCGGTTTCGGCCGGCGGCGAGCCAGAAGTCTCTCGGGCCCTTCTTCCGTGCCGGGCTACTCGACCGTGACGGCCCGCAGGACATCGAGCTTGGCGGCACGGCGGGCCGGCCACACCGCCGCCAGGACCCCCGCCAGCGCGGCCAGGATCACGTAGGTCACGAGCTGGGTCACCGGGATCGAGAACGCGGTGATCCCCTCGTCCGCCAGCGCCTTCACCAGGGCCCAGGCGAAGAACAGCCCGACGGCCAGGCCCATCACGGCCCCGAACACCGAGATGATCACGGCCTCCCACCGGACCATGCCCCGGACCTGCCGGCGGGTCATCCCCACCGCCCGGAGCAGGCCGATCTCCCGGGTCCGTTCGAAGATCGACAGGGCCAGCGTGTTCACGATGCCGACCAGCGCGATGATGATCGCGAGCAGCAGGAGCGCCGTGACCAGCCCCAGCAGCGTGTCGATCTGCTTCTCCTGGCTGGCCCGGAACTCCGCCTGATCCTCCACCTTCACGTTGCCGAAGGGCTGCAGGGCGGCGTCGATCCCGGCCCGGATCGCCGTGAGATCCGCGCCCGGCGCCGCCTTCAGCAGCACGTCCTGGTCCAGGTGCTGTGTGAAGTGCGCGTCGAAGGCCGCGATCGGGATCAGGTAGTCGCCCGTGAAGGAGTTGGCCTCGAAGACCGCGGCCACCTTCGTGTGGATGGGCGAGCCGGACGGGAACCGGATCGTGATCGGGTCGCCGGCCTTCCAGCCGTGCGCCGTGGCCTCCTTGTCCCGCACCACCAGCCCGTCGTCGCCCATGTCGGCCAGCGATCCCTGCGCGACCTCGAGGTCCATGACGTCCCCGAGGGTTGCCGGATCCACCCCCGAGACGAACTTCGTGCCGCCGCCGTTGATCTTGATCCGGCTGTCCTGGCCCCCCCGGACCTCGGACACGATCCCGACGCCCTCCACCTTGCGGACCGCGTCGGCCGCGGCGGGGCTGAACCCGGCGAACTGGCTCGTGGACAGGATGTAGTCGGCCCGGAGGGTGGAGGAGAGCAGCTCCCCCACGGACGCCTTCAGCGACTGCGCGAATACGCTGGTGAACGCCACCAGGGCCAGCCCGATCATCAGCGCCGAGGCGGTGGACGCCGTTCGGCGGGGGTTCCTGCTGGCGTTCTCCCGGCCCAGCCTCCCCGGTACCTTGAACAGCCGGGCGAAGGGCGCGCCGATGCCCCTGGACAGCGGCCGGGCAACGAGCGGCGCCAGCATGGCCACCCCCACGAAGATCAGGGCCACGCCGAGCCCGACGAACCGGATCGGGGCGCCCACGGACCCGAACAGGCCGTACATCAGAGCCGCCAGGCCGATCACCGCGACCACCGAGCCCACCAGACTCCGACGCCGGAGCGACGCTGTCGGAAGCGGAACGTCGCGCATGGCCGCGATCGGTGGGATGCGGGCCGCCCGCCGGGCCGGGGACACCGCGGCCACCAGCGTGACCACGGTCCCGATGACGAGCGAGACCCACACCGTCCGGGGCAGGAACTGCAGGGACGACGAGGGCAGGGCGATGCCGAACCCCTTCAGCAGGGCGGTGAGCCCCATCGCGATGAGCACCCCCAGGCCGAGGCCCGCCGCCGAGGCCAGGAGTCCCACGATGGCCGCCTCGGCCAGCACCGAGACCGTGACCTGCCGCCCGCTGGCCCCGAGGGCCCGGAGCAGCCCCAGCTCCCGGGTCCGCTGGGCCACGATGATCGAGAACGTGTTGAAGATGATGAACGTCCCCACGAACAGCGAGATGCCTGCGAACACCAGTAGTGCGGTCCGGAAGAACCCCAGCCCCTCCTTGATCTGGTCGGCCTGCTCCTCGGCGGCCTTTGCCCCCGTGATGGCCTGGACCCCCTTCGGCAGCACCGACGCGATCCGGTTCCGCAGGGCGATGGGCGAGACCCCGTCTGACGCGACGATGTCGATGACGTCGAACTTGCCCTCCGCGTCGAGCACCCGCTGGGCGGTGGCGGTATCGAACGCCACCAGCGTGGCGCCGGCCAGGTTGTCGGCCTCCCCGAACCCCAGGAGACCGACGATCGTGAACTCTTCGGGGCTCCCCTGGAACAGGATCTCCACCCGGTCGCCGACCTGGAGGTCGTGCTTCTTCGCGGTGCCGGCGTCCACTCCGACCTCGCCGTCAGCTCTCGGAGCCCGGCCCTCCCGCAGCGACAGCGGGTTCTCCGGCGCGTCCACCCAGTTCAGCCCGAAGGTCGGTGCGCCGCCGGTCGCGATGGGCTTGCCGTCCTTGTCCACGACCTGGGCGTAGCCCTGGACGATCCCGGACGCCCGCTCCACGCCCTCGACCTGCCGGATCTTCGGAAGCAGCGACTCCGGTATCCGGTCGCGGGTGTCCCCGAAGGCCGACGAGGCCCGGACGGTGACGGCGACCCCCTTGTTCACCTCGCTGAACAGCTGGTCGAACGTGTGCCCCAACGTGTCGGTCAGCACGAACGTCCCGGCGACGAACGCCACGCCCAGGATCACCGCGAGCGCGGTGAGGACCAAGCGGAGCTTGTGCGCGATGAGCCCCTTGATCGTCGCCCGCCACACGGAGACTCAGCCCCCGAGTTCCTTCATGCGGTCGAGGACGCGGTCGGCCGTCGGTTCGTCCATCTCCGAGGCGATGTGCCCGTCCTCCAGGAACAGCACGTGGTCCGCGTACCCGGCTGCGGCGGGATCGTGGGTGACCATCACGATGGTCTGGCCGAACTCCTTCACGGCTCCCTGGAGGAAGTCCAGCAGCTCGTTCGAGGCTCGGGAGTCGAGGTTCCCGGTGGGCTCGTCCGCGAACACGATCTCCGGGCGGCTGGCCAGGGCCCGGGCCGCCGCCACCCGCTGCTGCTGGCCCCCGGACAGCTCCGCCGGATGGTGGGACAGGCGGTCCTTCAGACCCACCGTGTCCACGATCCGGTCGATCCACGCCCTCCCGGGCTTCACCCCCGCGATGTCGAGCGGGAGCGTGATGTTCTCCTCCGCGGTGAGGGTGGGGACCAGGTTGTAGGCCTGGAAGATGAACCCGACCTTCGCCCGGCGGAGCAGCGTGAGCCGCTTCTCGGGCTGGGTGGTGAGATCCACGTCGCCCAGGAACGCCTGCCCCGAGGTCAGGCGGTCCAGACCCGCCAGGCAGTGCAACAGGGTGGACTTCCCCGACCCCGAGGGCCCCATGATCGCCGTGAACCGCCCCGCCGGGAACTCGGCGGTGATCCCGTCCAGGGCCCGGACCTCGGCCGCTCCCTGGCCGTACACCTTCACCGCGTCCACCACCCGTGCCGCGGCCGTGCCGGTCCGTGCGGTCGCCTCGCTCGTGCTCACGTTCTCGACCTCCCCATCCCCATGACCGCCCCAGCCTACGAGCCCCCGACCCCACCCAGGCCACTCGTTCCCGAAATCTTCACATAGCGCCTCCGGATACCCGAGCCATCGAAGGTTTCGGGGGGCAGTCCGGGGGCGGAGCCTCCCGGCCCTTTGGGATACTCGCCCCCGTGGACGGCGGACAGAGATCCCGGTGAACGGTCCGGCCCTGCGGGGGCCCGTGCTGTGGCTCACCGGGCAGCGATGGTTCCGCCGGCTCATCACCGAGCACTCCGTGGGCCGGCAGGTGGCGTTGCGGTTCGTGGCGGGGGAGACCCTGGATGGGGCCATGGACGCCGCCCGGGGCCTGAACGGACGGGGCGTCGCCACGATGCTCGACCACCTGGGGGAGAACGTGACGTCGGCCGAGCAGGCCTCCGCCGCCGCCGACGCGTACGTCCTGGCCCTGAAGCGGATCCACGAGGCGGACGACCTCGACGCGAACATCTCGGTGAAGCTCACCCAGCTGGGGCTCGACGTCTCGTATGACCTGTGCCTGGAGAACGCCGAACGGGTGCTCTCGGCCGCGGCCTCGAGGGCGACGCTGGTGATGATCGACATGGAGAGCCACGAGTACGTGGAACCCACGCTCCGGGCCCACCGCGACCTCAAGGCCCGCCATCCGGGCGTCGGCCTGGCCCTGCAGTCGTACCTCCGCCGGACGGTCGCCGACGTCCACGGCCTGCCTGAGCGGTCGACGGTCCGGCTGGTGAAGGGGGCCTACCTCGAACCGCCGGATGTGGCCTTCCCCGATCGCCGCGACGTGGACCGGAACTTTGCCCGGGTGTTCGCCACGCTGATGTCGCTGGGCCATACGGTCCACCTGGCCACCCACGATCCGGCCCTCACCGACGGCGCCCGCCGATACGTCGAGCGCGAGGGGATCGGCTGGGGGCGCATGGAGTTCCAGTTCCTGTACGGGATCCGGCGCGATCTCCAGGGCGACCTGGCCCGCCAGGGCTATCCGGTGCGCGTGTACGTCCCGTACGGCGACGAGTGGTATCCCTATCTGACCAGGCGGATGGCGGAGCGGCCTGCCAACATGTGGTTCTTCGCGTCGAACCTGGTGCGGTTCGGCGGCGGGTCGTGAACGGTCCAGGGGAAGGTGGCGAGAGCGGTGGGTGACGGACGCAACGTCGCGTTCCTGGGCGGCGGCAAGATGGGGGAGGCCCTGGTCTCCGGGCTGATCCGCAGCGGGGCGCGGAAGCCGGACGAGCTCATGGTGACGTGCCGGCGGGAGGAGCGGGCCCGCGAGATCTCGGAGCGCCACGGCGTTGGGACCACGGTGTCGAACCCCGAGGCAGTGGCTTGGGCCAACACCCTGGTGCTCACCGTGAAGCCCCAGGACATGGAGACGCTGCTCGGACAGATCGCCGACCACGTCAGGGCGGAGCAGCTGGTGATCTCGTTCGCGGCCGGCATCAGGACCTCGTTCATCGAGCGCCGGCTGCGGGACGATGCGCCGGTGATCCGGGTGATGTCGAACGTGCCGGTGCTGGTGGACGAGGCCATGTCGGTGGTCTCACCGGGCTCGCGGGCCGAGGACAAGCACCTGGCGGTGGCCGAGGAGCTGCTGGGAGCGGTAGGGCGGGTCATCCGGCTCCCCGAGGCCCAGCAGGACGCCGTGACCGCCACCAGCGGGAGCGGCCCGGCCTACTTCTTCCTGCTGGCCGAGGCCATGATCGAGGCCTGCATCCTGCTGGGGCTGTCCCGGGACGTGGCGAGCGACCTCATCATCCAGACCATGCTGGGCTCGGCCAAGATGCTTCGGGACACCGGGAAGCACCCGGTGGAGCTGCGGGAGATGGTGACGTCGCCCGGCGGGACCACCATCGCGGCGATCAGGGTCCTCGAGGAGGCCGGCGTCCGCGCCGCGTTCCTCAACGCGATCGACGCCGCCCGTCACCGTAGCGCCGAGCTCGCCCGGGGCGAGGAGCCGGAGGACCGGTAGGGGCGGATCGTGGTGGCCGGTGGCGTCATCTCGACCGATTCCAACGTGGCCGTCGCGCGCTTCCTTCCGTAGGCTCTCCTCGCAGGGCGTGGTGTGGTGGACCGAGGGAGTCTGTTCACCGGGCCCGGCTCGAGGACCGAAAGGAGCACGACTTGGGACGGGGAGACCGGAAGAAGACCCGCTGGGCGCACAACCGCGAGCGGGCACACAAGGCGCGCGAGGCGCGCAAGGCCGAGGGCCGCAAGGCCGAGCGGGTCGCGGCCCGGAAGGCCGAGCGGGCCGCCTCGAGGTCCACCGCGGCGTCCCGGACGCGCGCGGCGGCCGCCACCGCCGAGGCGGCCGAGGCCACGGCGGTCGCCGTCCAGGAAGCCGAGGCTCCGACCGCGGCCCCCGCCGAGGCGCCGCCCGTGGTGACCGAGGAGACGGCCGCGACGCCTGAACCCGAGGCCGCAGCCGAGCCCGAAGCTGCCGCCGAGCCCGAGCCTGCCGCCGAGCCCGAGCCTGCCGCGGCGCCGGAGACGCCGACCGAGGCCGAGGCCGGCGGCCCGGTGGCCGAGGAGCCCACGCCGGACGAGAGCGCCACGACCGGCGAGACGGCCGCCGAAGCGGAGGAGCCCGCCGAGTCCTAGGCTCCTGGCAGCGCAGGCGGCGTTCGCGACCGGAAGGGGTGACCGGATGTTCCCGCTGTCGAAGGGCAAGGTGGCGAAGCAGGCTCACGTCGGGCTGCCCGACGGGACCTTTGAGGAGGAGCACGGCCGGGAGGCGTTCGACGGCCGGGCCTCGCACCTGTACCGGATGCACTTCCCCACGGCGTGGGTCCGCATCGAGGGACCGCTCCAGCCCCGGGCCTACGACCTCAACGGGCTGAAGCCGTCGGACATGGCCGACGCGGCCGGGGACTGGCAGCGGATCCTCCACAACGACGACCTGGCGGTCTTCGTCTCGCGCCGGCAGGAGGCGCCGTCGTGGTTCCTCCGGGACGCCGACGGCGACCTCTGCTACTTCGTGCATCAGGGCAGCGGCACCCTGGAGACCGACTACGGCCCGCTCCGGTACCGCGACGGGGACTTCCTGGTCCTGCCGAAGGGGACCACGCACCGGGTGGCCCCGGACGCCGGCGAGACGTTCCTGTACGCCGTGGAGTCCCGAGGCGAGTACCACCTCCCGGACAGGGGCCTTCTGGGCCGCCATGCGCTGTTCGACCCCGGGGTCATCGAGACGCCGGAGCCCGACCCCCACGACCAGGGGGGGGAGTTCGAGGTCCGGGTGAAGCGGGGTGGCGAGTACACGTCGCTGACGTACCCGTTCCACCCGCTCGACGTGGTGGGCTGGCAGGGGGACCTGTGCCCGCTGCGCATCAACCGGGAGGACTTCCGCCCGGTGGTCTCGCCCCGGTACCACCTGCCCCCGTCGGTCCACGCCGTGTTCAAGTCGGAGGGGTTCGAGATCGGGCTGTTCGCGCCCCGTCCCACGGAGACCGGCGATCCCACGGCGCTCCGGGTCCCGTTCTTCCATTCGAACATCGACAAGGACGAGGTGCTCTTCTACCACCGGGGGCAGTTCTTCTCGCGGGCCGGGATCGGCGAGGCCTTCATCACGCACCACCCTCAGGGCCTCCACCACGGCCCCCAGGCCCCCGCCATGGAGGCGAGCAAGACCAAGGAGTTCGCCGACGAGTACGCGGTGATGGTGGAGTGCGACCTCCCGCTGGAACGCGACGATGCCCTGGCCGCCGTGGAGATCGAGGGCTACGCCACGTCCTGGGCGCGCGGCCTCGGCTACATCGACTAGCTCCCGAACTGGGGTCAGGTCCTCGCGACCCCGCGGAGGGATTCCGCTTCACCGCCGCGCCGCCCGCGGTCGCCGGGTTCGGCACGTTCCCGGTCCGCGCGTTCCCCTCGTGGACGCGGAGGGTCCGCGGAGCTCGACGGCACAGCAGCGGGCCAGCTCGCGGACGTAGAACGCGACGTACCGGCCATGTGGTCGCCGGAGCATCCGCTCACCCCTCGAGGCAGCGGTACGCGACGAGCTCGAGCCCGGAGACGGAGTACCGGCGCTCCTCCAGCTCGGCCCCGCCCCGGGACAGGCCCTCCCGCGCGGCCGGGGTGATCAGGATCTCACCGCACTCGGCCAGGTCCTCGCCGAGCTTCGAGGCCAGGTTCATCTCCTCGCCCCACGCGTCGTCGTCGCCCACCAGCAGCAGGTCGCCGTACCCAACCCCGATAGAGACGCCGACCTCCTCCTCCGCCGGGAGGGCCTCGTTCGCGGCGCCGACGTCGTGCTGAATGGCACGGGCCGCCGCCACGGCCCGGTCCGGCCCGTCGAACACCGCGAACACGTTGTCGGCCTCCCGCCGGAGGATCCGCCCGCCCTCCCGTTCGATGCTCGGCCGCATCAGTCGCTCCAGGCGTTCCAGGAGGGCCAGGAAGTGCACGATGCCCTTCTCCCGGACCGTTCGCGAGAACCCGCAGGTGTCGACCACGACGACGGCGGCCGTGCGCCGGAACCGCTCGTCCACCTCGGCCAGGACGCGCTCCCGCCGCTGGGGGTGCTCGTTGTAGTCGAGCAGGTGCGCCTGGAGCTCCTCGCGGGTGGGCATCCGTTCGGCGGCAGGACGTTCGGGATCGACGGCCATCCACCGATTCTCCCCCGACCTCTGCGGTTGCGCAGTGGTTCGGGTGGGAGGCTGCGCACGGCCCCTCCGCGGACGACCGGTCAGCTCCGCTGCGTCCGGCTCCCGTTCACGGTGGGAGGCGGTCGGAGCGGTCGCGGGCCCCCTCCTCGGGCGGGGTGGGGGACGCCTGCCCCGCGCGATGCCGTCCGCTCGGGGAGATGGACCGCTCACTCTCCGCATCCGAGGGCGTGGGCTCGTCCGGGGGCATCAGGTAGGCGGCCAGCCAGGTCGTGAGCGGGACGCACGCGATCAGGCCGACGCTCCCCACGAGGGCCCGGACCACCTCGACCGCGATCGCCTCGCTGTTGAGAACGAGTGACGGCGGCTGTGCGGAGATCAGAAACACCAGGAGCAGGGGCAGGGAGGCTCCCGCGTAGGCGAGCACCAGCGTGTTCACGATCGAGGCGACATGGTCCCTCCCGATCCGGAGTCCCGATCGGTAGATCGCCCGTCTGGACATCGTCGGGTTGGCCCGGCGGAGCTCCTCGACCGCGGCCGCCTGGGTGACCGACATGTCGTCCATCGCGCCCAGCGCCCCGATGATGATGCCTGCCAGGAGGAGGCCGACGAGGTCGACGTTCGCCGCTCCGAGCTGCACGACGAAGGCCTCCTCCGAGCCCAGTCCCGTGAAGTCGGCGAACCGGACCCAGATGGTGCCCAGGAGCGCCGTGACCCCGAGCGCACCGACGGTTCCGAGGAGCGCCACGGTGGTCACCTTGCCGAACCCCTGCGCGAGGTACAGCGCCAGGAACGCGATCGCACAGGAGGCCACGAGCGACACGAGCACTGGACTGTGCCCGTTGATGATCGACGGGAGCATGAACCGCAGCAGGAAGAAGAACGACGCGGCGAGCCCGATCAGCGCGCCGAGGCCTCGCAGGCGCCCCAGGAGCACCACAGCCAGGGCGAACAGGCCGGCGAGCCACCAGAGGGAGGGAAGCCTGGCGTGGTCCAGGTAGCTGTACAGCGCCGGGCCCTGGGATCCCCCGCCACCGCCACCGCCGCCGCCGAGCTGGATCCGCACGACGAGGATGCGGTCGCCCACCGCGAAATGGGTCCCCGCGACGGGCGTGGGGAACTGGATGGTCGTGGTCCGCCCCTCGTCCGGGCCCGCGAGCAGCCTGGCCCGGAGTGTCACGCACTGGGCGGGTTGCGAGGGATCCGTGCCCGGACACGTCTCGCTCGAAGCCGACGTGACGGTCGCCTGGTAGGCGTTCTTGAAGTAGTCGAGCCCCGGGACCTTCGTGAGCGTGGCCTTCGCCGGCCACAACACCACGAGGCCGACGACGGTGAGGAGCGCGAGCGCGATCACGATGCTGGTGAGCACCCGACCCGGCCCACCCCCGACGCTCCATCCCGGGAGGCGCCGGCGCCGGCGCTTCGTCGCTCCCCAGAACTCCGGATCCTCGGTCACGGCGTGACCACGCTAGCGTTCCCCGAGCCAGAGGAGCAACGTTCGGGGCCCCCGTGACGCGGGAGCGGGGGTGTCCTGGCGGGAACTGTGCGCGGGCCTCCGCTCAGCCGAACCGGCGGGCCGGGCGGGCGGCGGCCACCGAGGCGGTGAGCACGCCGAACCCCGTCGCCTCGACCTCCACCGTGGCCCCCCGGTCCAGGCAGGGAACCGGGTTCTCGTCGCACCGGAGGGACACCGCGCCGGCCAGGATGACGTCGCCGGGCCACACGTCCTGGGCCTTCGAGATCCCGGCCAGCATCTCCGGGAACGACCACCCCACGCCCACCACCCTGCCGTGCGCCCGCGGCGCGCCGTCCACCCGGAGCTCCAGCTCGAGTGCGAGGAGCTCGGAGGCCTCGTCGGCCGTGACGACCACCGGCCCCAGCGAGGTGGCGAAGTCCCGGGACCTTGCCGGGCCACCGCCCGCGGCCCGTTCCCGCCGCTCCTCGTCGCGGGCCACCCACCCGATGGCCAGCGTGTAGCCGAAGATGGCCTTGGCGGCCTCACCCACCGACAGCTCCCGGCCCCACCGGCCCACGATGCAGGCCAGCTTGGCCTCCACGTCCAGCTCCCGGACGAACGGGGGCGGCTCGATGGC
>WNFU01001230.1_pt1 | contig 87921 bp, 85 predicted proteins | sample 5400121 | NCBI WGS metagenome assembly WNFU01 (sample SAMN13153360, study PRJNA577476) | soil metagenome | isolation source: 100 cm soil or saprolite under grassland replicate 1 | place: USA:California | collected 2016-06-15
CGACCCGAAGAGGAAGAGCTACCAGGTGCGATGCGAACGTTGCGGCGTGATCTGGCCGCCGGCGGGCGTGCCCGCGACGCGGAAGTCGGCCGGGCTCTACCGCAACCTGCACGCGGTCACGCATCGCCTCGACGTTCTGGGTGACGGTCTCGGTGCGGCGGTCGTCGAGGTGGAGGTGCGGTGGGATACTCCTCCCGGGTGAACGTCGAACGAGGGAGGAGGCCGCGGCATGGCGTTCGAGGACATCCACGAAGAACTCCACGTAATGCGACGAGCCTTGAAGGCATCGGAGCGCGAGTTCGGTCCAATCGAGGAACTGGTGAAAGCGCTCCTGACGGGTTGCGCGCAGCACGGGACAACATGTCTTCAGTGTTTGAGCGAGCGAATCGAGGAGCTGCTCGACTCGCTCGTCACCCTCGCTCTGATCGCCGAGGAGGAGCGCGGCGTCCGCAATGCCCTCCCCGCGTTCAAGAGGCTTGTGCGTTACCTCCGGGCCGAAAAGAACCTGATCCCTTACGTCCGGCAGGAACCGGAGGCCGAGACCTGGCTCCGAAGACAACTCGGGACCTTGGGCTGACGCGCCGACGCCGCCCCAGGACATCGGGGCGGCGCCCGTTCGCGCCTACCGCCGCCGCCGGGTCACTGTCCCGAAGAAGCCGATAGTGTTGGCGTCAGGGCTCGTGATAGACGGTGTGCAGGGGTTATGGGGCCCTTCGAGGCCCCCCATAATAATGATCAAACCCGCAGCTGGATGTTGCGCCGGTAGAGCATCCACATGACGGCCCACCACACGAGAACGTACACGGTCGCATAGGCGAGCGACGCATTGACCGGTGAGGCCAATGGAGCGAAGACGCGGTCAAAGAGCAGCGCGTGGAGGCTGGCGTTCTCGGCGCCGACCCGAATCAGCATGAGGAGGCGGGCGACCAGAGTCGACAGGAAGAAGAGCGCCAGGGCGTTGACGCCGAGCATCGCGAAGGGCACCGCCCATCGGCGGTAGCCCCGAGCCTCGATCAGCCAGTAGCACGCCGCCAGGGCGATCAGCGCGAAACCACCCATCAGCGTCGCGTAGGAGCTTGTCCACAGAGCTTTGTTCACCGGAAACCACACGCTCCAGACCCGACCGAGACCGGCGCAGATGATCCCGGCCACGCCGAGACGAGCTGCGGTCACGCCCGGCATCCGCCCGCTGCGCAGCCAGTGTCCGGCAAGGACACCGAGAAGCGCCGTCGCCACCGCGGGCGCGGTGCTGAGGATCCCCTCGGGATCATAGACCTTGGCGACCTGCCACAGGTGGGGGCCGAGGAGGGCGCGATCGAGGTAGGCGGCCAGATTCCCGGCCTTGCTGAGATCGCCGACGCCGTAACCCGGTACCGGCACGGTGGTCATGACGACCCAGTACCCGAGGAGCAGTCCCGCGGTGACGAAGGCGTGAGTTCTCCAGCCCGTCACCAGGAAAAGCACGCTCGCCACGAGATAGCAAACCGCGATGCGCTGGAGCACGCCGGGGATCCGCAGCGTCGCCCAATCGAACGCGGGAAGACCATTCAGGACGATCCCGAGCCCGAAGATCACGACGGACCGCCGGAGCACCCGGGCCATCGCCCGTGCACGTCCTGACCGCTCGACCCGGGATCCGAGCGCTATCGGGACTGCGACGCCGACGATGAAGACGAAAAAGGGGAATACCACATCGGTGAGAGTCCAGCCGTGCCAGTCCGCATGGTGAAGCGGAGGATAGACGGCCCGCCAGGTGCCTGGGTTGTTGACGAGGATCATCGCCGCAACCGTGATGCCCCGCAACGCGTCGAGGGAGAGAAGCCGCGGCGGGGTAGGCGGGGGAGAGGGCAGGAGCGGTTCGCGCGACGGTCCTGGCGCCACACGTCTACGGTACTCTCGCCGGGCTCAGGCCGGTGGACGTTACGTCGGCGCCGATGCGTAGCCCGACCGCCGGATCACCCTGGCGTGAGTTGCTATACTTCGCTGAGGCGCGCCCTCCTCCCTCGGGCAGAATCGCGAGTCGCACGCCCCCTGGAGCGCAGATCCCTGAGGTGAAGTTCGGCAAGCCAACGTCAGTGCGGTAGATATGCGTTAGATAATGGTCCCGCGTTCGGGAAGAGCGAAGCCCTGGCGAAATGGGAAGGTGACATGTCTGACGTGACGGAACGGCCCCGGGGGCCTGATCTCTCGGCCCTCCGGATCGACGAGCACGCCCGGCGTGATCCGAAGCGTCGGACGTGGCGCCCGATTGGCGCCGGGCTGGCGGCGTTGCTGGTGGTCTCGGCAGTCCTGTGGTTCGTGCTGCGAGAGAAGGCGCCCGAGATCGAGGTGACGACCGTGCGCGCGGACAAGGGGGGCCGTCCGGCCCTGCTGAACGCGAGCGGGTACGTCACGCCGCGGCAGCGGGCGACCATCGCCGCCAAGATCACGGCGCGGGTCAACGAGATCCACGTGGATGAGGGCATGCACGTCGAGGCGGGGCAGGTGCTGGCGAAGCTGGATGACTCCGACGCGCGCGCCCGGTTGGTCTCTGCGGCGGCGGATCGCGACGCCACCGCCGCCACGCTGGGCGACCTGCGCGTCAACCTCGAGAACGCCGAGCGCGAGCTGCGACGGGTCGAGGAGCTGTGGGATCGCAAGCTGGTGGCCGAACAGGCCCGCGATCAGGCTCGCATGGCCGTGGACAGCCTGCGGGCGCGCATCGCCGTCGCTCGCGAGCAGGTCGGCGCCGCCGAGGCCCGGGTCAAGGTCGCGCAGCAGGACCTCGACAACTGTACGGTGCGGGCGCCCTTCGGGGGCATCGTGGTCTCGAAGGACGCGCAGCGCGGCGAGATGGTGTCGCCGGTGTCGGCAGGCGGCGGCTTCACGCGGACGGGTATCGCGACCATCGTCGACATGGGCTCGCTCGAGATCGAGGTGGATGTGAATGAGTCGTACATCGCCCGCGTAAGAGCGGGGCAGCCGGTCACGGCCGTGCTCGACGCGTATCCGGACTGGCAGATTCCGGCGAAGGTGCGTACGGTGATTCCGACGGCCGACCGACAGAAGGCGACGGTCAAGGTTCGGGCGGCGTTCGATCGGCTGGACCCCCGTATCCTGCCCGACATGGGCGTGAAGGTCACGTTCCTCGGCGAGGAGCGGAGCGCGCCGACCGCCGCGGGTCGGGTCCTGGTTCCGCGGACGGCGTTGCTGGAAGAGAGCGGCGCGGCGGCGGTCTTCGTGCATCGCGAAGGACGCGTGGAGCGACGCGCGGTCCGCCTGGGACAAGCGCGCGGCAGCGAGCACGAGGTGATCGCGGGCCTGTCCGACGGCGAGCAGGTCGTGACGACCGGAGTCAAAGAGTTGCGCGACGGCCAGGCCGCGCGCGTGAAGCGGTGAGGAGCGTCGATGGTCAGGATCGATGGTCGGGTGGACGGGAACAGCCTGATCCGGGCGCGTGGGCTCGGCAAGACGTATCAGCGGGGCGGCGAGGAGATCCACGTGCTCCAGGGGCTGAACCTCGACGTCGACGCGGGCGATTTCGTCGCGTTCATGGGCCCCAGTGGCTCCGGCAAGACGACGCTGCTGAACCTCCTGGGCGGTCTCGACGTGCCGTCCGCCGGGAGCGTCACGGTGGGGGGCGACGAGATCACGCGGATGTCGACGCGCAAGTTGACGGCGTGGCGCGCGCGCCACGTGGGGTTCGTCTTCCAGATGTACAACCTGATCCCTGTGCTCACCGCCTTCCAGAACGTCGAGCTGCCGCTGCTGCTGACCAGGCTTTCGAAGACTGACCGCCACCGGCACGTGGAGACCGCGCTGACGGTCGTGGGTCTGGGCGACCGCATGCACCACTACCCGCGGCAGCTCTCCGGAGGACAGGAGCAGCGGGTGGGCATCGCGCGCGCCATCGTGGCCGACCCGACCTTTCTGCTTTGCGACGAGCCGACGGGAGACCTCGATCGGAAGAGTGCGGACGAGGTCCTGGAGCTCGTCGACCGGCTCGTCCGGGACCACGGCAAGACCGTGCTGATGGTGACCCATGACCCGCTGGCCGCGGCGCGCGCGCGCGTCGTTCTCCATCTGGAGAAGGGCGTGCTCGTGGACACGTGACGGCGGGATGGGCTCGATGAAGTACCTGCATCTCGTCCTGACCAATCTGTTCCGGAAGAAGACCCGCACGGCCCTGACGGCGGGCTCCTTCGCGGTGGCCCTCTTTCTCTTCGGCATCCTGGCGGTCGTCGACGGCGCTTTCCAGCAGGGGGTGGACGTGGCCGGTGTCGACCGGCTGGTGGTCTTGAACCGCGTCTCGATCATCCAGCCCCTGCCGCTGGCGTATCGCGAGCGGCTGTCGAGAATTCCCGGCGTGACGCAGGTGACGTTCGCCAACTGGTTCGGGGGCGTGTATCAGGACGAGCGCAACTTCTTTCCGCAGTTCGCCATCGACCGCGAGAGCTACCGGCAGATGTTCCCCGAGTTCGTCGTTCCCGAGGATCAGTGGCAGGCGTTCCTCGCCGATCGCGAGGGCGCGATCGTGGGCGAGTCGCTGGCCGAACGATTCAAGTGGAAGGTCGGGGATCGTGTCCCGATCAAGGGCACGATCTTCCCGGGCAACTGGGAGTTCAACATTCGCGGGATCTATCGGGGCCAGCGGGTGCAAGACGACACCACGCAGTTCTGGTTCCGCTGGGACTACCTCGACGAGCGGAAGTCGTTCAGCAAGGGCCTGGTCGGCTGGTATACGGTCCGCATCGCCAACCCCGACGACGCCGTGCGTCTGGTCAAGACGATCGACGAACAGTTCACGAACTCGCCGGCCGAGACCAAGACCGACACCGAGAAGGCCTTCGCCGCTTCCTTCGTCAAGCAGATGGGCAATATCCAGCTCCTGATCATGAGCATCGGCAGCGTCGTGTTCTTCACGCTGCTGCTGGTGACCGGCAACACGATGGCCATCGCCGTGCGCGAGCGCACGCGGGAGCTGGCGGTGCTGAAAGCGGTGGGATTCTCGAACGGCTTCGTCCTGGTGCTGGTCATCGCGGAGACGATGGTCGTCGCCGCGATGGGCGGGGGCATCGGACTCGGCCTGGCGAAGCTGTTCACGCTGCGCGGGGATCCCACCGGAGGCCTGCTGCCGTTCTTCTACCTGTCCCCCGACGCGATCGCCCTCGGGCTGGGACTGGCGCTGGCGGTGGGCCTGCTGGCGGGCATCCTGCCCGCTTTCGCGGCCAGCCGGCTCCGGGTCGTCGACGCGCTCAGGCGGATCTGACGTGGCCATCCCGCTCGTCTACAACGTGCGCAGTCTCAGAGCGCGGTGGAGCTCGACCGTCGTGGCGGTGCTGGGCATCGCCGGGACGGTCGGCGTGTTCGTCGCCATGCTCTCGCTGGCGCGCGGGTTCGAGGCCACGCTGGTGGCCTCCGGGTCCGCGCGCAACGCGATCGTCCGGCGGGCAGGCGCCACCTCGGAGATGGACAGCAGCGTGATGCTCGAGCAGGTGCGGGTCATCGAAGACGCGCCCGGGGTCGAGCGCGGGGCCGCCGGCCCGCTCGTGAGCCCCGAGGTCGTCGTGATCGCCTCGTTCCCGCTGAAGGGCCGCGACACCGAGGGCAACGCCCAGGTGCGTGGTGTTTCGCCGAAAGCGCTCGCCGTCCGCCCGACGGTGAAGATCGTCGCCGGCCGCGTCTTTCAACCCGGGCTGACAGAGCTCCTGGTGGGGCGCAACGTCGCGGCGAGCTACGTCGGCCTCGAGCTGGGCAAGACCGTCCGGTTCGGCGGTGGCACCTGGACCGTGGTGGGCGTGTTCGATAGCGGCGGCACCGCGTACGACTCCGAGCTGTGGTGCGACTTCAGCGTGCTCCGACAGGTGTACCAGCGTCCATTGAACATGTTCCAGTCGGCCACGGCGCGCCTCGCGTCCCCCGACGCCCTCACGACATTCAAGGATGCGCTGACCGCCGATCCCCGTGTGACCGTGCAGATCGATCGCGAGATCGACTATTACGCGAAGCAGTCGCGCCAGCTGACGACGCTGATCACGGTCCTGGGCACGATCGTGGCCGTGGTCATGGGTATTGGCGCGGTCTTCGGCGCGCTGAACACGATGTACTCGGCCGTGGCCGAGCGCTCGCGGGAGATCGCTACCCTGCGCGCGTTGGGCTTCGGGAGCGGCAGCATCGTCGTATCCTTCGTCGTCGAGGCCCTGTGCATCGCGTTCGTCGGCGGTCTCCTGGGCTGCGTGGCGGTGCTGCCGCTCAACGGTCTGACGACGGGGACCATCAACTGGCAGACCTTCTCTCACCTGGCGTTCGCGTTCCAGGTCACGCCGGTTCTGCTGACCTGGGGCCTCGTGTTCGCGCTCCTGATGGGGCTCGTGGGCGGGGTGCCGCCGGCCATCCGCGCCTCGCGCGCGCGAATCGCGGTCGCGCTGCGGGAGCTGTAGTCTGAAGCCACGGCTTACTTTCCCTTCGGCCCACGCGGGTCCACGGTGTCGGGGAGGCAGACGAACGACACGTCCTTGCGCTCAACGGTACCGCTGAGGGCGCGCAGCCTTTCATTTTTCGCTTCCTCGCACCGCGACTTCGCATCCCACGCGCTGACAGGGAGCGAAGCGTCGCCTGACGCACTCCACAGCACCCACGCGCACTCAGCGTAGGCCGGCGCAGCCGAGGTGAGCAGGTAGAGCGTGACGAGCAGTGTCGCGAATCCTCGGTGGCAGCGGATCATCCTATGCTCTCCTTTCTACGCGCGCCGGTCACAGGCCGAGCAGGTATACCACCACTGCGAGGGCAACGATCACCGCTGAGACGATCGCCGCCGTGATCGGCGCGCGTCCCATGGTCGGCTCATCGAACTCTCGCGCGGTGACGGATGGATCGCCGACCCTCTGGACGCAAGCATGGGCGGTCTTGCCGCCTGCCGTCGTAAACGGCCGTCCGACGACTTCCCACTCGCCTCAGGCTCCGACGTCTTTTTGGACCGTGGCTTAGCCATCCGTGCTAGGCTTCCGCATTCGACCAGGCGAGGGCACCCATCATGAACGAAGAGTCCCTTCGCATTCTCATCCGGAAAAAACTCGCAAGCGGTCTTCTCCCCGGCCACGACTGCACGAAGATCCTGGGCGGTCCTTCCAACGAAGAAACCTGCGACGGGTGTGGTGAGGCTGTTGCGAAGACCCAGCTCGTGATGGAGTGCATCGGCGAGCATTACCCCAAGTCTCTGCAATTCCATGTGCGGTGCTTCTACATTTGGGATTCAGAGCGAGGAACGCCAGGAGCCTAGCCAACGGAGTACGGGGGCGCCACCGCTCAGGCTCGTGCTCCGGCCGTCGGTTAACCATCTGCATCGCCCTTCTGAGTGCGTCGCGCGCCGCGCCCCGGACCGCGTGCCACGGCGTGCGTTCCCAGGCTGAGGCCGTGGCGCTCGTGATCGAGTGCTCCATCCGGAGTGAACCGCGAGCCCGATCAGCCCCATGGGCACCTCGGTCGAGGACCGCTGCTGGGGGAGTCTAGCCGAACGCCACGATGCGCACCAGCACAGCGCCGCACGTCCACGTCATCCAGGCGCGATCGCCCTCGACGCCGCCGTCCAGCTCGCCGCACCGGCCCCCCTAAGGCTCTGACAGGCTCCCAAGCCCCCCAACGTTCGGAGCGTCACAACTTTGCGGTGACGCTCCTCTAACCCGTGGCGCCCCTCGATCTCTGATCGCCTCAGGGGCCGGTGAGGCCGGGAATCGAGATCAGGAGGTGGAGCGAGCCGCCGAGGTCGTTCAGCTTGCGGGTGTCCCAGCGCACGAACGCCTCGCGCTCCTCGTCAGTGAGGTCGGCGTCGGCGAGAGCCGACCCGGGGTCGGCGCGGAAACGGTCGCGGAAGGCCGAATCCTTCTTCAGGCGATACAGAACGACGTTCGTCTCGTAGCGGCTCATGCCACGTCCCACTCGAGGGCCGCGAGGTCGATCCGCCCCATCTCGCCGAAGAAGCGGGTGCGGGCACGCGCGGGGCTCACCGCGCCCAGGAGCACCAGCCAGTTGAGCAGCTCGTGCGACCCGCTCTCGTGGAGCTCCTTGGCCGTGAGCGCGGTCATGGGCTCGTAGTTCCCCGCCTCCATCCACTTCACCACGCGGCGGTCGAAGGCGACGTCCGACTGACCCACGCGGGCCAGCGACAGCTCCGGAAAGTGACTGAGCCCGCCGGTGGCGATGACGGCGACGTTCCACGGACCTTCGGCCACCACGCGCGCGATGTGGCGCCCGACCGCGAAGCAGCGCTGAGCCGTCGGTTGCGGGGCCACGAAGCAGTTGACCCAGAAGGGCACGAGCGGCGGCACCGGTCGAGCGCCATAGAGAGTCGAGACCGGGCTCAGGAACGCATGATCGAGCGGCGCCGACCACGAGGCCGCGAAGTCGAACCCGGCCTGTAGCCCCCGTTCCAGGATGCTGTTCGCCAGGTCCTCGTGGACGGGATAGCGTTCGGGCAGACCCTCGAGCGCCCGGTCGAACTCGATGGCGTCGTCCTGGACCATGCGGTTCACGGACCGCCCGACACGGACGCAGAGGGCGGGCACCGCGTCGAACGAGAAGACGTTGAGATGATCGTCGGCGACCACGACCAGGGCGTCGGGCGCGGCGGCGGCGAGCGTGCGCCCCATGTCGCGCACCACGTCGATGAGCGCCTCCACCATCCGCCGGCCGTGCGGTCCGACGTTCTGGCTGTAGTAGTCGGGGTAGAGCACGTGCGACATCGCTGCCGCGTACACGATCCTGCCCATACACTCCTCCCGGGCGCCTCGAGGCGCGGCCACATTCTGCCGCGGACCACGCGGGGAGTCGACCCGATTTGGCGCGCCGCCGTCCTCGGGTGGCGAGGCCTGCTCCGCCAGGAGTCGAGGGGGGACGTAGCCCCAGTCTCCAGCGGGCGCCGCATCGGTGGTAGGCTGTCGGCGTCGTTCACCACGGCCATCAGGAGACTGACATGGACACGAAAGTTGCGATCGTGACGGGCGCCGGGAGCGGGGTCGGCAGGGCGGTCGGGCTTGCGCTGCTGAGAGAGGGGTACCACGTCGCGCTCGCCGGCCGGCGCAAGGATGCCCTCGAGCAGGTGGCGGGCGAGGCGGGCGCCGCGCGTTCCCGGGCGCTGGCCGTTCCCACCGACGTGCGCGATCCCGAGGCCATCCGCGCGCTCTTCGCGCAGACCAAGAGCGCGTTCGGGCGCCTGGATCTCCTGTTCAACAACGCCGGGATCGGCGCGGCTGGACTGCTCGAGGATCTGACCGTCGAGCAGTGGAAGGCGGTGGTCGATACCAACCTTACCGGCTCGTTCCTGTGCACGCAGGAAGCCTTCAAGATCATGAAGAGCCAGGACCCGCGGGGTGGGCGGATCATCAACAATGGCTCCATCTCGGCCCACACGCCGCGGCCCAACTCGGCGCCGTACACGTCGACCAAGCACGCGATCACCGGGCTCACCAAGGCGACGTCCCTGGACGGGCGGAAGTACGACATCGCCTGCGGCCAGATCGACATCGGCAACGCCGCGACCCCGATGACGGAGCGGATGGCCAAGGGCGTGCCGCAGCCGAACGGCACCGTCGTGATCGAGCCGACGATGGACGTGGAGAACGTCGCGAACGCCGTGCTCTGCATGGCCCGGATGCCGCTCGACGCCAACGTCCTGTTCATGACAGTCATGGCGAACAAGATGCCTTTCGTCGGCCGCGGCTGACGCTCACCGACCATCCGGAGAAGCAACCATGCGAGTGCCAGCGCCGCAGATTCGCCGCCAGCTCGTGTCCGTGTTCCTGGCCTGGGGCATGTCCCCCGCCCATGCCGAGACCACGGCGGACATGATGGTCGAGACCGACTTGCGCGGCGTCGACTCGCACGGCATCGGGATGCTCCCCACCTACGACCAGGAGTTCCGCGCCGGCCGTCTCAACATGCGACCGGTCTTCCGCAAGGTGCGCGAGAACGCGGCGACCGCGCTCATCGACGCTGACGCATCGCTCGGTCATCCGGCCGCGGCGTTCGGGATGAATCTGGCGGTCGACAAGTGCCTGGCGGCCGGTGTCGGCGTCGTCGCGGTGTTCAACTCGCACCACTTCGGTGCCGCGGGCTGTTATTCGAGGATCGCGGCTGACCGCGGCGTGATCGGCATGGTGACCTCGGCCACTCGCGGCGTGACCATGGTGCCGACCTTCGGAGCGGAGCCGGTCATGGGCACGAATCCGCTCGCGTTCGCCGCCCCGGCGAAGCGCAATGCGCCGTTCGAGCTGGACATGGCGACCACGACCGTCGCCGCCGGCAAGGTTCGGGTGTACAAGCTGAACCACAAGCCGCTCCCGTCGGGCTGGGTCGTCGATGGCGATGGCAAGACCGTGACGGACTCGGCGAAGGGGTTCCAGCACGTGACCGATCGCGACGGCGGCATTACACCGCTGGGCGGCTCGCGCGAGGCGGGGAGTCACAAGGGCTACGGACTTGCAGTGATGGTGCACGTCCTCGCCGGCACGCTCGCCGGGGCCTCGTTCTCGCCGATCCGCAACCAGACGCAGAAGAAGTCCGATCCGCACAACATCGGCCACTTCTTCATGGCGATCGACCCGCGCGCCTTCCGTGCGGACGGCGACTTCGAGGCCGACCTCGACCAGGTGATCGACGTTCTCCACAACGCCAAGCGCGTCGACGCGAACCAGCCCGTGATGGTCGCCGGGGACCCGGAGCGAGCGACGAAGCGGGAACGGCTCGAGAGCGGCGTGCCGATTCCCGACGATCTGATGGAGCAGCTGCAGGCGGTGGCGAAGAACGCCGGCGCGCCGTTCGTCCTGGTCGGCGGGTAGTGGGCCAGCAGCTGAGCGAGCGGGGTCGCTCGACCACGCGGCACGCGTCCGCATGGCCCGCCGCGGCTGGGCTCCGTCCGGGCGCATCGCGTGCGCTCGTCACGTGGAGGGAACGGGTCTCGTCGACCCCGCTCGCTCAGCTGCTGGCCCACTACCCGGCGGCCCACTACCCGGCGGCCCTTGACACGAAGGTAGGCCGCTGACTAGAGTGCAGCGGTTCCAATGAGCGAGACGGGCTGGATCGGCAAGTCGGTCAAGCGCGTCGAGGACGCGCGGCTCTTGACCGGCCGCGGAACCTTCATCGACGATCATCCTCCGGTCGCCAACGCGTGCCACGCGGCGATCGTCCGCTCGCCGCTGGCCCACGCGAAGATCCGCGGGTACGACCTCTCGGCGGCGCTGGCCCTTCCCGGCGTCGTCGGCGCGATCACGGGCGAGGATGTCGCCCGGCACACCAAGCCCTTCTCGGTCGGGGTCACGGCGCCGATTCACTATTACTGCGCGGCGACCGATCGGGCCCGCTTTGTGGGAGAGCCGGTGGCCGTCGTCGTGGCGAAAAATCGCTACATCGCCGAGGATGCCGCCGATCTCGTCCAGGTGGACTACGAGCCTCTCCCGGTCGTCGTCGATCCCGAGCGCGCCCTCGAGGCCGACGCGCCGGTGCTCCACGAGGCCGTCGGGTCGAATCTGGCCGGGAACCGCAGGCTGATCTATGGCGACCCCGATCGGGCGTTTCGCGACGCCGACGTCGTCGTCAACGAGCGCTTCGCCTTTCCGAAGTACGGATCGACGCCGATCGAGACGTACGGCGTCATCGCCCGGTGGGACCTGCTCGATGGCGTGTGCACCGTGTGGTCGAACTTCATGGGCCCGTTCATCATGCACCCGCTGACGGCGCGCGTTCTCGGCCTGCCGGAGAACAAGCTGCGCTTCATCGTGCCCGCCGACATCGGGGGGTCCTTCGGCATCAAGTCGTCGATCTACCCGTACATCGCGCTGATCGCGCTCGCCGCGAAGCGGCTGGGGGTGCCGGTCAAGTGGATCGAGGACCGCAGAGAGCACCTGCTGGCGTCGTCGAGCGGGACGGATCGCGTCGCGTATCGTGAAGTGGCGGCCCGGAAAGACGGGACGATCCTCGGCATGCGGTTCAAGTGGCTCGACAACGTCGGCGGCTATATTCGCAGCCCCGAGCCGGGCTGCAGCTTCCGTCCGACCGGGAACTTCGTCGGCCCCTATCGGTTTCAGAATCTCGAGGTCGACGCGTCCGTCGTCATGACCAACAAGAGCCTCACCGGGCCCAATCGCGGTTACGCGTGCGGCCACCTCTACTTCGAGACCGAGGGCATGATGGACCGGCTCGCCGACCGCCTCGGCCTCGATCCGGTCGAGGTGCGGCGGAAGAATCTCGTCCAGCCCGATCAGTTTCCGTACCGCACGCCGAGCGGCGGGCTCTACGACAGCGGGGACTATCCGGCCGCCTTCGACCGCGCGCTCGAGCTCGCGGGCTACGACGAGCTGCGGCGCCAGCAGGCGACGGCGCGGGCCGCGGGGCGCTACGTCGGGATCGGGCTTGCGCTCGCCGTTGACCCGTCGGTATCCAACATGGGCTACGTGGCGACGGCGCTCGACCCGCAGTTCCGCGCGAAGCCCGAGTACCTGGCGAAGTCGGGCGCCGTGGATTCGGCGACGATCAAGATCGACCCGCTCGGCCGCGTCATCGCGATCCTCGGCACGACGCCCCAGGGCCAGGGCCATCAAACCGTCGTCTCCCAGATCGTCGCCGACGAGCTCGGGCTCGTGCCCCAGGACGTCACCGTCGTCGACGAGATGGACACCTTCACGCGCGTGTGGTCCATCTCGTCGGGAACGTACTCGAGCCGCTTCGGCTCCGTGGGGACGAGCGCCGTCGCCCTGGCCGCGCGCAAACTCAAGGCGAAGCTCGTGGACTACGCGGCGCACCTGATGGAGTTGCCGGCGCCCTCTCTCGAGTTCCGGGACGGCGCCGTGAGTCTCCGCGGCGGCAAGGGCCCGTCGTACTCCATCAAGGACCTGGCGGGCCGGGCTCACTGGAACACCGAGTCGCTGCCCGAGGGGATGGAGCCCGGGCTCCAGGCGACGGCGGTGTTCGGCTTCACCGTCGCGAAAGCCGTCGACGCGGAAGACCGGGTGAACTCGTCCAACACCTACGGCTTCATCGCGGAAGTGATGGCGGTGGAGGTTGATCCAGAGACCGCCGCCATCAAGATCCTCCGCTACGTCACCGTGCACGACGCCGGCACGATCATCAACCCGATGATCGCCGAGGGGCAGATCTACGGCGGCGCGCTCCACGGTCTGGGGGGTGCGCTGTACGAGGAGCTCGCCTACGACGAGAATGGACAGCTGCTGACGGGGACCTTCATGGATTACCTGGTACCGACCGCGAGCGAGGCGCCGACCATCGAGATCGCGCATGTGGTATCGCCGTCGCCGCTGACGCCGCTCGGCTCGAAAGGGCTCGGCGAGTCGTCGTCGATGACGGTGCCGGCGGTCATCGCGAACGCCGTCAGCGATGCGCTGGCGCCGCTCGGGATCAGGATCAACGAGCTGCCCATCACCCCGTCCAAGCTGTGGAACGTGATTGATCGGGCGCGACGGAGCCAGGCCGTTCTGGGGCGTCCCAGATGAGAGTCAGCGTGTCGGAGCCCCACGCTTCTCGAGCGCCACAGCCCAGAACGGGCGTGTCGGAGCCCCACGCTTCTCGAGCGCCACAGCCCAGAATGGGCGTGTCGGAGCCACTCGCTCTCATCTCAGGCCACCCTCGGTCCAAGCCGACCTCGAGGACATCGCTACAATGAAGCCACTCGCTCTCATCTCAGGCCACCCTCGGTCCAAGCCGACCTCGAGGACATCGCTACAATGAAACCGCCGAAATTCGAGTACCACGCCCCGAAGAGCCTTGAGGAGGCACTGGAGGCGCTCGGGCGTTACGGCGGCGACGCCAAAATCCTGGCCGGCGGCCAGAGCCTCATGCCCCTGCTGAACTTCCGCCTGGCCCGGCCGGCGGCCCTCGTGGATCTGAACCGGATCGGTTCGCTCGCCTACATCCGCGAGCACAACGGCCAGATCCGCTTCGGCGCCATGACGCGCCAGCGGACGATCGAGTTCTCGCCCCTCGTGGCCCAGCGCCTACCGCTTCTGAAGGAAGCCACGCACTGGGTCGGGCACTTGCCGATCCGCACGCGAGGCACGATCGGCGGCTCGATCGCTCACGCCGACCCTTCGGCCGAGTATCCGGCGGTCCTCGCGGCGCTCGAGGGCGAAGTGGTGGCGCGCGGAGCCAGGGGCGAGCGCGTGATCCGCGCCCGGGATCTGTTCCAGACGTACCTCACCACGAGCCTCGCTCCTGACGAGATCCTCACGGAGGTGAGGCTACCGGCGATGCCGGCCGGCGCCGGGTACGCGCTCGAAGAGTTCGCGCGCCGTCACGGCGACTTCGCGATCATCGGCATCGCGGCGGTGGTCGTGCGCGAGGGCCCGCGCTGCACGATGGCGAGGCTCGCCACAGCCGGGGCGGGCCCCGTGCCGGTGCGGCTGCGCGCCGCCGAGGAGATTCTGGAGCGCGAGGGCCTGGGGGAGGCGGCGATCGAGGCCGCGGCCCGGCGGGCCACCGAGCTCGTGGCTCCCGACGCGGACATCCACGCCTCGGCCGACTACCGGCGCCACCTGACTGGAGTGCTCACCAAGCGCGCCCTCACGAGGGCGATCGGAGTTGCGCGTGGCTGACATGGTCACCGTCCGTCTGAACGTGAATGGTGTCGCGCACGAGGGGCGGTGCGAGCCCCGCAAGCTGCTCGCGGACTTCATCCGCGAAGACCTCGGTCTCACCGGCACGCACGTCGGGTGCGAGCACGGGATCTGCGGCGCCTGTACGATCATGTTCAACGGCGAGGCCGCCCGGTCGTGCATCATGCTCGCCGTCCAGGCGGACGGCGCCGAGCTCATGACGGTCGAAGGTCTGATGCGGGACGGCAAGCTCCATCCGCTCCAGGAGGCGTTCCGCGAGCACCATGGACTGCAGTGCGGCTTCTGCACCCCGGGCATGCTGATCACCGCTCTCGATCTCCTCCGCACGAATCCGTCGCCCAACGACCGTGAGATACGCGAGGGCATCTCCGCCGTCCTCTGCCGCTGCACCGGCTACCAGGGGATCGTCAACGCGGTCCGCGCCGCGGCCCCGGCACTTGTCGCCGGGCGCTAGCTCCGGAGGAACGCGCGCAGGGCTCCGGCGCGAAGGGACGCGACGCTTGTGATCGAGCACCGAGCCGGCCCGACGGCTCCGACGGCGCTCCCGCGGCTCGTCGGGGCACGCGTGGCGAGACGGGAGGACGGTCGTTTCCTGACCGGGCAGGGGAGCTACGTCGACGACCACCGTCCGGCGCGGCTCCTGTACGCCGCCTTCCTCCGATCGCCCCATGCCCACGCGCGCGTCGTGAGGATCGACGCCGCCGCGGCGCTCACGCTCACGGGAGTCGCGGCGGTGTTGACGGGCGAAGACGTCGCGCGCTCGGCGAAGCCCGTGCGCGCGGCCTCCAAGACTCCCGCCGTGAAGGTGACGAGCTTTCCGCCCCTCGCGCTCGGCAAAGTGCGTCACGTGGGTGAAGCCGTCGTGATGGTCGCGGCGGAGAGCCGGTACGTGGCCGAGGACGCGGTCGAGCGCATCCTGGTCGAGTACGAGCCGATCCCTGTCGTCACGGACATGGAACGGGCGCTGCGGCCCGAAAGCCCGCTGCTCCATGACGAGGCGGGCACCAACCTGCTCGTCAGTCGCGAGTTCGGCCGGGGCGACGTGGACGAAGCGCTGGCCGGGGCGGCGCTGGTCGTGCGCGAGCGATTCCGCTTTCACCGGCACACCGCGGTCTGCATGGAGAACCGCGGCTGTCTGGCCGAGTACGCGACCGGAAGCGGGACGCTCACGCTGCGCTCGTCGGCGCAGTGTCCCGGTCTCGTCCGCGACGTCCTGAGTGATCTGCTCGACATGCCCGAGCACCGCATCCGCGTGATCGCCGCCGATGTGGGCGGCGGCTTCGGCGCCAAGGCGTCGCTCTACCCGGAGGAGATCGCCACTTGCGTGATGGCCCGCCGCCTGGGTCGCCCGGTGAAGTGGATCGGTGACCGCCGCGAGGATCTGCTCGCGACCACGCACGCGTGGGACGAGATCGTCGAGGCCGAGCTCGGCGTGGACCGCGACGGCGCCATCGTCGGGCTCCGGGCGCAGGTGACCGCCGACGTCGGCGCGTACTCCATCTATCCGTGGACGGCCGCCATCGAGCCGGTGCAGACGATCAGCTTCCTGCCCGGGCCGTACCGGGTGCCCACGTACCGGGGGCGCACGCGGGGCGTCGCCACCTGCAAGGCGCCGCTGGGCCCGTATCGGGGAGTCGGACGTCCGCCGGCGGTCTTCGTGATCGAAGGCCTGATGGATCGAGCGGCGCGCCAGCTCGGGCTGGATCCGACGGAGATCCGTCTCCGCAATTTTGTGCGCGACGAGGAATTTCCTTACAAGTCGCCGTCCGGCATCGTGTGGGACCGGTCGAGCTTCACCGCGTCGCTGCTGCGGGCCTGCGAGGCTCTGGACTACGCGGCCGTGCGCGCCGAGCAAGCCAGGGCGCGCGCCGAGGGACGCTGGCTGGGCGTTGGCGTCGCCTCCTACGTCGAGCTCACCGGGATCGGCTCGGCGATCCCCGTCTCGCCCGGTATGCCCATCGCGACCGGCACCGAGGCGGCGACGATCCGCTTCGATCCCGCGGGCAAGGTGACGGCGGTGTTCGGTGTCGCCTCGCACGGGCAGGGGCTCGAAACCACGCTGGCCCAGATCGTGGCCGACGAAGTCGGCGTGCCGATCGACGATGTGCGTGTCATCCACGGCGACACCGAGGTCTCACCCTACGGCACCGGCACCTACGCAAGCAGGAGCCTCGTGCTGGCGGGCGGGGCCGCCATCCTCGCCGGGCGCGCCGTGCGCGAGAAGATGCTCGTGATCGCCGGCCATCTCCTCGAGGCCGACCCGGCCGACGTCGTGATGACCGACGGGCGGTGGGCGGTGCGCGGGATGCTCGATCGGAGCGTCGCCGTGCCCGAGATCGCCAGGGCCGCGTATACCGGCGCGCGGCGGCTGCCGACCGGTCTGGAGCCGGGCCTCGAGGCCACGCGCTTCTACGATCCCTACTACGGGACCGCGTCCAACGCGACCCACGTGGCGGTGGTCGAGGTGGATCGGGAAACCTGCGAGGTGAAGCCCTTGCGCTACGTCGTCGTGGAGGACTGCGGGCGCATGGTCAATCCGCTCATCGTGGACGGCCAGGTTCACGGGGGCGTGGCCCAGGGGCTCGGGGCGGCGCTCCTCGAGGAGATCGTCTACGACGATCAGGGGCAGCTCTTGAGCGGCACCCTGATGGACTACGTGGTGCCCTCGGCCTGCGAGGTCCCGTGGATGGAGGTGCATCACCTGGAGACGCCGTCGTCGGTGGCGCTCGGCGGCTTCCGCGGCATGGGCGAGGGCGGGACGATCGGCGCCCCCGCCGCCATCGCGAATGCGGTCGCCGACGCGCTGGTACCGCTCGGGATCGAGATCGCCGAGCTGCCGGTGACGCCTGACCGGCTCTTCCGGCTCATCCAGCGCGCCCGGGCGCGAGGATGGATGGAACCGTGAACCTCGGGCTCGGCGGCAAGATCGCGCTGGTCACCGGCGGCGCGCGCGACGTCGGGCGCGAGATCTCGCTGACGCTGGCTCGGGAGGGTGCGGCCGTCGCCGTCAACTACCTCCACTCGAAGCAGGACGCCGACTCGCTTGTCGCGGACATCACCGGGCGGGGCGGTCGCGCGGCGGCCTACCAGGCGGACGTGGCCGACTACGGCGCCGTGAGCCGCATGGTCGAGCGCGTCGTCGCTGAATTCGGACGGCTCGACGTCGTCGTCAACAACGCGGGCCACGTCGAGGCCAAGCTGTTCCTCGAGACGACGCCCGAGGAGTGGCGGCGACAGGTGGACGTCGACCTCTACGGCGTCTTCAACGCCTGTCACGCCGCGGCGCCGAAGCTCGCGGCGCAGAAGGGCGGGCGCATCATCAGCATCGTCGGCGACTCGGCGCGCGTGGGCCAGCCGCGACTCGGGGTGTCGGCGGGAGCGCGCGGCGCCGTGCTTTCCCTGACGCGGACGCTCGCCAAGGAGCTCGGCCGTCTCGACATCACCGTGAACGCGCTCGCCCTCGGCTGGATCGAGACCTCGCACGCGGACCAGGAATGGCTCGCGAAGAACCGCGAGCGCATCCTCGCCTTCTATCCCATCCGACGCCTCGGGAGGCCCGAGGACGTGGCGCCGTTCGTCGCCTTCCTGGCGTCCGACCTCGCCGGCTGGATCACGGGGCAGACGATCAGCGTGAGCGGCGGCTACTCGACCCTCTGATGCTTCCCCGACCTCGAGCGCGTCAGCGACAAAGTGCTCTTCGGCTCCGACTGGCCGAGTGTGCCCACGATGAAGGGGAACATCGACGCGATCAGGGCGCTCGCGCTCTCTGAGGGCGCCAAGGAGCGCATCCTCGGTGGCAACGCCGCGCGGCTCCTCAAACTACCCTAGCCGAGCGGCCCGAAGCCGATCGACGTCTGGTCCGGCGCGCCGAGCGGGCGGAAGCGGACCGGCATGCCGACGGCGACTTTGTCGAGCGGGATGTCGACGATCCGGCCGAGGATCGACACGCCCTCCTGCAGCTTCACGACGGCGATGGCGTAGGGCGCGTCGGCCGCGTGCGCCCTCGGCGCCACGCGGATGATGGTGAAGCTCGCGATCGTGCCCTCGCCGACCAGCGGCACCGGCTGCCACGCGCGTGCGTGGCACGCGGGACACAGCTCCTTCGGGGGAATCGCGAGCTCGCCGCACGAGCCGCACCGCACGGCCGTCAGCTGTCCCGCGCGCGCCCGCTCGAAGAAGGCGCGCGCGGTGATGAGCGGCTCAGTCACGGCCGAAGAGACTCACGAGCACCGTCGCGGTGTTGCCGCCGAGGGTATGGGTCAGACCGGTTCTGGCACCGTCGACCTGGCGTGGGCCGGCCTCGCCGCGGAGCTGTGTGACGATTTCGGCGATCTGCGCGGCACCCGTCGCGCCGATGGGATGGCCCTTCGCCTTGAGGCCGCCCGACGGGTTGACGGGCATCTCCCCGCCGAGGCTCGTGAGACCCGTCTCGGCGGCCCGGCCGCCGGCGCCCGGCTCGAAGAGGCCGAGCCCCTCGGTGGCGACGATCTCGGCGATCGTGAAGCAGTCGTGCAGCTCGACGACGTCCACGTCCGTGGGGCCGAGGCCGGCCTGCCGGTACGCCGCCGCCGCCGCGCGCTCCGTCGCGGGCACGCGCGCGAGGTCGCGCTTGTCGCCGAGCAGCATCCAGTCGGAAGCCGCCGCCGAGGCGAGCACCCACACCGGCTTGCGGTGCCGGCGGGCGACCTCCTCCGAGGCGAGCACGACGGCGGCGCCGCCGTCGCTGAACGGGCAGCAGTCCAAGAGCTTGAGCGGGTCGGCGACGTACGCGGACCGCAGCACCTGGTCGATCGTGATCTGCTTCTGGAACTGCGCCTTCGGGTTCAGCGCCCCGTGCCGGTGGTTCTTCACGGCGACCGCCGCCATCTGGGCCTCAGTCGTGCCGTACTTCTCCATATGCGCCCGCGCGATCAGCGCGAACACGCCGGGGAAGGTGAGGCCCAGCGGCTGCTCCCAGACGGCGTCAGAGGCGTAGGCGAAGTACTCGGTCGACTCCGCCGTGGAGACGTTGAGCACGCGCTCGGCGCCGCCCACGAGGATCACGTCCGACACGCCCGCCCCGATCTCCATCACGGCGTGACGGAACGCGGCGTGCGAGCTCGCGCACGCCGTCTCGAACCGGGTCGTGGGCACGGACGGGATGCCGAGGACGGACGCGGCCTGCGGTCCGGTGTGGAGCTGATGCTCGGTCTCGCCCCCGACGACGTTGCCGTAGTAGAGGGCCTGAACGGCACTCGCCGGAATACCGGCGTCGGTCAGCGCGTCCCCGGCGGCGTCGGCGAAGAGCTCGGCCGAGGTACGGTCGTGCAGCCCGAATTTCGTCACTCCGACCCCGATCACGGCGACCCGGCGCATGAAAGTCCTCCTCGCCGCATGCTAGCATCAAAATTCGTGGCCCCGCGAGGACTCGTCCTCTTCGGCTGCGGGTGGATCGCGCGCCGTCACGCAGCGGCGGCCCGGCGGATCGGCGTGCCGCTGCTCGTCGCGAGCCGTGACCTGGCTCGCGCCCGCGCGTTCGCGCGTGAGTTCGGCGCCGCCGACGCGTTCGGCGCGTACGAGGCCGCGGCGCACGATCCCCGGGCCAACGCCGCCGTCGTCTGCACGCCACACGATCGCCACTGTGCCGACACCCTGCTGGCGCTCGGGGCGGGCCTCCACGTCCTCGTCGAGAAGCCGATCGCGCCGACCGTGGAAGAGGCCGATCGGATGATCGCGGCCGCACAGTCCGCCGGGCGCGTCCTCATGGTCGCCGAGAATTTTCATTTCATGCCGGCATTCCGCCACGTCCACGCCCTGGTGACGGCGGGCGCGGTCGGCCCGCTGCGCGCAATCCACCTCGTCGCTCGCGGATACCGCCAGCACTCGGGCTGGCGGCTTGTCTCGCGGGCCGCGGGCGGCGGCGTGCTGATCGACGGCGGCATCCACTACGTCCACAACCTGCGCTGGTGGGGCGGCGAGGTGCGGCGACTCTTTGCCCTCCGCCCGCCGCAGACGGTCGACCTCGGCGGCGAGGACGCCGTGGACCTTCTCGCTGAGCTGCCGGACGGGGTCGTCGGCTTCGTGTCCAATTCTCTTGGCGCTACCGGCGTTCCGCGGGTTCAATGGTCCTCGGTAACGGGCGCCGACGGCACGATCTTCGCCGACAATCGCGGTCGCTTTGTCCTGTTGAGGCCGCACGGCCGGACGCGCCTTCGACTCTTTCGCCGTGATTCGAGAGGTCACGAGGCGATGCTGAGGGCGTTCGGCGAGGCGGTGGGCTCCGGGCGGCTGCCCGAGACCGACGGGGCGTCGGGCCGGCGCGACCTTGCGGTCGTGCTCGCCGCGTATCGCTCCGTCGCCGAGCGGCGGCCGGTGGATCTCCTGTGCTGAGCGAAGAAGCGTTGATCCTCAGCGTCGTGGCCGGAGCCTGCATGCTGCTCGTGCTGGGCGTGCTCGAGCTGGTCTGGCCGTCCAAGCCGGGTCACCCCGTCCGCCGTCCTCAGGCTCAACCGACGCCGTCGCGGCCGGCCGAGGCCATCGTGCCTGCACGCCTGACCCTGAATGTCGCATCCTCTCGACCACCCGCAGAGACTGTGTTCCGGCGACCGGCCGGCTACGTCGCTCCCCCGCCACTCGAAGTCGTCGCGGCCCCGGAACCGCCCCCACCCGCCATTCCGCCGCCGCCACCCGACGCCGTCGTGCCCGGACCGACTGCACCTGACACGCCGGTGCCCCCTGCCGAACCCGTTCCTCCCGCGGGACCGACCGAGCACGTCGACCCGTTGCCACCACCCGAGCGCCCCGCGGCCAGGTCGATCGAACACGTCGCGCCGCCGCGACCTGCTGAACATGCCCCGTCGCCGCCGCGCCGGCGACGGAGCAAGATCTCGCCCCATGCTCGGCCGCACGGGGTGTTGCGCGCTCCGAACACCCCGGCGGGTCCGGGCGCGGCGCCGGCGACACCCGATCTCGTACCACCTGGAGGTGGCGGGACCGGCGGGACCGCTCTGGAGCAGCCTGTTCGACCGTGGGGCGGTGCTCCGGCGCCGATGCCGGAGACGAAGGCCAGCCGCGATTCGCCGCTCGTCGAGGCGTGCTTCGCCCTGTATCAGGAGAAGCGATTCGGCGAGGTCGTGTCGGTGGGACAGGAGACGCTGGCGAAGCTTAGCGTCGAGTGGCCCGAAAGCGCCTCACACGACACCGCGGCGCTCTGGTCGGTGGTCGGGCTGGCGAAGCAGGCTCTCGGCGACGACGACGGCGCCCGCTCGGCCCTGGAGTTGGCTATCGACACCGCGCCCGAGGTCGAGCGGGCGACCTACCGCCGCCACCTCGCGGCGCTCGCGCTCGACGCTGCCCAGGCGCGGCTCGGGCGCGCCGGGAACCACGACACCGGCGATCGGGTCGCGACGATCCGAACGGCGATCGCTTGGACCGAGCGCGGACTCGCCGCGGTGGCGTCCGACCCGGCGCTCAGCAACGCGCGCGAGGCGGCCCACGAGGCGCTTTGGCAGGCCTACGAGCAGGCCGTCACGGCGCTTCTCCAGCGGCAGGAGTTCGGTGGTGCACGGCAGCTCCTGCACGAGGCGTTGGACGACTCTGCGCTGCCGGCCGTACGCGCTGCGGGGTTCCGCGGGTTGCTCTCCGGCACGTTCGGCGCCGAGGTCGGTCAGCTCACCGCCCAGGCGATCCTCAACATGCAGGAAGCGCGCGAGCCCGAAGCGCTCGAGTCACTCCGGCACGCCGAGGAGGTGCTGGCGACGATTCCCGCCGAGTCCCTGCCCCCGACGCGCCGCGCCGAGCTGGATCAGCGGCTCTGGTGGGGGTACGCGGAGCTCGGGAGCCGCCGGCTGGAGGCCGGCGACTACGAGGACGCGCTCGATCCGCTGACCCACGCGCTCCGATTCGACTCCATCGGTCCCGACCGCCAGGCTGAGACGCGTGCGGCGGTCGTGCGCGCGCTCGAAGGCATCGCGGCGGTGCGCGCGTTGTCCATCCGACGCCTCTCCGACGCCGGCTGCCGCGACGAAGCGGCGCAGGGCGCCGAGCAACTCCGGATGCTGCTGAGGAGCTGCGTCGAGCGCGGCCTCACCGAGGGGGAACTGTGGGCGGCCTACACGCGGATCCAGCGCCTCTGCGAGGAGCTCGGCCTGGAGGAGCCGGCCTGAGCCTCTGAAGGGCCCGCGCTGTTTACGGCTCGATGCTCTTGCGGCGAATCTCCGCGAGCAGAGCCTCGGGCACCTCGAAGAACGCCGTCACGACGGCGGGGTCGAAGTGCTTGCCGGCGCAACGCTTGATCTCGGCCTTGGCGGCGTCGAAGGACTGGGCCTTCGAGTACGGGCGGTCGAAGGTTATCGCGTCGAACGCGTCCACCACCATGAAGATCCGCGCGCCGACCGGGATCTCCTCACCCTTGAGGCCACGCGGGTAGCCGGTGCCGTCCCACTTCTCGTGGTGGGCGTACACGATCGGCAAGGCGCCGCGCAGGAAGGGGATCTTCTCGACCAGCTGCTTGCCGATCTCCGGATGGCGCCGCATGATCTGCCACTCTTCCGGGGTGAGCGGGCCGGGCTTCAGCAAGATCGCGTCGGGGATACCGATCTTGCCGATGTCGTGGAGCAGCACGCCGTGGGCGAGGTCGGTCATGTCCTTCTCCGGCACGCCGTACTCGCGCGCCGTTGCCAGTGCGTAGCCGTGGACGCGACGCGAATGGGATTCGGTGCCGACGTCGCGTGTGTCGAGGGCCGACCCGAGCGCCTCGAGCGTCGTCCGGTAAGTGTCCTGGAGCTGCCGGTAGGCCTGCTCGAGGTCATGCGTCGCCTCGACGACCCGGCGCTCGAGGAGCTCATGATACTGGCGGCGTTCGATCAGGAGCTGACGCCGCTCGAAGGCCCGCTCGGCGGCGATCAGGAGCTCGTCGACGTTCACCGGTTTCATGATGAAGTCGTACGCCCCGAGCTTGAGGCTCGCGATCGCGGTCTTCACGTCGGCCGCGCCGGTGAGGACGATGACGGCCGCGTCCGGGTCGACCTGGCGCACGTGCTGGAGCAGCTCGTACCCCCCCATGACCGGCATCTTGAGGTCGGTGACGGTGAGGGGTGGCCGGGAGGCCCGGAACACCTCGAGCCCCTCCTGCCCGTCGTTGGCGAGCAGGCACTTGTAGTTGGCGCCGAGGAAGATCTGGTGCAGGACCTCGCGGACCTGGCGATCGTCGTCGACGATCAGGATGTCACGCCGCTCAATCATGTCATCCTACCTTCTCGGCCGGCCCCGCGCCCATGACCTGGTTCTTGCCTGCTCGCTTCGCCCCGTAGAGCGCCTCGTCGGCGGCCCGGAACAGCGCCTCTGACGTCGCGGCTTCGTCGTCCGGGAGGCTGGAGACGCCGAAGCTCGCGGTGACGGTCTTACCGTGCGAGAACGGGAAGGTCGCGACGACCTGCCGGATCCGGTCCGCGTAGAGCCGCGCGCCGGTCTTGGAGGTCTCGACGAGCAGGACGGCGAACTCGTCGCCGCCGTAGCGTGAGACGACGTTGATGCCGCGCGAGTGCTTCATGAGGATCTGGCCGATATCGCGCAACGTCTCGTCGCCCACCGCGTGGCCGAACTCGTCGTTGACGGTCTTGAAGCCGTCCAGGTCGAGCACTACGACGGACACCGGGTGGTTGAACCGCCTGAAGCGCGAGATCTCCTCCTCGAGGCGGAGCGAGAAGAAGCGTCTGTTGTAGAGTCCAGTTACCTCGTCCTTGAACGAGGTTTCCTTGAGCTTGGCGTTGGTGGCCTCGAGCTCCCGATACGCCGCGTCGAGCCGCATGGCGAAGGTGTTGATGTCGATCGCCTGCTGCTCGACGGTGCCGAGCATGTTGGTGAAGGACTTCATCAGCGTGCCGACCTCGTCGCTCCGACTTCCGATCTCGGCGAGCTTCGGGTCCTTCGACAGGAACTCCGCCATCCGCGCGAAGGCCCGGCCGAGGTCCCAGATGATGTACGCGCCCCCGATCATGCCCAGCACGGTGAACAGGATGAGGGCCTGGAGCGCGTAGAATCTGGCAACCTGCACTGGGTCCAGCCCGGGCTGCACGTATCGGTGCACCACGTAGGCCAAGACGAGCAGAGGGATCAGCGAAGAAAGAGTGAGTGCCAACAGGACTTTACGCTTCAAGAGCCGTCCCGCCGACGCCACATCTCCCGAAGGCTCGCCTGGCATATACAGATTATTCTATTGCCGCGACACCCGGTCAATGTCAGAATTTTCAAGGAAACCGCCGATATGGCCGTCGTGGCAGACAAGAAAGTCGATTGTCTGGGGCTCTTTTGTCCCATGCCCATTGTCAAGACGCGTGAGGCCCTCCGGCACATGGCTGCGGGGCAGATTCTGGAAATGACCTCGGACGACCCGGGCTCCGAGGCTGACATGAAGAGCTGGTCAGCCCGTACCGGCAACAATCTCCTGGAGATGGAGAGGAATGGCGCGGTCTTCCGCTTCTTCGTTCGAAAGACCGGGTAGGCTTTCCGCTCCGCTGGCGGCCGGCCCGCGCGTCTACCTCGACTATGCGGGCTTCTCGCCCGTCGACCCCCGCGTCGTGGCCATGATGCGGCCTTTTCTGGAAGGTGGCGTTGGTAATCCGAACGCCCAGCACTCGCTCGGGCTCGAAGCCCGTGCGTCGCTGGACGGGGCCCGAGCCAAGGTGGCGCGCCTGTTCGCGGCGGCTCCGGCGGGCGTGGTCTTCACCGCCAGCGCCACGGAGGCGAACAACCTGGCCATCAAGGGTCTGGCCCAACGCGCCGCCGGCCGGCACGTCGTCACGTCCTCGATCGAGCACATCTCGGTGATCGACTCGTGTCGTGACCTCGAAAAGCGCGGCTGGACTGTCACCTATCTGGGAGTCGACGGCGACGGCCGCGTCGACCCGCAAGCAGTGGCGCGGGCCCTCCGCGAGGACACGGTCCTGGTTTCGGTCATGGCGGCCAACGGCGAGATCGGAACGATTCAGCCGGTCCGGGAGATCGGCCGGGTCACCCGCGGGCGCGGCGTGCCGTTTCACGTCGATGCAGTCGGCGCCGCTGGGCGCGTGCCGCTCCTCGTCGACACCTGCCAGATCGACCTTCTCACTCTGTCGTCCAATGATCTGTACGGGCCGCCGGGCGCCGGCGCACTCTGGGTACGATCGAGCGTCAAGCTCGCGCCGCTCACCGTCGGTGGCGGGCAGGAGCAGGGCTACCGCGCGGGAACCGAGAACCTTCCGGCAATCGCCGGTATGGGTGTCGCGGCCGATCTCGCACGCGTCGAGGTCGCGGGCGAGTTGGCGCGACTCGGCGCGTTGCGCGATCACCTGCTGTCGGGGCTGCTCGCACAGATCCCGGGGGCACGCCTGACCGGCGCCCGCGGCGCAGCGCGGCTCCCGCACCACGTGTCCATCGTCGTGCCGGGAGTGAAGGCGGAGAGCGTCCTGATGGAGCTGGACCTACGCGGCGTCGCCGCCTCGTCGGGCGCCGCCTGCACGGCGATGACCGGCGAGCCGTCGTACGTGCTGCGGGCGATCGGCTGCGAGCGCGAGGCCGCCGAAGGCTCGCTCTGCTTCACGCTGGGCCGCTGGACCACCGCGAGCGAGATCGACATCGTGCTCGATGCTGTTCCGGCGGTGGTCGCCCGGCTCCGCCGCCTGGCCCCCCAGTAGGGTGCGCCTCTTCCTCTTCGACATCGACGGCACGCTGGTGTCGGTGCGCGGTGCCGGCCGCGCGGCGTTCGCGCGGGCACTCGAAGAGACTTACGGAACGGCCGGGGCGATCGACCGTTACGACTTCCGCGGCCGGACCGATCTGCGCATTGTCCACGACCTCATGACCGCCGCGGGCGTGGATGCCGGCCGGATCCGGGCGCGGCTCGACGACTGCTTCCAGGCGTACGTGCGCGAGCTCACGCGCCTCATCGGCGATGGCGCGCGGGTGCAGGTGCTACCCGGAGTTGCCGAGGTCGTCCGGCGGCTCGTCGCGCGGCCGGACGCGCTCGTCGGGCTCCTCACCGGAAACATCGAAGCGGGCGCACGGATCAAGCTCGCGCCGACGGGCCTGTGGTCGCTCTTTCGGGTCGCCGCCTACGGCGGAGACGATGCCGACCGGCGTCGGCTGCCACTCATCGCGCGCGAGCGGGCGCGCGCCCTCGGCCACGACGTCACGTTCGACCGCATGACGATCATCGGAGACACCCCGCTCGACGTCGAGTGTGCCCGCGGGTGCGGCGCGGTGGCGGTGGCGGTCGCGACCGGCCAGCACCCGGCCGACGAGCTGGTGACGTGTAAACCCGACCTGCTCTTCGGTGACCTCGCCGACGTCGACCGTGTCGTGGCGCTCCTGACCAACGGCGGGCCGTGACGCTGGCACTCCTGGTCGTGTGGCTGCACCTGCTCGGCGTCGTGGTCTGGGTAGGCGGCCGACCCGTGACGTGGACCGCGATCGCGCTCGTGACGCTGACCGGGTTCTACAACGTGACGCGCCTGGGCCCGCTCGAGCGGGTGATGGAGAGCGGCGCGGCGCTGGCCTTGGCACTCAAGTTCATGCTCGCGCTCGCCGCCATCGCGGTCTCCGGCCAGCGCGACTTCGCCCAGGTACCGCGCCTGGCGCGCGCCCTCGCCGCCGGGAACGATCCTCGCCCGGCGCTCTCGGCAATCGCGTGGATGGACCGTGCCGTGCTGCTGCTGGCGGTCGTGATCGTCTACCTGGGGCTGGCCGTCTCCCGAGTCTGATCAGCGAACGAGCGGGGCGACGCCCAGCTCGCGGGCGAACTCGTCGCACTGGGCGACCAGCACCGGTGCCAATGGAATCCCATCTTTACGCCGCCGATGCTCACTCTCAGCCTCAGGCTCGCCGGCGACGTAGATCCGCTCCTGGCCCTCGGCACGGGGCGCCGACTTGAGCGCTTCGAACATGTCGTCCATGTCCTGCTTGAACTCGTCGAGCGGGCGAAATCGCGAGGGATCGATCGCCGCCACGGACCATGACGGACGCGTCGGGCATGGCGGGCTCCTCAGAGGCCGGTGATCTTGAAGCCGGAGTTCTTCAGCTTGTATCGCCGGTTGATCGTGGCGAGGACCGCGGTGATACCCTCGAGCGGCCCGGCGTTGGGGAGCGCGCCGACGTCGATGGGGCGCAAGCCCATCGAGCGGGCCAGCTCGCCCACGGTCTCCTTCGCCACGGCATCGGCGCCGCACAAGAGAAGATCGCACTCGATCGGGTGATCCGTCTCGGACAGCTCGTGGGCGGCGATGTGGTGGAAGGCGGCGACCACTTTCGCGTCCGGCAGCAGCGCCTGCACCTGCTCCGCCGAGGAGCCGGCCGGCGGTGGCGTGAAGAGGCGCGGCCCGCCGAACGTGAGCGGCACGACCGTCGAGATCACGACCTTGCCGCGACTGCCCTCGCGCGCCTCGGGGAGCGTCGCCTCGAGCCCGTGCGCCGGCAGCGCGACGACGATCACCGTCCCGAGGCGCGCCGCCTCGGCGTTCGATTCGCCGATGATCGGCACCTTGTGGGTGTGCTCGCGCAGCTCGGTCGCTTTCGTCTTCGCCCGCTCCCGATCGCGCGAGCCGATGATGATCGAGTGGCCGACGAGCGCCCATCGCGATGCCAGTCCCGCGCCTTCCTTTCCCGTGCCGCCGAGGATCGCGATGTTCAAGGGCCGCCGTCCTACCGGAAGAGGTCGCGGGCGGGTTCGCGCAGCAACGGCTTCGAGCCTTCCTCGCTCGGTTTCAGCGTGAGCCCGCGCACGAGCGCGGCCGGGATGCGGTCGAGCTTGCCCATGACCAGCTCGGCCGCCCCCGCGAGCTCGTCCGCCAGCGCCAGGATCGTCGCCTGCAGCGGGCGGCCGGCGGGATCGCGTTCGCCGAGGTAGCTGAGGAGCGGGGCGAATCCGGCGAGACCGATCGCGATGTTCGTGAGCCCCTCGCGCCAGGGGCGGCCGAACGTGTCGGAGATGATCACGAAGACGTCGGCCCCGGTGAGCGCGCGCACGCGATCCCGCACGGCACGGGCCGAGCGGTCGGAATCTACGGGCAGCAGCGCCACGTAGTCTGCGTCGACGTTGGACTGATCGACACCGGCATTCGCGCAGATCCAGCCGTGGTGCGTCTCGGTGATCAGGACGCCCTTGTCCATTCGCACCACGCGTCGCGACTCGCTCAGGATCACCTCGACGAGGTGTGGATCTTTTGCGAGCCCGGCGGCCATGGCGAGGGCGATCGGCGAGGGCTGGACGTCCGCAAGCCTCACGAGCCGGCCTTCGGCCTTCGACACGATCTTCTGCCCGATCACGAGGAGATCATTGGCGATCACCGGTGTCGACTGACGGGTCGCCGCCTCGACGATGAGGCGGGCGATGTCATCACCACGGCGCACCTCGCCGATTCCCGCCACGCCGATCACCTCGTAGCGGGTCATTGTAGCGAGTGCCGTGAGGCCGGCGCAGACCGAGGGTGGCCTGAGACAGGCGCGACCTGGCTCCGACACGCGCGATCTTTCCTGGGCGCGAGGTGGCTCCGATACGCCCGGTCTGCCCGGGAGGCGACTCGGCTTTGCGGCGCCGGTTTCATCGTGCGCGGTCTGCGAATCCGGCTTGAGCCGAGAGCGGCTTGAGGAAGGCGCGACCCGGCTCCTGGCGCCAGGTCGACACGAGGCGGGCGGTTTCGGTGGTGCTGTCCTCGGCCAGCAGCGCTCCTGGCGCCAGGTCGACACGAGGCGGGCGGTTTCGGTGGTGCTGTCCTCGGCCAGCAGCGCGGTCAGATCCTCGGGCGCGTCGATGTCGAGCCCGAGACCCGGCAGCTCGAGGATGTAGGGGGCGAGGCCGCACTTCCGCGCCGTCTCGAGGTGGTGCGCGAACGAGGGCTCGCCGAACGTCAGCGCCATCGCGTCGGGCGGCGCCAGCGCGACCCCGTTGGTGCCGAGTCTAGAGCGAGAGGGGACGAACGCCGGCGCGCCTTCGCCCGCGGCACCCGCCAGTCGCCGGAGCTCCTGCGCCGTCACGCGCGGCACGTCCCCGGGCACTGTCAGGAAAACGCGCGCGCCCCGACGAGCCGCCTCGGCTTGCGCCAGGGCTACGGCGGCGGTGTGGCCCCGATTCTCCGCCTCGATGACCGGCTCGGCGCCCAGACCACGCGCGATCGCCGCGACCGCCGGGTCGCGCGTGACAACCCAGATGCGGTCGAGCTCTGCCGCCGCGAGCGCGCGCAGCACGTCGCGCAACATCGCGCGCGCCAGCTGGTCACGCTCGGCGAGCGTGAGGACGCTCGCGAGACGCTGCTTGGCATCGCTCAGGTCCTTGATCGGCACGGCGGCGACGATCATCACTCTCTAGTCGCGCGCTCGACCGGCGGGGCGATCTCCATCTTGCTCGCCTCGCACGCGAGGGCCCCAGCCCCCGGCCGTGCCGTGGCTCGCACGGCCGCCCCCCGACGGCCTGCGGCGCGCACCACGGGACTCGAGGACCCGTCGGGCGAGCTCGGTCTCGTGGGCGCGGCTTTTCATGACGATGTCGGCCGTGTCCGCCTCGACGCCAAGCTCCCCGAGTTCCGCGACACACGCCAGGTCACTCCGGTCGATCAGCAGGTGTCGAAGCCATGGCGCGTACGCCGCCGCGACGCCGAGCGGCGAGATCGGGAGACCCCGAGCGCGCATGAGGGCCGCCGCCGGGCCGCTCACCGCCGCGCCGCCGACGATCGGGCTCACGCCGACCACGGGTGCGGGGGTCGCCCCCAGGGCGTCGGCGATCCCAGGCACGGCGAGGATCGGGCCCACGGACGTCACGGGGTTGGACGGGCACACGACGACCAGGTCGGCGGTCCGGATCGCATCCAGAACGCCCGGAGCGGGCCGTGCCGCGATCGCGCCCTCGTAGTCCACGCCGACGACGTCGACGAGTGCCTTCTCGCGGACGAAGTATTCCTGAAACGTCAGCCGCCCGCCGGGGGTCTGGATCATTGTGCGGACAGGATCGTCGCTCATCGGCAAGATCCGTGCGTCGACACCCCGGCTGGCGGCGAGCCGCGCGGTCACCCCCGAGAGCGGTTGCCCGTCGCGGAGCGCCCTGGTGCGGGTGAGATGCGTCGCCAGGTCGCGGTCGCCGAGGTTGAACCACGTGTCGGCACCGTACGCCGCCATTCCGCGCAGGCACTGGAACGTTTCGTCGGCGAGCCCCCACCCGCGCTCGACGTCGAGCGTCCCCGCGAGTGCGTACGTCACGGTGTCGAGGTCGGGAGAGACGTGGAGCCCCCAGATCTCCGTGTCATCACCGGTGTTACCGATGACGGTGAGGTCCCGCTGGGGGACACACGCCGCGAGGCCTCGCAGGAGCTTGGCGGCGCCCGTGCCGCCGGCGAGCGTCACGACGCGCATGTTACTCGCGGACGGCTTCGCGCAGGGTCCACAGTGCGCTGCCGCCGCGCCAGGCGTAGAGACCGGCGCCCGGCCGGCCCGCGAGGACCGGCGGCAGCGTGCTCTCCGGCACCGGGATGAAGCCGAAGCGCACCCAGACCCGGTCCAGGCTTTGCGGCCGCGTGAAGAGGGTGACGACACCCACGGCAGTGGCGTGGTCGAGGGCGGCGGCGACGAGCTGCGAGGCGATCTCCAGAGGCTCGGTCTCGCTGACGACGACGGGCCCGTGGAGCATCACCGCCGGGCCGCTCCGCTCGGCGACCACGGCGCCGACCAGCCGCTCACCGCCGGCCCCGGCCGTAGCGGCGCCCCACGAAAAGGCGATGTCGGCGGTGGCGGGCCAGGGAACCGCGGCAAAGTCGAAGAGCGGCCGGGCCATCGCGGCATCCGGCAGGGGACGGTATCCGATACCCTGCCAGACCCGCGGAACGGTCGCGGAAGCGACAGAGGGAACCGGAGCGGCGGCGGGTCGCGCGTCCCCCGCGCGACTTCCAGTCCTACTTCTTGCCAAGCACCGCGTCCTTCAGGCTCTTCGCGAGGCGGAACTTGCACACGCGCTTGGCCGGGATCTTGATGGGCTCGCCGGTCTGCGGATTCCGACCCATCCGCGCCTTGCGATTCGCGAGCACCAGCTTCCCGAAGCCCGGCAGGAGGAACACACCGCTCTTCTTCGCTTCCTTGGAAGCGAGCATGAGCGTCTCGTCGAGGATGCCCTCGATCTGCTTCCGGGTGAGGCTGGTCTTCTCCGCAAGGTACGCGACCGTTGAGGACTTCGTCATCGTCTTTGCCACAGGTGACCTCCTGTCAATCGGGGATGGTGGTTGAACGAGAGCTGCATTATTAGCACAGGCCGCCCGGCGCGGCTACCCGCGCGTGTAGCGGAATTCTCCCGAAGCGATCAATCGGCGATACGAGCCGAAGCGCGCCTCGGCGTCCTCGATTTTATCCAGGGGTGACTCGGGATCTTCACCATCGTTATAGGTGTGAACGAGGCCGTAGAGCGTGTCGCGCTGAGCCGGCACCCGGCCGGCGTCGCGGATGAGGCGGTGCAGCTCGGTCGGCCCCACGAGCTGGCCGTACTGCGCGCCGGCCGACGTGGAGATCGACTCGTTGATCAGCGTGCCGCCCAGGTCGTTGGCGCCCGCCGACAGGAGCAGCTGCGCCAGCTTCGGCCCCTCCTTGACCCAGGAGGCCTGGATGTTCCGGAAGGTCGGACCGAGCATCAGGCGCGCGAGCGCGTGCATCTTCACGACCTCGAGCCCGGTGGCGCCCGGCCGGACGCCGGGGACGAGCCCCTTCGCCCACATCGGCGCCTCGGAGTGGATCAGCGAGAGCGGCACGAACTCGGTGAACCCGCCGGTGTCCTTCTGGATCGCGCGGAGCAGGGCCATGTGGTGGATCCAGTGCGCCCGCGTCTCCACGTGACCGTACATGATCGTGGAGGTCGTGCGGATCCCGAGCGCGTGCGCGGTCGTGATCACGTCGACCCACTGCTCCACCGTGATCCGGCCGCGCGCGATGACATCGCGGATCGCCTGGTCGAGGATCTCCGCCGAGGTGCCCGGAAGCGTGCCGAGGCCGGCGGCCTTGAGCTCCGCCAGGTATTCGCGGATCGGCAGGCCCGAGCGGATCGAACCGTACAGCACCTCCTCGGGCGAGAACGCGTGGATGTGGAGCGCCGGCAGGGCGGTCGTGATCGCGCGGGTGAGATCGATGTAGTAGCGCCCGTCGAGCTTCGGCGGCAGGCCGGCCTGGATGCACACTTCGGTGGCGCCGAGCTCCGACGCCTCCCGGGCACGGCGCACGACCTCGTCGACGGGCAGGAAGTAGCCCTCCTCTTCGCGATGGTCCCGGCTGAAAGCGCAGAAGGTGCAGTGCTTGATGCAGACGTTCGTGAAGTTGACGTTGCGATTGACGACGTACGTCACGACGTCGCCGGCCTGCCGCCTCCGCATCTCGTCGGCGACGAGCGTCAGCGCATGAAGGTCGCGGCCCTCGGCGCCCGTGAGCGCGATGCCGTCTTCGACGGACACCTCGTGGCCGTCGAGCGCCCTGGCGAGGATCGGGCGGATATCGCGCGAGACCCAGTCGAGCGACGCGAGGAGGCTACCAGCAGCGCCAGCGTTCATAAGATTCCTTGACGAGACCGCGCTCGTCGATCAGGGTCGCGACGCGCGCGCGAAGGCGCTCGTCCACGAACTCGGCGCGCGCCGCGAACTCCGGATAGATCGCGAGGCGCTCGCGCAGGACGAAGCCCTGGCCCTCGGTCGCACGCCGGAGCTCGGGGATCAGCGGCCACGGTTTCTCGGGGTTGATGTGGTCGAGCGTGAGGGGCGAGATCCCGCCCCAGTCGTTGAGTCCGGCCGCCAGCAGGCGCGGATAGGCGCGCGGCGAAAGATTCGGCGGCGCCTGGATGTTCATGTCCGGCCCGAGGACGAGCCGCGCCACGGCAAGGGTCCGGAGCAGGTCGTCGAGGGACGGCTCTGGCGCGTCCCGCATCGGGATCCGCGGCTTGGCGCGGAAGTTCTGGATGATGACCTCCTGGATGTGCCCGTACCTCTCGTGGAGGTCGCGGATCGCGACGAGCGCGTCCACGCGTTCCCGGGCGGTCTCGCCGATGCCGATGAGCAGGCCCGTCGTGAACGGGATGCCGAGCTTCCCGGCGAGCGCGATCGTCCGGACCCTCCGCGCGGGCACCTTGTCCGGCGCACGGTCGTGGGCCATGCCGCGCTCCAGGAGCCGGTCCGAGAGAGTCTCGAGCATCAGCCCCATGCTCACGTTGACCTCACGCAGCGCGGCCAGGTCGCGCTCGGTCATGACGCCGGGGTTCGCGTGGGGCAGCAGGGGCGACTCCTTCAGAACGGCCTCGCACACAGCGTGAAGGTACGCCAGCGTCGTACGGTGGCCGTGCCGTCGGAGGAACTCGCGATGCGTCGGGAACAGCGCCTCCGGTTTGTCGCCGAGGGAGAAGAGGGCTTCTTTGGCGCCGAGCCGGCCGCCCGCCTGGGCGAGCGCCACGACCTCGTCCGGCGTCATCGTGTGGGCGCCCGGCTCGCCCGGGTCGCGGCGGAACGTGCAGTAGCCGCAGTAGTCGCGGCAGAGGGTCGTCAGGGGCACGAAGATCTTGGCGGAGAAGGTGACGGTGCGGCCACGTCCGCGGTCGCGAAGCTCGCCCGCGCGGGCGAGCAGATCGTCGAGCGCGTGCGCGGGCGTCTCGATGAGCGCGCAGGCATCCTGGTGTGCAATCATTTCCGTCGAGCTCGCACGACCTTCGGTCTGACGTCGTTCGCGAAGCGCTCCATATTCGAGATGACCGCACGAAGCTCCTGCACGGTGTGATCGAAGACGAAATGGGAGACGCCCAGCGCCTGGTAGCGCCGGATGTCGGCGGTGACCTCGTCGGCGGTGCCCTGGAACAGGGGCCGGTCGCCCGCGGCGGCCTTGGAGCGCTTACCGCGCACTTCCATCGGCACGCGAACGGTCAGGGTGATCGATCTGGGGTCGCGTCCGGCCCGTCGGGCCCAGCCGTGAATCTCCTTGACCTTGGCCGCGTATTCGTCCGGCATGAGGAGCGCCGGCGGCCGCATGGCGATCGGATGCCAGCCGTCGCCGATGGTGCCGACGCGCCGGAGTGCGGCGCCCGTGTGGCCGCCGATCCAGACCGGGATGGCCGGCCGCTGCACCGGCTTGGGGAGGACGTGAATGTCCCGGACCGTGTAGTACTTGCCCTCGAAGGTGACGGGATCGGTCGTCCAGGCGGCGCGCATCAGCTTGACGTACTCGTCCGTCACGTTCCCGCGGGCCTCGAACGGCGGCGCCCCGAGTGCCTCGAACTCCTCGCGCAGCCAGCCGACACCCGCGCCGAGGATCACGCGCCCTCTCGAGAGGACGTCCGTCGTCGCCAGCATCTTGGCGGCGAGAAGGGGGTTGCGGTACGGCACGACGAGGACGCTGACGCCGAGCCGGACGCGGGCCGTCGCGTGGGCGAGGTGACTGAGCAGCACCAGCGGTTCGAGGTAGTCCTGGGCGAGGCCGCCCGGAAACTGCCCGCTCGTCGTGTAGGGGTACACCGACTTTGCCGAGGAGACCGGCATCACGACGTGGTCGGTGACGAACAGCGAGCTGTAGCGGAGCGAGTCCGCCTTCTCGGCGATCCTGAGGACGACGTCGAGCCCGGCGAGCGGGCCGCGACCCGGAAGCGAGAGCCCGAACTCCACGACACTCCTCCGAGAAAATGGGGATTCCTGAACGCGACGGCCGATATGGTATCACTAAGCGGGATGCATTTCTTCGACGTCGTCGTCATCGGCGCCGGCCACGCCGGCTGCGAGGCCGCGCTGGCCTCCGCGCGCATGGGATGCCGCACGCTGCTGCTCACCATGAACCTCGACGCGATCGGCCAGATGTCTTGCAACCCCGCCGTGGGCGGCACCGCGAAAGGGCATCTGGTCCGCGAGATCGACGCGCTCGGCGGCGAGATGGGGCGCGTCACCGACCGCGCCGCGATCCAGTTCAAGACGCTCAACGCCTCCCGCGGCCCTGCGGTGCGCTCGTCCCGCGCACAGTGCGACCGTGCCCGGTACCGGTCCGCGATGAAGCAGACGGTGGAAAGTGAGAAGCGCCTGGAGGTCCGGCAGGGCCAGGCCGCGCGCTTCCTGCTCGACGGAGGCCGCGTCACCGGCGTCGAGGATCAGGTCGGCGTGCAGTACCACGCGCGTGCCGTCGTCGTCACGGCCGGGACGTTTCTGCGCGGGCTGATCCACGTGGGACTCGCGCGACAGAGCGCGGGACGGGCGGGCGAGTTCGCCGCGATCGACCTCTCGGGCGCGCTGCGCGATCTCGGGCTCACGCTCGGGCGGCTGAAGACCGGCACCTCGCCGCGTCTCAAGCGCTCGACGATCGAGTACGCGCGGCTCCCCGAGCAGTGGGGTGACGCCGAGCCGTGGCCGTTTCACTGGGCGACCGAGCGCCTGCCGCTCCCGCAGGTCGCGTGCCATCTCACCTACACGACGCCGCAGACGCACGAGATCGTCCGGGCGAACCTCGATCGCTCGCCACTCTACTCCGGGGTCATCGACGCGACGGGTGTTCGGTACTGCCCGTCCATCGAGGACAAAGTCAAGCGCTTCGCCGACCGCGAGCGGCATCAGGTGGTCCTGGAGCCCGACGGGCTCGACACCGAGGAGGTGTACGCGAACGGCATTTCGACGAGCCTGCCGGTGGACGCTCAGGAAGCGCTCGTCCGTTCGATCCCGGGCCTCGAGCGCGCCGAGATCATGCGGCCCGGCTATGCGATCGAGTACGACTTCGTCCACCCGACGCAGTTGGCTCCGACGCTCGAGTGCCGTGCGGTGCCGGGTCTCTACCTCGCCGGGCAGATCAACGGCACCACCGGGTACGAGGAAGCCGCGGCGCTCGGGCTCTGGGCGGGCGTGAACGCCGCCGGCGCCGTGCTCGGACGCGAGCCGTTTGTCCCCGATCGCTCCGAGTGCTACATGGCGGTCCTCGTGGACGACCTCGTGACCAAGGGGACGCTCGAGCCCTACCGCATGTTCACCTCGCGGGCCGAGTACCGTCTCTTGCTTCGAGAGGACAATGCGGATCTGCGTCTCGCGCTCTACGGCTACCGGCTGGGTCTGGTCTCGCGCGAGCGCCACGAGGCGGTCGAGCGGCGGCGCGCGCAGGCGGCGGCCGAGATCCGGCGCCTCGAGGGCGCGCGCGTGGGCGGCACGCGGCTGCTCCAATTGCTCCGGCGGCCCGAGGTGACCTACGCCGACGTGCGACGGCTCGACCCCGATGCGGTCGCCGACGCCGCGGTCGCGCGCCAGGTCGAGGTCGCGGCAAAATACGAGGGTTACATCCGCCGCATGCTCGACGACGTGACGCGCTTCAAGCGGCTCGAGGACCGGCTGATCCCCGACGGCCTCGACTATCGCGCGGTGCCCGGTCTCTCGACCGAGATCCGCGAGCGGCTCATCGAGGTGCGGCCGCGCTCCCTGGGTCAGGCCTCGCGCATTCCCGGCGTGACCCCGGCGGCCATCTCCATCCTCACGGTCTGGTGTCACCGAACTCAGCCGGCTCAGGCCGCCCGCTGATGCTCCGGCGGGGATTGCCAACGCGGCGTCACCAGCGCGGTCGGAGGCGAGCCCGGTGACATCGCCGGCGGTGACGCCCGAGGAGTTCCTGAAGAAGCTCTCCGCGTGGGCCCGGGGCACGATGATCGAGAGCCATGGGACGCGGTTCGTCTCGGTGGGGCCGGGACGCGCGGTGGCGGAGCTCGACTTCAAGCCTTCGCTCGCGCAGCTCACCGGCCGCTTCCACGCGGGCGCCATCGTCGCCTTCGCCGACGAAACCGCCACGTGCGCCGCCATGTGGGAGACGAACCCGTCGGGCGCGCTCCGTCCGGAGCTGTTTCCCCTGACCCTGCAACTATCGGTGAACCTTCTCCGAAATACGGATCGAGGGACCTTGACAGCCGAGGCCCAGATCGTCCATCGTGGACGTACCACCCTCGTCGTCGAGGTGCTGGTCTTCGACGATCAGCGGCGGCTCATCGCGAAGCTCGCGGCGACTCAACTCGCTCCGGCGGCTCCGCCGGCAGACGCGCGCTCTCGCGAAGAGTGAGAGGCGGAACATGCGACTCGCCTCGAAGATATTTTTGACGTCCGCGCTGGTCGTCGTGGTGCTCGCCGTGGTGGGCGTCCTGAGCCTCCGCGCCGTCGGCCGCCTGGCGTCGGTCAACCGTGAGATCACCACGCGCACGGTGCCGGCCATGCGCTTGGCCGCATCGACACGCGACGCGATGCCGATGCTGGTGCGGCTGGAGGCGCGGTTCCTGGTGCTCCACGATCCGCGCTTCATGTCGGCGTGGAACGAGCGCGGTGACCGGTTACGCGGAAGCCTGGACCGCCTGCGAGAGTACGCAACCAGCCTCGAGGAAGCGCGACTCCTCGACGAAGCCACCGAGGTCTTCGAGCGCTACCGCGGGACTGTGGGCCAGATCCAGGCGCTCGTGGGCCGCGGCGAGCGGACGCGCGCGCTGGCGCTTTCGGAGGGCGCCGCGCGGGCGTTGGCCGATCGCGTCGAGGCGACCCTCGAGGCGTTGACCGAGTCGATGCACGCAGATGTCCTGAGGGCGCAGGCCGAGGTCGCGCGTCTTGAGGCCCGCACCTGGTCGGGTGTCCTGGTGGCGTTTGGGGCCGCGGTCGGCCTGGCGCTGCTCGGCAGCGGGCTCATCGCGTACAGCCTGACGCAGTCGCTCGGGACGCTCTCGGCCGCCACCGCAGCCGTCGCGGCCGGCTCATTCGAGGAGCCGATCGCCGTGGAGAGCAAGGACGAAGTCGGCGAGCTCGCGCGCTCGTTCAACGCGATGGCGCGTGAGCTCCGACGGATGGAGGAGACGAAGGAGGAGTTCTTCGCCTCGGTGTCGCACGAGCTGCGGTCGCCGCTCACGTCCATGCGGGAGGGGGCGCACCTCCTTCGCGAGAGAGTCTCGGGTCCGCTCAACGAGAAGCAGCGGCGACTCGTCGAGATCATCGCGGCCGGCTCGGATCGGCTCCTGGGGCTCGTCAATCAAATTCTAGAGGTGTCGCGGCTGCGGGCAGGCGTCCTGCCGATCCAGCGGGTGCGGCTCGATCTCGACAAGGTCATCACGCGCGCCGTCGAGGAGCTCAAGCCGACCGCCGACCAGACGGGCGTGGTCCTGGAGCGGGAGAGGTTGGGCGAGGACTTCTCGCTCCCGGGCGACGAGGAACGGCTCCTGCAGGTCGTCGTGAACCTTGTCGGCAACGCGATCCGCTTCACCAGGCGGGGCGGGCGCGTGGTCGTGCGCTTGGTGTCCACCGCGCAGGAGCTCGAGATCCAGGTCGAGGACACGGGCATCGGCATCCCTGCCGGCGAGCTGCCGCACGTCTTCGAGCCGTACCGTCAGGCGCACGGCGACCGGGGTGGGACCGGTCTCGGCCTCGCCATCGTGCGCGGCGTCGCACAGGCTCACGGCGGCCGCGTCACCGTCGAGTCGCAGGAGGGGAAGGGGAGTCGCTTCACCGTGCTTCTTCCGCGCTCATGAGGCGTATCGGGGTCGGCGTGCTGGGGGTGGTCCTCGCCGGGTGCGCCGTCGGGCCCTTCGCCGGCCCCTCGACGACCATGCTCGCGAAGGCGGACCGGCTCGCCGCCGAGGGTGATTACCGGGCGGCGGCCGTCGCCTACGAGGCCTTCCTCGCGCAGTACGCCGACGACGCGAAGGCGCCGCGGGCGCGGGTGAGCCGCGATGCGGTCGCTTCGGTCCTGACGACCCGCGACGAGATCGCCCGCCTCCAGCATGAGCTCGCGCGCATGCGCGAGGAGCTCGCGAAGCGGGAGGGCGACCTGGCTCGCGTGCGCCAGGAAGCCGAGCGGCTCCGCGCCGATCTCGAACGGCTCAAGCAGATCGACCTCCAGCTGGAGAAGCGCAAGTGAAGCAGAAAGTCCTCGTGATGGACGACGACCCGGCGATCCTCGAGGTGCTGGAGATGCGCCTCTCCGCGATGGGCTTCGACGTGACGGCGACGAGCGACCCGCGAACGGCGCTCGAGGCAGTCGAGGCGACGCGCTTCGATCTCGCCCTCCTGGATCTCCGAATGCAGCCGATGGACGGCATGCGGGTCATGGAAGCGCTTCACGAGCGGCAGCCCCGTCTGCCCGTGCTGATCATGACAGCCCACGGGACGATCCAGACCGCGGTGGAGGCGGTGCGGCGCGGCGCCTTCGACTATCTCACCAAGCCCTTCGTACGCGACGAGCTCCGCTCGAAGATCGCGCGGACGCTGGCCGCGCGCCGATGGGCGCGCGATCGCGAGCGGCTCCTGACGGTGGGGCAGGCGCTCGCCTCGTCCGGTGTCGTGGCCCGCGTGCTGGATGCGGTGGCCCAGGCAACCGTGGAAGCCACGGACGCGGACCGCTGCGTGGTGTTCCAGCTCGAGCAGGGGCACCTGGTGCCCATGGCGAGCGCCGGATCACCGCCTCCCTCCTGGGAAAAGCTCGCGGCGGCCGCCACGGCGGCGATGGACAAGGGCGTGCCGATCACCGCGTCGGGCCCGCTCGAGGGCGCGGAGGGCGGCACGATCGTCGCGGCGCCGCTCGTCGTCCAGCGCGGCCTGGCGGGAGCGCTCGTGATCGAGACGGCCGCTCGCATCGAGCCGGTAGAGGAAGACCTGGAGATTCTGGCGCTCTTCTCCTCGCAGGCGGCGATCGCCATTCGGAACACGCACGACCTCGAGAGTCTGAAGAGCGGCGCCGTCGCCGCGCTCGGGCGCATGGCGACGCAGGTCGCGCACGAGGTCAAGAATCCCCTGGCGGGCCTGCGGCTCTACGTGCACCACCTCGAGCAGCGCCTCGCCAAGACGGGCGACGCCGAGGCGAGAGAGCTAGCCGGCAAGATCGCGAGTACGGTCGATCACCTGGCGAGCGTCGTCGCCGAGATCACCGCATTCGGCCGGCCGCCCGAGCTCCATCGCGATACGACGGAGCTCCACCCGTTGCTCGACGAGTGTCTGGAGCTGGCCCGCGCCCGACGTCCGACCGACGGAGTCGAGATCGTCAGAGCGTACGACCCGGCGTGCCCGGCGGCGCAGCTCGACGAGCGCGAGCTGCGGAAGGCGTTCTTGAACCTGATCCTCAACGCGCTCGAGGCGCTCGAGGGCGCGGGCCGGCTGACCGTCGCTACCGCGTATTCCCCGACGGCCGGGACCGTCACCGTGACCATCGAGGACACCGGTCCGGGCATGACCGAAGAAACACTCTCGCGCGCCTTCGACCTCTTCTTCACCACGAAGCCGGACGGCACCGGGCTCGGGATGTCGATTGCGCGCGCGGTGATCAACCTGCACGCCGGGGAGCTCGCGGTGTCGAGTCGCCTGGGCTACGGTACGCGGGTCCAGGCGCGTCTTCCGCTCGAGCCCGCCTCTGACCCGGCGCGCGCCCCGGATGCTCACGCGTGACGCCGGGGCTTGCAGGCCTCGCTAGCATGAAGCGGGCGCTGGGGACCCGGGTCGCCAGGGCAGACCGGGCATGTCGGAGCCAGGTCGCCTCTGTCTCAGGCCACCCCCGGCCCAAGCCGGCCTCGCGGACCCCGCTACCATGAACCGGGCATGTCGGAGCCAGGTCGCCTCTGTCTCAGGCCACCCCCGGCCCAAGCCGGCCTCGCGGACCCCGCTACCATGAAACGAAACCATTCCATCCTGGTGGTGGACGACGAGAAGACGATCGCCGACGGGCTCCGTCTGACCCTCGAGAGCGAGGGGTACGGCGTGCGCACGGCCGGGAGCGTGCGGGAGGCGTTGACGGCGGTCCTCCAGGGCGACTCACACGCCGCCGTCGTGGACCTGATGCTACCCGACGGTGACGGCCTGCACCTGACGCGGGAGCTGAAGCGACGCGATCCGGCGATCGAGGTCATCGTCATCACCGCCTACGGCTCCGTGCGCAAGGCGATGGAGGCGACGAAGGGCGCCGGGGCATTTCACGTCCTCGAGAAGCCGTTCGACCCCGACGAGCTCCTGGGCCTCATCGAGAACGCGCTCGAGCACCGGAAGCTTGTCGGCGAGAACGCGGACCTCAAGCGCCGGCTCGTCGAGCAGGTGACCGAGACGGAGATTCTCGGCAGCGCGCCAGGCATTCAGCGCGTGCTGGAAACGGTCGCAGCGGTCGCCGACGCCGACGCCAACATTCTCATCGTGGGCGAGAGCGGTACCGGCAAGGAGCTCCTCGCCAACGCGCTGCACGAGCGGAGCGGGCGGCGGGGTGGGCCGTGGATCAAGATCAACTGCGCCGCGCTGCCCAAGGACCTGATCGAGTCGGAGCTCTTCGGCCACACCCGCGGCGCCTTCACGGGTGCGACCACCGAGAAGGTGGGACTGCTCGAAGAAGCCGACGGCGGGTCTCTCCTCCTGGACGAGATCACCGAGATGCCGATGGACCTCCAGGCGAAGCTCCTGAGGGTCCTCGAGGAGCGCATGGTGCGCCGCCTGGGCGCTGCCAAGGCCGTGCCCGTCGACTTCCGCCTCATCAGCTCCACCAACCAGAGCCCGGAGGTCGCGCTCCGCGAGGGACATCTGCGCCAGGACCTCTACTTCCGGATCAACACCGTGTCGATCGAGGTCCCGCCGCTGCGCGAGCGGCGGGAAGACATCCCGATGCTCGTCCGTGCTTTCCTCGAGCGCTATCGCACCAAGCACGCCCGCGCGGTCGAGGGCATCGAGCCGGAAGCCTATCGACGCCTCTTGGGCTGGTCGTGGCCGGGCAACGTGCGCGAGCTGCAGCACGCCATCGAGCGCGCGGTGCTGGTGACGCGGGGGCCGATGCTCACGCTCGAGGATCTGCCCGAGCAGCTCCAGCACACGACCCGCGAGGGCGGCGCCGGACCGTCGGCGGTCGCGCCGTCGCAGGTGCCCGCGGGCTCGCTCGAGGAGATCGAGCGCGCCTCGATCCTCAAAGCGCTCGAGACGACGCGGTGGAACAAACAGGCCGCCGCCGCGCTGCTGGGGCTGCGCCGCCCGACGCTGTACTCCAAGATGCGCAAGCACGGCATCCCCCAGCGCCGGGAGTAGCCGGCCGCTGAAAACGGCCTGTCTGCTTCTTCGTTGGCTCGTCGCTCCACGCCGCCTCGCCGCCAAGCCGTTTTGAGCGGCCGACGCTGCAGCGCCTGACCGCCACTACCTCAGGCGGGCCGGGCACTCCAAGCGCCCGAATCGCGAGCAGTCCCGGATTGCCTGCTTATTCGTTAGGCAAGACGGGCCAGGGTCCACCCCTGCGCTCAATCGAAGGCGCTGATTTAGCGCGTCTTCCCAAACGGTAGGCCCGGGCACGGCGGTTGCTTGACCGAACGCGCCGGGAGGGTCGCAGATGAAAAAAATCGAGGCCATCATCAAGCCGTTCAAGCTCGACGACGTCAAGGAGGCGCTCACCTCCATAGGGGTCATCGGCATGACCGTGTCGGAGGTGCGCGGGTTCGGTCGGCAGAAGGGCCATACGGAGCTCTATCGAGGCGGTGAGTACACGGTAGATTTCCTCCCCAAGATCAAGATCGAGGTCGTGGTGCCCGACCGCATCGTGGACAAGGTCTCCGAGGTGATGGCTGCGGCGGCCAAGACGGGCAACATCGGCGACGGCAAGATCTTCGTCCATCCGGTCGAGACGGCTGTACGGATCCGCACGGGCGAGCGCGACGAGAGCGCGCTCTAACAGGGAGGAGCTACCGTGAACCGATTCACCCTCGCACTTGCAGCGTTGCTCGTGCTCGGTGCCACGACGCTCGTGGCGTTCGCCCAGCAGCCAGCCCCGCCGGCCGCCACGGAGACAGTGCCGGCCGCTCCGGCGCCTGCGGCCGGCGCACCCGCGGCGGCCGCGCCCGCGTCGAAGATCGACAAGGGAGACACGGCGTGGATGCTCACGTCGTCGGTTCTCGTGCTCATGATGACCGCGCCGGGCCTGGCGCTCTTTTATGGCGGGATGGTCCGGCAGAAGAACGCGCTGGCGACCCTCATGCAGAGCTTCATCATTGCCGCAGTCATCTCGGTGCAGTGGATCCTGTGGGGCTATAGCCTCGCCTTCGGCCCCGACAGGGGCGGGATCATCGGAGGCCTCGACTGGGTCGGCCTGAGGGGCGTCGGCCTCGAGCCCTTCGACGCCTACTCCAAGACAATCCCGCACCAGGCCTTCATGCTCTTCCAGATGATGTTCGCGATCATCACGCCGGCCCTGATCACCGGCACCTTCGCCGAGCGAAAGAAGTTCTCCGCGTTCCTGCTCTTCACGCTCCTGTGGGCGACGTTCGTCTACGATCCACTGGCCCACTGGGTGTGGGGCGACGGCGGCTGGCTCAAGAAGCTGGGCGCGCTCGACTTCGCGGGCGGTACGGTCGTCCACATCTCGTCCGGAGTGTCGGCGCTCGTCTGCGCGATCGTGATCGGAAAGCGCCGGGGCTTCGGCCACCAGCCCATGCAGCCCCACAACCTGCCGATGACCGTGATGGGCGCGGCGCTGCTCTGGGTCGGCTGGTTCGGGTTCAATGCGGGAAGCGCGCTCGAAGCCAACGGTCTCGCCGCGAGCGCCTTCACGACGACCAACACCGGCGCCGCCGCCGCGGCGCTCGGCTGGATGTTCACGGAGTGGATGAGCCGTGGCAAGCCCACGGTGCTGGGCGCGGCCTCCGGCGCCGTCGCGGGCCTCGTCGCCATCACGCCGGCGTCGGGATTCGTCACCCCGATGGCCTCGGTGATCATCGGCGTCGTGGCCGGCGCGCTCTGCTACACAGCGTGCAACGTCAAGACGAAGCTCGGGTACGACGACTCGCTCGACGTGGTCGGCGTGCATGGGGTCGGCGGGACCTGGGGCGCGCTGGCGACCGGGCTCTTCGCGACCAAGGCCGTCAACGACGCCGGCGGTGACGGGTTCTTCTACGGCAATCCCGGCCAGCTCTGGATCCAGATCGTCGCGGTGGCGGCGACCTACGTGTTGGCGATCGTCATGACCTTCGTCATCCTCAAGGTCGTCGACGCCGTCGTCGGCTTGCGCGTCAGCGTCGAGGACGAGGTGGTCGGGCTCGACCTCTCCCAGCACTCCGAGACGGCCTATGCCGCGGGCGGCGGGTTCGGCGAGTTTGGACCGACGGCCGGCGGGGTCGCCGAAACGGTGCGCGGCGCCGAGGGCAAGCCCCGGGTGGCGCATTGAGCGCGTGCGCCCGGCCGGGCTTGATTCGCCCCGCGGTTGACCGTAAGGTAAGCGGGCTGTTCATCACTCAGCCGACAAGGAGTTTTGCATGACCGCGAAGGACGTGCTCAAGCTGGCCAAGGAGAAGGGCACCAGGATCGTCGATCTCCGGTTCATCGACCTGCCGGGTCTCTGGCAGCACTTCTCGATCCCGATGTCCGAGCTGAACGAGGGCATCTTCGAGGATGGGCTCGGGTTCGACGGGTCGTCGATCCGCGGCTTCCAGACGATCGACGAGTCGGACATGCTGCTGATCCCCGATCCCGCCACCGCTGTCATGGATCCGTTCACGGCGGTGCCGACCCTGGTCTTGATCTGCAACGTCAAGGACCCGGTCACCGGCAAGCCGTACACGCGTGACCCGCGCTACATCGCTCAGAAGGCCGAGGCGTACCTCAAGAAGACCGGGCTCGCCGACACCGTCTACATCGGGCCCGAGCTGGAATTCTTCTTCTTCGACTCGATCCGCTTCGACCAGACCTACAACGCTGGCTACTACTTCATCGACTCCGAGGCCGGCGCCTGGAACACCGGGAAAGAAGGGACGCCCGAGCAGCCGAACCTCGGCTACAAGCCCCGCTACAAGCAGGGATACTTTCCGGTGCCGCCGATGGACAAGTTCCAGGACATCCGGTCGGACATGGTGCTGGCGCTGGAGTCCGTCGGCGTCCGCATCGAGGTGCACCATCACGAGGTGGCGACCGGCGGCCAGACCGAAGTCGACATGCGCTACGACACGCTGACCAAGATGGCCGACAAGGTCTGCTGGTACAAGTACTGCGCGAAGAACACCGCCCGGAAATGGGGCAAGACCGCGACGTTCATGCCGAAGCCCCTCTTCCAGGACAACGGCTCCGGCATGCACACCCACCAGTCCCTCTGGAAGAACGGTAAGAATCTCTTCTACGAGCGTGGCGGGTACGCCGACATCTCCAAGAACTGTCTCTACTACATCGGCGGCATCCTCAAGCACGCGCCGGCGCTGCTCGCCCTGATCGCGCCCTCGACCAACTCCTACAAGCGGCTGGTACCTGGGTACGAGGCGCCGATCAATCTCGTCTACAGCCAGCGGAACCGCTCGGCGTGCATCCGCATCCCCGTGTACTCGAAGTCCGAAGGTGCCAAGCGAATCGAGTTCCGGACGCCGGACAACACGTGCAACCCCTATCTCTCCTTCGCGGCGTGCCTGATGGCCGGGCTCGACGGCATCGCCAACAAGATCGATCCCGGCAAGCCGGTCGACAAGGACCTCTACGAGCTGCCGCCGGCGGAGGCGAAGAAGATCAAGCAGCTGCCCGGCGACCTCAGCATCGTCCTCGACAACCTCGAGAAGTCCCACGACTGGCTTCTCAAGGGCGACGTGTTCACGCCGGACGTCATCGAAACGTGGATCGAGTACAAGCGCAAGAACGAGGTGGACGCCGTGCGGCTCCGCCCGCACCCCTGGGAGTTCGCGCTGTACTTCGATATTTAATATAGTTCCAATCTAATCGGGGGGAGCGGCGCCGCTCCCCGCAGCACCCTTTCTGCCGCCTACTAGGCGGGTCAGGTCGCCGACGCCTGAGAACGACCAGCCGCCGTCAGCCTCAGGCTGAACGATGATCTTCTCGACGCCCAGGTGCTGAACGCGGACCTGTACAAGTCCGACAGGGAAAGCAAGAGCGACGTGCAGAAGAAGTTTGCCCTGACCGCGATGGCTGAGCATGCGCATGACAATGGCCGTGAGGCTCGTGTTGGTGGGCCTCGCGCACTCTGATGACGTTCACGCCGCACCTCCCTTCAGCGGCTCGGGCTCCGTCGCGAGCGTCGGGAGTGACGCTCGCGCCATCCGCGCCTCCCTTCTCGCATTGAGTGCCGCCGTAGCCTTGGCGTCGTCCACGCCTGATGGCCGCTCGGCCTTCGCCTTGCGCCGCCTTCCCTTCTTCGGCTTCGGAGGCTCGGGCTTGTCGAATGTCGCCAGGATTTTGCTCGCGCGCTCACCGACCTCGACGCAGAGACGAAGTGCTTCCACAATCCAATCCGCTTTCTCTGCGCCCCCGAATGCCCCGAGTTGTTGAATGAGCGTCGTCGAGTGTTTGTTCATTGATTTGACCAGGTCCCCGCAGACGTGCCCTGGTTTCCCCGACGCGCACCCGCCCTCGTGCTTCGCCGTCGCGGCAGCTTCCCGCTCTTCGTCGCTCCGCGTGTCGAGCGGTATGGTGCCCTTCGGTGTCTTGCCTCTGTGAATCCGTTCAGCCCTCGTCTGAGCCATCGCGTCGCGGAGCGAGACCTCGCCCGCGTCGACCTTGTCGGCTAGCTCGGGGTCCACCGCTCGAACCTTGTGGAGATTCTCTGCCGCGTGCCGAAGGCGGTAGTCCGCCTCGACGCCCCGAATGGTGGTGGGGGACTCGGGCAAATCCGCCACGTGGCGGGTTTGAAGCCTTATATACCTCTGTGCCGACCGTTCGCTGAGCCCGCAGCGGGTGAGCGCAGGTAGGAACTCCCCGTGCTTGACGGCGTTTTTCAGCAGGGCGAGCAGCCGTCCGACCTCTAGGGCGTGGGAGTAGCTTTCCTTGCGGGCGAGGTTCAAGACGCCGCGACGGGCGGCTAGCTCGGCTTGAATCTGTGCTTCCAGGTCTGCGGTGGTTTCCATAGTGCCCTTCTTACAGGCGCGGGTTCAGTCAGCTTGCCGCCGCTCTGACCAGTCCTGCTTAGTTAGGTAAACGCCGCGCTGCCTCTCTGCGACCCGCGCCGCGTTCTACCCTCCTGCTTAGTTAGGTAAACGAGCCGAGCTGCTGGTCGGCAGACAAGGAAACGCCCCGGCCAGTCCAGCACCAGGGCGTAAAAGCGGCGCCACTGTGGCGCCGGTTTTCCAGGCGGGGAGTGCTAGGGCAGGTAGAGCGCCTGCACGTCGTAGGGGGCTAGGAAGGCCGGATTGAGACTGTTAGCTCGGTCCACGATGCCGGTCACGGTCGTCAGCGTCGCCTGCCGCGCGATCCCTGTGCTCGTTTCGTTGGGAAAGCACGAGCCTTGATCGCTCTTGAATGACTGGAAGGTCTGAATGCTCGGCGTTGACGCGCCCGGATTCACTTGCGCGAACCGAAGGTTACACCGCCGTCACTCGTTTACACGCCTTCTGACCTTACCTCCCGAGTAGAACCACGCGCCCCGAATTAGGGAGTGACAAGGGTAACCGCTTTAGGTTACCTGTGATCGGCCGGGGGGGGCATGACATCCGGGGTTGCGACGCCGCTGCCGCTTCAGTCCAATAGACTCCGTGCAAATGACCGACGACCCAGTGGGGAGGGCCCATGATGAACGGCAGAACCATCGTGGTCTTCACGTTGCTCATGCTGTGCCTGGGTGCGCTGCCGCATGCAGAAGCATTCGACGTCATCGACATTTCTGACGGCAATCTCACCGTAGGCAGTTGGGGACCTGGACAGGGTTCGTATGGGCAGACCTTCACCGCGCCTGCGGGTGATTGCGTTCTCCTCGACTACTCATTCAGCTTGGAGAGCATGAACGCGCAATTCCCATTCGTCAGCCAGGTGTATGCTTGGACCGGTTTCAACGTCACTGGGCCATCGCTATACACCAGTGCGGTTTTACTCAGTCCGCCGATAAACAACTTTGCGACCTACGTGTTCTCCCCATCGATTCCCGTTATCGCTGGTCAGCAATATATTGCCTTCGTGACCAATCAGCCTGACGGCGTCCCACTCGGCGGGCCTCCCGAAAGCGGCGGTAACATGCTTGCTAATCAAGACAATCCATACGCGGGCGGCCAGTTCGTGTTCACAGGCAGCAATCCCGCAATCGGACCATGGGCCCTTACTCTCAACACTGTCGATGCCGTGTTTCACGCCACTTTCGCCTCTGAGTCGGACCAGGTTCATCCTTGTCGACCTTCACGGACTGCCTCCTCACGCCCCACCGTCTTTTATTCCGATAGGGCTTCCTTTCTTGCTGCTGTCGGAGAGTCAATCACCGATGGCTACACTGGTTACCCGACCGGTACTCTATCAGACGTGGAAATGAGCGCGGTCATCGGTGAGACAGAGTACGAGTCACTGTCTTGCGCCGATTGCAACCTCGTCGGCAACGTCTTCATTTACGGCGACGGCTCGGACTACTGCGCCGGATGTAACGGTAACTTCCGACTCAGTTTCACCAAGACGTCGCTAACTTCTGGCGGCGGTGTTTTCGGAGTCGGAGTGGACATCGTGTTTCACACATCTCGCCATAGTTCGGCCGGCGATGTTATTCCGGGCGAGATAAGTCTCGATGGGACGGTCCTTATTGAGTACAAGAACGGAGAGGTGAGAGCGATCACGATCCCCGCCGATGTTGGCTTCTTCGGGCCGGGACCGTATTTCTTGGGAGTAACCGACCCCCGTGGAATCAAGTCGTTGACGTTCGGCATCGAGCCGCTCCCGCTTCGACAGTTCTGGGTCATCGATAATCTAACGATCGCCGGTCATCCCTCAGGCCCCGGGAACCGGTGAAACTTGGTCAGCCATAGCGAGCCTCCCGAGTCAGACTGAACCACCCCGCCCGCTGAATCTTGCTCCTCAGCGCGAGCGCGTTCCTGAACTCGATAATGACCACGGACAACGTCTCTGCGCTCCATCGCGTGTGCAGCATCACGCGCATGACGCGGTTGATGCGGAGCCAGGGGGGGGCAGAGCCGAGCGTCGGTGTCGTTCACTTCGTCTTCGGCCGCACGGGTTAACCGTGGACTTGGCCGACGGGTGCTCTAGTTCTCGGAGATCATGATCATTACTAAGATCGTGACGATCGCCCCAGCAATTAGCCCGCCGAGCCACTTGTAGAGCATAGGGTGAACCGTCATCAGTCCGTATTGCTCGCCGAGCCCCAGCGCGACGACGAGCAAGAATAGGACGCCGACGCTGATCATGAGCCCTTTTGCGAATGGGACGAGGAGCCCCTCGACGAAGCCTTTCTGCATCCGTGCCGACCACCAGCCCATGAGCCATTGGAGAGCGCAGAGTACCATCATGAGCGTGAAGCTAGCGCCTCCGAGCACGACGGCGGCCACGTAGAATTCCTTCGGAACCGCGACGATGGTTGATGCATGCACGATGAGCAAGACCCACATGGCGACGAAGCCCACAACAGCCGTGATGATCAACCCGTGGAAAACTCGCTCGAGGAAGCCTTGCGGTACAGTGTCGAACAGTGCGTAGAACACGCGATCGACGAAGCCTTTCGGTGCGGTGCTCATTGCTCTCTGAGCTTGCGCCAGACGCCCGACGCTAGTTGCCCGAAGGGCTGAACCCTGGCTCTATCCCCAAGTGGACGCTCGACCGCACGGTGGGCCCAATTATCCACACGTCAAGGAACGAGAACTCCTCTACGGGGCTTCTGTACTCCGCAAGGTAGGCATCAACCAGCTTGCGCCCGACAAGGGCTCCAAAGTGGGCCGCATCAAGTGCGACGAGGGTCCCTTTTGCCGTGTTGGCTTTACGCTCCAGAGCGCCACGAACCAAGTCGACCTGCGCACGTAGATCCCCCGCGCCCAAGAAAGCGCCACAGGCGTTGAGCGTCTTCCAGACTTCAGGGTCGACTGGCATCGTCACGATTTGGACTACGATCTGACGGCCATCGACCACTAGGAGCCCGTCCTCACCGTCCTCGTCCCGAGCACCGCGCTTTCGACTGACCTCGTGGCCTTGCTCCTTGAGAGCCGCCACGAGCACCTTCATCACGTGCACTTCATTGGACTGGCCCCGCTCAAGCGGCGCTGACAAGTCCGCTGTGAAAGAGCCAGCGGAATCCGTATCGGAAACGGCTCGACCGCCTGACGCTGGTCTGTACTCAACCCGTCGTCCGTCCGGATGATCCGGGGGGCTCTCCACCACGGTACCTATGGGGTTCCCGGTGATCTCGGACTTCCCCGATTCGGCTGTTATGCGGTAGCTCCTCGGCGAGCATGTGGGACAGTTCGAGGACGCTCCTTCCAGGGGCCTCCCGCATCTATGGCACGTCATGCAATTGAGGATAGCAGAACGCCCCGGCCGGGACTGCACCGGGGCGCTATGGTTGGGGACGAGGTAAGGCTATGCTGCGATTCGGAGGACGCGGCCGGAGAACTTCACTGTCAGGTCAATGGGCAGAAAGGGAGTCTCGCCGCTCCCCCCGAATGCCCCCACCGGTTCCCCTCGACGGCCAGTAGGTAGAAGATCGTGGCGCCGGCGAAGCCGGCGCTCGAAATGCGGCACGAGCTTATCGTGGTCATGCATCCTGTGCGGCTGCCCTGCAAAGCGGCAGGCTCGCAGGACGTGCCGGGTCGCTGAGCACCTGGGCTCGAGGCACCCTGCTAAGCGGTTGATTTCCTGAACGGCGGGCCTGGCACCGCGCTTGCCACGGGTTGGAGTCATGGCGAGTGTCGGGCCGAAGTCCGACCCACGCTGGAGGGTCGCGATTCTCGACGATCACGAGCGCTCGCGCGCGGCGCTTCGCGCCGCCATCTGGGCGGCGAGGGGCGAGGTGGTCGGCGAGGTGGTGCGGTGCGCCGATGCGCTCGCGCGGAGACGGTGTCGAGGCGGCGCGACAGGTGATCGCTGCGGGCTGTCCCGTGGTGCTCTTCACGAGCCACACGCGGCAGGAGCTGGTGGATCGGGCGCGCTCGGCCGGCGTGATGTCCTATCTTCTCAAACCGCTCCGCTCGGCGGAGCTGGCACCCGTGCTCGACCTGGCCGTCGCCCGGTTCCGCGAGACGCTCGCGTTGCGCCGGTCGCTCGAAGATCGCAAGGTGATCGAGCGGGCGAAGGGACGACTGATGGCGCGCTACCAGCTTTCCGAAGACGAGGCGTTCCATCGGCTTCGCCGCGTCGCGATGGATAGCCGCCGTCCGATGGTCGACATCGCGAGGGCGCTGCTCGTGTCGGAGTCAGTCGCGTCCGATGTGCCTACGCATTGAGCACCAGCATCTGTCGGCGTCGCCGTAACATCCTGTAAACAAATAGTCAGACCCTCCGGTATGGCCCTTGCTCTCGAAGGAAAGAGCCGCGGCCAGCGACGCCCCGCGGACGACGCGCCAACAATGCCGCGATCGAGACCAACCACGTCAGTCGAAAGGAGACGATATGGAAGAGTATTCACGTCGCGGCTTCCTCAAGGGCTCGCTCGCGGCCGGAACCGCGCTCGGCGCCGGTCTCGGATTCCCCAACGTTCTAAAGGCGCAGGGGATGGTCAAGATCGGCGTCCTGCACTCGCTCTCGGGCACGATGGCCATCAGCGAGGTGTCGCTGCGGGACGTCGTGCTGATGGCCGTCGAGGAGATCAACGCCAAGGGCGGCGTGATGGGCAAGAAGATCTCGCCGGTCGTCAAGGGCGGCGTGATGGGCAAGAAGATCTCGCCGGTCGTCGTCGATCCGGCGTCGAACTGGGATCTCTTTGCCGAGAAGGCCAAGCAGCTCCTGCTGCAAGACAAAGTGGCCGTGGTCTTCGGCTGCTGGACGTCGGTCAGCCGGAAATCGGTCCTGCCGGTCTTCGAGAACAACAACGGCCTGCTCTTCTATCCGGTCCAGTACGAGGGCGAGGAGTGCTCGAAAAACGTCTTCTACACGGGCGCGACGCCGAACCAGCAGCTGATTCCCGGCGCCGAGTACCTGATGTCGAAGGAAGGCGGCGTCTACAAGAAGTTTTACCTGCTCGGGACCGATTACGTGTTCCCGCGCACGGCCAACAAGATCCTGCGCGCCTTCCTGCTCGCCAAGGGCGTGCCGGCCGCCAACATCGAGGAAGAGTACACGCCGTTCAACCATCAGGACTACCAGACGATCGTCGGCAAGATCAAACGATTCGCGTCGGGCGGCAACGCGTGCGTGCTCTCGACGATCAACGGCGACTCGAACGTGCCCTTCTACAAGGAGTTCGGCAACCAGGGTTTGCGCTCCGAGAACGCGCCCATCATGGCCTACAGCGTGGCCGAGGACGAGCTGCGCGGCATGGACGCGTCGGCCCTCGTCGGCCACCTGGCCGCCTGGAATTATTTTCAGTCGGTGGAGAACGCGAACAACAAGAAGTTCGTCCAGGCGTTCAAAGCGTACGCGAAGAAAACCAACCTCCCCGGCGGCGACCGGCGCGTCACCGACGACCCGATGGAGGCGGCCTACTTCGGCGTCTACATCTGGAAGCAGGCGGTGGAGAAGGCCAAGAGCTTCGATGTCGACGGCGTGCGCAAGGCCGTCTACGGCCAGACGTTCGCGGCGCCGAGCGGCACCATCAGGATGCACGAGTACAACCACCACACCTACCGGCCGGTGCTCATCGGCGAGATCATGAAGGACGGCCAGTTCAAGATCGTCTCCCGCACCAAGGGCCTCGTCGAGCCGGAGCCGTGGAGCAAGTACACGAGCCCGGACAAGGGCTGCGACTGGGTCAAGCATCAGGGTACGTATCAGAAGAAGGCGTGAGATACCGTCTCGTCGTTCTCCTTTCGCTGGTCGCGTGGCTCGCCGCGGCAGCGGCGGGCCACGCGGCGCCGACCGCGCCGTCCCCCGAGGTGACACAAGCGCTGGCGGACCTCCTCGGGGAGGACGCCGACCGCCGCGAGGCGGCCGTCACCGTCCTCGGCCAGGCGCGCGATCCCAAGTGGCTCCAGTTCCTGGGGACGTTGCGCGATGGGGGTGTCTACGCGCGTACGCGCGCCGGCAAGACCGAGCTGGTCGTGGGTGGGACGAAAGCCACGCGCGGCGACCAGGACGTGATCGACATCGTCGGCGCGTACGACCGGGAGCCGCTCGGCACGGTGCCGCTGGCGGAGCTCAAGGAGGTGCCGGCCGACCGGCGGCTCCGGCTCGCGATCAAGCCGTTCGTCGACGCCGACGAGACGCGGGCGCAGCTCGCGGATCCGGACCCTGCCGTCCGTCGAGGCGCCGCCGTGAAGCTCGGAAACCAGGCCGAGATCGCCGCCGTCGCGACGGTCGAGGCAGCGCTCCAGAAGGAAACGGATCGGTGGGTCCGCCACGCCCTCACCGAGGCGCTCGGCTTGATCCGGCTGGCGCACGGCAGCCGCGAGCAGCGCGTCGCCGCGGCGCGTACGCTCGGCGAGATCCACTCGGCCAGTGCGCGTGAGGCGCTGGGGCGGCTCGCGGCCGACCCGGGCGCGTCACCGGCCGAGCGTCAGGCCGCCACGCAGGCGATCCGCCGGCTCGAGCGCTGGAGCCTCTTGACGACGACCGTCGAGACGGTCTTCCAGGGTGCCTCGCTCGCCTCGATCCTGCTCCTCATGGCGCTCGGCCTGGCCATCGTGTTTGGCCTCATGGGCGTGATCAACATGGCCCACGGCGAGCTGATGGCGCTGGGCGCGTACGCGACGTTCGTGGTGCAGAACTGGTTCCGCGCGACGTGGCCCGACCGCTTCGACCTCTACTTCGGCGTCGCGCTGCCCGTCTCCTTCCTGGTGGCGGCGGCGATGGGGCTGGTCCTCGAGCGCGGGGTCATCCGGTTCCTGTACGGGCGGCCGCTCGAGACGCTGCTGCTCACGTGGGGCGCGTCGTTGATCATCCAGCAGGGGCTGCGGCTCTGGTTCGGCGCCGCGAACGTGGACGTGAGCTCGCCCTCCTGGCTCTCGGGGGGCGTGCCGGTCATGGTCGGCGTGACGCTTCCGTACAACCGGGTGTTCATCATCGGCCTGGCGACCGTGTCGGTCGCGGCGACGTACTGGCTCCTGTTCCGCACCAGCGCGGGGCTCCGGATCCGTGCCGTCACCCAGAACCGGTCGATGAGCTCGTGTCTGGGCGTGCGCGCCGGCGTGGTGGACGCGACGACGTTTGCCTTCGGCGCCGGCCTCGCGGGACTCGCCGGGTGCGCGCTCACGCAGATCGGCAACGTCGGGCCGTCGCTCGGACAGAACTACATCGTGGACTCGTTCATGGTGGTCGTGACCGGCGGAGTCGGGAAGCTCGCCGGGACGATCCTCGCTGCGGCGGGACTGGGCGGGCTCACGAAGGGGATCGAGCCGGCCTTCGGGGCCGTGTTCGGCAAGGTCGCGATCCTCGTCGGCGTCATCGTCTTCCTCCAGCGGCGGCCTGCCGGGCTGTTCGCGACGCGGGGCCGGAATGCCGAAGCGTGAGGCGCTCGCGGTCGGGCTCGCCGCGGTGGTCTTGGTGGTCGTCCTGCCGCTGTGCAACGCGCTGCCGGCCGACGCTCCGTTCGCGATCTCGAACTTCACGATCAACCTGTTCGGCAAGTTCCTGACCTACGCGATCCTGGCGCTCGGACTCGACCTGCTCTGGGGCTACGCGGGCGTGCTGTCGCTCGGGCACGGCGTATTCTTCGGCCTCGGGGCCTACGCGATGGGCATGCACCTCATGCTCGAGATCGGCGCGAAGAGTGTCTACCAGAGTGCCTTGCCCGACTTCATGGTGTGGAACCAGGTCACCGCGCTCCCGCTCTTCTGGAGGCCGTTCCAGAGTGTCGTCTTCACGCTGGCGGCGATCGTGCTCGTCCCCGCGCTCTTCGGGCTGGCGTTCGGCTACCTCGCGTTCCGGAGCCGCATCCGCGGCGTGTACTTCTCGATCATCACGCAGGCGCTGGCCCTCAGCGCCTGGCTCGTGTTCAACCGGAACGAGATGAACCTCGGCGGCACCAACGGCCTCGCCGACTTCAAGACGGTCTTCGGTTTCCCGCTCAATCGACCCGGCACGCAGCGCGGGCTCTACGCGGTGACGGCGTTGACGCTCGTCGGCGCCTACCTGCTCTGTCGCTGGATCACGCTCACGCGGGCCGGCAAGGTGCTCGTCGCCATCCGCGACAGCGAGGCGCGTGTGCTCTTCTCCGGCTACTCGCCGGCGGCGTACAAGCTCTTCGTGTTCGTCGTGTCCGCGATGCTGGCGGGGCTCGCGGGCGCCCTCTACGCGCCGCAGGTGGGCATCGTCACGCCGGCCAAGATCGGCGTGCTCCCGTCGATCGAGATGGTGGTGTGGGTCGCGGCCGGCGGCCGGGGCACGCTCTACGGCGCCGTCATCGGCGCCTTCGGCGTCAACTGGATCCAGAGCTGGCTCACGACCAGCTACCCGGACCTTTGGCTTCTCTTCCTCGGCGGACTCTTCATGGGCGCCGTCCTGTTCTTTCCCGACGGCGTCGTCGGCGCCCTGGGCCGCCTGCGATCGCGGGCCCTCCGGATCGTCACGGGGCGCCGGGATCGGGCGACCCTTGACGCTTCGCACCTTTCTCAGGCCACCCACGTAGCGAGCCGGCCGCCGAGTTCCGATAAATGAACACCGGCAGCATCATCTATCTCGAGGACGTGACCGTGAACTACGATGGCTTCCAGGCGTTGAGCCATCTGAACTTCTTCATGGATCGCCGCGAGCTGCGCGTGGTGATCGGCCCGAACGGCGCCGGCAAGACCACGCTCCTCGACGTCGTCTCCGGGCGGGTGAAGCCCGAGACTGGGCGCGTCATCTTCGGCCACGAAACCGACCTCCTGCCGCTGCGCGAGAACGACATTGCGCGACTCGGTGTCGGGCGGAAGTTCCAGACGCCGTCCGTCTTCGTGAACCTCACTGTCTGGGACAACGTGGAGCTCTCCCTCCGCCGGGCGTCGAAAGGCGTCTTCGCCGCGCTCCGCCGTCGTGACCCGGAGGAGGAGCGCGAGCGCATCGCCCGGGCGCTCGAGACGGTCCAGCTCGCTGCCAAGGCGGGCTCCCTGGCCGGCACCCTGGCGCACGGCGAGAAGCAATGGCTCGAGATCGGGATGGTGATCGCGCAGGACCCCGAGCTGCTCCTCGTGGATGAGCCGGTCGCGGGCATGACCGACGAGGAGACTGCGCGGACCGGCGGGCTGCTCGAGACGATCGCCGCCGATCGGTCGGTCCTCGTCATCGAGCACGACATGGCGTTCGTCCGGCAGATCGCTCGCAAGGTGACGGTCCTGCACCAGGGGACGGTTCTCTGCGAGGGGCCGGTGGAGCAAGTCCAGAGCGATCCGCGCGTCCTCGAGGTCTATCTCGGGCGGCGGCGCGAGGCGGCTGATGCTGTCCATTAGCGGGCTCGACGTCGCCTACGGCGAGTCCCAGGTGCTCTGGGGGGTGGACCTCGAGGTCGGCGCGGGCGAGCTCGTGTGCTTGATGGGGCGCAATGGTGTGGGCAAGACGACGCTCCTCAAGACCGCCATTGGACTCCTGCCAGCGCGGCGCGGGAACGTGAGCTTCGACGGCGCCGAGATCACCGGGTGGTCGCCAGACCGTCGGGCGCGCGCCGGCATCGGCTACGTCCCGCAGGGGCGCGAGATTTTCCCCCATCTGACCGTGGAGGAGAACCTTCGCATGGCACTCCTCGGCTGCGGGCGCGCCGCCGCGCTGGACGAGCCGCTCGAGCTGTTCCCGGCGCTCGCGTCGCTCCTGGCACGCAAGGGCGGCGTCCTGTCGGGCGGCGAGCAGCAGATGCTCGCGATCGGCCGCGCGCTCCTGACGAAGCCGAAGCTCCTGATGCTCGACGAGCCGACCGAGGGCATCCAGCCGTCGATCATCCTCGAGATCGAGGGCGCACTGAGACGGATAAAACGCGAGCTCGGCCTGGCCATCCTGCTGGTCGAGCAGTACCTTGACTTCGCCGAGCGACTCGCCGACAAGTACGTGATCATGGCCAAGGGCGCCGTGGTTGCCTCGGGCTCCACCGGGGAGTTGAGAGTGGAGATGGTCCGACAACACCTGGCGGTCTGACCCCATTCGTCTGGAGGTTCAACGATGCACCTCACCCCGCGTGAGCAGGAGAAGCTGCTCATCTTCACCGCGGCTGAAGTCGCGCGCCGGCGCCGCGGACGCGGCCTCAAGCTCAACCACCCCGAAGCGCTGGCGCTCATCACGGCCGAGATCCTCGAGGGTATCCGTGACGGGCGGAGCGTCTCGGAGCTGATGGAGGCCGGGCTCGGCGTCCTCGGCCGCGACGACGTGATGGAGGGTGTGCCCGAGATGCTCGAGGAGGTGCAGGTCGAGGGTACCTTTCCCGACGGCACCAAGCTCGTCACCATTCACCATCCCATCCGCTAGTGTCCCGTCCTCGACGACATGGTCAAGACTTCGCCGGACGTGGAGCCGGAGGCGCCGGGCGTGTGCGGTAGGGGGCGGCCGAACCACGCGGGACGCGCTCGCTGCTCCTTTGCGGCTGGGCTCCATCTGGGCGCGTGGCGCCCGACGCCGCTTGGCGGGAACGGGTCCGGCCGCCCCCTACCGCACACGCCCGGCGCCTCCGGCTCCAGGGTTGCGGAGCCTCAGCATGATGTCGAGGACAGGACGCGAGGGCGGGCTCGGTCGTGATCGAGTCTCAGCGCCGAGGAGGCGGTCCGGTACCGGGCGGCGCAAGCTCCGACGGAGCGCTCGATCCGGGCGCGTTCTACTGCCGGCTGCCGACCGAAGGAGGCCCAGCGTGATTCCGGGTGAGTACGTTCTAGGTGAAGGCGAGATCGTCGCGAATCAGGGCCGGCGCACGGTAGAGCTGACGGTCTCCAACACGGCCGACCGGCCCATACAAATCGGCTCTCACTTCCACTTCTTTGAAGTCAATCGGGCGCTTCGTTTTGACCGCGCGCAAGCTTTCGGAATGAGGCTGAACGTGCCGGCCGGCACCGCGGTCCGCTTCGAGCCCGGCGACGAAAAGCGCGTGACGCTCGTCGAGCTAGCCGGCACGCGGAGCGTCTTCGGCCTGAACGGGCTCACCGAGGGGGGCGGCCGCGACCAGGCCCTGGCGAAACTTGCGACGTGGGAGCGCCCGTCATGACGCTCCGGCTGACCCGCCGACAGTATGCCGATCTCTACGGTCCCACGACGGGCGATCGGGTGCGTCTCGCCGACACGGAACTGTTCATCCGGATCGAGCGTGACCTCACGACACCGGGCGAGGAGGCGAAGTTCGGCGGGGGCAAGGTCATCCGCGACGGCATGGGCCAGTCCGTCCGAGCCACGCGCGCCGCCGGAGCGCTCGATGTCGTCATCACCAATGCCGTCGTCGTCGATCACTGGGGCATCGTGAAGGCCGACATCGGGATCCGTGACGGGCGGATCGTGGGCGTGGGCAAGGCCGGGAATCCGGACTTGATGGCGGGCGTGACCGAGGGGATGGTCGTCGGCGCCTCCACCGAAGTGATCGCGGGCGAGGGGAAGATCATCACGGCCGGCGGGCTCGACACGCACATCCACTTCATCTGCCCCCAGCTCGTCGACGAGGCGATCACCGCCGGCCTCACGACGCTGGTCGGCGGCGGCACCGGCCCCGCGACGGGGACCAACGCCACGACGTGCACGCCGGGCGCCTGGAACATCCACCGGATGCTCGAGGCGGCCGAGGCGTTTCCCATCAACCTCGGCTTCCTCGGCAAGGGCAACGCGTCGGCGCCCGAGCCGCTGCGCGAGCAGATCGCCGCCGGGGCCATCGGGCTCAAGCTCCACGAGGACTGGGGGACGACGCCGACGGCGATCGACTGCGCGCTCGGCGTCGCCGAGGAGCTCGACGTCCAGGTCGCGATCCACACCGACACGCTCAACGAGAGCGGGTTCGTCGAGGACTCGATCCGCGCCTTCAAGGGACGGACGATCCACACCTATCACACCGAGGGCGCGGGGGGCGGTCACGCGCCCGACATCATCCGGGTGTGCGGCGAGCCGAACTGCCTGCCCTCGTCGACGAACCCGACGATGCCGTTCACCGTGAACACCATGGACGAGCACCTCGACATGCTCATGGTCTGCCACCACCTCAACGCGCGGATCCCCGAGGACCTCGCCTTCGCCGAGTCGCGCATCCGCGCTGAGACGATCGCCGCCGAGGACGTGCTGCACGACCTCGGCGCGATCAGCATGATGTCCTCGGACTCCCAGGCGATGGGCCGGATCGGCGAGGTGATCATCAGGACCTGGCAGACCGCCGACAAGATGAAGCGCCAACGCGGGCCACTCCCGGGGGACCCCCCGGGCGACGATAACGCGCGCGTGAAGCGGTACGTCGCGAAGTACACGATCAACCCGGCCATCGCCCACGGCCTGGCCGGCCACGTGGGATCGGTCGAGGTGGGCAAGCTGGCCGATCTGGTGCTCTGGAAGCCTGCGTTTTTCGGTGTGAAGCCGGAGCTGGTGGTCAAGGGTGGCGTTATCGCGTGGGCGGCGATGGGCGACCCGAACGCGTCGATCCCCACGCCCCAGCCCGTGCTCTACCGTCCGATGTTCGGGGCGTTCGGCCGGGCCGTCGGCGCCACGGCGCTGACGTTCGTGTCAGCGGCGGCGCTCGCCGACGGGGTACCGCAACGACTCGGTCTCACCCGGCGTGCCGTCGCGGTCACGCACTGTCGCGGCCTCGGTAAGCGCGACATGATCCACAACGACGCGCTGCCGCGGATCGAGGTCGATCCCGAAACCTACCTGGTGCGCGCGGACGGTGCGGTGCTCACGTGCGAGCCGGCGCGCGTCTTGCCCATGGCGCAACGCTACTTTCTCTTTTAATGGTCGTGGTTACGCATCCGCTTGTGCATGTGCGCGAGGAGGATCTGTCCCGGCACGAGCGCGACACGCTCGTGCTCACGGCCGAGGAGCGCCAATGGGGCCGCCGTCGCGTGACGACGACCAGGGGACGCTCGCTCGCGCTGGCGCTGCCCACCGGCACCACGCTCACGCCCGGGGAGATCCTTCACGTCGGCCCGGACTGGTACCTCATCGTGGAGGGCGCGCCGGAACCGGTTCTCGCGGTGACGCCGGCCTCGGGCGAGGAAGCGCTGCGCATCGCCTTCGAGGTGGGTAACCGCCACTTCACGCTGGCCCTCGATGGCGAGCGGCTCCTCGTGCCGGACGACCGGGCGATGGATCAGCTCCTCACCCGGCTCGGCGTGTCCTTCGAGCGAGCGCAGGCAGTGTTCGTGCCGATCGGAAGGGGACACCGCCATGACGGGTGATCCAGCGCTGCTGACGCTGCTCCAGTTCGCTGACGGGCTGTTCCCGGCCGGCGGCTTCGCTCACTCGTTCGGACTCGAGACCTACGTGCAGGACGGTCGGGTTCGGGACCGCCAGGGCCTGGAGGCGTTCATCGCGGCTCACCTGGAGGGCTCCGCCGGTCCCTCTGACGCGGCGGCAGTCGCGATCGCCGTGCGGCTGTCGGCCCGGGCCGACACCGAGGACTGGCTCGCGCTCGACGCGCGGCTCGACGCGATGAAGAGCATTCCCGAGTTCAGGACAGCGAGCCGGCAGATGGGTCGCCAGTCGCTCCGGATCGCCGCGGGCCTCGGCGATGACGTGTTCCTGGCTCGTCTGGCGCGCGCCGTCGACGGCGAGCGCTCGTCCGGCCATCACGCGACGGTGTTCGGTGCGATCGTCGGGCGCGGCGGCGCCGGGCCCGAGCCGGCCGCCGCAGCGTACCTTTACGCCACCGCGGCACTGCTGGTCGGTGCAGGGCTGCGACTGATCGCGCTCGGACAGCTCGACGGCCAGCGAGTGCTGGCCGCGATGCGGGCTCGCATCGAGCGGCTGGCCGCCGCGGCGGCGCGGGCGACCGCCGACGACCTGTGGAGCTTCAATCCCGCGCTCGAGCTCGCGGGCATCCGTCACGCCACCCTCGACATGAGGTTGTTCAGATCATGACCACGATTCCGCGACCGTTGAAGATTGGCATTGGCGGGCCCGTCGGCTCGGGGAAGACCGCGCTGACCGAGGCCCTCTGCCGGCGCCTCTCCGGCGAGCTCGACATGGCGGTCATCACCAACGACATCTACACGAAGGAGGACGCCGAGTTCCTCGTGCGCCGGGGTGCGCTGCCGGCCGAGCGGGTCGTCGGCGTCGAGACGGGTGGGTGCCCGCACACGGCGATTCGAGAAGACGTCTCGGTGAATCTCGAAGCCGTGGACGCACTCCTGAAGAAGTTTCCGAATCTCGACCTTCTTCTCATCGAGAGCGGCGGCGATAATTTGGCGGCGACGTTCAGCCCCGAGCTGGTCGACGCGATGATGTACGTGATCGACGTGGCCGAGGGCGAGAAGATTCCACGCAAGGGCGGTCCGGGAATCACGCGCTCGAACCTCCTGGTGATCAACAAGATCGATCTGGCGCCGCACGTGGGCGCGGACCTCTCCGTGATGGAGCACGACTCGCGCCGGATGCGTGGTGCCCGCCCCTTCGTCTTCACGAACCTCCGGACGGGCGAGGGGGTGGACACGATCCTCGCCTGGATTCGGCACGAGCTGACGCTCGACGCGGCGATGACGTGATCGCGGGGACGCCGCTCGACGCCGTCCGGGTCGGACGGGACGGGGCGCTGCGACTCCAGTTCGAGCGGCGCGGGGCCGCCACCGTGGTCGCGGGCTGCCGCTCCACGCCGCCGCTCCAGGTCCTGGCGCCGCTCGCGCTCGACGACCCGGCCGCGATCGTCTCGATCCTGAATCCGACGGGCGGCCTTGTCGGCGGCGACCGGCTCTCGATCGACGTGAGCTTGGCGGCGGGGACCCATGCGGTCCTCACCACCCCCTCGGCCACCCGGGTGTACCGCACCGATGCCGAGGAGGTTACCCAGAGCGTGAAGCTTGCGGTGGGCCCGCGCGCGGTCGTCGAGTGGGTGCCCGACCACACCATCCCGTTCGCGGGCTCGGCCTTCCGCCAGGCGATCGACGTCGACATGGACGCGACCGCCGGACTCATCCTCGTCGATGCCTTCTCCGCCGGCCGTATCGCCCGGGGAGAGGCGTGGCGGTTCGCCGCGCTCGAAAGCGCCGTTTCGATCCGTGACCAGTACGGCTGGCTGCTCCACGACCGGTTCGTCCTGCGGGGTCCGGTCGCCAAGGACGACCCGGCATGGGACGGACTCGGCTGCGGAGAGCTCCATCCGTACTTTGCCTCGATCGCGATCGTCGGAGCCTTCGATCTCGAGCAGCTCGCGGCCGAGGTCCGGCGGCTCTGGGCGAGCGGCGACGACGCATGGGTCGGCGTGGCCGCGCTGGCGCGCCGCGGGGCGCTGGTTCGCTGCCTGGCGGCGAGCGCGCCGGCGCTCATCGATGCCATCGAGACCTGTTGGGGCCTGGGCCGCCGGGCCCTCCTGGGACTTCCCCCGCTGCGTCTGAGGAAGGCCTAGCACTGATGTGACGTTTCCGTTACACTCCGGTTCGGGTCAATGTTCAACCTGATCCCGAAGGAAGTCCGGTTCTTCGACTACTTCGAGCAGCAGTCCCAGCTCATCATCCGGGCCGCCGCCCTGTTGCACGAGATGGTCCACAACTTCGCCGACGCGCGGGCCAAGGCTCACGCGATCAAGGAAGTGGAGCATCAGGGCGATCAGGTGACCCACGAGATCATCAAGAAGCTGAACACGACCTTCATCACGCCGATCGACCGCGAGGACATCCACGACCTGGCCTCTCGCCTCGACGATGTGCTCGACTATATCGAGGCGGCCGCCGAGCGTCTGGTCGTCTACCGCATCAAGGAGCCGACCTCGGCGTGCCGGGCGTTGGCCGAGGTCATCGTGCACACGACGCACGCGATGGACCGCTGCATCAAGTGCCTGCGGACGATGGACCCCGCCTTCCACGAGCACACCGTCGAGGTGAACCGCCTGGAGAACAGCGCCGACGTGCTGCTGCGCGACAGCCTCGCCGCGATGTTCGAGGAGGCGAGCGATCCCATCGAGGTCATCAAGTGGAAAGAGATCTACGAGACGATGGAGATCGTGACCGATCGGTGCGAGGACGTCGCCAACGTGATCGAGGGGATAATTCTCAAAATGGCGTGACCGCGCCGGCCTGAGCGATGCTCTCCCTCGTCGTCTTCATCGTCTTCATTGCGCTCGTCTTCGACTTCATCAACGGGTTCCACGACGCCGCGAACTCGATCGCCACGGTGGTGTCGACCCGCGTACTGACGCCGCCCCAGGCGGTCGTCTGGGCGGCGTTCTTCAACTTCGTCGCGGCGTTCGGCTTCGGCGTGAGCGTGGCGCGCACGGTCGGGAAGGGTGTCGTCGAGACCACGGTGGTGGACCAGTGGGTGATCCTGGCGGGTCTGATCGGCGCGATCGTCTGGGACCTGATCACGTGGGTGTGGGGGTTGCCGACGAGCTCCTCTCACGCGCTGATCGGCGGCTTCGCCGGCGCCGCCGTAGTCAAGGCGGGGTTCGGCTCGCTGATCGCGGCCGGCCTGATCAAGATCGGGGCGTTCATGATCCTGGCGCCTCTGATCGGCATGGTCGTCGGATTCACCATGATGGTGCTGGTGCTCAACGTCTTCAAGAACGAGACGCCGGGGCGCGTGGACAAGGTCTTCCGTCGCGGCCAGCTCCTGTCGGCGGCCGCCTACAGCCTGGGTCACGGAACCAACGATGCCCAGAAGACGATGGGAATCATCGCCGTGCTGCTCTTCAGCACGGGTTACCTCGGGCCCGACTTCTACGTGCCCTTCTGGGTCGTGCTCGCGGCGCACGCGGCGCTGGGCCTGGGCACGATGACCGGCGGGTGGCGGATCGTGAAGACGATGGGGATGCGGATCACCAAGCTGCGGCCGGTGGGCGGTTTCTGCGCGGAGACCGCCGGCGCCATCATGCTGATCGGCACCGCCATCGGCGGCATTCCCGTCAGCACCACCCATACGATCAGCGGCTCGATCATGGGCGTCGGCGCCATTCAGCGCTTCTCGGCCGTCCGCTGGGGCGTGGCTGGCAAGATCATCTGGGCGTGGATTCTCACGATCCCCGCCTCGGCGCTCGTCGCCGCGATCACCTGGACGCTGCTGCGGCTCGTCGGCGCCTGACGCGCGGCGGCTCAGGGTCGCGCGGAGCCTCGATCGACCGCTCCGATGGCGCGACTACTGGTCGAGGGCACCCTTGATCGCGTCGAACACCGGGTTCTGCCCGCCGCGCGGCGTGGGGGCGGTCGCGGGAGCCGCCTTGCCCAGATACTTCCGGACGCAGTCGTACTGCTCCCAGCCCCGGAGCGGGTAGTTGAAGTCGACCGCCTTCCACTTCGCGTGGCCGTTCTTCTGCAGCGAGTCGAGTCCCCGCGATATGAGCTGCGCGAAACGGCCGACGTTGTCGCAGTCCCGGCGGCGGAAATCGAATGACACGAGGACCGCCTTGACCGCCGCCGTGTTGGTCGCCTTCGGCTGCCAGGGATAGACGCCGGCCGGAATCTCGGCCGGCGGGTAGAACTCGAGGATGCTCTTGTTGATGATCGGGATCAGCACGAGCTGATCCTTGTCGCTGACGTCCTCCTTGAGAAGCTTCACGGGGTAACCGGCCACATAGAACATCGCGTCGATGCGGCCCGCCTTGAGCTCGGCGAGCGCCTCACTCGTGTCGATCGGCACCATCTCGCTGGGCGCCACTTCCGACAGCTTGAAGAGGAGGCGCGCGGTCAAGTACGTGCCGCTGCCGTCGCGGCCGATGGCGACCCTCCGGCCGGCGAGATCATCGAAGTCGGTGATGCCCTTTTTGCCGAGCAGATGGATTTCCTCGTTATAGAGGGGGAAGACCATCTTCGTCTTCCGCGCGATCCGCTGGAGCACTGGGTCCGACTGCACGCGGGAGACGAACGCCAGGACATCGGATTGCACGATGCCCATCGGAACGCCTGGCCGCTGGTACACAGCGTAGATGTTCTCGATCGACCCTTTCGAGGGGTGGACGGTCAGATTGATCCCGGCGGGCTTGACCAGCTTCTGCAGGTCGAGGCCGAACTGGTAGTAGGTGCCCTTGTCGCTTCCGGTGATCAACCCCATGTCCTCGGCGGCCACGCCGACACCCACACACGCGAGAAGCACCAGAAGGGTCGCGAACCAGGCGATGGTGACAATCTTCACAGCGCGTCCTCCTCATCCAGCGTGCCGACAAGCACGAAGCCGCGTTCCCAACGCCCCGATGATGCCACGGCCACGACGGAAATGGTCCGCAATTACGCCGGTGTCGCGGGTGCAGGCCCGTGCTGCCTCGGCGGGGCTGCGACTGGGCGCCGGGACAGGACCCTGGTGGTACGACGACGATCAACGAAAATTCCGCGCGTTGACCTGATACTTGGCGATCAGTCCGTACATCGTTGGACGGCTCACGGCCAGAAGCCTCGCCCCTTGGGTGATGTTCCCGCGCGTCTTGGCGAGAGCATCCACCAGGGCGTTCCGCTCCGCGCGATTCCGGGCCTCTCTGAGCGAGGCCAGATCGGGGCCGTTCTTGACTTCGATGCCGAGGTCCCGTGCCTCGATGAATTTCGTCCGGGCCATGAGAACTCCTCGCTCCACCGCGTTCTCGAGCTCGCGAATGTTGCCGGGCCAGGCGTAGTGGATGATGGCCTCGAGAGCCGAGCTCCCGAAGCGGAGCGTTCTCCTGTGCTGCTTGTCGCTGCGCTGGAGGAACGCGTTGGCGATGAGCATGATGTCCTCGCCCCGATCACGCAGGGGCGGGAGCGTCAGGTTCACGACCGACAGGCGATAGTAGAGGTCTTCGCGGAACCGCCCGGCTTGAAGCTCCGCCTTCAGGTCTTTGTTGGTGGCCGCGACCACCCGGGCGTCTACGCGGAGCACCTCGCGGCCGCCCACCCGCTCGATCGCCCGCTCCTGGAGAAAGCGGAGGAGCTTCACCTGAAGCAGGGCGCTCATCTCACCGACTTCATCGAGGAAGAGCGTGCCGCCTTCCGCGAGCTCGAGCCTGCCCTTCCGCTGAATATGCGCGCCCGTGTAGGCGCCCTTTTCGTGGCCGAACAGCTCCGACTCCAGCAGGGTGTCCGGGATCGCCCCGCAGTTGATCGCCACAAACGGGCGCCGGTCGCGTGAGCTGTTGGAGTGGATGGCCCGTGCCAGGAGTTCCTTTCCCGTTCCGCTCTCGCCCTGGATCAGCACTGTCACGTCGGTCCGCGCGATGCGGCTCACCACGGCGAAGATCTCTAGCATGGCGGACGTGCGGCCCAGCATGCCCGCGCACCGGGTCGCCGCCTCCCCCGCACGTTGCTTCTCGACGTCGGCCTCGATCGCCTGGAAATACGCCGCCCGCTGGAGCGCGAGTTTCAGGTCGTGGAGCCGGATCGGCTTGTGGTGATAGTCGAACGCGCCGAGCTGGACCGCGCGGATCGCGCTCTCGCGGCCGCCGTCACCGGTGAGGACGACCACCTTGGTCTGGGGCGCGGCCTTCATGATCTGGTCCAGCGTCTCGAGCCCCGGCTCGGCGCTCTCCGGATCAGGGAGCAGCCCGAGGTCGAGGCAGACGAGCGCCGGCTGCTCGCGCTTGAGCGCCGAGAGGGCCTCCCTACCGTGCTCGGCACAGAGGAGCGTGAAGTCGTCCCGCAGGCCATGCTTGAGTTGCGTACGGATCAACTCCTCGTCCTCGACGATGAGGAGGGTGGGCTTGTTCACTCCTTCAGCTCACCCGGGCGAGAAGCGCGTGCGCGAGCTTTCCCGGATCGTGCCGCGCGTCGTCGCCCGTCGCGAGCAGGTCGCACTCGACGACGGAGTGGCCGAGCGCTTTCAGGAGCTCGACGTCCGCTGGGACCGGCGCCGCGCCCAGCGGCGCATACCGTGCGATCTGCTCGGGCGCGAACGGCGCAGTGTTGACCAGGATGTCGTGGATGGGAATGGTCGGCGCATGGCGGCGAATGGCCATGAGGTGATCCACCCCGGTGTGACCGTCGGTTTCGCCCGGCTCCGTCATGAGGTTCAGGACGAGCACCACGCGGGCCCGAGATCTGGTGATCGCCTCGGGCAGCTCCCGCACGAGAAGCACCGCCACCAGGCTCGAATAGAGGCTGCCCGGGCCGATCACGATCAGGTCCGACCGCTCGAGCGCGTCCAGCGCCTCGGGCAGGGCCAAAGCATCGCTGGGATGGAGCCGCAGGCGGCGGATCGGGCTCCGAGCGCCCGCGAGGCGGGACTCGCCCTCGATCACGGTCCCGTCGCACAGCTCGGCGTAGAGCATCACATTCTCGGTGGTCGAGGGCAGGACCCGGCCGCGGATCGAGAGCATGCGACCCACGCGCGCGACGGCCCTGGCGAAGTCGTGCTCGAGCTCGGTGAGGGCGGTCAGGATGAGATTGCCGAGGCTGTGCCCCGCGACCTCGCTCCCGCGGGTGAAGCGGAAGTCGAACAGTTCCGACAGCTCGGGATCGCCCTCGGCGAGGGCGAGCAGACAGTTCCGGATGTCGCCGGGGGACGGAAGCTGATAGCTCGCTCGGAGCATGCCGGAGCTGCCGCCGTCGTCGGCGACGGTGGCGATCGCGGTCAGGCGCGCCTGGTCCCGCTCCGAATCCCAGCGGCCCGACTCGAACAGCGACGCCCGCAGCCCGCGGAGCACCGTGGGCAGCCCTGTGCCGCCGCCAAGCGCGACGACACGCAGGCCGGGACGCGCCGGCTCCCCGCGCCCGCTCGAATGGGACACGGGGGTAGCTGACGTAATGAGCGAAGACGGCGCCATGGCTTAGAGCTCCTTCGCGGAACCGGGCACGACCATGTCTTGGAAATGGCGCGCGAGCGATTGACGCAGGACCGCCCTCTTCGTGTACGCGTACACGCACGTGTTGTCCTGCACCAGGTACGACTGCACGACGCCGCATGTCTGGAGCTTGATCAGCGCTTCCTGCGTGGACGCCACGTCCCGCCTGATCCACCACTCGGCGATGCCGCGCGGGGTGTCGGAGGCCTCGTTGTTCTGCATCAGGTACCGCACGATCTCGCGGCACACGGGATCGCTCGCGAGAAGGTCTCGAAGCGTCGTCACCCTGCTGTGGCCGGACTCGGGAGCTGGCGTCAATTCGGGGTGCTGACGGAGCACGAACGGGGCCAACGTCCTAACTGCCTGCACTGTCGACACATTGGCGACCCGGAGAGATTCCGAGCCAGCAATATTTGCGGGGCTAGAGACCGAGGTCGGAGCCGGCCGCGGCGGCGACGTCCCGGCCGTAGGCCTTCAGCTTGTACTGCAGGCAGCGCACGCTGATCTGGAGCAGCCGAGCCGCCTCGGTGCGGTTGCCGAGGGCCTTGTGGAGAGTCCGGAGGATGTGGCGACGCTCGACCTCGCTGAGCGGCAGCCCCGCCTCGAACAGTCCCGACAGGGCAGGCCCGGCCACGCTCGAGAAATCCCCGGCGAAGAGGTCTCGCTCGGTCAGCGTGTCGCCCTCGGCGAGGACGACCGCCTGCTCGAGAAAGTTCTCGAGCTGCCGGATGTTCCCGGGCCACGACTGCGTGAGCATGCGTTCGAGGGTGGCGGGCGTGACCTTGGTGATGTGTTTTCCGTAGAGCCCAGCGAATCGCCGCAAGAAGTGATCGACCAGGTGTGGTATATCCTCCGGCCGCTCGCGGAGCGCGGGCACCTTGATCATGAAGACCGCGACCCGGTAGTAGAGGTCCTCGCGGAACGTACCCTGCGCGACGGCGGCCTTGAGGTCCTTGTTGGTCGCGGTGATGAGCCTGATGTCCGTCCGGATGGGCTTCGTCCCACCCACCTTGGAGAACTCGCGCGTCTGAATGACGCGAAGGAGCTTGGCCTGGAGCCTTGGACTCAGCTCGCCGAGCTCGTCGATGAACAGCGACCCGGTGTGAGCGAGCGCGAAGACGCCCTCGCGATGCTCCGTCGCGCCGGTGAAGGCCCCCTTCACGTGACCGAAGAGATGACTCTCCATCAGGCCTTCCGGAATCGTCGTGCAGTCGAGCGTGATCAGGGGACGATCGCGGCGAGGACTCGCGTAGTGGATCGCGCGCGCGATCAACTCCTTGCCGGTGCCGCTCTCGCCGTGGATACAAACGTTAACGTCGCCGACCGCCACTTTGTCGATGCGCGCAAAGATCTCGGCCATCTGCGGCGATTCGCCGATGATGCCGTCGTAGGCCGAGCGGACCGCCGGGGCGAGCGCCCGTCCCGGCGTGGTCCGCGTGCTCGGCACCGCCGGGCGCGCGACACATTCGTGGGTTTGGTCCACGGACGTGTGAACGAGCAAGGCTAATACCAAGGGCGACTCGATCCCTAACTGCACGGTTCGCTTGCACATTTTGCGCGCCCGCAACTCTTGCGTGACGACCCTGGGTGGCCGGGACCTGATCAGGGTAGAAGGAGGCAGGGTGCGGGAATCCACTGGAGGCTTCTAAGTAAGGCATCTAAATCAGGCACATGGAGGCGGCGTAACGGGCACCGATCGGTTGATCAGAAATGCAACACGACGCCTCCGCGTCAGAGCCGAGGCGAACGATTTACCAGTCTTCGCTTTCCAATCTCGCTCCAGGGGGGCAAAGTAGCCCAGCGAGAGGAGCAATTTCCAGACGGCGGCGAGTCGAGGCGCCGGATACGGCGTGAGCTCTCGGCGCTTCCTACAATCGCGGGGGCGGGTCGTCGCTGGGGATAGTCAGGATCACGTGGGACCGGACCTGGAGCTCCTGGTCGATCTCTCGGCGGAACCGCCGGTCCGCTCGTCGGCGTTCGGGACCCTGGTACACTGATCGGCTTCGACGCTCTCCGCGCCGGCGATCGAGGATCACCTCGACGTTCGCGTCGTCCCGGAACCGATCGACCAAATATTCATAGAGGCGGGGCTCGTGGCGGGAAACAAGAAATAGATGTCGGGCCATGTGTCTCGCTCTTATCCGTCTGACCTGTGTGGCGGTTCGCGTTTTCCGCACTGAACAGAAGCGGGGAGCATTTGCGGTGCCATCCGGGAAGATGTTGAATCTCTCGGCACTTTCCGCGAAGCTGTGGGCGCGAGTGTAAGACTTTCTGACGGGGAGGACGCATGCATCGGGTGATCGTCGTGGTCGCTCGAGACCGCCTCGACCTGTTCAGCTACTTCGAAAACATCTTCGCTGGCATGCCGGACATCAAGGTCCTGCTGGACCGTCGCCTCGCGCCGCCTGACGCCGCGCCGAGCGCCGCGACCGATCCCCCGCTGCGCGAGCGTCGGGACATCTACGACGAGCTGCAACAACGAGGCTTCGTCATGATTCGCCTGTGGTGATGCGACTGGCCTGGACGGTTCGGCGGAACTCGTACTTTGATTCAATCGACCTCATGCGTGTCGCCGAGCAAGCGCGGCAGCTGGCGGGGGTGACGGAAGTCGCGGTCGTGATGGGAACGGCGCCGGGCCGCTCGATGCTGGCCGAGGCCGGGATGTGGCCGCCGGAGGCGCCGGAAGCCGGCCCCTCCGATCTCCTGATCTGCGTTCGCGCGAGCACCGAGACGGTCGCGCACCGCGCGCTAGCGCGCGTCGAGGAGCTCTTGAGCGCCAGCCGGGACGGCGAGCCGGCGCGTGAAGATGTGGTGTCGCGCACGACCGCCGGCGCCGCGCGCCGAGCCGCCTCCGCCAACATCGCGGTCGTCGCCGTGCCGGGAGCCTATGCCGCCATCGACGCGCACCAGGCGCTTTCGGCGGGACTGCACGTCTTCCTCTTCAGCGACGGCATATCGTTGGCCGACGAGGCAGCGCTCAAGCGTCGCGCGCGTGCCCGCGGCCTCCTGGTCATGGGGCCGGAGTGCGGGACGGCGATCATCAACGGCGTGGGCCTTGGATTCGCGAACCGGGTTCGCCGCGGGTCCATCGGCGTCATCGGAGCCTCGGGAACCGGTATCCAGGAGGTGACGAGCCTCGTTCATCGCCTCGGCGCCGGCGTCTCTCACGCGATTGGCACCGGGGGACGCGATCTCCACGCCGCCGTCGGCGGTCTCACCACGCTCCAGGCGATCGAAGCCCTCGCTGCCGACGTCGCCACGCGAGCCGTGGTTGTCGTCTCGAAGCCTCCGTCGCCCGTGGTCGCCGACGCCGTGCTCCGGGCCGCGGTGGAGACCCGGAAGCCGGTCGTCGCCTGTCTGCTCGGCTACGAGGGGGCGACGCCGGGCGGCGCCCGGGCGGTGGCGACGCTTGAAGAGGCGGCCTCCACCGCGGTCGGGCTCACCGAGGGCGCGGTCCGCGCGCTCGGACGACCACGGTCGGCGCCCGCGAGCGGCGCACGGGGGGCCGTCCGCGGCCTCTACGCGGGCGGGACGCTGTGCGACGAAGCGCGGCGCATAGTGGGCGGGAGTCCTCCTCATCGATTCGTCGATTTCGGCGCCGAGGAGTACACGCGGGGGCGGCCGCATCCGATCATCGATCCGAGCCGACGGAATGCCGCGCTCGTCGACGCCGCCGACGATCCGAGCGTCGCCGTGGTCCTGCTCGATCTGGTCCTCGGCGACTGCGCGCATCCGGACCCGACGGGCGCCCTCCGCCCGGCGCTGACCGAGGCGCGCGCGAGACGCGGGGGCCGTGACCTGACGGTCGTCGCTCACGTGGTCGGGACCGACCAGGATCCGCAGGGTCTCGAGAAGCAGGAGGAGAGCCTCCGCGAGCTCGGCGCGATCGTGTGCGCGAGCAACCGGATCGCGGCCGAGACTGCCCGGGCGCTCGCCGAGGGACGCGATGCCACCTGAGACCGATCTTCTCCGCGCTCCGCTGGGGGCGGTCGTCGTCGGCCCCGAGCTGTTCGCGTCGGCGCTGGTCGCTCAGGGCATCCCGGTACGGCGGGTCGACTGGCGGCCTCCGGGGTCGCCCGAGGCGCTCGCATCGCTCTGGTGCGACGCCGTCGACACCGCGAACCGCATCGCCATCGATCGGCTCCTCGCCGCTCATCAGATCCTCGTCGACGTTCGTCCCGCGATCGAGGTGGTGCCGGGCATGACGCGCGAGACGATTCTTCACGCCGGGCCTCCCATCGCCTGGGAAGACATGAGCGGCCCGATGCGCGGCGGGGTCGTCGGTGCGTTGATCTATGAAGGGCTCGCGCCGAGTTGGCAGGACGCCGAGCGTCTGGTCACGCGCGGCGCGGTTCGCTTCGATCCCTGCCATCATCACGCGGCCGTGGGACCGATGGCGGGCGCCACCACCGCGTCGATGCCGGTCCTGGTGGTGGAGAACCGCGCCGCGGGCAACCGCGCCTACTCGACGCTGAACGAGGGGCTCGGCAAGGTGCTGCGGTACGGCGCCTACGCTGCGGACGTGATCGATCGCCTTCGCTGGTTCAGGGACGTCGTCGGCCCGGCGTTCGGCGAGGCCATCCGGCGTGCAGGAGGCATCGACCTCCGTGCGCTGATCGCGCAGGCGGTGCAGATGGGCGACGAGTGTCACAACCGGAACCGCGCCGCATCCGCGCTGCTCATCAAGGCGCTCGCCCCGGAGATCGCGGGGCTCGATCTGCCGGCCACCGAGCGCCGCCGCATCCTCGCCTTCGCAGCGTCCAACGAGCATCTCTTCTTGAATGTCGGGATGGCCGCGTGCAAGGCAGGGCTCGACGCCGCCCACAAGGTGCCGGAGTCGACGCTCGTCACGGCGATGGCGCGGAACGGTACGGAGTTCGGGATCCGCGTCAGCGGGCTGGGCGACCAGTGGTTCACCGGGCCGGCGCAGACGCCGCAGGGCCTCTACTTTCCCGGATTCGGCCCCGGCGACGCGAACCCCGACATCGGCGACAGCGCCATCACCGAGACGGCCGGCCTCGGCGGCTTCGCCATGGGCGGCGCCCCCGCCGTTGTCCAGTTCGTGGGCGGCACGCCGGCCGACGCGCTCGGGTACACGCGGCTCATGTACGAGATCACGCTCGGCGAGAGCACGGCCTACCGTTTGCCGCCGCTCGACTTTCGCGGGACGCCCACGGGAATCGACGTGCGACTCGTCGTCCAGACCGGGATCCTTCCCCAAATCGATACCGGCATGGCTCATCGCGAGCCGGGGATCGGGCAGGTCGGCGCGGGTCTCGTCAAGCCGCCACGCGTCTGTTTCGACCTCGCGTTCGAGGCACTGGTGCGCGCCCGGGCGGGCGCCGCCGACGTCTCGCGATGACCACCCGGCGCATCGGCGCGCGCATCCCACGCAACGAGGATCCCCGATTGCTGCGGGGGCTCGGCTGCTTCGTCGACGACCTGCACCCGCCGGGGATCCTTCATGCGGCATCGCTGCGAAGCCCGCACGCTCACGCGCGGATCGTGAGGATCGACGCGACCGCCGCCCGCCGCGCGCCGGGTGTTCATCTGGTGCTCACGGCCGCCGACCTGGGCGAGCTCAACCGGCCGTCGCCGCTGCTGATCCCGCACCCGACGCTCAGCCATCCGCGCACGCAGCGGCCGCTCGCCGTCGACGAGGTGCGATACGTCGGCGAGGTCGTGGCCTTCGTCGTCGCCGACAGCCGCTACGTCGCCGAGGATGCGATCGCGCTGATCGAGGTGGAGTACGAGCCGCTCGCCGTCGTGACCGATCTGGCGACCGCGCTCGCGCCCGGCGCCCCACGGGTGCACGCCGACGTGCCGGACAACCGCGCCGCGCGCTTCCGACAGACGGTCGGCGACGCCGACGGCGTGCTGGCGCGCGCGCACCGGGTGCTGCGCGAGCGATTGACGATCGAGCGGAGCTGCGGCAGCCCGATCGAGGGGCGCGGCGTGGTTGCCGAGTGGGACGCGCGCCGCCGAGTCCTCAAGGTCTGGGATTCGACCCAGGCGCCACTTCCCATCCGGAACGGACTCGCCGGGCTCTTCGGCCTTCCTGAGTTCAGCGTGGAGGTCGTGGCACCCGACGTGGGCGGCGGCTTCGGAACGAAGATCATGCTCTTCTATCCGGAGGAGATCCTCGTCCCGCACGCGGCGATCACGCTCGGGCGACCCGTGAAGTGGACGGAGGACCGGCGCGAGCACCTCATCGCGGCCAACCAGGAGCGCGGGCAGATCCACGACGTCGAGGTGGCCATCGACGAGACGGGCCGGATCCTGGCGCTGCGCGATCACTTCGTGCACGACACCGGGGCTTACACCCCGTACGGCATCGTCGTGCCCATCATCACGTCGACCCAGCTTCCCGGCCCCTATCGCCTGAAGAACTACACCGTCGAGTTCGAGGTCGCGTATTCCAACAAGGCGGCGGTGTCCCCGTATCGGGGCGCCGGCCGCCCGCAGGGCGTCTTCGTCATGGAGCGCGTGATCGGGCTGATCGCGCGCGAGCTCGGGCTCGAGCCGGCGGAGGTACGACGCCGCAATTTCATCCAGCCCGACGAGTTCCCGTGGGACGTGGGGCTCACCTTCCAGGATGGGGGGCCGACGCGCTACGACAGCGGGAACTACCCGGCCGCCCTCGCGATGGCGGTCGACATGATCGGAGCCGTCGATTTCCGGCGGCGGCAGAGCGAGGCGCGCCGCGCTGGGCGGTACCTCGGGCTCGGACTCGGCTGCTACGTCGAGGGCACCGGGATCGGGCCGTACGAGGGCGCGCATGTGCGCGTCGAGCCGAGCGGTAAGGTCCTGGTCGCGACCGGCCTGACGACGCAAGGTCAGGGCCACGGCACCACGTTCGCCCAGATCGCCGCCGAGGCGCTCGGCTGCGATCCCGCCGACGTCTCCGTCGTCACCGGGGACACCACCAAGTTCAACTGGGGCGCCGGGACGTACGCGAGCCGCGGCCTGGTGACGAGCGGCAACGCGATCCACCGCGCCGCGACGGAGGTCCGTGAGAAGGCCTTGCATCTTGCGGCGGGCCTGCTCGAAGTCTCTCCGGACGACCTCGAGCTGGCCGACGGCCGTGCTCGCGTCAGAGGTGTGCCGGGCAAAGAATTGACGCTCGGCGCGCTGGCCACGGTGGCGAACCCGATCCGCTACGCGCACGGGAAAGAGGCGGCCGAGGCCGCCCTGAAGCTCGTGAAGCCGCGGGAAGGCGCCGTCCTCCGCGAGGGCGAGGAGCCGGGGCTCGAGGCGCGCGGCTACTACGCGCCCCCGCACGCGACCTTCGCCAGCGGCTGCCACGCCGCGATCGTCGAGGTGGACCTCGACACCGGGAACCTCACGTTCCTCCGCTACGTGGTTCAGCACGACTGTGGCACCGTCGTGAACCCGACCATCGTCGAGGGCCAGATCCGCGGGGGCGTCGCGCAGGGCGTCGGCGGCGCGTTCTACGAGCGCATCGTCTACGACGCCGACGGCCAGCCGCTCACCGCGACCTTCGCGGACTTCTTGATGCCGACCGCGCTGGAGGTCCCCGAGATCGAGATCGGCCACATGGAGACGCCGTCGCCGCTGAACGCGCTCGGGATCAAGGGGGTGGGCGAGGCCGGCGCCATCCCCGTTCCCGCGCTCGTCGCCGAGGCCATCGACGACGCGCTGGCGCCGCTCGGGGTGCGGGTGCGCGAGATGCCGCTCCATCCGGACCGGTTGCGTCAGCTGATCGCGGCTGCGCGAGCGCGTGGTGGTTGATCCCCGGACGGCGGTGGACAGGTCGACGGGCGGGGTCCCGGGGGAGATAGATAGTTTGACACTTATAGAAATGTCGAATACAGTCTGTCTGGGCTGACCGCGCGGCGCCGGGCGCGCGCGGCCGCCGGTGAGGAGAGCGCGATGAGCGACGAGTCGATCAAGGAGATCGTGAAGCAGAAGTACGGCCGAGCGGCGCTGCGCGTCGTGAGCGGCGACGGCGCGTGTTGTGGCCCCGCGTCGTCGCGCGGCGACTGCGATCCGATCACGTCGAAGCTCTACGAAGCCGGCGAGACCGCCGAGTTGCCGGCCGAGGCGGTGGCAGCCTCACTCGGCTGTGGGAACCCGACGGCGCTCGCCGAGTTGTCCCCGGGCGAGATCGTGCTGGACCTGGGCTCGGGCGGCGGTATCGACGTCCTCCTGTCGGCCAAGCGCGTCGGCCCGACCGGCAAGGCCTACGGTCTCGACATGACCGACGAGATGCTCGCGCTCGCCCGTGCGAACCAGGCGAAGGCCGGTGTCGAGAACGTCGAGTTCCTCCGGGGCGAGATCGAGGCGATCCCGCTGCCCAGCGATTCGGTGGACGTCATCATCTCGAACTGCGTCATCAACCTGTCGGCGGACAAGGACCGCGTCTTCGCCGAGGCCTTCCGCGTGCTCAAGCCGGGCGGACGATTCGCGGTCTCCGACGTCGTCGTGCGCGGCGCCGTGCCGCCCGAGATCCGCAAGAGCGTCGAGCTGTGGATTGGCTGCGTCGCGGGCGCGCTGCAGGACGACGAGTATCGGGCAAAGCTCGCGAAGGCCGGGTTCGAGGCGATCGACCTCGAGCCGACACGGATCTACCGGACCGACGATGCGCGCGACTTTCTCGCGGGCTCCGGGATCGACGTCGACGCGATCGCGCCCGACGTGGACGGCAAGTTCATGAGCGCGTTCGTCCGGGCCCGCAAGCCGACTCGGTGAGGTCCCGCAGACCGCCGAGGTGATCCCCGCCTCTCTGGCGCTTCTCGGTGCGAACGTCGTCTACGCGACATCGTACGTCGCGGCACGCGTCACGCTCGGAAGCGTCCCGCCGGCGACGCTCGCGCTGGCGAGGCTCGCCATCGGCTCGCTGGTCCTGGCGCCGCTCGCCCGGCCGCGGGCCTCGGATGCGACCCTGTCGCGCGACGACCGCCGGGCCATCGCGTGGATGGGGATCCTCGGCTTTGCCGCGGCGTACGTCTTCGCCCACTGGGGCATCGCGCGGTCCACGGCCACGAACGCGGCGCTCTTGATCGTCATCGAGCCGGTCGCGCTCATGCTGTTGAGCCCGCTGTACCTCGGCGAGCGACTGTCGTGGCGCGAGGCGATGGGGGCGGCGCTGGCCATCCCCGGCACGGCCCTGGTGGTCGTCAACGGGATCCCCGGGGTGACCGAGACGCTCGTACCGCACTGGCAGGGCGACCTGCTGCTCGTGCTCGCAGGTCTCGCCTATGCGTCCTACTCGCTTTTGGGGCGTCGCGTGCTCGAGCGCCACGCGCCACTCCGCGTCACCGCCCGGTCGCTCGTCTGGGGCGCCGCGGGGATCCTGCCCGTCGCCGGGGCCGAGTGGGCGTCCGGCGCACGAGCGGCCTGGACGGCCACCGCGGTCGCCGGGACGCTCTATCTCGCGGTCGTCATTACCGCTCTCGGCTACGTCGCGTGGAACTGGGCCCTCGCGCGAGTCCCGGCGCCCCGCGCGGCGATCTTCCTCAACGTCCAGCCGATCGTCGGGACGCTCCTGGGCGCGGCGCTGCTCGGAGAACCCCTCACGCCCTTCACGATCCTCGGCGGCGCCTTGATCGTCGCGGGCCTCGCGGTGGCGTTCGGGCCCGGAGCCCGGTGACGGTATACTCGAAAGCGTGGCCGAGCCTCGCCGCTATCAGCTCCAGAACGCCGCCGCGAACCGTCTGATCGCCGACCTGCTCGACGCGGAGGCAGTGCCTGCCGAGCGCCGCGGCTATATCCAGCATCTCCTCACGACTGTACTCAAGCTCCACGAGGACGGCGCCGGGACCGGGGACCTCAAGATCACCAACACGGCGCTCAAGGAGCTCCGCTACGCTTACAAGGTCTTCGCCCCCTACAGCGGGGTCCGCAAGGTGACGGTCTTCGGCTCGGCGCGCTCGGCCTCGAGTGAGGAAGCGACGCAGAGCGCGCGCCTCTTCGGCAAGCGGATGATCGAGGAGGGCTGGATGGTCGTCACCGGGGCCGGCGCCGGCATCATGGGCGCCGCGCAGGAGGGAGCGGGCGGCGAGAAGAGCTTCGGGCTGAACATCCGCCTGCCGTTCGAGCAGGAGGCCAATCCCTGGATCGCCTCCGATCCGAAGCTGATCACCTTCAAGTATTTCTTCACGCGCAAGCTCTTTCTGGTGAAGGAGGCGAGCGCGGTCGTGCTATTCCCGGGCGGCTACGGGACGATGGACGAGACCTTCGAGCTCCTCACGCTGATGCAGACGGGCAAGTCGGCGATCATTCCCGTCGTGCTGATCGAGGCCGGACCCAAGCCCTACTGGCGAATCTGGCACCGGTGGATTGCGGGCACGCTGGTGGAGCGCGGGCTCATCGATCCCGAGGACACATCGCTCTTCCGGATCGTCGACACGCCCGACGAGGCGGTGGGCGAGATCACGAGCTTCTACCGCGTCTACCACTCATCGCGGATCGTCGGCGACGATCTGGTCGTCCGGCTCACGCACCCGCTGGAGCCAGCGCAGCTCGCCGACCTTCAGGACAAGTTCGGCGACATCCTCAAAGCGCCCGCGACGCAGGCGCCGGGCCCGGCGCCGCGGGAGCTGAACGAGTTCCCCGAGCTGCCGCGGCTCATCCTGCCGTTCGACCACCGCTCCTTCGGGCGGCTCCGCCAGCTGGTCGACTTCGTCAACCAGCTCTGAGGGGTTGAGGGGGCTCCCTTCACCCCGTCCGCTCCGGCCTTTCACGCCGCCCAGCCTGCGGTGTCATAGGGGGCGGAGGCTGAGATCCTATGCCAAGCACAGATCGGCCGGAGTCCGGATTCCTCGTCCTGGCGGATATTTCGGGGTTCACCGCGTTCGTGACCGCCACGGAGCTCGAGCACGGGGCAGAGGTTACGGGCGTGCTGCTGGCCGGAGTCATGGAGGCGCTCGCTCCGCCGCTGGAGATCCAGGAGCTGGAGGGCGACGCGGTGTTCGCGCTGGGCCCGGACGATGCCGAGGGGGCGGACCGGCGGCTCCTCGAGGCGTTCGGCCGCGCCTTCGCCGCCTTCGGCGAGCGGCGGCGCGAGATCTCACTGGACACGAGCTGCGCCTGCCGGGCCTGCCGGGGTGTGCTCGGGCTCAGCCTCAAGCTGATCGTCCATCACGGGAGTTTCTTGCGGCAGGTCGTGCGTGGTCGATCCCGCGTCGCCGGCCCGGACATCATCCTTGCGCACCGGTTCCTCAAGAACGACGTCGAGCCCGCGACGTACGTGCTGTTCACCGGCGCGGCGGTGGAGCGCTTCGGCATCGATCCGGTCGCGGCCGGCATGGCCCGCTACACGGGCACGTACGCGCATTTCGGTGAAGTGGACTGCTACGTCGTCTCGCTCGACCGCTTCGGGCCCCTCGGCGACGGCAACGGCGAGGTACTACTCGGGCTCCGGTCGCTCCTCAGTGACCTGGCACTCGGTGCAGACCCAGGTCCGCAGGACGACTTTCGTCCGGTCGTGGCGGCGTAGGGTCCAGGGAATCAGGGCGAGCCGCCCGCACTTCGCACAACGCTCGGGGCGGGCGTCGGGTGGGAGTGTCGACGGGAGCCACGGAATCTTCGCGGGCATCGGATCCGATGATATCAGGTGGGCCCTCGCCCGGATACAATAGGGGTCCATGAGACGGTTTCGCGTCGCCCTGGGCCAGATCAATCCCACGGTCGGCGACTTCGATCGCAACGTCCGCATGATCGTGGACGGGATCGAACGGGCGCGCGCGCTCGGCTGCTCGCTGGTGGCCTTCCCCGAGCTCGCGATCACCGGCTACCCGCCCGAGGACCTCCTCTTCAAGCCGGCCTTCATCGAGGCCAACCTTCGCGCGCTCGACGCGGTGACGCGCGCTTCGCGCGGGCTGTCGGTGGTGGTCGGCTTCGTCGACAAGAACGACGACATCTTCAACGCCGCCGCGGTGCTGCACGAGGGGACCCGCGCGGGCGTCTATCACAAGCAGTACCTGCCGAACTACGGCGTGTTCGACGAGAACCGCTACTTCCAAGCCGGGACCGAAGCGCCCGTCTTCGTGGCGGGCGATACGACCTTCGCGGTCAACGTGTGCGAGGACATCTGGTATCCTGCGGGGCCGACCACGGTGCAGGCACTCGCCGGCGCCGAGCTGGTCGTCAACATCAACGGATCGCCCTACCACGCCGGCAAGGCCCGCTTCCGCGAGCAGATGGTGTCAACGCGCGCGGTCGACGACCTCGTGTGCGTGGCCTACGTCAACATGGTGGGCGGTCAGGACGAGCTCGTGTTCGACGGGGCGAGCATGATCGTCAACGAGCACGGCGAGTGCGTCGCGCGCGGGCGGATGTTCGAGGAGGATCTGGTCGTCGCCGACCTCGACCTCGAAGCCGTGTTCCGGGCCCGGCTCCACGATTCGCGGCGGCGCAAGGAGAAGCTCCGGGTGCGGGAGACAGCGACCCGGGTCTCGCTCCCGGCGCTTGCCGCGCCGGACGCGCCGGCGCTTCCGCCCCGCGAGGTGGCGACGCTCTCACCCGTCGAGGAGGTCTTCGGCGCGCTCGTCCTCGGGACGCGCGACTACGTGCGGAAGAACGGATTCAAGCGCGTGGTGATCGGGCTCTCGGGCGGGATCGACTCGTCGCTGGTCGCCGCGGTCGCCGTCCAGGCGCTCGGCCGGGAGAACGTGGCGGGCGTCGGGATGCCATCCGCGTACTCGTCGACGGGAACGCGGCGCGATGCGCAGCGGCTGGCCAAGCACCTCGGCATCGAGTTCCTCACGATTCCGATCACGCCGCTCCTCAACGCGTACAAGCGATCGCTGGCGAAGGCGTTCAAGGGGATGAAGGAGGACGTCACCGAGGAGAACATCCAGGCCCGCATCCGGGGCAACCTCCTCATGGCGCTGTCGAACAAGTTCGGCTGGCTCGTGCTCACGACGGGCAACAAGAGCGAGTACAGCGTCGGCTACACGACGCTCTACGGCGATATGGCGGGCGGCTTCGCCGTGATCAAGGACGTCCCGAAGATGCTCGTCTACGACGTCGCGCGACACGTGAACGCGCGCGCCGGCCGGGCGATCATTCCCGAACCCGTCTTCACGCGGGCGCCGTCGGCCGAGCTGCGTCCCAATCAGACCGACCAGGACACGCTGCCGCCCTACCCCGAGCTGGACCGGATCCTCGAGGGGTACGTGGAGGAGGACCGGGGCGTGAACGACCTCATCGCCCGTGGGTTCCCGGCCGACACGGTGTGCCGCGTCGTCTCGATGGTGGACACGAACGAGTACAAGCGGCGCCAGGCCCCGATCGGCGTCAAGATCACGCCCCGCGCCTTCGGGCGCGACTGGCGCCCGCCGATCGTCAACCGCTTCCACGAGCGCTAGACTTCACGGAGCTGCTGGTGCTGACCGTTCGCCGCATGTCCCAGCAAAATCATGTCGTTGAGGGGCGACCATGGACACCGAGGCTGAACGACAAGGGCTTCAGTGGCAGGTCGGTGTATGGAATCGGATCTCGCAACTCTACCTGCGGGAGGTAGATGCCCGGTTTGCCCCGGTTGTCGAGAACATAATGAGGCGAGGTGACTTGAAAGCGGGTCAGCGCGTCCTCGACCTTGGCACGGGCACCGGCTCAGTCGCCATGCGAGCGGCGGCTCTTGTCGGGCCTGCCGGTAGGGTCACCGGGGTCGACATCAGCCCGGAGATGCTCGCGCTGACAAGACAACGCCTCGTCGAGTCGGGCCACCCCAACGTCGATCTGCGCGAGGGCCGCGCTGAGCAGCTCCCGGCCAACGACGGAACGTTTGACGCCGTGCTGGCCTCGCTGAGTCTCATGTACGTTATTGACCGCGCCGCGGCGGCACGAGAGATGAGGCGCGTCCTGCGGCCCGGTGGACGTTTCGTCGCAGCAGTCTGGGCTGCGGCCGAGCGGTGCGATATCGTTTTATTCCAGCAAACGGCGGGGAAGTTTGCCCCCCCACCGCCTGTGCCGGGAGTTGGTCCCGGAGCACTGGCAGACCCGACCGGCTTCGTGGGGCAGCTGGCCGACGTGGGAATCACTGTCCGCGTCGAGACGGAGGAGCTGGGCTTCGACTTCCCTGATTTCGAATTGGCGTGGGAGGTGCTCGCTGGCGTGACCACCGCACAACTTGCTCCTGAGCGCCGGCAAGAGGCTAAGGAGGCCGTGCAGGCGGTAATGTGGCCGCACGGTCAGGGCCCACGGCACTTTCGCAACGTGACCCAGTTCCTTGTCGGACGCGTGGCAGGCTAGCCTGCGCCGAAGAACAACCCTTGGCAGCCTCGGACGTGCGCCTCAAGTCGTGGGCGATGTACCCAGGCGCGTGTACTTCACGACGCGCCGCGGACGCCCCCACGCGCCGGGCCGGACGACGTAGAGATCGCCGCGCGAGTCGCCCCAGATGCCGTGGCACGACCGAAAGCTCGGGTCGCCCCACTGCGCCAGTCGCTCGCCCTCGAGGGTCAGGACGCTGACCAGCCCGCCGTTGTGCTCGGGAATGTAGACGATGTCGTCGGCGTCCACGAAGAAGGCCGCTGGTCCGATGAGCTTGGTGGGCCAGACGTGGAGGAACTTGCCCGCCTGGTCGAACACCTGCACGCGGTCGTTCTCCCGGTCGCACACCAGGACGCGCCCCCGGGTGTCGATCCACACCCCGTGCGGCAGGCTGAACTGCCCCGGGCCCGTGCCCGGCTCGCCCCAGGAAAAGAGATAGGTGCCGTCGGCGGCGAACTTGTGCACCCGGGCGTTGCCGTAGCCGTCGGTCATGAACATCTCGCCGGACGGCGTCAGAGCGATGTCCGTCGGCAGGTTGAAGGGGCCGCCGCCGTGCGTGACGTTCCGGTAGGCGCTCGAGTTGAAATCCTTGGGGTCCACGCCGGTGTCCGAGCGATGGCCTCGCGTGCCGATCGTCCGGAGCAGCGTTCCGTCGCTGGTATAGAGCAGCATCTGCCCGTGATCGCGGTCCACGATCCAGAGGTTGTCGTGCTCGTCGACGCGGATCGTGTGGGGAAAGGCGAAAAGCCCGGCACCCCAGGACGAGAGATAGTTCCCCTCGCGGTCGAAGACGACGATCGGGTGGTCGGGCGTGCGGTTGAAGCAGTAGACGCGATCGCGCGAGTCGACCGTCACGGCCGCCGCGGGCATCGCCCAGCCGGCCGGCAGCTTGGCCCAGTCGTCATCGACTTGGTAGGTGTACCGGCCGCTTCCGACGACGGTGTTCATGTGCTGACTCCTTCCATCTGGAGCGCATAGAGTCGGCGATAGAGGCCGTCGCGCGCGAGCAGCTCGTCGTGGCGTCCGACCTCCGCGATGCCGCCCTCGTGCACGACGACGATGCGGTCGGCGTTCCGTACCGTCGCCAGCCGGTGGGCGATGACCAGCACGGTGCGGCCACGCATCAGCTCGGCGAGGGCCTGCTGGATCATGAACTCGCTCTCCGCGTCCAGGTCCGAGGTCGCCTCGTCGAGGATGAGGATCGGCGGGTTTTTCAGGAAGGCGCGGGCGATGGCGATGCGCTGGCGCTGGCCGCCGGAGAGCCGCACGCCCCGCTCGCCCACCAGCGTCTGATAGCCCTCGGGGCACGCGACGATGAACTCCTCGGCGTGCGCCTGACGGGCGGCGCGGGCGACGTCCTCGAAGGGCGCGCCCGGGCGTCCGTACGCGATGTTGTACAGAATCGAGTCGCTGAAGAGGAACGTCTCCTGGGTGACGAGGCCGATCAGGGCGCGGAGCGAGGCCTGCGTGACGTCGCGGAGATCGTGGCCGTCGATCGTGATCCGCCCGGCGCTGACGTCGTGGAAGCGCGGCAGGAGATCCATGAGGGTCGACTTGCCGGCGCCGCTCATGCCGACGAACGCGACGACTTCACCCCGGTCGATCGTCAGCGAGACGCTGCGCAGCGTGAGGTCCTCGGAATCCAGGTGCCGGAAGCCGACTTGCTCGAAGACGATCGCGTGGCGGAACGCGTCGAGCGCGATGGCGTCGGCAGCGTCGGCGATCGCCGGCGGCAGGTCGAGGATCTCGAAGACACGCTCGACGGACGCGGTCGACTGCTGGACGGTGTTGACGATCCGCGAGAGCTGCCGGACGGGCCCGTAGAGCAGGGCCACCGCGGCCGTGAACGAGAAGAAATCGCCGGGCGTGATCGCGCCGACGATGACCTGGTGGCCGCCGTACCAGAGGGCGCCCATGATGCCGAAGGCGGTCAGCACCTCCATGAGCGGTTCCGTGAGCTGATCGGTGCGGTGGTCCTTCAGGGCCAGAGTGAGCAACCCGCGGTTGACGCGGTCGAATCGCTCCACCTCGTGCGCCTCGCGCCCGAACGCCTTGACGATCTTCGTCCCCGAGAGCACCTCGTGCAGGAGCACGTTCAGCTCGGCGATCTTCCGCTGCGACCGCTTGTTGATCCGGTAGAGCTTGCGTCCGATCGTCCGTACCGCCAGCCCGACGAACGGGAAGACCACGAGCGCAATCAGGGCCAGCCGCCAGTCCCGGACGAACATGACCGCGGCGAGCACGACCACCATCACGACGTTCCGGATCGTCATCACCATGACCGTCGACGAGAGGCGCGCCAGCCGGTTCACGTCGGTTACGATCCGCGACGCCAGCTCCGCCGAGTGGCGGCTGGTGAAGAACGACAGCGACATCCGCTGGATGTGGGTGTAGAGGTCCCGGCGAATCGCTGCGATCACGCGCTCGCCGGCCGCCGCCATCAAGTAGGAGTAGCCGTAGCGGCCCACGGCCTTGCATACGTACGCGGCGAGAAACAGCAGCGGGATGATCTTCAGCATCGCCTCGTCGCGGCGGATGAAGACGTCGTCCATGGCGGGCTTCACGAGCCATGCGATCGCGCCCTCCATCGCGGCGACCACGACCGCGAGCGCCGTGCCGAGAAGCAGCATCGGCACGTGGGGCCTGAGATAGACGAACAGACGCCAGTAGAGCGCGGTCGGAACGCTCATGACGCCGCTCGCACCGTCATCGCGCCTCGAAGAACTCGCGCACCGCCGCGATCACCCGATCGATCTCCGCGTCCTCGTGGTCGGCCGACATCGGCAGCGTGAGGATCTCCTCGACGAGCTGCTCCGTCCGCGCCAGCGGCGACGGCGCGAACCGCTCGATCGCGGGCTGCCGGTGGGTCGGGACCGGATAGTGGATGCCGGTCTGGATCCCGCGCTCCTTCAGGAAGGCGGCCAGCGCGGCGCGCCGCGGCGTGCGCACCACGAAGAGGTGGTACACGTGGCGGGCCCGGGCGCGCTCGCCGGGCAGGACCAGCGGCAGCCCGGCGAGCCCACGGGCGTAACGCTCCGCGAGAACGCGCCGGCGGCCGTTCATCGCGTCGAGCCGCCGCAACAGCACCCGCAGCGCCGCGGCCTGCAGCTCGTTGAAGCGCAGGTTGAAGCCGATCTCCGCGTGCACGTTCCGGTCGACTCGGCCGTGGTCCCGCAGCCGGCGGCAACGGGCCACGACCTCGTCGTCACTGGTGAGGACGGCACCGCCGTCGCCCATGCCGGGCAGATTCTTCGACGGGTAAAAGGAGAAGACCGCGGCGCGGCCGAAGCTTCCGACCTGTTGCCCGTTCCACTCGGCGCCTTGCGCCTGGGCGCAGTCCTCGAGAAGCCAGAGGCCGAGGCGCGAGACGAGGTCCTGGACGGCCGTCAGGTCCACCGGCTGGCCGTACAGGTGCACGGGCACGATCCCGACCGTCCGCGGCGTCGCCTTCGCTTCGGCGTCGGCCGGATCGAGGGTGTAGAACTCGTCCGCGTCCACGAACACGGGCGTCGCCTCCGCGAGGCAGATCGCCTCGACCGTGGGGAACGCCGTGTGCGAGGGCACCAGGATCTCGTCGCCGGCCTTCACGCCGAGCGCGCGCAACGTCAGCCAGAGCGCGGCGGTCGCCGAGCTCGTCAGCACGGCGTGCTTCACGCCGGTAGCGGCCGCCAGCTCGGCTTCGAGCTGCCGGCACTGCGGACCCAGGACGTACTGGCGCGAGTCGATCGCCGCCAGCACGGCTTGCTTGATCTCATCGTCGACCGGCGGGCGGGACAGCGGAATCGGCGTCATAGCGTCGGTCCGGAGAGGCGGTCGTACCGGCCGCGATAGTAGACCAGCGGAGCGCCATCGCCCGAGCGGGAGCGCTCCACGCGTCCGACTAAGATCGTGTGGTCGCCTTCGAGATGGACGTTGACCGTCGCGCACTCGAGCTGTGCGAGCGAGTTGTCGATGAGCGGCAGGCCGAGCGAGCTCAGCGTGAACGCCACGCCGTCGAACTTGTTGTCGATCTTCGTGGTGGCGAACCGGCGCGACACGGCCTCCTGCTCGAGCCCCAGGATGTTGACGGCGAACATCTTGCCCCCGACCAGCGCGGGGTAGCTTTGCGCCTTGTGGTCCACGCATACCAGGACGAGCGGTGGCTCGAGCGACACCGACGTGAACGCGCTCGCGGTGAGCCCCGTCGGGCGACCGTCCTTATCGCAGACGGTGATGACGGTGACGCCCGTGGCGAAATGGCCGAGGACACGGCGGAATTCGTCTGGAGGAATCACCCGCTTTTTGTAGCAGGTCGAAGGCGAGAGCGCAAGGTTTCGCGCATAGATAGACCGCAGTGCACGCGGGCCTGTTTCCGTTGAACGCGGCCAGGGCTCCTGTATAGTCCCGGTATGGTGACCGAACAGGCCGTGCTCGACGCGCTGCGAGGGGTCAAGGATCCGGAGCAGCAACAGGACATCGTCGCGCTCGGTCTCATCCGCGACCTGACCATCGCCGACTCGGAGGTCACGTTCACGCTTGCTTTCACGACCCAGTCACCGGCGTCGAAGGCCACCATGCACAGCATGGCCTCGCGAGCCGTGGGCCGGGTCCCCGGCGTCTCGAAGGTACAGGTCAAGATGGGGGGCATGCCAGCCGCACGGCCGGCGCAGCCGGCGCAGCCGGCGGCTCACGCCCACGCGCAAGGCCCGCAGAGGTCGGCCGAGTTCATCCCCGAGGTGAAGCACACGATCGCGGTGTCGTCCGGTAAGGGAGGGGTCGGCAAGTCCACGGTCAGCGTGAACCTCGCGGTGGCGCTGCGCCAGTCCGGCTCGGCGGTCGGCATCATCGACTCCGACGTGTACGGTCCCGACATTCCCCTCATGCTGGGCTCGCGTGGACGCCCGGGCATGTTCGAGAACCGGATCATCCCGGTCGAGGTGCACGGCCTGAAGATGATGTCGATCGGGCTGCTCGTGAACGATCGGGAGCCACTCGTCTGGCGCGGCCCCATGATCCACTCCTTCATCCAGCAGATGCTGAAGGACGTCATGTGGGGTGCCCTGGATTACCTCGTCTTCGACATGCCACCCGGGACCGGCGACGCCCAGCTCTCGCTCTCGCAGATCATTCCGCTCTCGGGTGTCGTGATGGTGACGACCCCGCAGGAGGTCGCGCTGCTCGACGTGCGCAAGGCGATTGGGATGTTCCAGAAGCTCAACGTGCCGATCCTCGGCATCGTCGAGAACATGAGCTATTTCGTCGCGCCCGACACCGGAAAGCGCTACCCGATCTTCGGCGAAGGGGGCGGACGGCGGCTCTCCGAGGAGTACGGTGTGCCGCTGTTGGCACAGGTCCCTCTCGATCCGGAAACTCGGCTCGCCGGCGACGAGGGCACACCGATCACCCTTCGCCGGCCCGACTCGCCCCAGGCGGGCATCTTCCGCGAGCTGGCCGCGGCGGTGCGGCGGCGCCTCGACGAGCTCGCCGTGCTCCGGCCGCTGCCGAAGATCGGTTGACCGAGCCGAGGGAAGAGCACCGCCGTGCCGCCCCTGACCCTGCCGATCTTCCCGCTGCCCGACGTCACGTT